>Ga0206991_10320_pt1 | contig 13836 bp, 13 predicted proteins | sample Alteio_BWMinCont_9_FD_153286 | JGI IMG/M metagenome (GOLD analysis project Ga0206991, IMG submission 153286) | Enriched cells from forest soil in Barre Woods Harvard Forest LTER site, Petersham, Massachusetts, United States -... | ecosystem: Environmental > Terrestrial > Soil > Temperate forest >...
ACTTCGCCCACACTTCAGCCCAGCCACTCAATTTTTCCCTGTTGCGGTCGTCAACATTCACGCTGCCGGTCGATGCCAGCAACGGCGCATGCGCCGCATAGTGAAACGATCGCAACATTCCCGCCACATCCTGCAATGGCGAACGTTTCAAACGCCTCTGCGACAATGGCCGCGCCGGCTCGCCTTCAAAATCAATGATCACGAAGTCCGCACCGGTGTATAGCACTTGGCCCAGGTGAAAATCCCCGTGTATCCTCGTGCGCACCGCGCGTATAGGCTTGCTCAGCGCCGCGTGAAATCGCTCAATAATTTGCGGCTCGCTTCCCAGTGCTTTCTCCACTTTCGGTTTTGCATTTGCCGGCAGCCGATCCTGCGCGTAGCGTAGCTGCCCAAAAACCCGATTCGTCAACTCCAGCAGCGCATCTTCAAAACTTCGCTGAAACTTGTCATCAAAAGGCTCCGGAGCAAAATCAGGTTCCGTAGCCGCAGCTGGCGACACCAAAGCCAGATGCAATTCCGCTGTTCGCTGCGCAAGAAGTCCCACGGATTCCAAAAATGCAGCGATCAACGGCCGCGCGGCATCATTCTGGGACTCCGCAATGGAGCCCGCCACTGAATTCCTGCCCACCTCGTTATAAAAATTTGAAATCGACTTCATCGTGTATTGCCACGCGTCACCCTGATTCGGCACGAACCCCTGCAGAATCCCCTGCGTCATGCGCAGTCCTCGCGCTCCCCGATATTCCAGTGCTCCAAGCAGTTGGGGTGTGTGCTGATAGTGGGCCTTCTCCGTAAGGAAACCGCACATTTCCAGATCCGGATTTACGCCCTCTTCCAGCCGCCGAAAAAACTTCAAGATCAAGCGGTCCCCGTAAGCCACGGAGTTGTTGCTCTGTTCCGCGGTAAGCGCGCGGGGGCGCAGACTCCCAGCCGCGCCGGTTTCCTGCATCGACAACGCATGAGTGTGCGATGTCACCAGTTCTCCGGCCTCCCCGGTAAAAACCAATCCTCTTTCAATAGCATCCAGCAAAAGAGAGAGAAACGTTTCGTTTTTCAACGCGTCGGTGAGCGTCGCCCTCTCTCCGCCATTCCGCCCCGAAACCGTCAGCACCGCCAAGTCTTTTCCAGGTGCCCCGGGTTCGCCTTTTGAACCTGGGTCTTCGCTCACCAGTGGCACCGAATACAAATCCGCCCCCCCGCCCTGATACTCCACTTTCACCATAACGATCAGCGCCTGCAGTGCGTCCCGTTCCAACGTAATGAAATCCACCACCTCCGTACCGCGAAGCTCCCGAGCCTTAGCCCCGAACCAACGTTGCCCCTTCAGATAAACAGGCAACTGTCCCGGCAATTCCGTTGGAGGGTATTTCCAAGACTTTGGAGTCTTCAAATTTGTAGTGAGAAGGATTTGCCGTCTTGAAACCGACTAAAAAACCTCTCAGTTCTGAACCTAAAGTCGCGCCAAAGCCAGATCGCAAAAAGAAATTGTCACAAGGCGCCCAGTCCGGATGAGAGACTCCCGAAACGAAGGCGGCTGAGATTTACGGGGATACAAAAATTCCGCGTAGCCAACGAAAATAAGAGCTAAGGAATTTTCTGACGCTTCCACCGTAGGCCAACCTTCATTTAGCGAGTAGTTTATTGATTTTTGCGGTGAGGCTCTTGGCATCAAAGGGCGCGCGTACTTTTGCGTCGTTGTCGAAATAAACAAACACGTCGCGCTGAGATTTCTGCGGCCCTTTTTCTTTGACTACGCGCTCGGCGTCTTCCGGCTCACCTCCGCGCGCCCAGTGGCCGACGCGTGTTGTCCATTGATCCAATGATGGCTCGTCGTAGCCGTTGGCATACAAAACTTCGGAGCCGTGCAGGCGGCAGTACATGAAATCGGAAGTGACGTCCATGAGGCGCGGCCATTCCACCGTGTCTGCGCAAACGAGGGCGACATCGTATTGGCGAAGAAGATTTATAAATTCGGGAGTGACGAAGCTGGCGTGGCGGATTTCCATGGCGTGACGCAGGGGGCGCTCGGCATCGGATTTGAGCGCGGTTCTGCCAGACATCCATTTATCGTGCTTACGAGCTAGCGCGGACGCTTTCTCTGTGTCGTGCGGCAACAATAGAAAAAAGTCCTCGAGCACTTCAGGCCTGAAGATGAAGTTCGGCGGTAGTTGCCACAAGATTGGGCCGAGTTTTGGGCCTAAATTGAAAATTCCCGAAGCCAAAAAATTTGCGACTGGAGCTTTGGCGTCTTTGAGGCGCTTGATGTGGGTGATAAAGCGCGGAGCCTTGACGGAAAAAACAAAATCGTCGGGGGTTTCGGCGGCCCAGCGTTCGAAACTTGGGGGGCGCTGCAGCGAATAAAAGGTACCATTGATTTCGATGGAGTTGAAAGTCTTCGAGGCGTATTCGAGTTCTTGCTTTTGTTTTAAGTCTTCGGGGTAAAAAACGCCACGCCAAGGTTTGTAAGTCCACCCGGAGATGCCGATGCGCACTTTTCCTGAGTCAGCCATGGAGAGATAGTTTAATCGCTCATTGCAAAACGCGGGCGATCTTCTTGAGATCGGCGATGAACCGGGTCATTTCTTCGTGGCGGGCATTTTCATCGGGGGCGCGCAAGATTGAAGAGGGATGTACGGTGGCGGCAACGTAGGGCGCGAGAGTGGACTCGATGAATTCGCCGCGATGCTGCGTGACGCGAAAATCTTTGCCCAGCAGGGCTTGAGCTGCTGTGGCGCCCAGACAAACAATTACCTTGGGCCGGACTGCGGCGATCTCTGAATCCAGCCACGGACGGCAAGCGGCGATTTCGGCGGGGTTGGGTTTTTTATGGATGCGGCGTTTGCCGCGGGGCTCCCACTTGAAATGCTTGACGGCGTTGGTTACGTAAACTTTTTTGCGGTCGATTCCGGCTTCCACAAGCGCGGTATCGAGCAGCTGGCCTGCGGGACCGACGAAAGGTTTTCCAGCTTGATCTTCCTGGTCGCCGGGTTGCTCGCCGACGAGCATGAGCTTGCTGTGCGCCGCACCTTCGCCGAAAACGGTTTGCGTGCCGAGCTTCCAGAGATCGCAGTTTTTGCACGCTTTTGCGGCTTCGCGCAATTCTTCGAGCGAGGCTTTAGTGGGGATCAGGTCCGGCTGCTTGGTTAAAATGCGTTTGGCCATGCTTGTCTTTCCTCAGCCAAAATTAGGATGCGTCAGAGCGTGCGAGGGGGCAGGCTTTACAGACATGGCCAGCTCATCTGCTATCAACGTCCAACCGCAATTCCTTCACTGTTCGATCAGAAAGACGCACCTTTGATCTAAAATTCTCGTTTTTGCTTATCATTCAATTCTCCGACTCAACGATCTTGCCGCAGGTCAGCTACATCGAAGTTTCGGCCACTCCTCGGGCAAACGCAGATATTCATCAGCCCGATCTGACGCTAACATTTTGATTGTAAGCCGCATTCCAGATGCCTGATGAAACGGCTGGAGAGGGCCGACGAGTCGCCGCGAATCCTCGTCTAGCCTCCCTCATGTTCGCTCATTCAGTGCAGAAACGATCGCAGATATCTCGAAACAATTTGACGCTTCATTCGTATAGTAGATTGCGGGTGTACGGAAGGGAGTTCCTTATGACTATGAAAATGGTGATCGCCCCGCTGACATTTGGAAGTCTCGCGGCGTTGCTTGTTTACACGGAGCCTCATATCTCCTGTGTGGTGATGGTTTTGGCGAAGTTCGTGGGCCATGTGTTGCTCTAATCGTGCAAATGAAGTACTGCTACCCCCAAACGTACGGTTATCTATTGATGGCCCGCAAGGTGGCATGATTCCCTGGAGGGTGTCTCGTGAACAAAAGACTCTGTTTTGTGTTTACTGCATTGATGGCGGTTCCCGTTGCTCTACTCGGGCAGGATAGGGCACAAGCGCAGTCCGCTCCGCCAGCGAACCCGATTACTGCGAGCGAAAAAGGGTTTTACTCGTTTGTGAGCAACGCGGTCGTCAGTGCGGCGCAGAAAATGCCGGAAGAAAACTACTCCTTCAAACCGACACCGGAGGTTCGCAGTTTTGGCCAACTCGTCGGCCATGTGGCCGACGCTTCGTACATGTTCTGCTCGCAAGCCATAGGTGAAGCAAACCCCGCGAAGGACATCGAAAAAACGAAGGCCTCAAAGGCCGCTCTCGTGGATGCGCTCAAGGACGGAGTTGCGTACTGCAACAGGGCGTTCGACAGCATGACCGATGCAAAAGGCAGCCAGATGGTGAAATTCTTCAACTTCGACATGGCGAAGCTGACGTTGTTCACGCTCAATACGGCGCACACTGATGAGCACTATGGGAACATGGTGACCTATTTGCGACTCAAGGGGATTGTGCCGCCGACCAGTGAAAACCCGCCCGGACAGGCGCCGAAGTAAAAGGCTCAAAGCACCTAACTCTGATTGCTCAGCACCGACGTTCGCGTCGCCAAGTGGACGTAAGACGTTAATCGGAAAAGCGGCATTGGCCCAAAACCACATGCCCGTGACTAATAAGGACTCTCCAAACACAATCAAAAAATTAGGGCTGCGTGGGCCGTCGCGGCAACGCCTTTGAAAGATCCATCACCCACTGCGGGAATGGGGGCGCATCTCTCGGGGGCTGCCCGCGAGTGATGGCCCAATGGTCCAGCCAACTCCCGCCTTCTTCTCCGACATACTCGTCCGGCATGCTATAGGCCGAGTCGCTCAGTGCATCCTCCAGAGTAATGAAACTGTAGCCACGCTTGCGTAAAAGGTCGAGCAACTCACCGATATGATCAGCTTCGAGCCAGTTTCCGTGCAACAACAGAATCTGCGCGGGTTCGTAGCGGATCAAACTCTTGGAAAGCTTTTCGTAATAATCAAAAACGTCACTTGTATGTTTCAAATAGGAATCGACGAGTTTTTGCTGCAGTTCGGTATCGCTACGCTGGCGCGCGTCGTCGTAAACCCCGCTGTACATCCAGTCCCAGGCGTCCATGGTGACCGGCGCGATCCGGTAACCACGGTTCACGAGAAAAGCTTCCGCATCGCGTCGGTTCTGCAGATCGCGGCCGGTGTCGAGATAGGGATGCCGGAAATAGCGCATTTTTTTGTTGTGTTGGGCAAGCAAAATCGCGGTCACCGTTTCACCGCGGATGACGTCCTCTTCCCATTCCTTCAAGCTCACGCGGTTAATCGAAGTGTGTCCGAAGGTATGATTGCCGAGCTCAAAACCGTAGTCGCCCCACATCTTCAGCGCATTGATGCGAGCGTCGACCTCGCCAAGCTTATAGAGCTTTTTTTCGTTCACGAACCCAACGGCTGGCACCTTCTGATCCCGGAGAGCATGCAAAAGCTTAGCGGTCATTTCGTTGATTTCCGCGCCGCTCATGAAATCCGCGGAAGCGGCGGGAAGGTCATCAATAGTAATCGCGATTGTGCGATGCGAAGAATTCTGCGCGCGTGATGGAGCAACCCCGCCTAAGAAAAGCAATACAATCGTGAGAATCACCCTTCTAACGGATTGCTTGGTCGCCGCAGTGCTAATCTTCTTCATAACCGGTCTCCTTTCTCTTGTGCTTCGAGCACGTCGATTATTGGGAGCGTAACGCATCCCGTGGAGACCGGCCTTCTCCCATTTGATAAAAAACGTCGAAATCGGAGACTAGATTCTCAGTTCCGTATGCAACTCAGTCGGGCTTGAGGAGCTAGCACTTGCATGTTTGAGGATAAATTCGAGTGGCGGACCATGCAGGCAAAATTGGGATTGCGTTACTGTTGGCGCAAGGCACTGACAGGATCTACGCGGCTGGCGCGACGTGCGGGTACAAAACTGGCGAAGAGGGCGGCGAGGACCAAGACGGGTATCGTAATGCCAAAAGTGGATATGTCTGCGGGGCGCATTCCTTCTACTAGGCGATTCAAGATGCGGCCCGCAGCTAGAGCCGCGAGGATGCCAACTCCAACACCAATGAAGATCATCACAAGACTTTGTCCAAGGACTAGTCGAATTACATCCAGGGGTTTCGCGCCAAGGGTCATGCGTACGCCAATTTCGGGCACACGCTGACTGGTCAAGTAGGCAAGGACGCCGTAAATGCCGATGGACGCCAGTAGCAAGGCAAATCCAGCAAATATACCGAACAGGAGCAACAGGAAGCGTTGCCGGGTGAGCGAGGCGCTTACGAGCTGATCCATGGTGTGGACTTCATATAGAGCTTGATCGTTTGTCGCGCCGCGCAATTCGCGCCGCAAGGGCTCGACGACATTCGAGGGAGGGATCGTTGTTCGCGCGGCGATGGACATGATTGAAGAAAAGAAATGCAGTAATGAGGCAGACACCTGTGCAAAGGGGTAATACATTTGATCGCGCACTCGCGATTGATCGTCGCTGGCCAGGCCCCAATGGCGCACATGACCAACTATGCCGACTATCAAAAGCGGGCCGGGGTTCATGGCCGGAATCCAGATGCGCTTGCCAACTGCGTCTTTCGTGCCGAACGCATGCTGGGCGAGATTGTCGTCGATCACGACCACCGGTTGGCTATCGATGCGATCATGTTCGTTGAAGAAGCGACCTTGGCGCAGCGGAATGCCCATCACTTTTAAGTAGGCCGGCGATACGCACGACGCTAGCGCTATGGGCTCCTGGTTCGGTGGCGGTGGCGTGGCGGTAGTCCAGTAAGGAAGGGAGTTCTCTCCTTCGCGCATGGGGATAATATCGGCCAGTGCGACCGATTCAATGCCGGTGACGCGCCGAGCACGATCGAGTACGTCCTGCCATGCATGGCGGATCTGCTCGGGATTTTCGAGCGTGGCGGGAGAAAGCGCGAAGTGTGCGGCCAGTACATTGTGGTTATTGAAACCGGGATCGAGCGATGAGAGCGCGAGCAAGGTGTGCCCGAGCATTCCGGCCGAGACCAGCAATACCACGGCGAGAGCGATCTCAGAGATTACGAATGCGCTGTGCAAGCGGCGCGAGCTTCCCGCAACGCTGCGGGCTCCGGCGCGGAGCGTCTGTTCCACGCCGCGCACGGGTACGCGCAGTGCGGGCGCCAGCCCGAAAAGAAAACCGCTGAACAGCGAGGCGCCCACGGCGAATAAGAGCACACGCCAGTCCAGATGGATTTCTTCTGCGCGGGGCAAGCTGCCCGGCCAAAAGGCAATAAATGGGTGAATGCTGACGAATGCGAGTACTACGCCGAGGACACCTCCGCCAAGGCCTAGGATTGCGCTTTCCGTAAGACATTGGCGCGCCAGGCGCCCAGGCCCAGCTCCCAGTGCTACACGCATGGCAAGCTCCCGCTCGCGTGAAACGGCGCGCGCAAGGAGGAGACTGGCTATATTTACGCACGCGATGAGCAGGACCAGGCCGACGGCGCACAGGAGCAGCCAGAGCGTCGAGACGACGTCGCCGACCAGCTCCTTTTGCAGCGGGTAGGCGGTCACGCTGAGACCCGCGTTCGACTTCGGGTATTCTTCAGCCAGATGCCGCGCAATCAGCGCGAGCTCAGCACGACCTTCGACCAATCCAAATGCGGGCCGCAAGCGCGCTATGACGCGCAGAAAACGTGCGGCGCGATTCTGCATTCGTGGGTCGGTGATTTGCCGTTGCTCGAGCGGAGTGAACACGTCCGCCTCTCCATCCAACTGGAGGCCGGCGGGCGCAATGCCGACCACGGTATATGGTTTGCCGTCATAAACGAGCGACCTTCCGATGGCGCTGGGTTCGCTGCCAAAGTCGCGCTGCCACAAGCCATAGCTGATCATCGCGACCGCGGCCGCGCCTGGGCGGTCTTCGTCGGGCCGAAATGTGCGGCCTTGTACGGGAGAGATACCGAGCGTGGACAATAACTCCGCGGAGATCTGTCGCCCGTTTACGTATTCGGCTTCTCCGGGCTCACTGATGGTGCCGCCACCGTAGGTCCACGCGGCCAATCCGAGCGTTTGGCTGTCGCGTTTCACGTCGTTGAAATCAGGAAGGGAAAAGCCCCAAAGCTCGCCAATCTGTTCGGTGAAGACGCGCAAGGTAAGCAGTCTGTCGGGTTCCGGGTAAGAGAGCGGCCTTAGCAGAACACTGTTGATTACCGCGAACATGACCGTGGTGGCGCCGATGCCGAGAGCAAGTATCAGGAGCGCAAGCAGCGTGAAGCCGGGCTTTTTGCGGAAGGTGCGAAGAGCGTAGCGAGTATCTTGCAGCAAATCCTCCAGCCAGCGTGTGCCGCGCGCGTCGCGGCATTTTTCCTTGACCTGTTCCGGACCGCCGAGGGCAAGCCGCGCTTGTCGTCGTGCTTCGTCAGGAGGTATGCCGCGCGCGACTAACTGCGAGGTGTGCTGTTCGAGATGGAAGCTCAGTTCCTTTTCGAGCTGTGCTTCCATTTGCGTTCGTCGCAACAGCCGCTTCCACCAGTTCATTGTGCACCGCCATCGGCTATCTCAAGGATCAGTCCAATGGCATCGATTAGCCGTTGCCAGTCAGCCATTTCGGTTTTAAGCTGCTTCATTCCTTTTCGCGTAAGGCGATAGAACTTCGCCTCTCGGCCGGTCTCGGTTTCTTTCCAATCGCCATCCAGAAGGCCGCGGTTTTCGAGGCGGTGCAATGCGGGGTAGAGCGAGCCTTCCGGTACCTGAACGACGCCGCGCGATACCTGTTCGAGTCTTTGCGCGATCGCGTATCCATGCACCGGGCCAAGCGCAATTACTTTCAAGATCAAGAGGTCCAGCGTGCCTTGGGGGAGATCGGATTTGGCTGGAGCCATTGTTTACACCTATACCTCGTACTTCTATGCATTAACACGAAATGAGTTGAAGCGCAAGACGCTCCTACTGCGGTCGATACATTCAGACTAATCAGGGATTCACCAAATCGGAATGCACTTTGGAAGTTAAATTCGGAAATTTGATTCTCAAAGTTTTGGTAGTGCGACTATCGGGCGCTGGAAATCTTTGACTTCGTGGTACTGGCAATACCCTCATCATTCAAGTCGAATGAAATGGCATTGCTGGCCAGCGATTTTTCTTCATGAACCCCACCTCCATATCCAACCATAAATTGATACTGCCCTGGAGGGACGTGGAAAGTAATGCGAACTTTAACGGACTGACCCGGTCCAAGCTGGAAGCGTTCGGGCGGACGGGTTTTTGGGTCGATTGTATACGAGGCTGAAACCTTGACTCCGTTATCCTCGCTTTCCCACCACGTGGAATTCGAAAGGTCCGCGCGAGTTATCCAAGCTCCTGATATACCGTCAGAAGCTGATAACGGCACGTTGCGGTTCGATCCTAAGAGTGTGGGACCAAATTCCGAGCTATTGACCGTAATCTGTTTGTTTCCTGAATTCCGGAGTTCAATTAGAAAGGTCGCGGTGCCGCCCGGGGGGAAATCAGTTTGAGCAACTAGGTCCAAGCCATCGAGCAAGACCCATTGGTGATTGTCCGGGGCAGGACCAATGATTTTGTATTTTCGGACTAGCGCGTCTCCGGGATTCGCAGGCTGAGAAACCTCCAAGGCATCAATCTGCATCGCCTTGCCGTCGAACGGTCGGAGATTATTCTTTACGCTATCCGAGATGTAAGTAATGAAGTGGCCGCTCAACAGGAAACACGTATCCCAACGGTCAAAAACTACCACTCCACAATACTTTCCTGGACCTCGGAGACCTGCATGAGCCGGAATGATGAATCGGGAGGCTAGGATGCAAACCAATCCGATACAAAAAGCGTGAAGTATAAAACGACGCATTGTAGAGGTCGATTCTTTCTTCGGCGTATTGTAACGCAGTAATCTCGGAACTCGATTCGCAAACTTTTGGTCATCGACTAAACGGGAATGAGCCTGCTTCGTAATGTCGAAGCGTTTAGTGAGTGGCGGAATATTCGCGAAAAGGAGCGGTTAGGTGAAGAGACTGCGCAGCCAGAGTGTCAGCATTGTCCAGTAATAGTCGGCTCGATTGAAGATTGTGTCGGGTTTGGTTAGATCGGCGCCGCCATAGGCGGTTTGTAATGCTTGCCGGTATCCCGGTGGTAGCTCAAAGAGAGAAGGGCTGAGAGGAGCTTCGGAGATTTCGACGAGTTCTATTTTGCTGACGGTTGTGTCGACGGGGCCGGTTTTCACGGATGTTTCTTCGATTGGGTAGCCGCGCGGGGCTTTGCCGAGCCATTTGACCTGTAATCGATCTGTTCGGTTGCCGCTGCCGCCAAGTACCCAGGCGAAACCGCTGGAGGGTTGCTCTGCACATGCGAATCCGGGCAGGTCGAGGTACCAGCCGTCTGTTTGTTCTACGCTCGCTGGAGTTGAGGTGCCAGGGCCGGGTTCGAATTTGATTCTAGCTTTGACGTGACGCGAGGTGTAGTGCGCAAACTGGCGGCGCTCACCGGTGTCGACAGAGTCGATGGTGATGGTCACCTCGGCGCCTGACATCTGAGGCAAGCCTATCGTACGTGCTCTCTTTAAGCGCTCGGATCTGTCCTCGATTATGGAGGAGTTGTAGATTTTGTCTCGCTGGTTAAGGAAAAAACTACGTTTTTCATCGCATTGCCAAATTGCGGCTGAATTCAGCGCACCGGCCCGGGCCGGCTTTTCAAATACGGTCTCGGTGCGCTGCCGTGAACCTTTCAAGTAAAGCGCACGCACTTCCGATGATGGATGGCCTGCTTTTTGGTCGCCTGAGGTGTGGCGGGTTTTGATCGTGAGGTCAGGAAAATTGGGAACAACGAGCTTTGGAAGTTCCACTGACGCGGCGAGGATTAATACGGATAAGGCGCTGAAGCTGAGTGCAAGCGAGGTGGCCATTTCGGCTTTCCAATGGCGGAAGCTTACTACATGTAGATCAGTGTCGGGTGCGAGTTGTGGGTACTTGGCGAACCCGTTGATATAGATCGGATTGCACAGAAGGCAAGGTTTGTACTGGCGGGGAAGTGATTAGCATAGGCGATGGCGCGGCCGACTCCCGCGATCCGCATGCTCTAGCAATCTACTTGTTGCGTGCTACTCCGACGGACCTCAATCCCGCGGAGCCGATCCAAGTGGAGCTTAAAATTCTTAACTCCGGCGTTCCAATCGAACTGCCGGTTTCGCCGAATTGTCCGAACTACAACCCAACGATGAGTCTGTGGCTTTCGACTATTTTAGCCTGGCGCTGGTGGTGCGAGAGGAAGGTGAACCGCAAGGACTACAAGTAAGTTCTCTTGGCTTCGTGGAGCTGTTCGGATCGAGTGAGCATCCTGAAAGCATGATGAGATTGCGGCCGGGAGAGTGGATTCGGGTGACTGCGAACGCTAAACTCCAAACGTCGCAGCGCGACTCGGTCTCCGCACGCTTCCGGGGGAAGTTTTTGGCTGCGGAAGAATACCTTCCATCCGCACCCAGGTGGTCAGTTCATTGAGACACATAACCTGTATCCAAACGAGACGGCCACGCCGTTCGTCATTGTTCGTTTAGTTCCTCGGCAAAATCCATGATAAGCCCCGATTAGGGCTGAGGTTAGGGGATAAGTGACCATAGTGCATTAGGAAATCTTGATAAGCAGCGCCGGCTTTGGCGCGAGTGGCTTCTGCTTCGGCATCGTGCATTGACTGTGCCTGAAGCGCATAGGCGCGACCGAGTTGGAGATGAGCCAGCGCACCCAACGGGCACATGTTCGGATGATTTAGCGCCGATGCGGTTTGGGCTTCACGCCGGAAGCGTTCCAGAGCGACGGAGTCGTGTGTCTTCGGTCTTATAAACGACACCCATGCCACCACCACCAAGCTTTTCGAGGATGTGGTAGTGAGAAGTCGTCTGGCCGATGAGCGACTCGATACCTGACATGTGCCGCACATGTTAGGTTGCCCCAGAAGGCGAGTCACGAAGAGGAACAGCTTGCGAGTTAAGTAATGTCCAAGTGACGCGAATTATCAGGTACCAGCCTGGTCATTGTTATAGACTTTCGCTCCGGTTAAATGACGTTTACGGTTTCGCAAGCTACCATGGGCGCGGTCATTCAAGTTTCGAAAGTGCGCAAGACTTACGGCGCTACGGTGGCGGTCGATGAAGTGTCGTTTGAGGTGCAGGACGGTGAGATCTTTGGTTTGATTGGGCCGAACGGTGCGGGAAAGACCACCACTATGGAGTGCATCGAAGGTCTGCGCACGCCGGACCGGGGCACGATTTCCGTTCTGGGTCTCGATCCGTTTCGCCATGCGTATAAGCTGCAGGAGCGAATTGGGGTGCAGCTGCAGCAGGCGCAGCTGCAAAAGCGGATAAAAGTTTGGGAGGCTGTTGACCTGTGGGCTTCGCTTTATCGCAAAAATACGGTGGATGGCGAACGGTTACTGGAACAGCTAGGGCTGACCGACAAGCGGAACGCCTGGTTTATGAATCTTTCGGGAGGGCAAAAGCAGCGGCTGTTTATTGCCCTGGCGTTGATCAATGATCCGGAAGTGGTCTTTCTTGACGAACTAACCACCGGGTTGGATCCGCAGGCGCGGCGCGCGATCTGGGGCCTGGTGCGCGGGATTCGCGAGCGGGGTAAGACGGTGTTTTTGACGACTCATTTAATGGAGGAGGCGGAACGGTTGTGCGACCGGGTGGCAATCATCGAACACGGACGGATTGTGGACATCGACAGCCCCGAGAAGCTTGTCAGCCGGCATTGCCCAGAGCGAACGGTGGTGCTCGCCACTGACGACCCTAATGCCGAAGAGCGCTTTCCGAGCATCCCGGGAGTCGAGGTGGAAAATTGCGGTGACGGGCGCTTCACCATCCGCGGTCGAGGCGACGAGCTGGTGACCGCGGTGATTCGTTGTCTGTCCGAGAATCGGATGCGGGTCACAGATTTCCGCACCATTCTGCCGAACCTTGAGGATGTCTTTCTAAAACTGACCGGTCATTCGATTCGAGAGTAGGCGATTCGAGAGTAGGCGCGAAAATGATGCTGCATGGACTCTGGAAACTGACGTGGATCGAGATCAAGGTTTTTATGCGCGAGCCGCTTGGAGCCATAGGCACGATTTTTGTACCGGTTGTAGTTTTTCTGGTGTTGGGTCGAATATTCGGGCGCGGACTTACACCGCAGTCACTGGGCGCGAACAGCTTTGTTCGGGTGGGCGTGCCGGTTCTGGCGTCGCTGTTGATCGCCGTCAGCACTGTTCTGTCGCTGGTCACGATTATTTCCATTTATCGTGAAGGCGGCATCCTGAAACGGCTTCGCGCTACGCCGCTACGGCCACAGACGATTCTGACGGCCCACGTGATCGTGAAGCTGATACTGACCGCAGTTACGCTGGTGTTGATGCTATTGGCGGGAAAACGGTATTACCCGGTTGGCGTTCATGCGCCATTGTTCTCGTTCACGATTGCACTGCTAATCAGCACTTGCAGCATCCTGTCGATGGGCTTTCTGATCGCCAGCATAGTTCCTACGGCGCGGTTTGCGCAACCGATTGGCGCGGTTATTTTCTATCCAATGTTCGCATTGTCGGGGCTGTTCGTGCCGGTGGCATCGTTGCCGCCAGTTCTTTACGCGGTGGCGCGGGTGCTGCCGCTAATGTATGCCGTGCGTCTACTTCAAGGAATCTGGACAGGTGAAGCGTGGCCCGCGCACATCGGAGACTTAGCGGCACTGGCGGTGGGATTTGCCGTGTGTACGGCGCTCTCCGCCAAGATTTTTCGTTGGGAATAGCTGGATTCCTGGCCCATTCCACGAGTCATACAGTTGGCAAGACACCGTAGACTAGAACAGGCTCGCTCAGAAAAAGACCAACAAAAAAATTCTGGCTGCGCGATCTTGAAAGCTAATGTCCCAATTTTACACGGCTGGGGTCGCCCAAAATCCATCCCACCATGAATGCCAGCAGCGAGGCTAAGATTGCAA
>Ga0206991_10253_pt1 | contig 13813 bp, 10 predicted proteins | sample Alteio_BWMinCont_9_FD_153286 | JGI IMG/M metagenome (GOLD analysis project Ga0206991, IMG submission 153286) | Enriched cells from forest soil in Barre Woods Harvard Forest LTER site, Petersham, Massachusetts, United States -... | ecosystem: Environmental > Terrestrial > Soil > Temperate forest >...
GGGAGTATTGAGCGCGGATGGTGTTGTCTTTGACGTCTTTTTCGGCGATGTGGTGCAGCGCCTGCAAAACCTTTACCTTTTCGTTGCGGACTTGTTCGGCATTCAAACTGATCGGAGCTTCCATGGCCACCAGCGCAAGGAGCTGCATCATGTGATTCTGCATCATGTCACGCACCGCGCCGGCTTCTTCATAATATCCGGCACGCCGGCCCACGCCCAGGGTTTCGGCGACGGTGATCTGGACGTGATCGATGAACTGGTTGCGCCAGACCGGCTCGAAGATGCCGTTGGCGAAGCGCAGCACCAAAATATTCTGAACTGTTTCTTTACCCAGATAATGGTCGATGCGGAAAATTTCGTTTTCCTTGAAGATCGACTGTAGGTGCGTGTTCAGCGCCCGCGCCGAAGGCAGGTCGTGGCCGAACGGTTTTTCGATGATGAGACGCTGCCAGCCTTGACCTTGCGAGAGTCCGGCTTCTTTCAATTTTGTCGTAAGAACCTCAAACTGGCTGGGCGCCGTCGAAAGATAGAAGAGGCGGTTGCCAAGCGTTCCGCGCTCGTAGTCGCTCTTTTCAATCTTGGCCTTCAGCTTGAAGTATGTCTTTGAATCCTTGAAGTCGCCGGAAACATAGAAGATGCCTTCGGCCAGCGAATTCCAGACGGCTTCGTTGATCGGCCGGTAGCGCGAGAACTCGAGCACCGCCTTTTTCATGTCGGCCCGGAACTCTTCATCGGTCATTTCGCCCAGCGACGCGCCGACAACGGAGAAATGCGGCGGCAGCATGCCTTCGTGAGCCAGGCTGTAGATCGCCGGCATCAGCTTGCGGTGTGCCAGATCCCCGGTCGCGCCGAAGATCACCAGCACGCACGGTTCCGGGACTCGCTGTCTGAGCAGACCTTCGCGTAGTGGATTCATTGAGGGACGAGTATATGTGGTCGTGGCAAAAGTGAAGCGAAAATCGGCGTAAATTGATTTTCCGGCTCACGGTGCCATCTTCACATCGTCAATGTGCTTATAAAATCTTCGGTCAATCCAGCCAGGGATCGGGGAGCATTGGGCAGCAGCTTGGCGACCGCGCGCCTCTGCCGCTCTCGTTCGGACTCATCGAAATATTCCAGTGTCGAGCGCCCGCTAACACGAGCAAGCAAACAGGCCAGCGTATGCCGGACCGCAAAGGCTTCGAGATCCGAAGCCCAGGGCACCAATCCCAGAGCCGTCCGATACGCTTCCCAATAGATCAACGTCGCGTCCGCGAATTGCCGGCGTAACGGCTTCATGTGATGGGCCTTGCTGAGCAAATGGGCGAGGCTAAAGCCCAGATCGAATGCCGGATCTCCAAAATGAATGACCTCATGGTCCAGCAAAATCAGATGCTGCTGGTGGATAAGAACGTTCTTCGGACTGTAATCGCCGTGAACCAGCGTCAGACTGCGGCCACGCGTATCGGCGATCAGCTCTTTCATGAACTCGGCGGCCTGTGGAACCTGATTGCCACTGTATTGATAGTATGGCTCGAGACGCAGCGATTCGAAGAAGCTTCGGTCGGTGAAGACCGCCGATAGTTCGCTCCGGTTCTCCCAACCGCGGCGGTGGATGGTTCCGAGTAGCTCTCCGAACTGCGTTACGTATGGCGAATCAAGTTGTCCGTTCAGCAGGAGCGTCTTCCAATTGTCGTGCGGCTTTCGGACTGCTTGCATGGCAAGCAAATGGTGCTGGCGGTCTTCAAAAACCAATGGCGTTATGGTTCCTTGAGGCGCAAGCCGCTCCAGCCATCGAATCCCTTCCGCCTCGCGTTCGATCCGCGCCGGGTCGCTGAACCAATCGACTTTGACGCGTAGTTTGGACAAGGCCTGTTTGAGCACCCATGCGTTGCCGCTGCTGGTCTCGACCAGCACCGTTTTGTTGGAAACGCCGCCGGAAAGGGTATGAATCGCAAGCTGTTCGGAATCCGAAATGCGGCCGGTTTGGCGCAGATATGCACTGAGGGCTTCGGGTTGTTCGATGTCGAGACTCATTGTGGAGGATCGTGCTGCAAAAGGGCTTCAAAACCGGCTTGCTCGAAATGCGAATCGAATGTTAAAGCGCGCGTAATGGATCGCTCTTTCATGACTACGAATGAAATGCAGTCCGTCAATGACCATGCTTTGTCTGGCCGAGCACCGTGAAGCCGCAGACCGGCGTCTCGCAAATCCGGAGAGGCCAGAATCAGTTCGCAAGTTGAAGCGGTTTTCATGCGTTCGACAATAAAGTGCGCTTTGTCCCGGTCTATTGGGCGTGAAAGAAAATTAACGCATTCCCACAGGATATATTCGGTTGTGACTATTGGTTCTCTAATCGTTCCGGACCATTTCAAGGCACGAACATTCAATCGGTCATGCGGCCTTGGAAGAGCAATAAAGAAGTTGCTATCGGCCAAAATCATGGTTTTTTGGGCATGCCATAAAGATAATGGTCGATCTGCTCGGCACCATCAACAGGAGTATCCGGATTATCGGGCATCGCCGCTCCTATTCTTGCCATTTCCAGAAGCATTTTTGCAGTCTCTGAAAGTTCGGTCAGCGCGGAAACCTCAACCTCCAGCGGACAACCGATTGGCAAATCGACAGGTTGGTCTGGAACGAGAACGTTCCCATCAAAGTGCGCCTTCAGTCTTGTGGTCATTCCCAATCCCTTATTTTATTTTACCTAAGCTACCGTAACACATTGGCCACTCGTTGACAAGCGTTCAGTCTTATTCGCTCTAGCTTCACAGTTTGCCATTGTTCCGATGCTATTTAATTCCTTTATTATCGGTTTCGTCTTTTGTCTCCTTCGAATAGCCCTTGTCCTGCCGTTCCTGATTGACGCGGTGCTTGGCCGTATAGAGCCGGTGGAATTCGTCGGCGCTCAAGCCGGCGGCGAGCGCCAGGCTGGTCAGGAAGTGCATCAGATCGACGATCTCGACACGTATATTCTGTATGTCGATCTTGTCCTTGCTCCACCATTTCCAAAGCAGATCCTGTTCGAGTTCCGCCGATTCACCCTGCAGCGCGCGCAGATAGTTGCGCAGCCATTGGTTGGGGAGGCCGTTTGGACCCAGTTCGCCGCGTTCGAGTGCCGCGTGAATTGCGCCCATTGTCAGCACGTTGCCGTCCGGTCCGCGGATGTCTTGCTTTTTGAAAATTCCGTCGTTGAGTTCGCCTTGAAGTGAGAAGATGTCTTGGAGTTTATCGGAATTGGACATGGATGGGTGATCCTTTCGTTATGGGAAAAACGTGATTCGTGATACGTGATTCGTGATTCCACGCTGGACGTCCAACTTAAATTCACGAATCACGAATCACGAATCACGTTTCACGCGTTCACCTCTCTTCGATTTTCGCATTCTTCGTCAATTGCTCCGGAAGCTTCTCCCGCGCATCGTGAATGAGCGTCACGTAAATGCGCTCTTCGGCCTCTTCGTAGGTAACGTCCTGTTTGTCGAGACACTTGAGCAGGTGCCAGCCGTAGTCGCTGCGCATGGGCGCGGAGATTTCAGCGGGCTTCAGCTTCACGGCGGAATTTCGCACCGCGACGTCGCAGGGCGGCGAGAGCACCGTGTTCGGGCCGATGCGGCCCAGCTTTCCGCCCACGACGGCGGTCACCGCATCGTCGGAATAATTCTTTGCCGTGCCTTCGAAATCCGTTCTGGCCTGGGCTTCTAGCGCCTCGATCTTTGGCTTGTACGCGGCAAATTGTTCCTCGCGCCTGTCGGCGACGAAGGCGTTCACCGCGCCATGGCCCGGAACTTTCCATGCCGACGTATAGGGGCGCCCCTCGGGATCGAGCACGCGAACGAAAATATGAGCAACCAGGTTCTCGGTTCGATGATAGCGCTCGGGATGCGTGTCGAACTCATAGTGCAGAGCTTTTGCGCCAATGGGTGCTTTCGCAATGCAGGTCAATCCAGCGTCGATTTTGAACACGCGGTCGTGCATGAACTGTTTGACGTTCACCCCTTGTTCCGAAAGAGCCTGTTGCATCAGTGCTCGTCCAGGCACGCCGCCCGGGGTGTTGGCTTCCCTTTCGCGGCAGAGATAGCTGTAATGGAAATTCAAATCGTCTTCAGTGATCTCGATTTTGCGGGTTTTCAATTCGTTTTGAACGATCTTTTCCAGCTTTAAAATATCCAGACTCCTCTGCAACTCCACACCCGTGACCTGGCCCAACCCCTCGGCCAGATAATCCCGAACTTCATCACGGGAGTAGCCTTTACCACCGATGCGTACCGCCTCGCCGCTGCCTAGCTCGCTGGGGTCGCGAATAACCCCTTTTTGTTGAATGACCGTTTCCAGATATGCCTGTAGCGCGGCGCTGAAGTTGAGGTCGCGCGCGCTTGTTTTCTCCGGTACTTTTTTTTCGTTCTTCAAGAGCCGTAACATGCCTAACGTATCGTGCGTATCGCGCTTGAGGATGCCGATGCCGCCGGGCAGCCCGAATTTCTTCACCAGCGATTCCAGCGTTACGTCGGCCGGACTAAGACCCTGTTTTTTTGCATACTGCTCAAGGATGTGCTTGAGTTCGGCGCCGATCTCCTCATCGGTAACATCGATTCTGGCATTATTAATCTCTTCAGCGCAGAGCTGATGCTGGATAAAAGAATTGAGATCTTTTTCCCAGGACTGCTCAATCATAAGATCCAGCACATCTTTGCCAGTGATGGGTTCGGCGTTGACAAGCAAATAGATTTTTCCGGGATCGAGCGTAACGAATGACATGTCGTCCTGTGCGGCTGGTTCGGACGCCCAACCGGCCAGTGGTAAAACTGCCGCTATCGCGAGCACAGTCAGAAATTTACCTGCTTGCATGGCTAAGATGTAGTGGTTGGGGCCGGCTAACGCAAGTGGCATCGAATTAAGACTGCAAACAGAGTTTTCCGACTGTGTATTTTCGTCGTCTTCTTCCGAATTAAATGGGTGTTGAAAATTGCGTACTCTTTACTTATCGCCCGTCTTGACAGTTCGAACCGCGGCCTTAACGTTTACCGGGAAACTTTTCTTAAGGCCGAAAGAAACCGCATGCCGACACTGGACGATATACGATTGGGGCAATTGTCCGTGACCCATGGCTTATGCAAGCCTCCTGAAGTCGAGGAGTGTCTGGCTCTTCAACAAAGCAACGAACAGGCCGGCGTATCCGAGAGGCTCGGGGCGCTGTTGATCGGCCGTGGTTATCTGACGCAATCGCAGCTCGATCGCCTGCTCAGCATTCAGCGCGATGCCGAGCAGAAAGTCAATCGGATCGGACATTACGAGCTGATTCGAAAACTGGGCGAGGGCGGCATGGGCGCTGTCTATCAAGCCCGCGACTCACGCGACAGTTCCATCGTGGCGCTGAAAGTTCTGCCGCGCAGCCGCGCATGCGACACGGTCTTCCTGCAGCGTTTCGAAGCGGAGGCGCGCGCCGCATTCGAGCTCGACCATCCCAATATCGTTCACGGCCTGGACGTTGGTAATGCCGACGGCTACCATTTTCTGGTCATGGAATTCGTGCAGGGCAGCGACGTCTATGCACTGCTCCAGCAACGCGGGCGGCTCTCGGAGAAAGAAATTCTCTCTATTTTGGAACAAATTGCCTCGGCCCTCGATCACATTCACGGTGAGAATCTCGTCCATCGCGATATCAAACCGGAGAACATCATCGTCAGTTCCGTCGGCGAGGCCAAGCTGACTGATATGGGTTTGGCGATGGACAATCAGTCTCAAGGCCGGCGGCGCATCACGCGCACGGGAATCGCCATGGGCACGCCGTTCTATCTGTCACCGGAGCAAATCGAGGGCAAATCTCAGATCGACATTCGCGCCGACATCTATGCGCTGGGCGCGACAGCCTACGAAATGGTTACCGGGCGGCCGCCGTTCGATGGCGAAACGCCGGCGGTGGTGATGATGAAACACCTCAACGAGACGGTACCCAGTCCGCACGATATCGATCGCACGATTTCCATGAGCTTCTGCCACGTGCTGGAGACAATGATGGCCAAGGATCCGGCTGAGCGCTACCATACCCCGGCGGAATTGCTGGAAGACCTGGCCTGCATCAAAGAAAACAAACCGCTGATTAGCATCCGGCCGGATCCCGGGCGCTCCAGCGTGTCTCCGCCGCTGGCACAGAAGAATCTGGAGCGCGTGATTACACCGCCATCGATGCCTTTCACTGATTTAGACCCATCAGACTCTATACAAAACGGAGCCGGAAACCGAGGCGCGATGCGCGCGCGGCGTGGACAGTCGCTCACTTCAACACCGATTGCCATGCGTTTGCGGGGCGCTGTTGGGACGCAACAAGTCCGTAGTAAAAAGGTGAAATACGCTTTTATGGTTGGATTGTTCGTCGCGGTGACGGTGCTTTTAGCCGTCGTTTGGATGGTGTTTAAAAAGTTTGCAATTTAAATGGTTTTTGGAGGGGCGTTTAAAAAGGGGCGGATAAGGCCCCTTTTAGAAGTCCTTTATTACAGCGCTGCGTTCCTAAAGGAGAATATGCGTCAAATCGAAATAGATTCTTACGGTCCTTCGGCGCGTGAATTGATAGGACAAGCGTTGTCGCAAGGACTTCCGAAAACGCTGTCATTCGGAACGCCAGTATCCGGCGCGCTACCGGCTCTACAGGCCATGAACGATCAGACGGTTTCCAATAACCGGCGTGTCCGCATGCCGCACGACGCTGAAGCTTTGCGAGCCGGGTTGTGGCTGCTTTTCGATTGCATGTCCGAGAGCCACGACCTGTCACAAAAGATCGCCACGCCGTCCGGCAGCTATTGGCACGCGATTCTGCATCGGCGCGAGCCGGATGCCAGCAACGCCAAGTATTGGATCGCACGTGTTGGCGAACATCCTGTAGCGCCCGAGCTGCTGCAAGATGCGCGCGAGATTGCGGCCAACTCCGTGGTATCCGGCAAACAGTTACTGGAACAGATGCATTCCTTTTCGACGTGGGATGGCGCGTGGTTCGTCGACCGCTGCACGACTGCTGGCGATCCTGAAACGACTAAAGTCCTTCTCGAAATCCAGCGCCGCGAATGGTTGCTTCTATTTGACTATAATTATCGCAAAGCGTTTGCGTAGAATGCTTAGCAAGTTCGACCGCGTTTGTTCGACCTGGAATTTTAAATATTTTTCGCCTAAAGTCAGTTCAAAAACGCATTATATAATAGATAGGTGGCAGAAAGGCGCAAACATTCGCGTCGAAACAATTGCGTCATACCGGCGAAGTGGGTTGTATTGTGGACTATTAAGGGCTAAATAAGGAAAGATTAAATAAGGATTGGGTTAACGTGAGTGATTCTCAAGACCAAATTAAAATTGTACAGGTATTCACCAGGTACCAGCGTACGATCCAAGCCTACGCCTACGCCATTGTGCACGATATGCACCTGGCTGAGGATGTGACGCAAGAGGTGGCCATCGTTCTCGCGACCGAGTGGCAATCGGTCGCTGAGCGGGAGGATTTGACTTCTTGGTTGCTTGAGGTAACGCGGCGCAAAGCATTGGAATCGAGTCGAAGATCTGGCCGATCCGCCGTAACACTTTCCGAAGAAGTTTTAGAGCAGGTGGGCGATCAGTTTTCTGCACAAGTTTCGACGACCGGCACGGGATCGGAGGATTCCGCAATGATGGCCGAATGTGTGGGCAGGCTTGTACGTGTTTCGCAACGCGTGGTCCACGCGCGCTATGCCGAGTCGTTGACGTGTGAGGAAATTGCCGCACAAATCGGCCGCTCGGTTCAGAGCGTCTATAGTATTTTGAAGCGCGCGCGGTTGATGCTGGTGCAGTGCTTTGAGCGCAAACGCATCGAACTCTCAAAGAGATGATCCGTCATGGATAGTCAAGCACAACTGCAACTGGATGAGTCGATTATCGCCTACCTTGTGGGCGACATGGATGCTCACGCGCTGAAGGAATTTGAAGAACTCCTGTCGGCAAGCGAGGCTGCTCGCCATCGTTTTGCTGAACTTTCGGTGCAAGAAGTCAATCTTCATCAAACTCTTTCGCTGATACAATCGTCGCAACTGTTCTCAGACGGAAACGCAGCCACGACATCGGACGCGCTTAAAATTGTAGCAAAATCTGCTTCTGCTGAATCGCGACGGCGGAAATTCTCGCAACGCCGGCGAGCTTTAAGCCGCCGTGCCGATTCCAACGTATTTGTCCATCCGCTGGCAATCGCCGGAATGGCGGCGCTCGTCCTGATTGGAGTTTTTTTATTCGAGGGCCGCGAAAATGGACTTCCAATAAGAACGGTCGTTATTCAACCTAAGCCACCTCAACCGGACCCCAGGTACGCGATTCGGCACGATTTGGCGCAGCATGAACAGACGGCTCGCCGGGAATTGGAGAAACGCGAAGCCGGGCAACCATTGGCGCAAGAACAGTTAGCGCAGGTCAAGAAGGAGCAGCTACCGGCATTGCAGCCGGATAATCGTACCGCGCTTGAGGAAATGCAAAAGCGTGAACGGGAAGCCGAAGATGAGTTTGCGCGGGAGGCCTCCGCGGTCGACGTCACGCAAAATGACGCCCGCGATAACAACGAAGAGCGTCAGACCACCGAACCCAAAACGTCACCTCCGCCTGAAATCGTGGGTGAAGTCGCCTTCGTGGCGGACGCAAATACCAGCGCTGCGCAAGTTCTTGTGCGCGGAGATGATCGTAAAGTCCGGCGCATGCCGCTTTCTAAAGGCTTGACGATTCGTGTCGGCGATCAAATAGAAACTGCCAAGGCAGAGAAGGCCGCGAGGGCTTCCGAAGATCGTCCGCTCCATGCCACGTTGGATCTGTATGGCGTCAGGCTTAACTTGGCGGACGAGACCCGCGTCTTGGTTGTTGCTAACGATAAACTCGACATGTCCAAGGGGCAAATTTACGCCGATGCCGCGGATTTCGGGAGCTACAAGAAAAATCTTGCCATTCGGACGCCGGCCGCGCGCATCGAAACGTCCGGATCCCGCTTCGAACTGCGCTGCGAAAGCGGACAAACATTTTTAAGTGTCGCAAGCGGTAACGTAACATTCGCAAATAAGTTTGGCGAGCAGAACCTGATAGCACAGAGAACGAGTGTCGCGGGGATCGGTTGCGCGCCGAGCGCCCCGAGCGGCGTCGTCAACGGCACAATCTGGACGAACGGAAAGCCAAATGCGGTGACTGGCGGTGCCGCAAGTAAGGCGGTGGCCGGCGGCGTTGCAAATGTTGCAAATAGGGTATTAGCTGAGTTTCTGGCGCCAGCAGAAGTTTTGGCGGCGGCGGCCTGTGCCTACGATGGGTCGGTGCTATGGATTAGTACTACTTCGAAGCCGATGCTTTACGGACTGGATCCAACGACTGGCCGCCTGCAGCGGACGATCGATCTAAACGGAATCGTGCGGCTGCCAGTTGGTTTAGCCTGGGATGGATCGCAACTTTGGGTCGGAGATATGATCGCTCGCGCCGTTTGCGCAATCGACATCGCGACTGGAAAGCCAATCAAAACTATTCAGTTGAACTTTACCCCCGGCGCCAGCATGGCAAGCGACAGGAGCAATCTCTATGTGTCGCAATCCATATCCGATAATGCTATGGCCTTCTGCAAGATCGATACGACCGACGGGCATATACTAGCGACATTAACGACCCCCGCAAATTCTCTTCAGAAGTTGGGGCCTGGCGTTTTCGTCTGGGGGTTGGCTTACGTCGACGGTGTCATGTGGCGTGCCGCAACGAATAACAAGTCCAGCGTGCTTATGACATTGGAAACGGATGGTGGCGTCAAGGACGGTTCCGTTATGGATATGTTCCAGATGCCGGATGATGCGCCGATTCGCAACATTACAACTGACGGCAAGGGAAATCTTTGGGTGCTCATAAGCAGCAATCCCAGGAAGTTAATCCTCATTCCAAAGCCCCAAAAGTAATAGCGCCTTTTTCACTGGTGTTTTTTTTGGAGTTTTAGTAGCGTTTTAACTGAACACAGTGGAGTTTGGCGCGGGATGAAATTGGCTCTTGCAATGCTTGCTCATGATACACTTTGTTCGGGAGAAACGCTACTTGAATTTTTGATAAATAACGCCTAAAATGGGTTTTGTTGCGCATTAATATATAAAGAACCCGCCGACAAACTACGCGGTAAGCGGCGGCTTCGGGGACCGGAACAATGCAAGCACATGGCGGTGTGCTGGGATAATGCAACAATTGGGATTGAGCGGAAAAACAAAGAATCTTGCACCCCGGATGGTTCAGGGTGGCCACCTCTAATAGCGACAGGACTTGATCGGTTCTGAAAAGTGTGCAATTCGAGCTTGAAATGCAAAGGGAAGCGGCGGTGAATTCGTGCAAAAGATGGCTCGTTGATGCGTCGATAATTTGAGAGGGTATCTTGAGTCAACGAATTCGTTGACAATAATATATTTCGAGATTTCAGCATCATAGCCGAAGTTAGCTCGTCATTAACAGGTGCGAAATCTTGAGTGCTTTAGAAGAATGTAGGGTAAATCGATTTAAGATTTTTGAAATGCTTTTAGGAATGTGGATCACAATGTTGGAATTCTCTGTTCATGATTCGCAGTGTCAATTCAATGATGAGGGAAGTGGCGGTGGCTTTTTGTCTAAATCGAAAACGGGCGCCTAAGTTCGGCGTCATGTAGAGAGGAAATTCGAAATGAGCAAACGCGCGGGCGGCCGGATTTTGCTTTTCATTCTGGGGCTCTCCACCCTCTGGCTATCAGTCAATGTTATAAAGCGCCAAAGTACTCCTCCCGTTACACTACAAAAGCAAGTGACGAGCCAGTCGCCTGCGATTGTTCATGCCTCTTGTTGCAAACAGGGTGCAGACGCGCTTGCTTTGCCCAGTTCAGGTAAAAGAAGACTCACCGATCGCATCCATGAGGGAGTTTTCGGCGAATTCGAAACCTGGGCGCAGATGTATGCCGATGCGCAAACGTCGCAAGCCAAAGCAGAGCTTGAAAAGGCCGGAATCGTTCTGGCCCAGAAGCGCCGCGCCGAATTGAAGACGGTCATTACCAAAGATCCAAAACATGCGCTGGAACTGGCGGCTTCGTTCCGCTTGCGGCAGGCCATGCCGGCCTCGGTTGCCGGCCAACTGGAAAATGCCATCGATGCCGATGCGGCGCTGACGCGAATTTACGCCACGCCGACTCCCGCGGACGCGTCGGATACGCCGGTCTACGAGGTCGCATACGGCACGCACGTCTACGAAGCCAATATTTACGGTCACACGCATGTAATGTCCAGCGTTCAGCCTATTCCGCTTAATGGAATTGCCATCGATCAGCAGATGGCGGTCAGCGAAAATGTGTACCGCATCCTCGAGCCGGAAGAACTTCAGAGCAACCCAACGTTGATGGCACAATTGAAAACCGCCACGTGTTCGCAGAAAGGCGTGCCGGCACTAGCCAAGAGTTCGCCCGTTGCCGTCGTAGCCGGCTCGCGCAGTGTTCAGTTTTTCTGCTGCGAGCCCTGTGCGTATACGTATATCGCCGCAAAAGTCCAAACCAACGAGGCGTATACTGGCGGTTCGCTGGGCATCACCAATCCCAACGAACTTCCGAGCGGTGTTACGTTCGGCAAAAAGACCTACCTGCTCATCCGCGCCTGTTTCTCGGACGACACGACCGAGCCCGTCACTGAAGCCGAAGCTTATGAAACGCTGCGGCAGTTGGATTTGTACTACACCGAAGATTCATACGGCAAGTTCAGCATTCTGCCGACTGTGACTCCGTTGATCGTGATGCCGAAAACGAAGCAGTGGTACAATGACAACGACAACACCACCCAGCCGCTGGGATCTCCCCCATACTGGGGGCTCTGCAAGGGTGATGCTTTGACAGCCGCCTCGGCGGCCGGTTACGATCCCACGCAATATGACTTCGTCGGTTTTCGCTTCAATTACCAAGGTCCGGGTCTTTCTGGATACCCGATGCTACTCTCGGCTAATGGCTCAGCGTTATGGGCCCACGAACTGGGCCACGATATCGGCTACCCCCATGCCAATTCGTACGTCTGTCCCACACCAGATTCGCCCGGAACTGGTGTCGAGTATGGAAATCCATTCGATGTCATGGGAGCGGGCGGCGAAACTGTAGCCACCTCGCCGGTCGGAACCACCATCGGTCACAACAACATTACGTTCAAAAATCTGATCACACAGTGGCTGCCAGACTTCTACATCTCAGAGGTTCCCCCACAGTCGTCGGCGACCTACCGCATTTTTGCGATGGACTTTGGAGTCATCGATCCGGCCAACAAGTACGGCCTGCGAATCAAGAAAGACGACTACCGCGACGTATGGGTCGAGTTCCGCCAGAACCAGTTTCAGACGGATCCCTTTCTATGGAATGGTGTGACGTGCAACTATAGCCCGGGCTTTTGGGGTGACTTCGGTGGACAGACCGACGGCAGCGGCTTAATTCAGCCTGCCGACAACTGGGGCGGCTATCTGCCGTCGCAAATGGCCAACTACCCGCCAAACAACGTTTTGCCAACCGCCAACCGAAAATCTACACTGTCCGACGTGCTCTTGATTGGTCAAACGTTGGCTGATAATAAGGCTGGAATCTATATTACGCCCATCGCCAAGAACGCGACGACACCGGCGTCGATGGATCTGGTCGTAAACGTCGGAAATTTCTCTTCTCAGCCGGTGCCAACCATTGCATCGCTGACCGCGGCGCCGGGACCCGGAACCAAGGGAAACTATACAGCGGGACAACAGATAGCGTTTACGGCCACGGCGAACGATTCGGCCGGCAATCCATTGGCTTATTTCTGGGACTTTAACGATGGCCTGTATAGCACCGACAACCTAAACACGGAAACGCATTCCTGGAGCAAGTTGGGGACTTACCGCGTGCGCTGTATCGTCTCCGATATGATGGGTCATCACGCCTCTGTCGGATTGACCATTTTTGTCACGGATGCCACCGGTGTCCCGCCCGATTTCTCTATTCAGGGATCCTGCACGGTTCTCGGTGGAAACGGTGTCGAAGGCGTTCAGGTCAACGGAACCGGCGAACTCGTTTACTCGGACTCGACCGGTGGGTATTTCATGCACAATATTAGTGGCGGAACGCCCCTTGGAACGAAAGAAGCTTATCGCGGAGACCTGCCGCCGCATCCAACCAGCCCTACCGTCCCAGATCCTTATTGGAACACGTTCCAGGCCGCAACGCCGATAGCCGCCGGAGCAAGCCATAACGCCGAGGACCTGACGTCGTGCCATTTATCAACCGTCAGTTTCTCACCCACGACGGCCGCTGTACTTGCAGGGCAGTCGCTAACAGTCACGGTTACGCGTGCATTCGATGTGGGTGCCGATTCAACATTGGCCGAACAGAACGCGTATGCTTTCTGGCTCAATACGAACACTCCTGTAGTTTGCTGGATTCCGGAGGTTTCCGGCGATGGCGTTAACGGCGGCCCGTACGGCGCTCACGATGTTCAGGACGTTCTGAGCATGATCACAATTACGCCGCTTTCGGCGAGTGGCCCCAGCGGCACCATTTCATTCCCAGCCAATACTAGCCTCCTGCACAATATCTCAAATCCGCCAACACCAGCGCACAATGAATGGGACTTCACCATGCCCGTTGGGTGCACGTCAGTGACAGCGAAGATTACGTTTAAAGCTCTTCCGCCGAATAGTCCGCCGTGCGTGCTGGAGTTCGTCCTGCAAGATCAACTGGGAAGAAACGGAACCAACGGTTATCTGGGCGGTTACACTGCCAAGGATCCAACCTCAGGCCAAATGATCCTGACGGTGACAGATCCGACCTCCCCGCCCACCGCAACGTTGATAGCAAATCTGCCC
>Ga0206991_10315_pt2 | contig 13743 bp, 17 predicted proteins | sample Alteio_BWMinCont_9_FD_153286 | JGI IMG/M metagenome (GOLD analysis project Ga0206991, IMG submission 153286) | Enriched cells from forest soil in Barre Woods Harvard Forest LTER site, Petersham, Massachusetts, United States -... | ecosystem: Environmental > Terrestrial > Soil > Temperate forest >...
TACCAGCATCGCTTTCGATTATTCCAACGCCGGCATTCTCCATATATACGGCACGGAGGAAGATTTCGATTACGCCAAGGCGCATAACGATTTCCAGGCAAAATTCGGCTGTGAAGAGAAGGTGCTGACACGGGAGAAAATATTCGCCCTAGAACCTTCGCTGGCACATACGTCGCGCGCCATCGTCGGCGGCATTCATGCATTCAACGATGAAAGCGGCGATGCCTATCTCTATTGCAAAAATCTCGCCGCTATCGCCAGCGAAAAATTCGGCGTCAAATTCCAATATGGCGTAAACATAAAAACCCTGCGTATGGAAAATAACCGCATCGTCGGCATCACTACCGATCAGGGGGACATTTCCGCCGACGGCTATGTGATGGCCATGGGTTCCTATAGCTCCGTCTATCTGCGCCAGGTCGGCATCAACGTGCCGATCTACCCGATGAAAGGCTACTCGATAACTCTCGAAGCGAATGATTTTTGCCCTAAGCTCAGCCTCACGGACGGCACTTATAAAATAGTCTATAGCCGCCTGGGCAGCCGCCTGCGCGTAGCGGGCACGGCCGAATTCGCCGGCTACAGCCATAAAATCAACGAAAAGCGCATCGCCCCTATTGTCGAGGCGGTAAAGGCCTTATTGCCCAAAGCCAACTGGGATCAGGAAATTAGCAGCTGGGCATGTCTGCGTCCCTCTACCCCCGACGGCCCGCCGATCATCGGCCGCACGCCTATACCGAATCTTTTCTTAAATACGGGGCATGGCACGCTCGGCTGGACGCAAGCCGCAGGAAGCGCTACCATTCTGTGCGATATCATGGAGGGGAAAATTCCCCAGATATTAATGCAAGGACTCACACTGGAGCGATATATCACATGAATCTGGAGCAAATGTACGGCACGCTTGTCACCACCATGTCGTCCAAAAATATTTTTTACGACTGGGAAGGCGTGAATACCTGGCTGTTCCAACAGATCTATAGCATACGCGGCGATGCTTACGATTGGGTCATGCAGGTCATCAGCGACCTCGCCATGTACCGCCGCTTTCCTTATTATCTGGTGCTGCTGGGCGTGTATTCGCTGCTTTCTTACCTGGTGATGAAACTGCGCAATAAAGGCGGCAGCAAGCAGTTCCTCTCCATGTGGCTGGGAATTTTTACCGTGCTGCTGGTCAGTTTCGCCATCAATGCCGAATTGCTCGGCTGGATTAAAGATTATTTCGCCTATCCACGGCCCTACGCGGTGTTAGATGGGGTCAATGTGCTCGATAAAAGTCTCAATGCCTCGGCGGAAGCCGATCGCAGCTTCCCCAGTGGCCACGTGGCCTTCATCACCCTGATGATCATGAGTCTGTGGCCTCTGCTGGCATCGCGCGGACGCTTTGTAGGTCTGTGCCTAATCGCAGTGGTCGCCTGGTCGCGCAGTGCGCTGGGCGCGCATTTTCCCGCCGACACGCTCTACGGATTTATCTATGCCGCATTGCTGGTGGTCATCGTGCGCGAGATCGTTTACGGCATCTACCACAAACTGCTGGGATTGAACTGCTGATGGATCTTACGGAACCAAGGCAGCTTGCCTTCGATGTTCCGGCCAGTCCGGCAGCGCCCCCTCACCGGCTTATCTGCTACGAATGGGGAGACCCGCAGGCATCACGCACCGCCGTCTGTGTGCATGGACTGACGCGCAACGGCCGCGACTTCGATTTTGTTGCTAGCACATTGGCGAATGATTTCCGCGTCATCAGCCTGGAGATGCCGGGCCGCGGAAAAAGCGACTGGTTTCCTGATGCCAAAAGTTATAATTACGGCGTTTATGTCGCCGAATGCATGTGGCTCATGAATCAGCTGCGGCTAAGCCGCGTGCACTGGATCGGCACGTCGATGGGCGGCATCATCGGCATGATGCTGCTGCCTGCCATGCCCGGCCGCATCGCCTCCATGACGCTGAACGATGTAGGCTGTCTGATTCCGGCGACAGGACTCGCGCGCATCGCCTCTTATGCCGGCGGGCAGACCACTTTCGCCACGCATGCCGAAGCCGAGGCCGCACTCAGAAAAAACTGCGCCACCTTCGGCATCACCGAGGAGCGTCACTGGCAGCATTTATTCGTGCATAGTATTCAACGGACGCCCGACGGCGAATACCGGCTGGCCTATGATCCGGCCATCGCCGCCGCTTTCCCCAAAAAGGAGGAGATAAAGGACGTCGATCTCTGGCCGTACTGGGAAATATTAAAAACCATTCCCCTGTTGCTGATACGTGGCGCCGAATCCGATATCCTCACGCGCGAGACGGCGCAGCAGATGCAAGTCGGGCATCCCCGCCTGAGGCTTCACGAAGTGCCGGACTGCGGCCATGCCCCTTCGCTGATGGGCGATACAGAAACGGCGCTTATCCGTGACTGGATGAGCGCCGTATAAAATCCTAGGAGTCTTATTGTCTTAGTGGAGTGCGCAACCGCAGCAGCTTGCCGCTATCGATGCGCCGGCGCCAAGCGCCAGGATTGCTATGGAAAACCACAGGGTGAAGCGCGCGCGTTTTGGCGTGCCGTACATGAAATCGATCGCTTGCTTGAAAGGGGCGGGTTTGACCGCAGCTATTGCAATGGCTCTTTTGCGCATGACATATCCTTTCCCTGAATAACAAAAGCATTGTAACAGATTTTACCCCGCCGTGGTATAAAAACTGCATAAAAAAACGCACAACCCAGGCATTTCTGCGGGTTGTGCGTTTTTTGCTTATGAGAAAGACTGTTAGAGCGCTTAGTCGTTCTTATCGGCCTGCTTGCGGGCCAGTTTGCGCGCGCGGCGCTTGGCTTCGGCGGCCTTGCGGACGCGGGCCTCAGCGGGCTTTTCGTAGTGGCGACGCATCTTCATTTCGCGGAAGAGACCTTCGCGCTGCATCTTTTTCTTGAGCGCACGGAGCGCCTGATCGACGTTGTTGTCACGGACAATAACTTCTACCAACGGGGTTGTACCTCCTCCCGAAAAACATCTTTGCGATGCTGGTTTAGTGGTTCATCAAAAGGTCAAACATGATAGCAAGCGGGAAAGCGTAAGTCAAAGCAATATGTTATGCTTTTACACCGTCAGGCTGATATCGCGCACTTCGTGGCAGGTCGTACCGGTGCAGGGCTGGAAGCGCAGCAGCGCCTTGATCTTGGGGCGTTTTTTCCCACCCTGCACCAGTTTAAGGCGCGCCGTGACGGTGATGTTTCCATGGTAGGAAAGCAACACTTCCTTACTTATTGCATCGATCTTCTGTAACGGTTCGGGATAGATGACTTCCAGCAATTCCACGCCCTCGCCCTGCACGTCCAGCTGCGTGGGAATAAGGTAAGGCTGTTTTGGCTTCGCACTATTAATGTGCCAGCCATCTTTGATGTCGAGCGCGACGGCCAGCTCGCAGCTATCGCCCGGCCCTGCGTTTTTGGGCGACAACGTTGTGCGGATGGAAACCGCGTCGTCCGGCGCGGCAGGTGTATCCATAGCGGTAAAGACGGCAGGTGTGGCAACCGGACCGGCTTTATCCATCTGATCTGCGATGAGCCCGGAATGGATCATCGTCGCCAGCTCGGATAAATTCCGGTTACTGCCCTGCAGGAAAAACGCCGACATTTTCTTCGCCTTTTCCAAATAGGCGGTATCCTGCGTCACGCCATAGAGCTGCGCGAGATTGCCGAGCATCACGGCATTGGCGTTCGGCATCGCCGAGTCATCGGCATTCTTGATCCGCACCAGCGCGTGCCATTGCGGCGGCGTGGAATAATAGCCCGCACTTTCCGCATCCCAGAACAACTCGTCGGCCTGCCGCGCGAATTCCTGTGTTTTCTTCAACAGATCTTTGCTGGGCGATGCATGCAGCAAGGTAATGAGGCCTTTGATGAAATACGCATAATCTTCCAACATGCCAGGAATGTCGGGCTTGCCGCTGTTGACGGTATGCGACAGGAAGCCGTTGGCATCAAGCGCGTGTATCAGCAGGTAATCCGCGGCGCGCTGGGCGATATTTGTGTATTTATCGTTGCCGAACACCATGCCCGCCTGCGCGAACGCATCGATCATCAGGCCGTTCCAGCTTACGATGATCTTATTGTCCAGCGCCGGCGGAACGCGCCTGTTGCGCGCCGTCAGCAGCTTGTTCATCACCTCGCCCGTCATGGCCGCCACGGCGACATACGGCATCTTATGCTCCAGCGCCGCCTGGAAGAGCGGCGCGCGGGCGATGATCACCTGCCCGTCCGGATGTTTGTGTCCCGGGAAAGTGGGAATGTCGGCCAGCGCGAAAAATTTTACAAAGAACGCGGTTTCCGCCGGCGTGAGCAGGTTTTCGATTTCGGTGGATTCCCACGCGTAATACTGGCCTTCCACGCCTTCGCTCTCGGCATCGATCGCCGCATAAAATGCGCCATCCTTGTCGGTCAGCGGACCGCTGACAAAATCGAGTACGCCCTTGGCGATGTCGGCGAAATAGCTGTTGGAGGTGATGCGCGCCGCATCGAGGCAGACGCGCGCCATCTGCGCCTGGGTATAGAGCATCTTTTCAAAATGCGGCACATACCATTCCTTGTCCACGGCGTAACGGTAGAAGCCGCAGCCGACCTGATCGTAAATGCCGCCCGACGCCATTTTCCCGATGCTGCGCGCTACCATGTCGAGCGCTTCCTGATTGCCGGTCGATTCGTAATATTTCAGCAGAAACGACAAATAACATTCGTGCGGAAATTTCGGCGCCTGGAAAAATCCGCCGGAGCGCTCGTCGTGATGCGCGCGAAGCTCCTTGAACAGCTGCGCGGCGCGATCTCCCGCGCTCACCGGCTGCGCATTGGTCTGCGGTGAGAATATAAGATGCGTCTGCATGTCCTGCGTCAGTTGATCAGCCGTTTTTTTCACCTCGTCCGGCTTCGTCGTCCAGGCGTAATTGAGCCATTCGAGCAGGCGCGGGAATGCCGGTTTGCCGTACGCCTCGACGGCGGAATAGGTGCCGCCGGCGAAAAACGGTTTCAGGTCGGGCGTCAGGAACACGTTGTTCGGCCAGCCGCCTTCGCGCGTCAGCAACTGGCGCGCCACCATGTAAATTTCATCGAGATGCGGATGCTCTTCGCGGTCGATCTTGATATTGATGAAATGCTGGTTCATCAGCGAAGCGATGGAGACGTTTTCAAATACGTCGCGCTCCATCACATGGCACCAATAACAGGTCGAATAGCCGATGGAGATCAGGATGGGCTTGTTCTCGGCCTTCGCGCGCGCCAGCGCCTCCGCGCCCCACGGATACCAGAACACGGGATTATGCGCGTGCTGCTTCAGGTAGGGGCTGGCGGAGTCTATCAGCGGGTTGGTAAACCGCGGGTTCTTTTCGGCGGGATGCATATTATTTCACGGGATGCATATTATTTCAAATGAGCGATGAGCCTTGCTTCGATATCGCGCAGAATATAGTGCTGATCGGGCCGCCCGACAATCCCGAATTCGGCGGAAGACAACCATTTCCGCTCTTCCGTCGTATCGGCCACCTGCGCTGCCGCCGCAAAATCCTCCGGCGATGCCATCTGCGCGGCGAACAACCACATATCCTTGGGCTTGCCGGTAGTTGCCGAGGAGAAGCGATAGCCGCCTATGTCGTAAAGCTCGCCGATATTGGCCAGCTTCAGGCCCAGCTCCTCGATGCCTTCGCGCAGGGCCGTTGCCGCCAGCGTCTCCTTCTCGCCAATGGGTTTTCCCTCTTTTATGTCCTGCCAGCCGATATCGGCGCGATGCTGCCGCGTGCCTTTGCCGAATTGGAACTGCGGCTGGCCGAGCGCGGGCAGCTTGCCTTTGGGCCGCATGAGGTAAAAACGGAAGCCTTCCGCATCGCGCAGGAACGGCACGATGCCTGCCTTGATATATCGATCTTCCGGCAACGGCGGCGGATCCGCCAGCAGCGCGACGGTCTTTAGTTGCAGGAAGTGCTGAATCAGGGCATGAATATTCTCAGTCATTCTAACAGTTTGGCATGGATCATGAATCTTGACAACGAGCTTGCGCTGGCCCAGCGGCTGGCGGATTCCGCCGGTGAAATTATCCGGCGTCACTGGAAATCCGTCAGCGCCGTCGAAAATAAAGCCGACGCCAGCCCCGTCACCCAGGCCGACCGCGAAGTGGAAACGGCGCTGCGTGCGGGCATCGAAAAAGCATTTCCCGCGCATGGCATCATCGGCGAGGAATATGGAAATGTCCGCGGCGAATCGCCATGGCAGTGGGTAATAGACCCCATCGACGGCACGCGCGCCTTCATCGCCGGGCAACCGACTTTCGCCACGCTGATCGCGCTGGCCAAAGACGGCATCCCCCTGCTCGGCATCATCGATCAGCCGATTAGCAAAGAACGCTGGGTGGGCGTGTCCGGAAAACCGACGTTATTTCATAGCGCCAAACCGCCGGTCGTACAGCCTGAGAATTATCGAAATGCGGTCTCGCACGCGTACATCTCCACCACCTCGACCGATTATTTCACGCCGGAAGAAACCGCGCGTTACGAAAAATTGCGCGCGCGCTGCGCACGCTCCCAGCTGGGCGGCGATGCCTATGCCTATGGGATGCTGGCCAACGGCAGACTGGATATCGTCGTCGATGCCGGCATGAAGCCCTATGATTATTGTGCGCTGAGACCGGTGATCGAAGGCGCCGAGGGCGTCATCACCGACTGGCAGGGCAAACCCCTCACCATCCATTCCAACGGCAGCGTGCTGGCAGCGGCCACGGAAGGCTTGCATCAGCAGGTGCTGGCACTGCTAAATAATGATTGATCATTCGTCTTTTGTTAACTAAATTTAACATTCGACCGCAGGGAATTCTCTATGTCAAAAAGACTAAAAGACTCCGGTAAAGTGACCGATCAAGATGTCTTGATTAAAGCCACCACCGATTACTGGTCAAAATTTTTGCGCGACCCCGCCCAAGCATCCGCATTTGAGGTTGTGCTGAAGACAAAACTGCAAGCAGAATTCACCCAAGGAAGAAAATTGATATACATTCAGACCAGCGCGTCCGGCCCTACCGGCATTCTAAAAGAAGCATGCGAGGCGACGAAACTTAGCGCCGATGCAATGGAGCAATTTCCCAAAGAACGTTCCAGCGAGATTTCTCTTCGTGCTCGAAATTTCGTAACCAATGGTGAGGACGGCGAACGCGTTTCCATTATGGGAAATCCTCTAAATCGATAACGATAAGATCTATCTTCCTGCCAATAGCAATTTCCCAATAAGCCAGCCGTTCCAGCCTTTGCCATAGCGCTGCCGGTGTTTCCTGATAATAGCGTCTGCCTTATGCCAACCCGCCTGCCCTTGCTGCGTCAGCAGCGCCAGATGTATCGGCTCGAATACCGCCTGCAATTGCGCAGGCAGGTCGGGATAGCTCTCACGATAGGCATCCATCAAAGGCATGAGCGTTTCGCGCGGGAGCTTTTCCGATGCTATTACCGCCGCCAGCGCCTGCAGCACCGGCTGGCCGCGCGGCGCATGCCCCATATACAATTCATCGACGGCCTCCTGCCACCAGGCCAGGCGGATATGGCCGATCATTTCCTCACTCACCAGATTCGGGATACGACCCAGTTCCAGGCTTAGCGCGTAAACGGCCAGCAGCGCCTCGCGTTCGGGCAACGGCACAAATAGGCTTGCCATAAACGTATCGCGGTCGTATTTATGAACTTCATTCGCGCAATAAGAGAGCATTCGTTACCAGCAACCGCGTTTCACCATTGAATTTTTATAGCCGTCAGCATACATAGGCGCATGGATACGTCCAGACGACAATTCTGCAAGGCCGTTGCTGCCGCTTATGTGACGACGGCTGCCGGGGGCAAGCTTATCGCCTCCGCGTTTGCCGATACACCGACTTCTGCTACTTTAACCAAAGAGGAAACCATGACTGTCACCCTGCCCCCACTTCCGTATGACCAGAAAGCACTTGAGCCCTACATCACCGGCAACACCCTGTCGTTCCATTACGGCAAGCACCATAAAGCTTATGTCGATAAGACGAACGAACTGGTCGCGAATACGCCGCTGGCCGGCGCTTCGCTGGAAGACATCATCAAGGAAGCCTCGAAAGATTCCTCCAAGCAGGTGCTGTTCAACAATGCCGCGCAGGTATGGAACCACACGTTTTACTGGAACAGCATGAAACCGGGCGGCGGTGGCGATCCGAAAGGCGACCTCGCCAAGAAAATCAGCGCCGATTTCGGCAGCTACGACGATTTCAAGAAGGCGTTCAAAGAAGCCGGCACCACGCAGTTCGGCAGCGGCTGGGCATGGCTCGTGCTCGACGGCGCCAAGCTGAAGGTCATCAAAACGCCGAACGCCGACCTGCCGATGGCGCATAACCAGAAAGCGCTGCTCACGATGGACGTGTGGGAACACGCCTATTACCTGGATTACCAGAACCGCCGCCCGGATTACATCACCACCTTCCTCGACAAGCTGGTGAACTGGGATTTCGTGGCGAAGAATCTTGGGTAGGTTATGAATGTTTTTAAGACATTCACGCTGAAATGGTGGCAAGGCGCGCTATTCAAATGGGGCGTGTTCCTTTTAGGCATAGCTGCCGGCGCCTATTGGCACGATTTCTTTATCAATTATCTGGCTATCCTCATCATTTTTTCCGCGGTCTTCCTGACTTACGTGACCTATATCTGGTGGAAGCAATAGCTAAACCGCGATCAGCGCCGCAGTCACGCGGCGTTCTTCGCTAATGAGAATATTGAACGTGCGGCAGGCCGCGCCGGTATCCATGGCTTCTGCCGAAATGCCTTTGGCTTTCAACACCTGGTGGATGCTTGCGTCCAGTGGTTTCATGCTGCTTCCGGTGCCGATGAGCAGCAGCTCGATGCCCGGTTCGTTTAAAACCGGCTGCAGACTTTCGAGCGTAATATTTCCATCCCATGCTACATGATGGTCGGGGAATACGAGCAGCGAGCCTTCGATGCGGTCATTGTTGATTTTAAAACCGCCGCCGCCATAGCCGCCGATGACCTGCCTGCCTTTGGGAAGTAAAGGAGTGATGTCCATTCATTACCATTCGTCATCCTCGGCGAGGCATTGCCGAGCCGGGGATCTCATGAGTTTAACCAAAATTATATCCGACAAATCATTCCATGCCGGGTTCATAGCTTCTATCAGAACAATTTTCTTATATCGTAAAAATTTCTTCAGTTGTTTTTCGCGCCTAATGGCTTCCTCAATATCTTCGAAGATCTCATAATAAACCAATTTATCTAGATTATATCGCTTAGTAAACCCATCAGATAACCGATGTTTATGTTCATAGCCACGCTTCACTAAATCAGCAGTAACGCCAATATAAAGTACGCCCTGCGGCTTGTTGGTCATAATGTATATGAAGCTTTGTTTCATCATGCCTCACAAGATCCCCGACCTCGCTAGGCTCGGTCGAGGATGACGGAAACTAGATCGGCAGAGTTTTCGGCCTGGTTTTCTTGAGCCAGGTGACAACCATCAGGCGCGTGACCAGCACGGCTGTATAGAGCGAGCAGACGATGCCGATGGCCAGCGTTACGGCAAAACCCTTCACCGTGCCGGTGCCGAAGAAATACAGGATCAGCGCCGCCGACAAGGTGGTGACGTGCGAATCGAAGATGGTGCCGAAGGCCAGGCGAAAACCGTCGTCGATCGCCTTGAAAGGCGACTTGCCGTTGCGCACTTCCTCGCGCATGCGTTCATAAATCAGCACGTTGGCATCCACCGCCATGCCGACGGTGAGCACGATGCCAGCGATGCCCGGCAGCGTCAGCGTCGCTTCGAACAACGATAGCAGAGCCAGCGTCATAAAAGCATTGATGAGCATCGCAATGTCGGCAAACAGACCGAATAAGCCGTAAAAGACCACCATGAACACCACTACCAGCGCAATGCCGATGACGGAGGCTTTGGTACCCGCCGAAATCGAGTCGGCGCCGAGGCTCGGACCAACCGAGCGCTCTTCGATGATCTTCAGCGGTGCGGGCAGCGCGCCGGCGCGCAGCAGGAGCGAAAGATCGTTGGCCGATTCGGTCGTGAAGCTGCCGCTGATTTGTCCGCTGCCACCCAGAATCGCCCCGCGAATCACCGGCGCGGTGATGACTTTATTATCGAGTACGATGGCGAATAAATGGCCTACATTGGCGGAGGTAATGTCGCCGAACTTACGGGCGCCTGCATTATTGAAACGGAACGCCACTACCGGCTCATTGGTTTGCGGATCGTAGCTCGTATGCGCATCGATCAGCAGGTCGCCCGATAGCATCACCGTTGAAAACAAGGCGTATTTGCGCGGCACCGCCTGCGGATCGCGCTTGCTGGTATCGCCCGGCACAATACGCGTGCCCGGCGGCACGATGCCGCGCTCGATATCTTCCGGGCTCACCGACTCATCGACCAGGTGAAACGTCATCTTGGCGGTGCGGCCGAGCAGGCTCTTCAAATGTTCAGGATCGGCAAGGCCCGGCACCTGCAAGAGAATGCGGTCGGTGCCTTGGCGCTGGATGCTTGGTTCCTTGGTGCCGGATTCGTTGATGCGGCGATTGACGATCTCAAGCGACTGATCGAGGATCTGCGTATGCGCCGCTTTCTGCCAGCGATCGCTGAAGGTGACCGTATAGTTGGGGCCATCCTGCGCCACATCGATGTCAGGGTTCATGTCGTGCAGCGTTTTCTTGATGTCGGCGGTGACATCATCGCGCGCGGTGAACACTACCTTGCCGTCGGCGGCGCTTAAGCCGCGATAACCGATTTTCTCTTCACGGAATTTATTGCGGACCTCATCGGTCAGATTGGTGAGCTGGTCGCGCAGGTAGGCATCGAAATCGACTTCGAGCAGCAGCTGCGAACCTCCCTGCAGGTCAAGACCGAGACTAACCGCGTGATGCGGCAGCCAGCCCGGCATGGCATCGCGTGTCGATTGCGGCAGGAAACTTGGAATGGCCAGCGTGATGAAAATCAGGCACGAGCCGACGATGAGAAAGATTTTCCAGCGCGGGAAATCTAACATGTCAATTGTCGTTGGCGCTCTCGCCCGGAGCCCCTTTGTCAGTGACGACTTCGGAGATGGCGGATTTGGCGACACGGATTTTTACGCCCTGGGCGATTTCCAGAACAACAATGTCGTCGCCTTCAAGCTTTGCGATCACGCCGATAATACCGCCGCTCGTCATGACTTTGTTGCCCTTCTCAAGGCCTTTCATCATGTCCTTCTGCATTTTAAGCCGCTTCTGCTGTGGACGGATGAGGATGAAATAGAAAATGAAAAACAGCAGGCCAAGGACGAGCAGATTGTCCTGCATCATTTTTTCGGAAGACAGTTCATAAGGCTGGCCGGTCGCATCTGCACCGGTCGCCGCAGCGGCCGGTTGCTGATCGGCTGCCAGGACGTCACTGATGAAAAACTGCATTGTCTTTATAAACTATTTGATTTTCGCTTCGTTGAATACGACGTGCTTGCGGACGATCGGGTCGTATTTCGTGAACTTGAGCTTTTCCGTCTTGGTCTTGGGGTTCTTTTTAGCAACATAATAGAACCCGGTGTCGGCGGAGCTAAGGAGCTTGATCAAAACGATATTCTTTTTAGCCATATGAATAATCCTGAATTAAATGAGGGTGATAACATAGTCGTAGGAGGCGCTCTGTCAAGCATAAACTTGGGGCCGTTGCGCAGCAATAACACACTAAATCTTTTGACTTTTTGCTGTGTGCAGGCTTATCTGCTGCCCTGATATGGCATCTCATAGGAAGATTCGCAAAGTCGTATTCCCCGTCGGCGGGCTTGGCACGCGCTTTCTGCCTGCAACCAAATCCATGCCCAAGGAGATGCTGCCGATCGTCAATAAACCCCTCATCCATTATGCGTTCGAAGAAGCGCAGGCGGCGGGCATCGAACAATTTATCTTCATTACGGGACGCAATAAGGGCGCCATCTCGGATCATTTCGACCATGTATACGAGCTGCAAAGCGTGCTGGGCGAAAAGAATAAGAAAAAGGAGCTTGAGCTTACCAGCGACTGGCTGCCCAAGGCCGGCAACGTCATCTTCACCCGCCAGCAGGAACCGCTTGGCCTGGGCCATGCCGTATGGTGCGCGCGCAATCTGATCGGCGACGAGCCGTTCGCCGTCATCCTCGCCGACGATATGGTCCTCTCTAAAACGCCCTGCATGAAACAGATGATCGACGCCTACGAACATACCGGCGGCAATATCCTGGGCGTGATGGACATACCGCGCGAAAAAACCGGCAGCTACGGCATCGTCGATATAGACAACGCGGCCAAAACAAAGGATGCGCGCTTAGTCAAAGCCAAAGGCCTGGTGGAAAAACCGGCGCCGGAAAAAGCTCCCTCGACATTGTCGATTATCGGGCGTTATATATTGCAGCCGGATATTTTCGAAGCGCTGGGTAAACAGAAACCGGGTGCCGGCGGTGAAATCCAGCTGACGGACGCCATCAACCAGAGCATCGGCAGCAAAGACGTGCACGGTTACCGCTTCGATGGCGTGCGCTACGATTGCGGCAGCCTGTCGGGATTTGTCGCCGCCAATGTGGCATACGCACTGGAGCGCGCCGATATACGCGATAAGGTGTACAAGGAATTGCAGCAGGTGTTTAAACGCAGCGGAGTTGAATAGCCGTGAAAATTGCAGTCATCGGTACGGGATATGTGGGATTGGTTTCCGGCGTGTGTTTCTCGGAGTTCGGCTTCCATGTGACCTGCGTGGATAAAGACGGCGACAAGATCGCCAAGCTCCAGCAGCACATCATGCCGATTTTCGAAGCCGGGCTCGACGTCATGGTCGATAACAACCGCAAGGCCGGCCGCCTCTCCTTCTCCACCGACCTGCCGCAGGCCGTGTCGCAGTCTGAAATTATCGTCATCGCCGTCGGCACACCCTCCAACGAATCCGACGGCATGCCCGACATGACGGCGCTGCACGCGGTGGTGCGCGAAGTTGCGAAGAATATCAAGAGTTATGCGCTGGTCATCATCAAATCCACCGTGCCCGTAGGTGGCAACCGCGCCGTGGCCAAAATGATTTCCGAAATTAACCCCAACGCCGATTTCGACGTCGTCTCCAACCCGGAATTCCTGCGCGAAGGCACTGCCATCGAAGATTTCATGGAACCCGACCGCATCGTCGCCGGCATCGATTCCAAACGCGCGAAAGATTACCTCACGCGTTTATATGAACCGGTGTGCTTAAACGGCGCGCAGCTTTTCTTCACGACGCTCGAGAGCGCCGAGATGATCAAATACGCCGCCAACTCCATGCTGGCCATGCGCATCGCCTTCATCAACGAAATCGCCGATCTGTGCGAAAAAACCGGCGCCAATGTGCGCGACGTCTCCAAAGGTGTCGGCCTCGACCACCGCATCGGCGACAAATTCCTGCAGCCAAGCCCCGGCTTCGGCGGTTCCTGCTTCCCCAAGGACACCCGCGCCCTGCAACAGATGATGCGCAACGCCGGCGTGCCCAGCCAGCTGATCGAAGCGACCATCGGCGCCAATGACGTCCGCAAGGAACATATGGCGAAAAAGATTATCGACGCCGCCGGCGGCAGCCTCAAAGGCAAGACCATCGCCCTGCTCGGCCTTACCTTCAAGCCCGGCACGGATGATATGCGCGACAGCGCCAGCTTGGTGATCGTACCAAAACTGCTGGAAGCGGGCGCAAAAATCCGCACCTACGACCCGCAAGGCATGAAAGAAGCCCGC
>Ga0206991_10321_pt1 | contig 13740 bp, 10 predicted proteins | sample Alteio_BWMinCont_9_FD_153286 | JGI IMG/M metagenome (GOLD analysis project Ga0206991, IMG submission 153286) | Enriched cells from forest soil in Barre Woods Harvard Forest LTER site, Petersham, Massachusetts, United States -... | ecosystem: Environmental > Terrestrial > Soil > Temperate forest >...
TAAATAAACTTTAAGGAGGGATCTGGCATGAAGAAGAAATTGTCGCTGAATAAGGAAACAATTCGCGTATTGGGTGAACGCGATTTGGCGAAGGTAGAAGGTGGTGCAGGGGTAACTGGGACGATTTGTGTAACAATAGTTACATGCGGTTCATGCAAGTTTTCCACTTGCTGTTACAGTAATATTATTCCTTGTTATTAATAACAACTATGCGGTAACAAGTTAAAAAGAAAAGATGGGTGATCCAATCTCATCCATCGTTGGAACGGATTTCTAGGAAAGATGGAAGTTTTCTGGTGAGTGAATAGACGCGAAGCGCTTTGACGATTTCGGTCATAGAAGCGCGGTAGCGCTTACGCTCGGGGTAACCGGGAGGATTTGCCATGAAGAAAAAATTATCAGTCAATAAGGAAACAATTCGCGAGTTGGGTGAACGTGATTTGTAGAATGTTCAAGGCGGCGACTTTACAAATACTACCACTACTACCACAGGCTATTGCCCAAAAGTTCCGTAAAACGGTTATGTTCTGCGTCAGTTGAAAATGCCCTCCCTTAAATGTGCGCGAAAAGCGAGATAAGCGAGAAAAGCCCCCCTTCCTTGCCCTTGCTGAATGCGCGCGGGCCGCTATAGTCGTGCAATCCAAGTGGATTTGAGCTTTTGCGGGCTTTTGGCCTGCCGTGGTTGCAGGCTGGAAGCCTGCGTTACAGAGGCATTTTAGAGTTTGATGATTGCAACCATCATTTTCTGGCTCATAGCGCTTCTAACGGCCAGTAGCGCCATCTTGGTGGTCACATCGCGCAATATTCTGCACGCCGCGTTCAGCTTGTGCATGACTTTTCTGGGTGTTGGCGCGATTTACATCCTTCTTCACGCGGATTTCGTGGCTGCGGTGCAGTTGATCGTTTACGTCGGCGGTATCCTCGTGCTGATCATGTTCGCCGTCATGTTCTCCTCTAATGTGGTTGAGGACACGGCTGAACACGGACGGAACCGACTGGCCATGGTGGCCGGCGGGACGTCGGCGGTTGCGATTTTTGCAGCCATCGTATTGTTGACCGAGCGCCTGGCAAAGCCACTGAGCGCGGCAAATAAATTTGCAGGCGCTGAGTACGTTCATACGGTTAGCGTCGTTGGACGCGAAACCGGTCTGGGACATTATTTGATGGGGCAGTACATGCTGCCGTTTGAAGTCGTTTCGGTGCTACTGTTGGCGGCGCTGATTGGTGCTGTGGTGATTGTGCGTAAGGAACTTTCGTAGCCCGGGCGTCCCGCCCGGTATTGGTCGGAACACGTGAACGCCGGGCAAGATGCCCGGGATACGAAAGTGATGCGCTATGGATCAACTCATCCAAGGCCCGAACGCGCTGGAGAATTACTTGATTCTCGCGGCGCTGCTCTTTGCTTGCGGGATCTTTGCGATGGTCAGCCGGCGCAATGCGGTCGGTATTTTGATGGGTGTCGAATTGATCTTAAATGCCGCGGGAATCAATTTTGTCGCGTTTGCGCGGTTCGGACACGATAAAGTGGACGGCAATCAATTGGACGGCCAGATCTTTACGTTGTTCATCATCGTGCTTGCGGCGGCCGAGGCGGCCGTGGCGCTGGCGTTGGTGTTGGCGGTCTTCCAGACTCATCGCACGATTTCACTGGACGAAGTGGATGAGATGAAAGCGTGAAAAGTGATTCGTGATTCGTGAATTCAGGCCGGAGTTTTTGGAGCATTGGATTGAATAAAACGGAATATTTGGCATTTGGAGTTGATTTTCCAATGCTGCTCACGAATCACGAATCACGAATCACGAATCAGGGGTAAGAGCAATCACAATGGATTCAATCTACTTCTGGGTTCCTGCTGGCATTCTGCTGACTCCGCTTCTGGCGTTCGCCATAATCCTCTTCTTCGGCAAGTGGCTGGATAAACTTGCCGATAAGATCGCCATTCTGGCGATGTTGTCTTCGTTTGTGCTTTCGGTTTCACTCTTTGCCTGCTGCGTTGCCGACCGTGGCGCGACAGCAGCCAGCAATCCTATCGTTACCTCTTTCTCCTGGATTACATTGGGCGGCATCGACTTGCAGATGGGATTTCTGGTCGACAACCTCTCCTCGTTTATGTGTATGATCGTGACCGGGTTGGCGACGCTGGTACTAATCTATTCCATTTTCTATATGGAAGGAGACAGTATGTACCGGCGCTATTTTGGCTTTATGTGTTTCTTCTGTTTCGCCATGCTCGGCATCGTTCTTTCCAATAACCTGCTGATGACCTACGTCTTCTGGGAACTGGTCGGACTGGGCAGCTACTTCCTGATCGGATTCTGGTTCTACAAGCCGCCGGTCGCGAAAGATCATCATTACCAGGAATTGAAAGCGTCCTACGCCACCGGCATCGACGAGCGCTATCTTTCTCCGGCTCACGCGCAGAAAAAAGGCTTTGTGATGAACAGAATCGGCGACTTCGGGTTCGCAATTGGCATCGCGCTATTCCTGACGGTCATGATTGCAGTTGCCGACCTGCCTGGCACCAAAGGCCTGAACCTCCATAACGGACCGCTCAATTTCACTACTCTTTATGCAGCGAAAAACGCCGGCGTCTTCAACCTGGTCGAAATTCTCGGAATGAAGGGAACGACGCTGCTAACGCTGGCCGGCATGTTTACCTTCATGGGAGCCATGGGCAAGTCGGCTCAGTTTCCTCTGCATACCTGGCTGCCCGACGCGATGCAAGGACCGACGACGGGTTCGTCGATCATTCATGCCGCAACCATGGTCGCCGCCGGCGTGTACATGGTTGCGCGTATCCATCCACTTCTTACCGATGGTTCGCTCTTCTTCGTCGCCATGATCGGCGGAATCACGGCGTTTCTGGCGGCGACGATGGCACTCGTCCAATGGGATATCAAAGCGGTGCTGGCCTATTCGACCATTTCGCAGCTTGGTTACATGATGATCGGCCTGGGCGGCAACGCTTACACCGCCGGCGTGGCACATCTGTTCACGCACGCCATCTTCAAGTGCATGCTCTTCCTTTGTGCCGGTTCGGTAATCCATGCCTGCCATCATCTACAGGACATGAACCGCATGGGTGGCTTGAGGCACAAGATGCCCTGGACTCACCGTTCAATGCTGATCGGAACTCTGGCGATCACCGGCGTCCCACTTTTCAGCGCGTTTTACTCGAAAGACGCCATCCTGGCCGGATCGCTGGCGCGAGCGTTTGAAATGGGCACTTTGCACTGGCTGCCGTTTATTCTGGGCATGGTCACGGCGGGGCTGACGGCATTTTACATGTTCCGTTTGATTTTCATGACTTTCTACGGCGAACCCCGCGACCAACATATTTATGAGCACGCGCATGAATCTCCGGCGGTGGCAACTGTGCCGCTCATGATCCTGGCTACGTTGTGCCTGGGCTTCTGGTGGAGCGGACATTTGATTGGCGGCGACATCCTAGCGGTAAAGCCGCTGGCAAGCGCCACGGCCGAGTTCGAGCCGAAAGGCGAAGAGGTCGAAACGACTACTGTCACAAAGGGATGGCTTGATACGCTGTTTGTTTCACCCGCCACGGTTTTGCCGGGTACACCGCAAGCACAAACGAATCCACCGAATGCGGCCGAGCTTCGCGAACATCACGAGACCCATCACAAAGCTCATACGATCGCGTCGATCCTATCTGTCTTGATGGTGATCGCCGGTTTCGGCGTTGCATGGATGATGTATATCTCGCGGTCGCTTCAACCTGACAGTTTGTTGAGCATTGCGCCACTGAACGGCGCCTACGTTCTCTTCAGCCAGTTGTGGTTTTTCGACCGGCTCTACCAGGACGGTATCGTGCCGGCCTGGAAAAAGTTTAACTCAGCATGCTGGTGGTTCGACGCAAACATCGTCGACCGGACCGTCGATAGCACGGCCACGATCGTGAAATTTTGGTCGCGCGGCGCGCGTTCGGTGGACAATTGGGTGGTCGACAAGATTGTGGACATGTTCGGCTGGGTGACGATGGTGGCCGGCCAAACCAGCCGATCGCTGCAGGTTGGAAAGATTCAGTTCTACGTCTGCGTCACGTTTGGCGTGGCCGCGATACTGCTGTTGGGATTGATGCTGGCGTTTCCGTGACGGAGTTTTTGCCACAGAGTTCACAGAGAACACAGAGGGCACTAAGTGGAACATTCATATCTTCTATCGCTGTTCGTTTTCGCTCCGGTGATCGGTATGGCTGCAGTGTTCTGCGTGCCATCCAAGCGTTCGAACATCGTCAAGACGGTCGCTTCCGCGGCCGCGGCCGTGCCGCTGCTGATCGGCATCTACATGTTTTTCACCTTCAACGACGACGGTAAGATTCATTATTACGAGACCCTTCCCTGGATCGGTGGCTTGAATGTCTACTACAAGCTCGGCATGGACGGCATCTCGGCGCCAATGGTGGTGCTCTCCGGACTGGTCGGTTTCATCTCCGTGGTAGCAAGCTGGGGAATCGAGAAACAGGTCAAGGGTTACTTCGCCCTGATCCTGTTGCTGCTGGCTGGAATGAACGGTGTCTTCTGTGCAACAGACTTCTTTCTCTTTTATGTCTTCTGGGAGCTGATGCTGCTGCCGATGTACTTCCTGATCGGCATCTGGGGTGGCCCCAAGCGCGTCTACGCGGCAATCAAATTCTTCCTTTACACGATGGCCGGATCGGTGTTGATGCTGGTCGTGCTGCTTGCGGCGTGGTACTGGTCCGACGGCAGCTATTCTTCGCCTGAAAATGTCGGTAAAGCAAAAATGGCCGTCTACGAGAATCATAAGGAAGTGCTCGGCGAACTCGCCGCTCAAAAGTCCGCCGGCACCGATGTCGAGATCGCCGATCTGCTCAAGAAACACCAGATCGATCTTCCAGCATCGAAAGAATACAAAGACAACTTGCTCGGCTATATTCAGAAATTTAAGGATTACGACAGCCACCCGTCCAACACGACACTGGCAGCCATTCCACTCGAACGAACGTTCGATCTGATGCAGTTAAAGATACGCTACGATCTTTTCCGCGGCTCGTTTACGCTCTTCGGATGGGAGTTCGGATTCGCGGCATTGATGTTCATTTTCCTTTACATCGCGTTTGCAATCAAGGTTCCGGTCTTTCCGTTCCATACGTGGTTGCCGTGGGCGCATGTCGAAGCGCCGACGGCGATCTCGGTTATTCTGGCCGGCATCCTGTTGAAAATGGGCGTCTACGGGTTCTTCCGGATCGCCTATCCGCTCTTTCCCACGTCCGCCGTCTACTTTGCCGTTCCGATCGCCATGTTCGGAGTCTTCAACATCATCTACGGCGCGTGCTGTGCGATGGCGCAGGATGACCTCAAAAAAATCGTCGCGTATTCCTCCGTCTCGCACATGGGCTACTGCATGCTCGGTCTGGCAGCGCTGACCAAGTATGGAATGACAGGCTCCATCCTGCAGATGTTCAATCACGGCACATCGACGAGCATGATGTTCCTTCTGGTAGGCGTAATCTACGACCGCGCCCATCACCGCGACGTGAATAAATTCGGCGGACTGGCGGCACAGTTGCCGATTTATGCTGGAATATTCACCGTGGCGCTTTTTGCATCGATGGGGCTCCCTGGACTGTCCGGATTTATCAGTGAAATTCTGGTCTTTTTGGGCGCTTTCAATTCGAATCTTGGCGCCCGCGATCTTGGGGCCAGCTCAATGCTCCAGATTTCATTTGTGTCGCTGACGATCGTATCGGCCTTTGGCGTCGTGCTGACAGCCGGGTATCTACTGTGGATGATGCAGCGTGTATTTTTCGGGCCTTTGAACGAAAAATACAAAGGCTACGCGGACCTTAGTGGCCGCGAACTTTTTACGCTTGTGCCTCTAGTCGTTGTCGTCATCGCACTGGGCGTCTATCCCAAGCCGTTGATCGATCTAACCCAAAAGTCAGTCGAGGTGCTGCAACAACATGTGCTGCGCGGTAACGGCATTGAGTTTGCCGAGCGGCATGTGGGTGAAGCGCCCGCGCACGCCGCGGCGACGGTGCCCTCGAAGAAGCAGCCGTCTCCCATGATCAAGACGACTTCCGTCGCCGCCATGGTTGAGCACGGCGAAGTCCTCGCAACCGCGCCAACGAATGAACCCAAGCCGATTGCTGAAGGGGCGAGGTGATTGCAATGCCCGATGGATTCAAAGACCTGCTTCAGCAGAATCTTTACCATATGACCTACATCTGGCCGGAGACGATGGTCGCCGTCACGTTTCTCCTGGCACTGGTCTTCGATTTCGCTGTGCCGCATGAGCGCCGCAAAAGCACAGCGTACATATGTATCGTCGGATTGCTGATCGCGCTCTGGTTGAACGTCCAGCAACACCAGCATTTTATTGATGCTATCGAGAACTTGAGTCTCACCCACGGAGCGCACGCGCAGCTCAATGCCCTGCATCCCCAGTCTATTTTTTCCGGCATGCTGATCTACGATCAGTACGGCACGTTCTTCAAATTCATTATTTTACTAGGAACGGTGGTTTCATTGCTGCTGTCGATCCATGCGCGCGAACTTTTTGGAAAGAACCATGGAGAATTCTACCTGCTGCTGGTGGCTGTTTGCCTCGGAGGCATGTTTCTGGCGTCGGCTTCCAATCTGCTCATGATCTATTTGTCGCTCGAATCGCTCTCGATCGTCAGCTACGCCATGGCCGGGTTCTTGCGCCACAACCGGAAGTCCGCCGAAGCCGGAATCAAGTATGTTATCTATGGTGCGATGGCGTCGGGCATCATGATCTTCGGCATGTCGTATCTCTACGGGCTAACCGGAACGCTCAACGTCTTTGGCGAAAATGGCATTGCCGAAAAGGTCGCGGGATTTGAGGCCGCCAATCCGCACACTTCGCACGGCGCAATGATTGCCGTGTTGGCGATGGTCTTCGCTGGATTCCTGTACAAGATTGCCGCCGTTCCCTTCCATTATTGGGCGCCGGATGTTTACGAAGGCGCGCCGACGACGGCGACCGCGTTTTTCTCGGTCGTGCCCAAAGCGGCGGGCTTTGCGGTGCTGATTCGAGCGCTGTGCACGTTTTTCCCAATCGGCGGCAATGCGACACACCAATGGCTGGGAGCGCCGAGCGTGGAAGCGGTCGTCAGCGTGATCGCGGTGCTGACGATGACGCTGGGCAACCTGGCCGCGCTTGGCCAAACCAACGCCAAACGCATGCTTGCGTATTCCTCGATCGCTCACGCCGGATACATGCTGGCGGGATTGTCGGTACTAACCACGATGGCCGGCCCGGCCGCGGTCCTCTTCTACCTGGTCGTCTACTTGTTCATGAATCTCGGCGCGTTCATTGTGCTCGTGGCATTGGAGAATATTTTCGGTGGATCGGATCTGCGTACGCTTCGAGGCGCCGTGTTGAGAGAACCGGTGCTCTGCGTTACGCTGTGCGTGTTCCTCTTTAGCTTGACCGGACTTCCGCCATTTGGCGGCTTCATGGGCAAGTACTACATCATGGTGGAACTGGCGCACCGTGGAAAAATGTGGATGGTACTGGTCATCGGCTTTAATTCAGTGATCAGCCTTTACTACTATATGAAGCTGGCCAAAACCGTCACAATCGACCGCTCCGAAGAGACCCAGGCTCGATCTGAGGGCGCTCCAATCTCGTATAGTTGTCTGGTAATCTGCAGTTGCGCAGTTCTGCTGCTGCTATTTGTCTACCCCCAACAGCTTCAGAACCTCTGCACGCAAGTGATGCAGCCGCTGCGCTGATTCTCTTAGAAATAATCTATATTGTCTTTATGTCTGTCCACTCGTTTGCAGCGTTCGATAAGGCGCTCGACGTCGGAGATTTTGATGTCAAAGGCGTTCGGTATGTCGTGAGAGCCTGCGAGGTAGGCAAATGGCGCGCTTAGGATTTCCGAGATTTCGATCAGGGACTCAGAACCTGTTTTTCCAGCATAGCTGGCATTGACAATGGTTCGCGCCTTAATAGCGATCCTGGCTTCGCCAGCCGGTCCCTGCAACGATAGCACACCGTCCTTGCCGCCGACCAAACGAAGAACGTTAATAAAACCGAAAACTTCAATACGGCCTTCGAGCGTCACCTTTAAATTATCCACGCCCGCGATAGAAGGCAGGATGACCGTTGAACTGTGCGCCGGTGAGACGGGGGGTTCTACGGCTTGCGTCAATCCACTGATTGGAGCTTGAGCAGCCGGAACGGACGGCACAACGAAATTACTTTTTGCGCCGGCTATTGCGCCATGGTGTTTGCCTGCTCGAAGCTCGATATAATTCGAGTCAACAAAAGCGATATTTCTGATGCCATGTGCGCGTAGATAGGCGTTGACCTTTTCGCCGTCAGTCGTGCCGAACTTGTTCCACGCGAGCAACTGAAGGAATGCCGACAATTCAGCCGTGGCCAGCCCGGCGCTGAATTTGAAACAATACAGGCCTGCTTTCCAGAAAAATCGCTCGATCGCTTCGATCGCCGGCCGAACCTGAAACGGCACTTCAAGCTCCCGGCCGTTTATTAGGGGGGCGCCTCGATAGATGCTGATTTCCAAAACAGAGAATCCTTCGACTAGCGGCATCAGCGAGGTGAAAGCGGCATCCACCGCCTTGATGTATTGAGGTGTCCCTTCAGCGTACAATCGTGCTTGAGACAAACCCAATCGCAAATCCTGCAACGCTTGAAGGTATGCCGTAGCCGTCGCCACGTCGCTGTGCGCCGGGATACCCTGAATAGCAGCCATCGATGCGTGAGCTTTGTCTGCTGCAAATTTGTTTGTCAGTTGGCGTTCCATCGAATGTCTTTCGTAAGATCCCAATGCTCGCACTTAAAAAGTCGAATTAGCGCACATGTTTGCACACGTGGATATGGCGGGTAATATGCCATACTTCAGCGAGAATTCAAAACAAAAATATTTTTTTCGGAGTGCTAACCTAATATATAGCTAATTCTTTCCTGTTGATTTATTCAATTTCGCAACAATGGACGCCATGACGGCCGTGCTCGGACTGTCTACAGGCGGAATTTCAAGAACGGCAAAGAAACAATTTTCACCGGCGCTGTCCGTAGAACTCCACGCATAGCAGCGCTTGGCCTTGGGATGATTGACAAGTTCGAATACTTCGACCGATCCGGACGAACCCACGTGAGCCTTCAAGCGTTCTTCGACGACTACAGATTCGATATGGTTTGATGCGCAGCGGTGCATCTCCCAAATCGCGTCTTGAATTTTCTCTAAATGGCCCATCGATGCAGTCATCTCCGGCTCATGGACCGCCGGCGTCCCGCCGGCCGAGCGCGAATGACGCGTACAAACATCCAAGCGATTAGACCGTAAGTGAGACGCCGTTTCACTTATAAGCGACGACTTGGAAAAGGGCGAGTACAACGACAACTTTCCAAACGTTAGCTGCAAGCTGTGGGCAATTGCAGCGCAGTTCTGTCCGTGTCGCTGTTGGTATTTGCTTACTTAAACTCAAAGCGTTGAACGTGGCGTAGCATCGCCGCATCGGATAGTAACACACTGAGATTTGACGTAAACGAAGTTTAGGACGCTCTCAAAATTTGCATCTGCCGTTGGAACTCGGCAATTAGCATGTGCCGCTCATTTGCATCCGCGGTTATCATCGTCGTCTTGCGCTCCATTAACGGGGCGCCGCTCTCGATGGTATGCGCCATTTCGTTTGCGGCGGCAAGCAAGCCGTGGGAATTGTTTCGAGAGGTGTTCGGATCGGGTTGAGGGTCGTGATGTTCGGCGACCAGTTTGACTAGTGTTTCGGGAAGCCCCCAATGATCCAGGAGTTCACCGCCCAACGCGGCATGATGTGTTCCGAATGCCGCCGTCTCGCGGGCGACGAGTTCGCTGCCGGAGACTGCTCCATCTTCGCATAATAACATATAGCTAGGCGTGACTTGCTGCAGAATCAACTTGCCCAGGTCGTGCAGGATTCCTGCGGTAAAAAATGCGTCGGTCAGCATTCCATTTCTTCGTCGGCAAAGGCCTCGCGCCAGAACACCCGTTTTCAACGAATGTTCCCACAAAGTTTGTCCGAACTTTCCCAATGAGGTTGTGAAGAGATCTCGCGCTTTCAGGGCGGTTGCAATGAAGTAAATCTCGCTACAGCCGAGTCGTAATGTAGCTTCACTAATGCTGTGAATGCGCCTTGGGTGACCGTACATCGCAGAGTTCGCCACGCGCAACACATGTGCAGTCAATGCAGGGTCCATTGATATGGTGTTTGCTACTTCAGAACTAGGCTGATCACCCTCTTGAATGGCGCGTGTTAGTTGTATAAAAACCAACGGACAAGCAGGCAGGCGTATGCCAGCAACAATGTCCTTTAGAAGCAACGGGTTCGTATGTGCAATCATTATCTACACCGTATCGCCTAACGCACGTTGTGTCCTATTATATATATAGGCTCAGAATCGGAAAAGTTTACAAAAATTTTGAAAATTTTTCGGTTCAGTCCCCGGCTTTAGAGACTGCTGATATAGGCTCTTACAACGCGCTCGTAACCCGATTGCGCAATTGACGCAGGTTTTCTTTTTCATTCGCCGTGAATGAGCCTTTTAACACGGTACGCTGGCAAAAGAGACACCCGATGGGCTTTCCTTTCGGAACCACCGGAAGCAAAATTGCGGTACTGCCTTTCGCAAATTCCGGCAGTTCCTTTGCTATTCTAGCCGCATCGCTGCTATCGGACGATACCTCACGGGGACCCGTGATGACTTGCGCCATAATCCCCGTGGCATTTTGGATTGGGATCGTGAAGCTCCTCAGGTATTCATCGAGGCGTGGGCCTAATCCAAGGCGCGCAACAAGTTGGTCCTTCTGCTGTGTTAGCAGCAACAACACGACATGATCCAATTCGCATTCTTGTTGCATGACCTCCATGATCGACTTGAGCACTTCCGCCAGCTCGAACTTTCCGCTGAGTGTTTTGTCCATTGCGGTAAAGAATTGCTTCATATTCCGCTTGGGCTGTCCCAAACCTTGCAGAGCAGGTTTCTGGGTGGCGCCGGCATCCGGCTTGTAGCCTGGCGGCGCGGGCTGAATATCAGCGGAAGCCGGTAGAGGCGCAGTAATCAGATCGGATCGCGTCACGTTCAAGGCGGATGTAATCTGGCCCATTGCTTTTTCCGCATGGATTAGCAACTGCTCAAACCGTTTCGTGTTCACAGGCACGAAGGCAGTGTACTGGCTGGAGACGCGTGCGATTGCCGCGGCTCGCTCCGCCGGATCGAAAATCGCGGTTGCCTCCGCCAGACCGGTTGCCATGGATACGATCGCGCTGAATTTTTGCGCTCTATTGTTTCTAAGAACCGGTTGATTTGTATCGAATTCGCAGATGGAATCGGCAACTTTGTTCAGTTTCCAGCTTTTGGCGATGGCACGGCTGATATCGGAATACGAAACGCCGAGTATCCGCCGGCTGGCTTCTTCCCGGCTGCAATGTTCGCTCTCGATGAGCTGTTCGATTTTCTTGTGCTTTTCCGGAAGGTGTTGTGATATGAGCACGGCGCTCATGTTATGCATCACACCCGCAATAAAGGCGGCCTCAGGCTGCACGGTCACACCGCTGCGCGCGAGTTCTCGAGCATACGCTCCCGTCATCAGAGTGCCGACAATCATTTTCTTGAGAGAATTAGTGTTCTTGGATTTGCCGCCGGTATTATCCAGAATGTTTAAGCACGTCGCGACCTGCGAAATGGTGTCTACGCCCAGTACCAGGACCGCATAGGAGATCGTGCCGATTTCTCGCGATGATCCAGTTGTGTAGAATGCCGAATTGACCGTTTGAAGAAGAGATTTCGTCAGTGCCACATCTTTTAGTATGGCATCCGTTATCATCTTTCCGGAAGCCTGATCCGAATGCAAGGCGCTGCATACTTCAGAGACGAACTGTGCCATGGCCGGCAGGTCGCCCGTTCCACTTCCGTTGATTGTTTTTAAAATCTCATCAAGACATTCTTGCCGTTTGTTAAGTTGCGATATGGCGTCGGCGTCGGTAGCGGCAGCGCTTCGTTTTGGTTCTGTCGGCTCCAATTTCCCTTGTTCGCCTGCCAATCCAGGCCTTGATGATACGCCAACGCTTGCATCGGAAGTGGCAGAATGAGCGCCGTTCCGCAACGCTGGACTCGCCATGATCGTGGTGGCGGGGATATTAGGAACCGAGGTTGCTTGATTGAGTAAACCGGTGGGCGCAACTGCCGGTTCTTGCCTGGCTCCAAAATCGGGCGCCACGCCGTTTGTCCCGGCCTGATCCAGACGTGCACGGCAGGAGCGGAGCTCGGCAAGCAGCGCGGCACCATCTCGAAATCTCTTTTCAGGATCCTTTTCCAGACAGGTGTCGATGATCCGCGTTGTTTGGGCCGTGACATCCGGACGATAAGCCTGAATTGGCGAGTGCGGTTTCTGAATTGTGGCCAGAATCGTGTTGAGGGGCGTCTCGCCGTGAAATGGCGCGTGGCCAGCCAGAAGCGCGAAGAGAGTCGCACCCATGCTGAATACGTCTGCAGGTTTGCCGGCCGTTCGTGCGTCGACGGCCTGTTCCGGTGCAATATACCCCGGTGTCCCCATGCAGCTTTGATCCGTAGTCAGGTCGCTGCCCATCTCAACGAGCTGCGCCAACCCCAAATCCGCTAATTTGGCCGCGCGGAAGTTCGGGCCAGCAGGAACCATGATATTATCGGGCTTAACGTCCCGGTGGACAATTCCGCTCGTGTGGGCTGAGGCCAAGCCTTCGGTTGCGGCAATACAAATATCCAGTGCGATTGCCTCTGGCAAACCGTGTTGCGTCTTGCCATGGACATCTCGAGCGTGAGCGGCGGCGGTGTTTCCGGACACAAACTCCATTATTAAATATAAAACACCGTTCTCCGCGTTGACGTCCGTGACGGAGACAAGGTACGGCGAACGGACACGGGCGGCGATTTGCGCCTCTCGGAGAAAGCGCTGGGCCAATTGCGGTTGCCGCTGCGCCAACTGAGACGGCAGTACTTTTATCGCCACTTCCTGATTAAGTCGCGGATGGATGCCGTAATAAACCGCCGCCATCCCCCCTTGGCCCAACTTGCGATAGATGGGAATACCACCGAGCGCTGGCATCGAGCGACCACCAACAGTTACGTGTGATGCGTGCACGAGAACGTCGTCGGACGATAAATCCTCCGGCGCTAATGTGGCGATCGTCGCAGTTGTTTGACTATGCCCGTTCCATCCGGGGATTTCAGGCGGTCCAATAGTAGAAAGCGGCTGTTCCGATGCAATGGGTGGCCCTTCTATTCTTGTTGGCTCAATTTGTTCCATATACGATTTCCCGATTCCTGACACACGATTATATCGCGATATCGAGGTAAACAATCGTGAACTTTAGCAATCGGCGCAATTATGTTAATCGGCCTTTATCGCCGTTCGCATGAGGAATTAACCTAACTGGCGATGCCCAAGCTCAATGGCTTCAACTTCAAGCCTTTTCAATCTATTATCATCGTCGGTCCATATGCGCTTCGTTGCAGTGGCATATGTGCAGTCTTGGCCTGAATTTTGCCATTTTTCGATAATGTTCCATACATTTTCACCCGCGTTCATTCAAAATCGCGATTCGAATTTTGAAATGCGATACATTTGCGAAATTCAATTTATACGGGGCCATTATGAGAAGATGCCGCACTTTATCCCCACGTGTGCAGCACATAAGAAGAAGCTGTGCGAGAACTATGATTAAGTTAAGGGGTGGTTAAGCCACTAGCAG
>Ga0206991_10322_pt1 | contig 13722 bp, 9 predicted proteins | sample Alteio_BWMinCont_9_FD_153286 | JGI IMG/M metagenome (GOLD analysis project Ga0206991, IMG submission 153286) | Enriched cells from forest soil in Barre Woods Harvard Forest LTER site, Petersham, Massachusetts, United States -... | ecosystem: Environmental > Terrestrial > Soil > Temperate forest >...
TGAATCCAGATCGACGATGTTACCAGCCTCTTTGGCGGCCTGCGTACCGGTATTCATCGCCACGGCAACATCGGCCTGGGCGAGCGCCGGGGCGTCGTTGGTGCCGTCGCCAGTCATTGCCACCAGCCGCCCGCCGGCCTGGCTCTCGCGAATCAGCCTGAGTTTGGCTTCCGGAGTCGCTTGAGCCAGGAAGTCATCGACACCGGCTTCTGCCGCAATGGCAGCCGCGGTTATGGGATTGTCGCCGGTGATCATAACCGTCTTGATGCCCATTTTACGCAGCTCACCAAAACGTTCTTTGATGCCTCCCTTGACGACGTCTTTAAGTCGAATGACTCCCATGACTTTTGCGCCATCAGCAACAACCAGTGGAGTTGCACCTTGTTTGGCGACGCCGTCCACAGCTTGCCGCACTTCAATTGGGAATGTGCCGCCCTTTTCTTTCACAAATGCTTCGATGGCATCTCCCGCGCCTTTGCGAATCTGCCGGGTACCAAGATTAACGCCACTCATGCGGGTTTGTGCGGTGAACGGAACGAACGTGGCACCCAGATCCTTAACGTCGCGGCCGCGCAGGCCATACTTTTCCTTGGCCAGCACGACGATGCTGCGTCCTTCCGGTGTCTCGTCCGCTAGGGACGCGAGTTGGGCGGCATCGGCCAGGGCTTCGGGTCCGTGGCCGTTCGTGGAGATAAATTCCGTCGCCTGCCGGTTGCCCAGCGTAATCGTTCCTGTTTTGTCGAGCAGCAAGACGTCTACGTCACCAGCGGCTTCGACCGCGCGCCCGGACATGGCAATACAGTTAGCCTGCACCATGCGGTCCATTCCGGCAATTCCGATTGCCGATAGTAGTCCGCCGATCGTCGTCGGCGCCAAACAGACGAACAAGGCAACTATAACGGTCACGGTTATCACCGCCCCTACTTTCGCCTCGCTAACGGCATAAATGGAGTAAGGAAGGAGTGTTCCGCAAACCACCAGAAACATCAGTGTCAGCGCTGCCAGTAGAATATTCAGCGCGATCTCGTTGGGCGTTTTTTGACGCTTGGCGCCTTCGACCATGCTGATCATGCGGTCGAGGAAGCTTTCGCCTGGATTGGCGGAGATGCGGATGACCAGCCAATCGGACAGAACGCGGGTGCCCCCGGTGACAGCGCTGCGGTCGCCACCGCTTTCGCGGATAACCGGCGCGCTTTCGCCCGTAATCGCGCTTTCATCGACGGAAGCGACGCCTTCGACAATCGTGCCATCGCCGGGGACAAACTCGCCGGCTTCCACCAGCACATAATCTCCCTTGCGCAGATCGGCGGACGTCACCAGAGTGACGGAACTCGTGCGCTTGGGCGTGGAGAGTTTTTTGGCCTGCAGGTCCCGGCGCGACTTGCGCAGCGTGTCTGCTTGAGCTTTTCCACGTCCTTCGGCCATGGCTTCGGCGAAATTGGCGAAGATTACGGTGAACCACAACCATGCCGAAATGGCGCCGACAAATGTCCAGGATTCGGCGCCTTCACCCTTTCCAATGAGCGTTAGGACACACAGAATCGTCGTTAATATGCTGCCGATCAGCACGGTGAACATGACCGGATTCTTGATCTGATGCCGTGGATTCAGCTTGATCAACGAGTCTACGATTGCCCGCTTAACGATGGGCGGATCGAACAAGGGCCGGGCTTTGGGTTTGTCTGTCATGGCTGTCAGTTTCCTATTCTATGTGAAGGTTATTGGATCATTTGAAGGTGTTCGACGACCGGTCCAAGCGCCACTGCGGGGAAGTGCATCAGCGCGGTGAAAATGATGACGACCGCAACCAGGAATCCGATGAAAAGCGGCGTATGAGTCGGAAGTGTGCCTGCGGAGACCGGGACGATTTTTTTACGGCCCAGCGAGCCGGCGATGGCCAGCACTGGAATTGCCAGCCAGAAGCGGCCCACGAGCGCCGCAATCCCCAGCAGAACATTGAAAAACATCGTGTTTGCGTTGATACCGGCAAACGCACTGCCGTTATTATTAGTGGCGGACGTGAACGCATACAAAATTTCGCTGAACCCATGCGCACCCGGGTTGTTACGTCCAGCCAGGCCATCCGGTAAGACGACGGCGGCCGCGGTTCCAATGAGCTGCACAAGCGGCGGTATAAGCAGGACGATACACGCCATTTTCATTTCGTACGATTCGATCTTTTTTCCAAGATATTCCGGCGTTCGTCCCACCATCAGTCCGGCGACAAAGACGGTGACGACGACGTAAATCAACATCCCATAAAGTCCGCAGCCGACTCCGCCATAGATGACCTCGCTGAACTGAATGTTCAGCAATGGGACCAGGCCGCCGAGCGGAGTAAACGAATCGTGCATGGCATTAACCGCCCCGCAGGACGTACTCGTGGTCGCATTGGCAAAGAATGCCGAGTTGACGATGCCGAAACGTGTCTCTTTGCCCTCCATATTTCCGCCTGATTGTGTCGCCGAGGCAATCTGATCGACTCCCGCCTTGGTGAATGCTGGATTGCCGGTCTGTTCCGAGTAATCGCAAACCGCGAACATTCCGATAAAAATAACCGTCATCGCGGCGAAGACTGCCCAGCCCTGTCGTTTATCTTTCACCATTTCACCGAACGTGAAGCACAATGCGATTGGGATTAACAACAATCCAACGATTTCCAGAAAATTGCTCAGTGGCGTCGGGTTCTCATACGGATGAGCGGAGTTGGCGTTGAAGAATCCGCCGCCGTTGGTGCCGAGCTCCTTGATTGCTTCCTGAGACGCTACTGGACCCAAGGCGATCGATTGTTCCGTGAGCGGCAGCGTTTCGTTCTTCTGCTGCGTCTTAGGTTGCTTATTTTCATCGAGCACCGGATTGCCTTTCTCATCTTTCACCGGTTCCATCACTGGATTGCCGTCTTTGTCTTTAACCGGATTCGTGTAAGTCTGCTTATCCTGCACAAGCGGAACGGTCGCGTAGGCGCTCAAGTTCTGCGGAACACCCTGTGAGACCAATATCAGCGCCAAGACCAACGAAAGCGGCATCAAGATGTAAATCGTCGATCGAGTCAAATCGACCCAAAAATTACCGAGATTTTTCGTTTCGCGCCGTGTCAATCCTCGAATCAGCGCCACGAGCATTGCCATACCGGCGGCGGCCGAGACAAAATTGTGGAACGTCAGCCCGAGCATCTGGGTAAGATAGCTCATCGTCGATTCAGGGACGTAGCTCTGCCAGTTGGTATTGGTCAAAAAACTTGCGGCCGTGTTAAACGAGGAATGCTCACCGATATTGTCCATGCCTTGAGGATTCAGCGGCAGAGCGTGCTGCACGCGCTGTATCAAGTAGAGCGTAGCAATGCCAAAAAAATGAAAGAGCAGCATCGCGACGGCATACTGCTTCCAGTCCATTTCATCTTCGGGCTTCACGCCAAAGAGGCGATAAAGCAGCCGCTCAATGGGGCCGAAAATTTTTCCGGCGATGCCGGCGCGGCCCTCGTACACGCGCGCCATGTAAGCGCCCAAGGGCAGGCCGGCGGCGATCAGCACGACGAAAAAAAGAGCAATTTGTGTAAATCCGTTCGCGTTCATGTTAGAAAAGCTCCGGTTTCAAAAGCGCTATCAAAAGGTAAATGCAAAGTACAGCGGCCACGATGCCGCACAGCAAGTAAAGCGTTGTCATGCTTGACGTCTCCTAAAGAAGTTTTTCGCAAAGCCGCACCGCTGCGATTGAGATTCCGAAGAAGGCGAACATTGCCGCGACAAAGATAATGTCCATCATGGTTCCATCTCCTCGATCCAGTGCTCTGACATTTACCGTTCACCGCAGAGTCGCAAAGAACCTCGGAGAATCGCAGAGTTTTTTGCGTCCATATTCATTCTCTGCGTAACTCCGCGGTCCTCTGCGGCTCTGCGGTGAGCCATTCCTTAACGTTAAGCGAACCACGATAAACGTTATCTCGTTGCCAATTAGAATGCCGTTAAGTCGGAAGGCGTCCGCGTTAAAAATTTGTTGGGAACAGGGCTGCATTCGTACTCGCGTTCAAGAAACAAAATGGCGCTTTTGACCGCGGCTCGATATTCCTCTTCGCTCACACCGCTGTTTGACCATATTGAGTGCCAATAACTCAGCATCACGTTGCGCGTCCGAGACAGCAGAGGGTAGCTTTCGTCGAGGTGTGGAAATAAGGATATTTCGAAAGCCAGACTGCGAGCATCGTGCGCCACATCGCGCGCCAGCGAAAGCTGGTCGAAACATAGTTGACGTTCTTTTGCAAATCGATGCAAATCGACATAGTCATTCAAATGCTTGCGCATGCAGTCTGAGAGCTGACGAGAAGATTGGAGCTTTTCCATGGGCGTATCCTCAATGGTAAAGATACGACGATTGGTATTTGGATGCTGTTAAACTGCTAGGAAAGGCTGTTAAAAAATGTATTAAATCGGTGCGGTCTATTTGGGATCTGTTTGTAACCGATAGCCAATGCCGGATTCTGTTAGTAGGTATTTCGGGCGTGCGGGATCCTCTTCCACTTTGCGGCGCAATTGATGAATGTAAACGCGCAAATAGTTTGCCGCATCGGTATTTTTAGGCCCCCAGACCTCTTCGAGCAGCTGCCGGTGCGTAATAACATTGCCCGCATATTTTACAAAAATCGCCAAGAGCTTAAACTCCAGTCGTGTCAGGAGTACTTCGCGTTGTCCAATAGTTACATGACGATGAGCTAAATCTACTGTTAAATCACCTGCCGTAAACACACCATTGCCTTCACCAGGACTTTGCTGGGAATATCTTAGAGCAACTCGGATTCGAGACTTCAATTCTAGAACGCTAAAGGGCTTCGTCACGTAATCGTTTGCACCGGTATCCAAGGCGGCTACCATGTCGCCCTCCTTTCGGCGAGCGGAAATGATAATGATCGGCACTGTGCTCCAGGATCGAAGACGTTGAATAACGTTCAGCCCGTCAACATCGGGCAATCCAAGATCGAGTAGCACAATGTCCGGCGGGTGCGATGCGGCCTCTATTACGCCGGCCTCGCCGGTCGCGGCTTCACGCAGCGAGTAACCCTCGGCACCCAGTGTGGCTCGAAGGAAACGCCGTATCGGCGGATCGTCTTCAATTATCAAGACTACCGGTGCATTGCTTGTCATGGCGTTTACTCCGGCGCAACTTTCATGTGGGCACGGGCACGAATTCAAGCAGCCAACCCGATTCCATATTGCGGTGTGCGAAATATGTTTTCATTCGTCAGCGCTTCCGATTGTGAAGGTAAAATGCCAGAAAGGTCAAAACAGGAAGTGAGATTCCGACGATGTAAGGCCGCAGTATCCGGAGCCAAATTCGCCACATCTTCGGAGCATTCAGGCGGGTGTTGCGCCCCGTTAATTTGACGGCATTCGGACAGTCCAACGCGGCTTTCATTTCCGCTGCAGACTGATACCTGTCGTTTGGGTTGCGTTCGAGTGCATGTAATATTATTTCCTCAACTTTGGGAGGAATATCAGGATTGATGGTGCGTGGTGCTGGTGGATCCCCTACCAGCCGTGCGTTCATAATGGTGTAGATATTATCACCCTTGAAGGGAACAGTTCCCGTCGTCATTTCAAATAGCAATGCGCCCAAGCTATAGAGATCTGTCCTCGCATCGACGCGATGTCCTTTGATTTGCTCTGGAGCCATATAGTCAGGAGTACCCAAAAACGAAGCAGGGAACCCTCCCAGCGTCACGCTCCTAAGATCGGCCCGCGCGATTCCAAAATCCATAATTCGCAGAGTTCCATCGTTGCATAGCATGATGTTGTCGGGCTTAATGTCGCGGTGTATGACGTTTACGTCCGGCCTGTGCATATAGATGAGAGCGTCGCAAATAGAACTTGCGATTCGAAGAGCATCTTCCATTGGAAGCGGGCGGACACAGCGAAGCATGTGCGCCAGTGTCCGGCCTCGCAAAAATTCCATGGCTATGTATGGACGCGACTTCTCGCGATCGACTGAAATAACATGAAGAATGGATGGATGGTTCAAGACTTTTCCAATTTCCTCTTCCCGGAGGAATCGGGAGTAAAATGCCGGATCGCTTTCGAACTGCATAAATGGAACCTTGATCGCTACGGCCTCTCCCGTATTGCAATCGATAGCCTCGTAGATGGAAGCCATCCCGCTTCGCGTGACCACGCTCAAAATCTTGAAGCGATCGTCAAGTACCTGACCGATTTGAATCTCGTTCATAGTTGGCCTTTGACTCCACGAGTCAATCCCCCCACGATCGTTTGAAATCTACAATAAAGAGCATTAAAAAGTTGTTATGACTGCGAGGCGATCTGATAAAAATGTATTAAACCAGACTGATTGTTTCATTTTTAGTTGAGTCTATATTTGGGTTGTACTTTTCGCTCATTTTGCGTCGAATTAACCATATGTGTCGCGCAAATTGACCACAGAAATGTTTCATTTCAATTTCGAGAAGCAGTCGAACTCATTAGAAAAATATTAAACTAATAACCGGGATTATTAAACCGCACTTTGTTCTACCCTGATTAATCTCCAGTGCTTCGTACTCGCGAAATCAGACGTCTATCTGGCCTAAGTGTTGCGCGTCGATCTGCCGAACTTTGAGACGACTTAATTTCGATCGAAAACGCAAGCGGATGATAAGGGGACCGGCATGAATCTCACAATTTGGCTGCCAGCGGTGTTTGTGTTGGGCATTGCGATGATGGGGCTGTGTTACCTATTCCTGGCCGCCAGTGAAAAGATTTAAAAAGGAGATACCCCATGCTGATTTATCTGACAATTGCCGTCACGGCATTGATGTTCGTTTACCTGTTCGCGGCGTTAGTGCGGCCGGAATGGTTCTAATTCTTTCCCAACGGTCGTAGGATAAAAAAGAGGAGCAAAACAAAATGTGGTTACTTCCAACGTCGATTCTCGTTGTTACCACTCTGCTTGCGGTTCCATTGAGCCGCTATCTGGCGTGGATCATGAACGGAAAATACCGCGCTCCGCGCGTTCTGCGATGGTTTGAAGAGCGCCTGAACAGCGGTCCGCAGAATTGGAAGCAATACACCGCCGCCATGTTGATCTTCAATACCGTCCTCTTTGTGTTTGGCTTCGCGGTGCTGGCTCTACAACCGTGGATGCCTTTGAATTCGCTTGGACGGGGTATGTTGGCGCCGACCACTATCTTTCATAGCGTCGTGTCGTTCATGACCAATACGGACCTTCAGCACTATTCCGGAGACCAGCACTTTTCGAACTTCAGCCAGATTTTCTTTGGTCTGTCCAACTTCTTTTTATCTGCGTCAATTGGTTTTTGCGGTCTTACGGCGATCATCCGGGCTTTGCGCAGCGATTCTTCGGTCGGCAACTTCTTCGTTGATATGTGGCGCGTGGTGGTCTACATGTTTCTGCCCTGTTCTTTCGTATTGGCCTTGTTCTTTTTGCAACAAGGCAGTCCGATGACATATGAATGCGCTCAAGTCGTATCGACACTCGAACCCGCCGCGATGGGAACGCAAGACAACGGCCAGGCTAAACAGCAGACGATCGTGATGGGCCCGCTGGCAGCATTTGTGCCCATGAAACAATTGGGGACGAATGGCGGCGGATTTTTTGGCATGAACTCGGCTCATCCGTTTGAGAATCCCACCGCACTCACCAACTGGCTTTCGTGCCTGGCGATGATGCTCTTCCCATTTGCGCTCGTGCTGATGTTCGGACGTATGATCAATCGCATGCGGCACGCCTGGGTCATTTTCTCGGTCATGATGGTCATGATGATCGGAACCGTCGTCTGGGCCGTCTACTTCGATACGATGCAACCCAATCCCGGACTGACCGCGCATCCAGTCGCTCAGACGTTTGAAATTCCCACGCCGGGCGGAAAGAAGGAAGTAACGCTGCCGGCCGTTGCTGGACTTCCTGTCGATCAGCATCTTGGCAATCTCGAAGGGAAAGAGCTGCGCTTCGGAACTTCCGCCGGCGCCACGTTTGCCGCATTGACCGTCGATGTCACGGACGGCGCTGTGAATTGCGAGCACGACAGCCTGAACCCGATCGCCGCGCTGTCGCCCATGGTCGGAATGTGGCTCAACTGTATCTTCGGCGGCAAGGGCGTTGGAATGATCAATCTGCTGCTCTTTCTGATTGTCGGAATCTTCGTGGCCGGCCAGATGGTGGGACGAACGCCTGAGTATCTCGGCAAGAAGATCGGTGGCCGCGAGATGAAGCTCGCCATGATCGCATTATTGATCCATCCGATCATGATCCTCATGCCCAGCGGTCTCTTTGCCGCGACAAACTGGGGATTGAAGGCGGAAAGCAATCCCGGACCTCACGGCTTCTCTCAGATCATGTATCAATTTTCTTCGGCGTCAGCCAATAACGGCTCGGCGTTTGACGGACTGGGCGTTACCTATGGTCTCAACAATAACACCAGCCCGTCGCCAACCGCGGTTGCATGGGATATTGCGACAGCCTTGGTCATTATCATCAGCCGTTTTATACCCATCATCGCGCCGATCGCGATGGCGGGCAGTCTCGGAGCCAAGAAATCGACGCCAATGGGTCTGGGAACTTTGCGCGACGATACGCCCACGTTCGGTTTCCTATTGTTTGCGACAATCTTAATCATCGGAGCGCTGCTCTTCCTGCCGATAGCCGCTCTCGGTCCAGCGGCAGAGCATTTGGGTCCGATTCCCTTCGGCGGTTGAGAAAACAGTACGAATTAACCTTAAGGAGCGCAACATGGCTACAGTACTAGAAGCACCACAGGAGGTCAGTTCGCCTCCGGAGTCTCGTCCGCCGCGCCGGCGCACCAGTTTGTTTACGCCGGAGACAACCAAAATCGCGTTGAAACAGGCTTTCGTGATGCTGCGTCCGGATTTGCAATGGAACAATCCGGTGATGTTCGTAGTCGAGGTCGGCGCCATCCTGACGCTCCTCTTCGTCATCCAGGCAGCAATCGGCAGCTCAGCCAGCCAGACTTCGCTCGGTTATTTCATTGCTCTCGATGTGTGGCTGTTTTTAACCGTGCTGTTTGCGAATTTTGCTACGGCTCTGGCGGAGGCCCGCGGCAAAGCCCAGGCGGAATCTCTTCGCCGTTGTCGCCGCGATACACCCGCGCAACTTTTGCGCAAAGACGGCACGACTCAACAAGTTTCGTCCACTGTGCTGAAGCCAGGCGATGTCGTCGTGGTCACCGCAGGACATGCCGTACCAGGCGACGGTGAAATTATAGAAGGCATCGCCTCGATCGATGAATCCGCGATCACCGGCGAGTCGGCGCCCGTCATTCGTGAATCCGGCGGAGACCGTTCAGGCGTGACCGGCGGCACGTTCGTCATCTCCGATCGGATCGTCGTGCGGATCACCTCAGGAACGGGTGAATCGTTTCTCGATCGCATGATCGCGCTGGTTGAAGGCGCCATCCGCCAGCGCACGCCCAACGAGATTGCACTGACACTCGTACTCTCTGCTTTTACGTTGATCTTTCTGATCGTCGTCGTTCCGCTCTGGCCCATGGCTTGGAACGCCGAGCAATACATGACCACGTATCTGGGCCTCACCGAACCTTTGAAGAGCCTTGGGACTGACGTTCCAACGCTCGTCGCGCTGCTGGTCTGCCTGATTCCGACGACCATCGGCGCATTGCTCGCCGCAACCGGCATTGCCGGAATGGATCGCGCCCTGCAAGCCAACATTATCGCCAAGAGCGGCAAGGCTGTCGAAGTGGCCGGTGACATCGACATCGTTCTTTTGGATAAAACCGGAACGATTACAATGGGCAATCGGCATGCGACAGAATTCCTGCCAATCGGAATGTACTCGGCGTCCAAGCTCGCACAATTGGCAGCGCTGGCGTCCGCGGCGGATGAAACTCCGGAAGGCAAGAGCATCGTCAAGCTATTTGAGAGTCAATCGAAGTCCAAGGTCAGCGTTCCAGAAGACTCTCAATTCGTGCCATTTACAGCTCAGACACGTATGAGCGGCATCGACCTTGCGGATGAACGGCGCATTCGAAAGGGCGCTCCCGATTCCATCATGAAATTTGTTCAGCGCGCGGGCGGTATAGTTCCCAGCGAACTCTCGGCAATCGTCGATAAAGTCGCGTCAAAGGGTGCCACCCCACTGGTTGTCGCCGACGGCAATCAGGCAGCCGGCGTAATCGTGCTCGAGGATGTGCTCAAGCCTAACATGAAGCAGCGCTTCGAGCGTCTGCGAAAGATGGGCCTTCGCACGGTCATGATTACCGGCGACAACCCGCGCACAGCCGCGGCCATTGCCGCGCAGGCCGGCGTCGACGATTTTCTCGCTGAAGCGACGCCTGAGGCCAAACTCGCATATCTTCGAAAAGAACAGGCCGAGGGAAAACTGGTCGCCATGATGGGCGATGGAACCAACGACGCTCCGGCGTTGGCGCAGGCCGACGTTGCCCTGGCGATGAACGCGGGCACTCAGGCTGCCAAAGAAGCCGCGAACATGGTGGATTTGGACAGCGATCCGACGAAATTGATTGAGGCCGTCGAAATCGGCAAACAGCTTCTGATGACGCGCGGCGCGCTGACCACCTTCTCCGTCGCCAACGACGTGGCCAAATATTTCGCGATCATTCCGGCGCTCTTTGCAGGCACGTTACCGTGGCTCAAAGCGATCGACATCATGCATCTGCATTCGCCGACGTCGGCCATCCTGTCGGCGGTCATCTTCAATGCGTTAATTATTCCGGCGCTTATTCCGGTGGCGCTCAGGGGAGTCAAATACGAGCCGCTGGGCGCCGATGCGCTACTACGCAAGAACCTGCTGATCTGGGGATTGGGCGGTGTGATCCTGCCGTTCATTGGCATCAAGGTCATCGATGTGGCATTGGTTGCGATGCATTTGGTTTGATGGGTTAAAAAGGAGGTTGAAAAGGGGCGTTTAAGGCACCTCTTAACAACAAATTCGGCTGTATCGAATTTGTTGTTAAGATCAGGAAGGTCGAAACGATTTTCATTCTACGGAAAGGGTTGAGATGATGGTTCATCTTTCTAATAAAGAATCAAACGATACTGCCCGTTTGATTCTATATTAGTGCCTTAAACGCCCCTTTTAAACCTCCTTCTTTCTACACTCTGTGGAGTCATTGACATGCTACGACACATTGCAAAAAGCCTGTACCTGTTGCTGTTCACGGTGGTTCTGGGTTGCGTCATTTATCCCGCATTGCTTTGGGCCATCGGAGCAACCGTATTTCCCTTTCAGGCCAACGGCAGCATCCTGAAGGATCCTGACGGAAAGCCGGTGGGATCGTTGCTAATAGCGCAACCGTTTACCAAGGATGAATACTTTCAGCCGCGCCCATCGGCCGCGTCCTACGATGCCTCGGCTTGCACATCGTCGGCGCTTGCGGCATCAAATTACGCTCTGCGCGGCCGCGTCGCTGGCACGCTCGGTCCGATCGTAAAATATAAGAGTGGCCCCAAGGCTGGACAGCTTGTGGCTCCCGATATCGAAGCCTGGTTTCAGGCGGATAAATTCCAGGGCAATCCGTCGATCGTCGCGCAGTGGGCCGACGCGCATAACTCAATGGCGCAGGGCTGGGTCACCGGCGATCCCACACACGGCGCGTATGTGGACGAATGGACCAAGACTCATGCGGACGTGGTGGCGCAATTCGTAAAGGACAATCCCGATACGCCGCAACCGAAAGCCCCGGATCTGGCTGTCGTGTTCTTCAAGGCATTCTCAAAGGACAATCCGGGAAAGTTTCCCTCGCCAGTCACAAAGACCGGAGCCGATGGAAAATCGACGACCGTGATCGAACCGGTTAAAGACGGTTCCGATATTCAGTCGAACTTTTTCGACATGTGGCGGCAGGAAAATCCCGACGTCGAGCTACAAGATGTTCCGGGCGACCTGGTGACAACGTCCGGTTCGGGGCTGGATCCTCATATAACGCTCGACAACGCCGAATTTCAACTGGAACGCGTGGCGGCAAAATGGGCGGCCAATACCAAGGCCGATGCTGCAGCGGTGCATAAAGACATTGAACAGATACTTCAAGATAACGCCTCTGCGCCGTTCGGCGGCTTGGTCGGAGAAAAAATAGTCAATGTTCTGCAGGTCAATCTTGAGCTTCGCAAGAAGTATGGGCCGCCCACGTGAGGCACTAGCGGTCCGACAGAGCTGAGTTGAAAGGTGCGAATCAGCCTAACTGCTGGTTGTTTCGCACCTTTCAATCGTTCATTTCAGTTCAGTCGGACTGCTAGTCTAAAGCGATATATTCCGATTCGTAATAAGAATCGCACGCCGTGCCGCTGGACTTCTCTCGTTCCTGAACGGCTATATAGACAAGCACGCTCTTGATCGCCAGCCTATATTGCGCCTGAGTTATCCCACCATTGGACCACAACGAATGCCAGTACGTAAGCAGAGTATCGTGTGCGCGCCTCAGGACCGGGTTTTCATCGAAATCCGGCGCGAGCGATAACTCGAGCGCGATGTTCCGTGCCTCCTCGGCTAATTTGTGCGCTGTCGGTACACGATCGCAGTGAACGTTCAGACCGGATAACGAATTATCCAGGTCGAGAAAATCGTTAAGGTGCTGGCGCAATCGTTGAGGCAGTGCAGCCGATGGGAGCGCGGGCTTGGACTCCGGTTGCGTTCTCGTCCGAAACGAAAGTAGTTTCCGCAGTGCGCCAACTGCCGCCGTGCGCAAACTCCACGTTTGCGTTGCTTGACTCTGAGGCGAACGCTGGACTTCTGTTTCAGTTCTCATGGTGAACTCCTTCATTGCGAACGCATAGAATGAATGCGCTTCCTCATTCAACATATCCTGAGAGGTGTTAAGCCTGCGTTAAAAGGCGGATCGCTGCCGTTAAAACGGCGTAAGTGAATCGCAAAAGTTATCTACAGTAATCTATATTTAATATGCCCCTACACCGGCCGCGCGCCAATCCTGCACAAAATGGGTGTGCGTCAATTGACGAAAAAGTACGTGTTTGATAGTTCGTATGCAGGTCAATTGTCCCACGGTCAAATTTGACCGAAAGTCTTTTCTTGAATAGCCGTTGCGCTGAATTCACTCCGCACGGTTGCTTTAACACCGTCAAGCGATTGAATGGTGACGTCATACCGGCAGCCGCGCCAATACATCGTTCGATACAACAATTCGGTATTAACCGCTCTCGAATTGCTCACATAATCTATGTCAAAAGTGCAGCCTCTCCAAAAGCCGATACGTTTTTTCTTTCGTCCGCCACATTTTGTTAACGTCATGGGTTTCAACGAGTTGTCCTGTAGTACGATGTTTAGAAATAAAGACTTCTTTGAACTCTTAGCTGCTCTTAAAACCAGGCCTTTCAAAAATCGAAAGATGTTATTCATGACGTTCTCCCAATTCCTGCTCCACTGCCGAAGTAAGTTAAAAGTATAGCCCAAGAGGCATTAAGGATGCGTTAAAACGCGGACCGATGGCATTAAATTGGCGTAAAGATTGGGCAGACCAAGAAAGTTGGATCCACTTAATCCCCTTTTAACACATCTCGTTGCTGATTTAACACCTTTATCATTTCCATTCAGGTATAAGTTCGAATAGGAAACATTGGGAGAGCGCTCTGTTATGGGACTTATTGTAGCGACATCCGCCAGTCACGAAGCCACGGCGCTCATGGACGAAATGAACCGAAATATATATGCAGGAATGTTTCCTGTGTGGACAGCAGATGCGGATGGTGACTTTACGCATAATTCCGAAAA
>Ga0206991_10256_pt2 | contig 13703 bp, 10 predicted proteins | sample Alteio_BWMinCont_9_FD_153286 | JGI IMG/M metagenome (GOLD analysis project Ga0206991, IMG submission 153286) | Enriched cells from forest soil in Barre Woods Harvard Forest LTER site, Petersham, Massachusetts, United States -... | ecosystem: Environmental > Terrestrial > Soil > Temperate forest >...
GCTGCTCGCGGCGTCGGTGCTGGTGTTCGTCATCGCTTGTTCAAATGTGGCCAATCTGATTCTGGCGCGTACGGTGCGGCGTGAAGGCGAGCTTGCTATCCGCGCGGCGCTGGGCGCCAGCACCGCGGCGCTGCGTCGGACCTTGTTGGCCGAGAGTCTGGTGCTTTGCGGAGCGGGCGCTGCGCTGGGCGTGCTGAGCGCGCGCCCGATGGTGGCCATCCTGGCGCGCTATGCCTCCCGCTTTTCGGTTCGGGCTCTCGATCTTACGGTGGATTCCGGCATGCTTTGGGTGGGAGCTGCGCTGGCAATTGTCGCAGCCGTCCTCTTGGCGTTTGTCCCGCGCTTGCCGCTAGCCGATGGGACGCATGGATTCAATATCGCGGCCGGTAGCGTTCGGATCACCGGCAGCACCAGCCGCAAACAGCGGATCTTCGTGGTAACGCAGATTGCCGCGTCTTTCGTATTGCTGGCAGGCGCAAGCATGCTGGTGAAAACTTTGATGACGCTGCAGGCGGCGCAAACTGGCTTCGACACCCGCCACGTGCTCGCGATCAATGTGCCCGAGATGCCGTACGGAAAAACGCCCGAACAGATCAATGCGTTCTATCAGGAAGCGGTGCGGCGGATTTCGGTGCTGCCCGGCGTGGATGGAGTGGCGGTAGGGAGCTCGGTTCCCTGGCGCGACGCAGGCAACTTCGGACCCGGCTTCGAATTTTCCACCGACGGCCATGTCAAGGCGGCGGGTGAAGAGGATCCCCTGGGGCGGTTCCGGACGGTGTCGCCCGGATTCTTCGCCGCGCTCGGGGTGCCACTGATCGCCGGCCGCGATTTCAACGCCGGGGATCGGAAGGGAAGCGAGCCGGTGGTGATCGTGAGCCAGAGCATAGCCCAGCGCATGTTCCCCAATCAGGATGCCGTCAACCATCATCTGATCTGGACCGATCCGGTGATGAAATTCATTGAGGTCAGCCCTACGCCTCGGCGGATCATCGGGGTGGTGGCGGATGTGGATGATGAAAACGTGGTGCCGGGTCCGGCCATGAGCGTGTACCACCCATTCGGCCAGGTATTTGGCGGAGAACGTTTGTTCGTGCACGCACGATCGAATCCCTACGCGCTGGTGTCGCCGGTCACGCGCATCATCCGCGGTTTGTCAGCGGATCAGCCCGTCGAGCGTGCCGCCACGCTGGAGGATGTACGCGCCGAAGTGCTCACGCCCGACCGTCTGAACACGCTGGTGTTCGGGGGCTTCGCGGCGGTTGCATTAGTAATCGCCGTAGTGGGAGTGGCCGGCGTGCTGGCGTTTTCGGTGAGCGGCCGCACTCGCGAGTTCGGCATCCGGCTGGCGGTGGGATCTGAGCCGCGGAGTCTGGTGATGGGCGTGATCGCGGAAGGCGCGGTCATGGCTGCGTTCGGCGTTGTCGCGGGCGCGGCGTGCGGGTATGCGCTCACCCGCCTGGCAGGCAGCTATTTCCAGGACGTGCCCTTGCCGGGCGTACTCCCGGTGATCGCCGCCGCGATTGTGTTGTTGACCGCCGCCGTGGTGGCGTCCATATGGCCAGCGGCCCGTGCCGCGCGCGTCGACGTGATGCAAGCTTTGCGATCCGACTGATTTAAGGCCGGAAGGCGAGTTTTTCGGAAAACTTATTCTGCAGGAACTGTCCGTTGCTGACCAACGTTTCTGCATCTCCGGCGAAGGCGCTGACCGCCACGTCCTTGAGCGAAGTGTCGAGCACGCGCAGTTGTTCGAGCAGGGTCTCGGAAGCCGTCCGGCCATCCGCCAGCGTTTGCATTTGGGCGTAGAATTTGGGCAGTCGCAAATAGGCCGCCAGCGTATCCGGCAAATAGCGGCGCACCGTTTCCACGACGACGAACGAGTCCTTGGCCGAGATGATGCCGCGGTCCCGCAGTTGGTGCAAACGCGGAAGCAACTCGCTCAGCGTGGCCTGAATGCTATGGAGCGTATCCAGTGCGTCTTTAGGCAAGCCCCTAGCGACGCTATCCACCAGTTTGCGCACCTGCTGCGCCAACATTTCGGTGGACAACTCGGTTTGCTCCGCCGTCAGGGCCAGGTCGTTACGCGGCCAGCCGAGCACTCCTGCGCCGTACAGACCGGCCACAATTGCCCACCAATACGCATGAATGACGCCGGCAAAGAACAGACCCAGACCACCCATCGCCAGCAGACTACCGAGGATGTTGCCCGGGCTATAGAGGAAGAGTTGCAGACGTTGGGAGAAGCTGAGGGGACTCATGGTTTACTAACGGCTTTTATTGGTACCCGCGAATTTCCTTGAATACCGTGGCCAAGCTATTGGACCGCGAGTCAAACAACCGCCCGCCTGTAAGCTCTGCGAGGCGTCCCAATTCCTTCGCGTTTCCCTCACCGAACAAAATAGGGAACACAGGTATGCCGCGAACGTCCTCGCCTTTTCTGTTATACCACTCGACGAATTCAGCCTGCGTGAGCCCGCGGTTGTTCACGCCATCCGTCATCAGCACCACGGTATAGTAGCGCTTTTCTCTTTCGTCCCTGCGTTCCCGGCCCAATTCAACCAGCGCCTGCTGGGTGGCGGAATAAATTGCGGTGTTCCCTCCGGCTGTTAATGGCTGAATAAACTCAGTTATGGCAGTCCTGGTTTCTGAATTCTGCTGGGTCGTAGAACCCATCGGAAACAGAACGGTCGAAGCGGGCCGGGTGGAGAACGTGATGATGCCAACCTCCTCCCGGTTTTGAAAGCGGGCGTAGCGCTGTGAGCCGACCGGCGCACCGGACGCCAGCATCAGCATGGCCTTCTTCAGCGAGCTAATGCGGGTCCCCTCCATGGAACTCGAAAGGTCCAGCACATAGCGGGAAGAACTTGGGATGCGAACATCGGAGAGGAAGTTATCGAGCAGCGCCGCGATCAGCGAAGCCTGACCGGGGAACGGCAGTTCGATCAGCGTGCGTTTCGGAATGGATGGAGCCATTGCCGCGTCCGCATTTACGGGCCGACGCAAGGTTCGCTCAGACATCTTAGTCTGAAAATCCCGGCCGCGCAGATATGCGACCAACCTCTCATAGTCGGCTCGCTTGGCCGCGTTCAAAAGCATTAAAGGATAATCGGCCGTAATTATCCCTTCTTTGGGATAAACCAGCGCAAGAGGCTCTGAGAGCTTTCCGCCGGCATTCAGAGTAAGCAGGACTGACTCGTAGTTGATAATGCCGTCCACCTTCGACTGATCGCGCTCGTAGATTTCGGCCAGCCATCCCGACGATCCGGAGGTGAGCGTCTGGCCCTTGAAGAAATCTGACAGGCGGGGATTTTTCAGATCGTCATCGGTGAGCGCGTCGGGATTCTTCGCGAGAGCTGCCGCGAGGCCGATGGTCGCCGTCAGCCCCGTGTTGCTGGAGGTTGGATTGGTCATGCCGAAGGTGAACTTACCGGCCTTGGCCGCGTCGGCGATGTCCTTCCAGGTGGGCTCCTCGCGATCCCAGCCGAGCGCGCGCGCTTTCGATGCCTTCAACCCCAGAAGAACGGGCGACAGCATGGTTTTCTCTTGCGCCTGAATTCGCCCTCTCATAGCGTCGTTCATGGCGAGGTATTTGCCGTGCGAGACCCACAGCGCGTCAAACTGATCGCCGGCCGCAAGCCGGTCAACCGCGTCCAGCGTTCCAGAATAAGTAAACGCCAGGTCCAGTCCGGTGGCTTTTCGGATATCGTCTTTCAGTCCGGTCTCAATATCCTTGAGCTCAGAGCCCGCGAGAATGGTGAACGAGTTTGGGCCTAGCGTGATCCGGGCGCCAGTGGACCCGCGCTGGCACGAACAAAGCGCGATGATCACGGCCACAGCGATTCCCGCGATCAACCGCTTTTGCATAACCGCAGGGCTCACAAGCTGACGGGGCCGGAGGGGGCGCCGGTGGTTTCAGACAGAGCCTTGACCGCAGTTTGTTCACGTTTCATGCGCGCTTCTCCCTCGGCCACGAGGCCTTTCATCAGAGCGATATTGGCGCCCATCGACTCAATGTTCTTGGAGCGGAATTCGTCCATTTTGTCGAGGCTGGCGAAGACCGTGTCGAAGGATGCCTTGAGCGTCTGCACGCCAATCAAAGGGTTGTTTTGAAACTCCACCACGTGGTCGACGTGATCGCCGAACATCTTCGCAGTGGACGCCATCAAGCCCTCAATGGCCGCGGAGCCTTGTTTGAGGGCCTCCATCACTTTCATCTGATAGCCTTGCGCGCGGGCAAGCGTCACGGCAATCGACAGGCTGGACATCCCGATGGTGGCCATGCGATCGCATCCGTTCTGCAACTCGCGGCCAGTTTTGCGCAGACCCTCCAGCATCTTATAGCCGTTGATGCAGACCAGCATCTGGGTCTTCACATCCATGCTGGCCTGGCGAGCGTAGAAGAGAACTTCCTGCTCGATGGCTCTGGCCCGCGCCGGGTCGGTGGCTTTGAGCTTTGCGACCGCTTCGGCCAACAGCTCGTCCAAACGGTCGATGAAGACATCCACGGCTTTCAATTTGCCCATGGCGTCGAGCAATTTGTTCATGGTGGCGTACAGTTCCTGATCGTCGCGGGCCAATTCATCTTCCACGCCATAAATGTTGTCGATTAGTTTGCGCAGCGATCCGCTGGCGCTATCGAAGCGCTGCAAGTAGGCCTGGAGCCGGTTGCCATAGGGAATCACGCCCAAAATCTTGTGAGTTGAAAACAGGTCGCCTTCTTTGCCGGGATCAAGGCTTTCAAACAAGCCGCGCATTTCGTTCATGACCTTGAAGGCCGGGTTGTCGGCCTCACCCACGAAATTCTTTTCCATGAATTTCCCGGTAAGTAATGCGCTATCGCTAATTTCTTTTCGGCCTAACCGGAAGGCGCTGTCCAGGCGCGAGCGGAAATCTCCAGAAGTAACATCCATGTGGAGCAGGTCGGCGATAAATTGGTCCGCCTGGCTCATGGCGGACGATTTCGTTTCCTCCTTCAAGGGAATGAGCGCGAAGGCTGCATCCGGCGATTTAACCGGCGTAAGGGGCTCGGGCGAAGAGAGCATCAGGGGCGCGTCCGGCGCCGCAAGTACCTCGGGCTGCTTTGGATTTGGCGTCACGTTCAGATCTCCTTATTTACTGAGTGCAGCGTCGATGTGGCTAATCAGCTTTTCGAGAATGTCGTAACTGGGCGGATCGATCACATCCACCACGGTGTGCGGAATGACCAGCTTTTTCGCTTCTACCGCGGCGAAGAGCTCGGCGCTGTCCTGAGTCCGAAAGCCGTAACGGTGGGCGATGGAAGTAACTCTTGGGTTGGAAATCATTACCTGCGCGAAGCGCGCGCCATTGTCGGACAGCGCCACCAGAGTATGCTTGGACAGAATGGTCGGCACTGGGTACAACAGAACCATGTCGGGATTTGGATCGGAGTGCGAGAGGACATACTCCAGGAACTGCTGCTCATAAATCATCACCAGTGGCGCCTTGCCGATTCCCATAGCCGTATAGTCCTCAAACGGCCCGGCGGAACTGGACTCCTGAAAGCCTTGACGGGAGAATAACCCCACCATGCGGCCGGCCACTTTATCCGCGTCCGCGTCATTATCCACGACATTGTTTCCATTGGCCAGATAAGAAGCCAGCGCCAGATACATGCCGCCCGAATTCGATTTACGAACGTCGGTGGAACTGATCAGAACCGACTTGCCAACGGCATACGCGGTGTTGCCGGGCAGGTCTTTCCAGCGCGTGCCTTTTTGCATGATGTCGACCAGCTTGGCCATGTCGCCGATATACAGGACGCCGTCTTTCCGGGACACCAAGCCAGACGCTTCGAGGACCGGGATCAGCGACTTCCAACTGGCCACCGCCATCGGCGTGTAGAAGGACGGGTAGGTCCGTTTGGAGCCCGTGATCTCCGCGATTTTCACTGCCGCATGCGCGCCGGCAGGATAAGCCACGTCGAAGCTTTTGAGATCGGGACGGGTCGCGATTTCCCGGGATCCCGCCTTCTGCACCGATATGGCGATGCCTTCGGCCGCTAGCACCTTTGCCAGATCGGGGTCGGTGAGGAACTTTTCTTTCTCCGATCCCGTGAGAATCCTGACGGTGACGCCGCCCGCCGCGCGTCCGGCCGCAATCTCAGCTTGTCTCTTGTCTTGGATGGAACGGCTGATCGCAATCCCGACGCCGATCACCAGCAGGACAGCGAGGGCAGGTCCAATGGCTCTACGGAGATTCATTCGTCGGCGGCTCCCGCAAGTCGGCTCATTGCGACTTCACTTTGGGGGTGTCGCTTCATGATGTCCCACCCTGTTTCAAGTACGCTTTGCGGGGCCCGTTTGTTCGGAAAGTTTCGTGGAGCCGTCCAAACGCGCTTCTGAGCCAAGACCGCGACCGCTTGATCGACCAGGGGCGAGTTGTCTTGCTGGAGCGGATTCGTGAATCGGCTTACCATTCCAGCGGACATTGTGCGAACTGAACAAGCTCGTGCAAACTATCTTGACTTGACACCCTTTCTTCGGTTACTATTGCCCAAATTTCATCTAACCCACGTTGGTTTTTATCTTAATGGCGGGCAGCGAACACACCGCGAGCTCACTATTTTGAAAGCTGAAATGTTCGTCCAACTGGTTGCAACGTAAACGCATCCGATTGGCCAAACCACCTTCCAGCACGCATTTGGTGCGGTTTTCGGAGGGTGTGGGCATCCACGATGAATGCGCCAGAGCTCTCTGAAGAGCAGCCGAATGTAATCGGCATAAGGCCCATCGAAAACTTTGATGGCGGTTTCTTTACGACATTTTTATAAATTGTTTATAACTTCTTTATGTCTCTTTCATAAGTTTTTTATGGCTTTTTAATGTGCGCCCTTGAATTGAGCAGGGCAGCTCGAAATTCAGAAGGAGAGATCTGATGTCGTCTGCATGTACCCGAACACGCTTGTTACTGGCGATTGCCTGCGTTCTGGCATTTAGCCCGGCCGCCTTCGCCCAGTCCACATTCGGCACCGTCCTTGGAACGGTGAAGGATCCCTCGGGCAGCGCCGTGCCTATGGCGGTCGTCAATCTGATGAACACCGGAACCAGCGCGGAACATGGCACAACCAGCAACCAGAACGGAGGATATGAGTTCGTCAACGTCGAAATAGGAAACTACAAGCTCACTGTGGAGGCGCCCGGCTTTCAAAAGACCGAGTACCAGGCGTTCGATGTGGCCGCGCGAGCCACCGTGCGTATAGACGTCGATCTCAAGGTCGCCTCCCAAGCGACCTCGGTTACCGTCGAGGCCGTGGCGATCGTGCAAACCGACGCCTCCAACATCGCCGAGACTAAAGGCAGCCTGGAGTTAACTGATCTTCCGGTGGCGATCGGCACTCGTTCCGCCGGTTCCACCAGCGCGTTCTCGACGCTGACTGACCAACCCGGCGTGCAGATCGACAACAATAACAACATTGAGGTAGCCGGAGCCGGACCTTCGCAGCTCTCTTTCAGTATCGACGGAATCAGTTCCGTGGGACCGGGAACGCTGGGAGCGCTCGGCGAGTTATTCCCGTCCTTCAACTCGATTGAAGAAATAAAAATCAGCGAGAACCTGAATCCAGCCGAATTCGGAGGCATTGCCGACGTGACCACGGTTTCCAAATCGGGAACCAATGCGTTGCACGGCGGGTTGTTTGAGAACGTTCAGAATACCGACTTCAACGCCGCCGACACCTTCGCGAATAGGGTCACCGAAGACAAGCTGAATAACTTCGGGATCTACATGGGTGGACCGGTCATCTTTCCGAAACTGTACAACGGCAGGAACAAGACATTCTTCTTCGGAAGCTTCGAAGTGCTTCGATTGCCGAAGTCGCAGACCTATGTCAACAGCGTCCCCACTCAGGCTATGCGGAATGGCGATCTGTCCGCCTATCTGAATACGAGCGTGGGTGGCGATGGTGTTCTGCTGAACGGCTACACAAACAACCAAATCCCGGCCAGCCAGTTGAACCCCTATACGCAGAAACTGCTGGACTTCCTGTATCCACTGCCCAACTACGGCCCTCCCGGCGCCATCGCGAACAATTTTCTCGGCACTTACGCCGTTCCGATTAACAGCACCCAGTTCGATGTTCGCCTGGATCAGAGTCTTGGCCCAAAGAACATGATCTTCGTGCGTTATACGCATAAGAATCGCCGCATCACAACACCTCAGGGACAGGGCTTTTATCCCAGCAACCCAAGCACGCCGCTGCTGGGGGGTGTTTCGAGGCCGGAGATTTACAATTCTCTCGCGACTTCCTACAACTGGGTGATTTCCCCGAGCCTGGTGAACGAACTGCGCGGCGGATTTAGCGTCATCTCTCGCAACGTCACCGATGGCCTGACTTCTCAGCAAGCTGAGAACGCACTAGGTCTGACGAATGGTGCCGGAGCTTTGCCAGGTCCTGTGCCTCCGTCGGATGACGCCCCAACTGTTGTCCTGACTGGGTTCATGGGGTATCAGGCTCAATCCAACGACACAAATCCGCATGAAGGCACTTACGAAGTGGCGGATAGCCTGACTTGGACCAAAGGCAAACACACTTTCAAGTTTGGCGGTGACTTCCGCTATCTCAGCAGTCTCCAAACCTTTGTTTTTAACGATTACACCATGGGCCAGTATGCATTCAACGGCTCGGTGCTGGGCGGATTACTGGGGCCGGGCGCTGCAGTTCCAATGGCTGGCTTCCTGCTGGGTTACCCGGACCTGACCACCATAGCCACCGTGATCAACCCCGCCACGGACTCTCGGGCGGGCGCCTACGCCCTGTATGGACAAGACGACTTTAAACTCTCTCAGAGACTCACCCTGAACTACGGATTGCGTTGGGAATATCATCCTGGTTTCCATGACCTCAACAACAACATGGTCAACTTCGATCCCTATTACCAGAATCTTGTTAACGGCAGGAATACCGGCGCGGTCATCGCGGAAAACCAAGGGGCGTTAACCACCAACCTCAATCCGGGGTTTACACAGTCCATCGCGCCAACTCCGATCATCCTGGCATCGCAGGCCGGCCTTGGCCCAACCTTGCGCAACGCCTCCCATTTGGATTTCGCGCCGCGCGTCGGCTTCGCATGGCGGGTCTTCAATACCAACAAGACGGTGCTGCGCGGCGGATACGGACGTTTCATCGAATCCCTGTTGAGCAGCTCGGCCATCAACGGTTGGTCGGTGGGCGCCAGCGACGTTGGAAACTTCTCCAATTCCATCACCAACGGGGTCCCGGCTTTCACGGCGCCCTACTCGTTCCCTGCCAACATCGCCCAACCGGGCACGCAGTTCTTCGACGTAGCCACCGAAATTAAATTCAAGGATCCGATTGTCGAAGAATGGGATCTTACTCTGGAACAGGACCTGGGCAAAGGAGTTGGGCTGCGCGTTTCCTATGACGGAAACCATGGTTACAACATCCCGGTTCAGATCAATGGGGAACAGCCCCAAGATAATACCGTGGGTTTCAGCAACCTCCCTTCGTCCGCAATTCCTTTCCCGATACTGGCGTACATCGCCAAGCAAACCAATTTCGGCTTTGCGAACTACAACGCCGGAACCATCTCGGTGAAGAAGCGCTCGGCGAACTTCCAGTTCGAGGTTAGCTACACTTACACGCGCGATCTGTCCAACGTGAATGGAGCGCCTGTTTCCCCCACCAGTGCCTTTGCTACCGAGCTGGGCTCTATTATTTCCGATCCCTACCATCCGGGTGTCGATTACGGGAATGTCCCGTTTGCCCGCCGCGAACGCGTTCTGGCGACCTTTCTCTATGAGCTGCCGTTTGGTAAAGGCCGGACATTCCTGAACAGCAACCGCGCTCTGGATTACGTAGTCGGCGGCTGGGAGCTCAGCGGAGTGATGCTCTTCCAGAGCGGACCGTTCATGTCCGCGGCGGTAACGAGCGATCCTTCGGGTGCGGGTTTCAACCTGAACGGCAATTTTTCCGGACTCGGCGGTCGAGCCGACACGGTATCGGGGGTAAGCCCCTATGCGGGACAGACCACACACAACTGGAGCAGTTCCTATTACATCAATCAAGCTGCCTTCGTCGATCCGGGGAGCAACATCGGCCGGTTCGGCGACGAGGGTTCCGGCTCCATTGTCGGACCCGGCACGCAAGCCGTATCGCTCTCGCTGATCAAGCGCTTTGCGATCAAGGAACGGATACGGGCGGAGATTGGCATGCAAGTGGCAAACGCATTCAACCACCCCAACTATGCTCCTCCCAGCACGCTCACCTTGGGAGTCGCCGGCTTCGGCCAGCTTACGTCGATGCAAAGCGCGGAGGGCGCTGGACCGCGCCAGATCCAGTTGACTGGACGCTTTACGTTTTAAGTTGCAATCCATCCCCCGCTGACCGGTGTGTACCGGCGGCGGGGCTTTCCGTTGTGCTGGTGGGCATCCAGGGTGATGCCGGCTCAAGAAGCGAACGAAAGAAAGCGGCGCATTCGGTGGGGAAAGCTGTCAAAGGTTTGAAAGTGGGAGCGGTGGCGCAGCGCTTAGGAGTATCGGCCACGATGCTGCGCTCGTTGGAAAAGCTCGGGCTTGCCAAACCGGCGCGTAGTCAAAGCAAGTATCGGCTATATACCAACGACGATCTGCGAGTTTTGCGGCGCGCTATCTATTTGCGCCGGGTACAAGGACTGAACGCACCCGCGATCCTGAATCAACTGAAGCAGGAGGGGCTGCTCCAGCCTCGAACAGCGGACCCAGTGGAAGAGCAGTCGTCATTGGGCCAAACGCTTCGGAAACTTCGCCTGCAGAGTGGAAAGTCGCTATTAACCGTCGCCAATGCAGTAGGCGTGTCGGATGGTTTTCTGAGCAACCTGGAACGCTCGCGGACCGGTGCGCCCGTCAGTATCGTTCGCAAGCTGGCACATTATTTCGGGCTCGACTTTTTGGATCTGTTGAACCCGATCGATGTCAGCGGGCCGCGAGTGAGACCGTGGGATCGCAAGCGCCTGGAAGCGGGGCCTGGCGTTTATATAGAGCTCTTAGCTTCCGGGAAAATTGCCATGGAACCGCACCTGTTTCGCGTTGCTCCAGGAGCGGGTAGCGGCCATTCCTACTCACACGAGGGGGAGGAGTTTCTTTACTTAGTGCGCGGCCGCCTGGAAATCGAATTGGGCGGCGAGGAATTCGAGCTTCGAGCGGGCGACGGTTTCTATTTCAGCAGCAAGACTCCACACCGCTGGTCCAACCCAGGGAAAATTGAAACGATCGCGCTATGGATCAACACTCCTCCCATCTTTTAGGGTACTCGCGCACAACGGACTCGCCTCGGGGGCGGCCCATTCTGCTGAGGTTCCTCATTCGTTTGGGGCCGCGCTCGGCGGCCTGTGCGCTTCTAAGGAACTCGCGCACAACGGAGCGCGGCCAGCAGCACACCAGCAGACGAACCGGAAGTCGTGCCCGCACGCCGGTCGAAGACGACCAAAAGTTGTCCACGGGATCGACATCGACTTGGAAATCCCCCAGTCGTCGTGCACTGGCGAACATCGACTCGAAGAAGACCGGACGGGTGGCGCGCGGGCCAGTTCCTGACCCATTTGGCGGTGCGCGCCGCACCCTTTGCGCTTTTGAGACAGGCGGGTTCCGGCTGGGGGAGCGCAACGCTCTGAGGTATACTGCCAGTATTCTGAAAAGGACGGCGATTCCTTTCCTGCCTGTGAATCTGAGCTTCGCCATTTCGATGGGAGTGGCGTGCTTGGTGACTGGCGCTGCTCTCGGGCAGCAAGAAACCACCAATCCTCTCGCGGGCGATCCAGCGGCCATCCAGGAAGGCTCTTCGCTGTTCCGCGCCAACTGCTCGCCGTGTCACGGGCTTAACGCGGGAGGTGGAGGGCGTGGGCCGAACCTTCGTTCCGGTCTCTGGATCCATGGCGGAAGCGACGCGGCTATCTTTCGAACCATTAGCCAAGGTGTTTCGGGCACAGAAATGCCGGCGAATACTTTTGAAGATAGCGAGACTTGGGCATTGGTGGCGTACCTCGTTTCGGTCAGTGCCGGGACCAAGACTCCAGTGGTTGGCGATTCCGCAAAAGGTGAGGGCATCTTTTTCGGCAAGGGCGGTTGCGCGCAATGTCATATGGTGAAGGGACGCGGCGGGCGGCTGGGACCGGAATTGACGCGCGTCGGCGCAGCACGGTCGGTGGCCTATTTGACCGAGTCTATCCGTGAGCCAGACAAAAGCCTCAGCCTGGGGATGACAGACCCGAACAACCATTATGTGTACCCTTTGGAGTACGAGACGGTGACGGCAGTCACGCGCGAAGGACAGCGCGTTATCGGTGTGGCGAAGAACGAAGATACTTTTTCGCTGCAGCTACTGGGCCAGGATGGGAACCTGCACTTATTTTTGAAGAAAGATTTGCGCGAGGTTCTGCATGAACGGCGATCGTTAATGCCCGCGTATTCGGAATCTGTCCTGAGCAGAGAAGAGTTACAAAGCTTATTGGCGTATCTGACCAGTTTGCGAGGGGAATAGCAATGAATATCGTTAGGATCCGCGCGACACTGGCGTTGGCCGTGATTTCCTGCACCGTGCCCGGGCATTCGCAAGTAACCTACGATCGCATCCTCAAGGCGGCGCAGGAGCCGCAGAATTGGTTAACCTACTCGGGCGACTACAACGGCTGGCGGTACAGCAAGCTCGACCAAATCAATACTTCCAACGCCGGGAACCTGGCAGTGCAGTGGGCCTTTCAAAGCGCTGAGCTCGGTCAGTTTGAAACCACACCGCTCGTAATTGACGGCGTTCTCTATGGCACGGGACAGAACAATCGCGCCTTCGCTCTGGATGCGCGAACGGGACGGGCCATCTGGCGCTACCAGCGGCGGCTGCCGGACAAAGTGCAAGCCTGCTGCGGCCTGGTGAATCGCGGCTTTGCAGCGCTTGGCGAACGCCTCTTCATGGCCACACTGGACGCGCATGTAGTGGCGCTCGACATGAAGACCGGTAACGTGATCTGGGATGTTGAGGCGGCGGATTACCGCCAGGCTTATGTTTTCACCGTTGCTCCTCTCGTGGTGAAGGATAAGATCATCGTCGGTGTGGCGGGCGGCGAATATGGAGTGCGTGGATTTATCGATGCGTATTACGCCGACAGCGGAAAGCGCGCCTGGCGATTCTACACGGTGCCCGGCCCCGGTGAACCGGGCCACGACACTTGGGCCGGAGATTCGTGGAAGACGGGTGGCGCACCAGCGTGGATTACGGGGTCTTACGATCCCGAGTTGAATCTCATCTTTTGGCAGACAGGCAATCCCGCGCCCAGCAACGGCGGCGTCGATCGAACCGGAGACAATCTTTACAGCAGCTCCATGCTGGCTCTCGACCCGGACACGGGGAAGCTGAAGTGGCATTACCAATTCACTCCGCACGACCTGCACGATTACGATGCGACTCAGATTCCCGTATTGTTAGACGCGCCCTGGCAGGGACAGCCGCGCAAACTGCTGGTGCACGCGAATCGCAACGGCTTCCTGTACGTGCTGGACCGGACGAACGGCAAGTTTCTTTCCGGCAAGCCGTTTTTCGAGCGGATCTCCTGGGCTAAGGAGATCGGCTCGGACGGTCGGCCGGTGGTGCTGCCTGGCAGCGAGCCTACAAAGGAGGGGACGCGAACCTGCCCGGGAGCCTTGGGAGCCACCAATTGGTTTTCGCCTTCCTACAGTCCACAAACCGGGTTGCTCTATGT
>Ga0206991_10323_pt1 | contig 13691 bp, 2 predicted proteins | sample Alteio_BWMinCont_9_FD_153286 | JGI IMG/M metagenome (GOLD analysis project Ga0206991, IMG submission 153286) | Enriched cells from forest soil in Barre Woods Harvard Forest LTER site, Petersham, Massachusetts, United States -... | ecosystem: Environmental > Terrestrial > Soil > Temperate forest >...
ATGGCCAGAGGGGACACTAATATTTACGCCTCCACCGGACCCAATCAACTGAAAAGCGCCGCTTTGAACCGTCACCGGAATCGAGTGCGACCATACCGCGGCCCAAGCCGAAGCCGAATCATAGGGAGAGGTCGAGTCCAATCTGTAGGAAACGCCAATGGGGATGTCGTTGCCCACCTGTTGCCACTGCCCGGCGGGCGTGACGGGCGATCCGGCGGCCGGCAAGAACTGTTCCAGATGGAACAGAAGCAGTACGACGGCGGGATCTCCGATGCGATTGGTGACTGCGTTCTGGTCGTCTGGCTTCATATCGCGATGAAACGCCGCCCACACGGCGGTGCGCGCCAGCTGCGTATTGCCGTACACGGAGCCATCGGCGACCCAGCGGTCCCATGTGTTGATGTCCGTTGCCGGAGGCAGGATGTGGAAGGAAACCGATTGAAAATGATTTGGAGAGTTTGGAACGAAGGGTAATAGCAACAGGGGAACGTTGTCCTGGCCCGAGCCATTCTGGGGCGGCGAAGAGATGCCGGACTTGGTTAGACCAAAGTCGCGCGCGAGTGGATAAACTGTAGGCGGAATCACCGGCCAATCCGCCGCATTATTGGTCCCCCACTCGTTGGATCCACCCGGCGGAGAGGAGACTTGTGGCGCGATCACGCGCACGTGGCCGATTGGAACACGACGATAATAGGTCACCTCACGAATTACGGTACGATGAGGGTCCTCGAAGGCGACTTCGACCGGCGGACTGCTATAAAGAGCCTGCTCGATCTCGCCGGGCATCGCACCACCGTGCCCGATAGCGAAGGGCGCAAACTGGTACGTGTGGCCGAAAATCAGGCCGTAGAACTTGCCGTAGACACCTGTGGCGGGCGAGTACGTGAAAAGTCCCACTGGTTTGCCTAGATCCTACCAGGTAACGGAGCCGTCTTGGGTTTGGAGGCCGGAGTCGTTCCAACTCAGCGGCGCCGTCAGTCCGCTGACACCGCCTTTGACGCACTGCTGCGTATGACCGGCTGGGTCTTCGATCGTGTCGCCGGACCCAAAAGTGGTGTTAGCGGCCCAAACCGACATCCCCATTCCGCCGCCGAAGCGCCCCTGCAAAGCCAGCGAGGGGCTTCTCGCGATCAATGGCTGATTATCGAAAGCCAGGAACGGATCCTTCATTCCGTTCCGGTACTGCAGACGGCTTGGAACAAATCGCTCTGGAATTGTTCTCTGGAGGAAGGGACTGCCGGTATGGGTGAGCGTTATGTCCGCGGCGCTTAAGCAGCGCCAGGGAGACGCGGGACTGCTGTCTCTCTTTCTAATAAGCACACCAACGCCGGCAAATTGCCGCAGATCCGAGCCGGGGCCGTCAACCGGGGTGGAATCCCAAGCGCCAACTTGAATCACCACGGGATGTGGGCGCTTCTCCGGAGCCGGCGAGTCGTCGGCTACCGTGCCGAGCCCCGATTGCGGATCGTTCAAGTCAGCGGCCACCAGCGTGTCGAGATCTGCTTGCAGGCCGGCCGGCACACCGGCGCTTCGGGCGCTGTAGCGGATCCATCCACGGATGGAGGCGCGCACCGCGGCATCCAGTTGCGGATTGCCGCCTGGATTCAGCCGGTTCCATCGGGTGCGGAGCTCAAAGGGATTGGGAAGTTCCCACACGTCGGGAACCGCATTCGGGCCGCCGGAGAACACGATCAAGCGGTCCGCGCCGTTTTTGCGATCGTAAACGGCGGTATGACCGTATCTTGCGTTGATGTCGCCGCCAGCCGAAACCCGATTCCAGGCGGACATGTCCGGCGAGCCAATCACATCGGCGCCGGAGAGCACCCAGACGTCGGGCAAGGGGGTACTGTCAAGACCGCCAAACACCGCCATCGATTGCGACCAGTGACTGTAGATCGCGACGTGCTTTTGCCTCTTCGGGGGCAGCAAGGCGCCCATTGGGAATTTAACCTGCGACCAGGTGGCCAACGGCGGACTTCCGGCGTCTTCGGCGTGCGACAGGATCCACACATCATTCAGTGCCGCGCCAGTGTTGTCGCAGCCCCCGAACACGATCATCCGTCCAGCGACCGTGTCGAACACCGCACTATGAAAACTCCTGGCGGGCGGGATGTCGGCGGTGGCGAGTTGAACCTGCGACCACGACAGCGATCCATTGCTGGCCTTGTGGAGGATCCATGTGTCATTCACCGGATTTGGACGCGCGGGAGTTCCAGTATCTCCGCCAAATACAATCATGCAGGAGCGGTGCGAATCATACACGGCGGAGTGACCGGTTCTGCCAGTTGGCGGCGTGCCCGAGGGGTTCAGCGGAGTCCATGTGGGATTGAGGGGAAGAGGAGGCGGTGAGCCTGGGGGCGCGAGATTGCCTAGGCTCAAGGACCAGAGCTCGTATACCGATACGCTACCCGTGAAACCGCCGAAGACGATCATCTGCCAGTTCCCCTCATCGAAAACCGCGGTATGACCACGGCGACCGGTTGGCTGTGAGGTGCCGGAGGGCATGAGCTGTATCCAGAGTTGGGCGGATCCGTCGCCGGCGCCCATCATCCAAACGTCGCTCAAAAGAGCGCTGCCGGAATCGCCGCCGAAAACCACCATTTGGCCAGACGGCCCCGCCAGGATCGCGGAGTGCTCTGTGCGGCCCGGGAACGGCGTGCTCAGCGCGGTTTTGATGGTCGGAACATTCCGATCGATCGGCAACGCGGCGGCCGCGATCGCGGATAGGTATCTCTTGTGCAACTGGGCGGACGGAAAGACCGTATTCTGCAACTGATCGCTAACTTGAGTCCAATTCGAAGGCGCCGGCGAGACCTTAGAGTTCCACCAGGCGAACAGGAACGGCTGAAGATTGTCGTCATTCGATAAAGCGGAGTAAAGGCTGCGAAGGACTGGGAGAACCTTCGAAGGATCGTGGGGCGGTGGAACCATGTCCGAATCCGGTGAACTGAACTTCAAGAAGTAAGCGGCAAGGTTTTGATCGACAGTCTGCAGGTACGTCCACATCTGATTGCGCCAGTCGCCCGGGTGGCTGATAAGGAGGTTGAGATAGTTTTGGACCTTGCACGGCGCCTGCGAGTCGCCGTATCCAACGACGGCTTCGACGGCCCGCAGGAACAGCGCGTATTGCAGAGTCGGCGGCTGAGCGCTGGAAGCGGCCGACGATTCGAGCCCCGTGCGATTGCCGAAATCTGAAAGATCTTTCAAAATCCGGATGCCGAGACTCCAAACGCTGGGAGCCAGAGAAGAGGAAAGGCCGGTCCCGTATCGGTTCTCGATCACTCCGAGAAGACGCGGCATATAGTCGAAGCGGCTCGCGACTGTGGCTTCCAGAGTCTGGCGCCAGTTGCTCGTGGTGTGCTGCGCCGCAGCGGGGTCGCGAGCGATCCAGTATGTGTTGACGTCGACCAACCCGGCTGTCCGCGGAAGTACGGGACACGGAGACTGATACGCGCACCGGTTCGTCGGAGATTCGGGCGAACCGCTCACGTACTGACCCGTAAACGAGCTCCACTGCGGGTCGGCTGAGTTTACAGGGGTCACGTGATAGACAGCTTCTCCGTGGGCGAATCGTGGGAAGATGATGACGCTGTCCGCAGGGGTCGCCGCGGCGCTTGGGATGAGGACCTCGAAGGAAAGGTTGAGAGCTTGGGGGATGGGTTTGGGCCAAGTCGAGGCATGCGCAACGGTGTTATGCCATGCGGTGTCCTGATAAGTGGATGCGGCCGTGGATTGCGGAGGCGAGGACTGCGGATCTCCCGATGGATTAGCGGGATCCCATGTCAGCAACGAAAACTCGCCCTTCCAAATTAGCTGCGACAGCTGGTCGTCCAGCTTGGCGCGGCAGGGAGAGGCCTTGTCGATCCAGTCCTGCTTGACCGGCGAAGACTTGCCCTGAGTCGCGTTCACCAGCATGGGGCTGGCTGGGCCGATCACGAAGACGTCGAACAGAAGCGAGCTTCCGTCGGAAGCCAGCGTCTGGTACCAAGGTTCGAGCAGCGCCTGATGGCTCAGAATGAAGCTTTGCAGCACCGCAGAAGAGGCTCCATTCGGCACCACGCTGGTGGAAAGGTTCAGATTAAATCCCAGCATCCCATTTCCGTCGCGGAGAGTGAGCCGGTCCACGCTGCAGACAATTGCAACAAACGGTTGATTGTTCATGACGATTCCTGTTTCCCTGTTGCCGTTGACCGTTCAGGCCGCCAGCATGTTGACATAAGAACCGGCGGCGTCCCAGAAGCTGTCGGGGGCGCTGGTATTCCCGAAGGAAATCGCTCCGCTCACTAGATTCCCCACCATCGGCAAAACGGTGCCGATCTGCGGCGCCGGGAGCGCTGCCAAGAAGCTAGACATCTGCGTAACTTGCTTCCTTGCGGAGTTCCCTCCACCACCAGCGGCATTTCCAAACGAATATTCCACTTCCTCATGAATCGAGAGCGTGAAACACCAGCAGATCTTGATATCGACTGAAACGGACCCCCGGCCCGTCAGCCGGCCGCCGGAATAGTCAGCCTCGAGCATCAAAGTAATGTCGGCGTCGACGATGTCCAGCAGATCGACGTGCCCGGCGACGACGATGACGATGCCGATATCGAGCGTGGATGAGGAGTCGTACTGAGCGAACAGAGAGAACGAGATCATCACGCCACCGGAAATAGGTCCCAGGGCAATTTCGAGCGCAGCGATCGCGGAGATGCCGATCTGAACCTGGACTTCGGGTGATCCGTAGCCCGGTGTATAAGTCAACTGCGACTCAATCCAGCCTCCGCCGCCCAAGATAAACACGACCAACGCAAACGGGGCTTCCATGCTGCACAGGTTCATGCCAACGGTGAACTGGAAGTGGTCGTTCTGATCCACGCCGAGGCTGAACAGCGCGCCTAAGCGAAGGTTGCTGATCGCGAACACGCCGCCTGCGATATCCGGCATCGGCAGATCGAGGTTGCAAACAACGGCGACCGGGGCCGTTTGGAACGTGACGGTGAGTCCGGAGCCTTCAGGTATGAAGGAATTGATCAGATCCGCGATGAACTGCATCACGCTGGCCAGCCTGACGCGTTCCGGCGAAATGTTGAACTGAATGTGGCCGCTTTGATCGAAGGTGAGCGAGGTATTAACGAAGGTCACCAGCGAAAGGCCCGCGATCTGCAATTCCCAATTGCCGCCGATCGATCCCGTCACCGTTTCGACAGTCTGCTGCCCCGCGCCCGCTTGAAGAGTCACGGTTGCGTGAAACTCAGCGTTCAATAGGCGCAGGTAGATGGGACCCTCGTTGAAGATATCGACATCGTCCGTGAAGGGAATATCGATGTCTGCCTGTACTTCGACCCTCAGCGTCTGGGGATTAATAGAGTGCCTGATCTGGATGCAATCCGGTGTGTTCAGCGGAGGGACTAAGCCGGCGAACAGCGATCCCAGATCCATCCCCGCCAGGTTTTGAAAGATCCCATTGGCGCCGCTGAACAGCATGTTCTTAATCGAGTCGGCATTCGGGACCAGGCGATCGAGCAGCGAACTCACCGGGACGGTGAGGTTGACGGGGAGGAGCTGCGAGATGCTCTGTGCGCCTTGCGACAGCATGGTCTGAACGCCCAACGTGATGGGCACCTGGGGGAGTGTACTGTCAAAGAAGTAGGCGATGTTTTGGAGCGCCGGCGAACAGGGAATCGCCTTCTCCAGGCTGGTGAGGGCGAAGCTCAAGCCGTCGGCGATAGGCGGAGCGCCAAATGCACGCAGGAGATTCAAGTCCGAGCTGGCAGTAGAGTACAAACCGTTGCAGGTGTCTCCCGCGAAGAGCTTGCCGGCTTCGAGAAATCCGTTGATGGAGAGCTGAACCTCGGCCTGCAGGCTGTCAAGCTGAGAGGTAAAGTCAGTTTGGGCTTGCTTTGCGATCTGCTCGGCCGAGAGGATGACATTCTGCAGCGACTGTCCGGCCGTAGTCAGAGCGCTTTGAATGACGCTCTGGGCTGGAGCCAGCGCGGCTGTATTCTGCGTGATCCAGTCATTCAGCCTCTGGTTAGCCTTTTGGACCGCTGTTGCCACAGTAAGCTGCTCAACCTCCTCCAACCAGGCGTACGCTTGCCGTACGGTCCCCACGGAGCTTAACGGAGTAGTGCTGGCTGGATCTAGCGTCAGCACGGGTATGGTCAACGAGTTGACCACGTTGGTGAGGCTCCCAATATCATTCCTGAGGGCCTGAATCGCCGCGCAGACTTGGGGTCCAGTACCGTTAAGGAGCGCTCCAATCGGATTGGCTAGGCGGCTCTCCAAAGTGGCTAGATTCACCCAGCCAGGAGAGAATGTGGTTGCGGTGATCGGCTGGAAGACACTCAACTGCGCGGCGAGGGCGCGGGAATATTGCGCCACTGCTTGTTGCGCGTTGACCAGGGCTGTGAGTCCCCAGTCATTGGGGCTGCTTTGAAGCATTGCCACCACGTGGTTCAACTGTTGCAGCTGCTGCTGTGCTTTCGTGATTGTGGAAGGGTCGACCTTCAGTTTTTGGATGGCGTAGTCTAGGATTGCTTGCTGCGCCTGGGCGAGAGCCGCGATCTCGGCATCGGATGGCGGTGGACTAGTGTTTAACGCTTGTTCGAACTGGTTCTTGACCTGAGTCAGGTAGTCATCCGCACCCTCGGCCATCTTCACCAACGCGCTTTGCGAGTTGGTGATTATTTGCTTGACGGAAGTCGCGGCTTGGGGGAACGCGGTGCTGATCGCGGAATTGAGACCGCTGAAATAGGATGGGAGGTCGGACTGGGTGATCGTCCTTTTCACGCTCCCCTGCCAGGCATCGCCAATCTCGTCGAACAGAGAGACGACTCGATCGGGAATCGCCTTGAGCGCTTGCACCGGGGACGCTTTTGGAGCGGGCGAAGCCTTGATGGCCGGCGCGGAGCGCATCATGGAAACGTTCTTCAGGCTGGCACTGATCGGCGACGCGGAGCCGCGGTTAGCCACAACGTTCGAGGGAAACGCACCGGGCTGCAGCTTCCAGGTGAAGGCTCCAAAGCCCGGGTTCACCGAAAGACGATAAGGCTGGTTCGAGGAGACGCTGGTATCGACATCGTCGAAATCCACCAAAGGCACGGCCTGCCACACGTCCGGATTGGGGCCGGCGCTGGTGGTCTGGTAAAAAAACACCTTTTCGGGTTCCGCGATTTCCTGAGTTTGTGTATCGTTTCCAGTGGCTGGATCGACCGACAATTCAAGAGTGATGTGCGGCTTCGGATAGACAAACGGATCAGCGCCCTTCTTCCAAAGCGGCACACGCCATCCGTTTTGTGCGATGTTGCCCTGGTTGTTTGGATCAATGGGAACAATTGATCCCCAGCCAGAATCGATGTAAATGATCTTACTGCGGAACTCTGCCGCCTCTACCACGGCGGCTTTAATCGGCGCACCACCGGACTCGGGGTATTGACGCACGGGCTGGAGAATCTCGATATATTCCTCAACCTTGCGGATCAGCGGACGGCCCAGCAGTGAGTCCTGGCCGTTCTCAAACTGAAGGGACGGCTGGACGGTGCGCTCATAAACGATGACATGTTTGGCCTGGTTCCAGAAAACTCCGATTCGCCCCAAGACCTCCATACTGAACGTGGAGGTTCGGCCCATCTCGACATGGGAGTTCAGAGTAATGGACCCGTTCAGGAAGACGGCGCGCTGCTTCGCCCAGCCGCCCAGGGCGCTGAAGACCGGGTCCGCAAGCAAGGCGCTAGTGGAGAGCGGATTCTTCCAGATAGAGGTGTAATCGCCCTCGTTCTCGAAAATCCAGCCCACACCGCCCTTAAGACCGTTTTGCGGTTTAGGATAGGGTGTCGCGCCCGCCTGAGGCCCGGTGGTGGCTGGATAAGCGAGGTCTGCGCCACTCCGCAATGAGTATTGGACGGATGTGGCCAGAGAAAGCGATCCTGGATTTGCGCCATCCCACGGAACGAGTGCGGCGAGTCGCGTCTGATAGGTATTGAGAATGTTCTGCCAGAACTTCTGATTGCGGACGTAGGCTGGATCTATGTCTGCGCCAGGCGGTTGATCCGGTATAGCGGGAGCCAGGCGACCGGTGAGGGCGGAGAGTTCGGCCAGCCTAAGCTGCGTGGAGGTCGCAATGACACTGAGACCGTACAAAAACTCAGCAGTGAACGACGGTAACAGCGCGCCGGGCACATTTTGCCCCGGAGTGGTGAGAAGGCGGCGAACATTCCACGGCGCCTCGTAATAGCCCACATTCGAATCTAGGATTTGGGGCGGTGCGATTTGAATTTGGGCGGCTGGAGAAAACCGGTAGTCGATCGGGGCGTTGAGCGGAATGTCACGATTCCGTTCCATGACCTCTCCGACGCCCTGAGGCGGAAGCAGCAGGGTCACCGCCTGCGCACCGGACTGGGATTGCCAACCGCCGCCGCCACCGAAGGAGTTGCTCCATTCGGCCACGACCCCGTCGCCGCTGCTTCCGTTGCCAAGTAAAGACGGCAGGTTGACGCGCGCCACCAGGAACGGGGTCCGGTCGAGGATAAGCAGCGACGCGGGGCCACTGTTTCCGTAGGGTTGGAGCAAGCTCAGGTTGACGGTGCGAGGTGTGGCAGTGGACCGACCTGTGGAGTAGTCAAAAACCGGAAGGTTGGATTCGTAGATCTGCAACTGGTTTTGCGGAGGAGCCAGCGCGGGCGAACCAGCAGCGGCAGACAGCGGCACTACAATCGGCAAATCCAAATCGCCCGAAGAAGTAGAAGTGGGAATCGCGTCTTGCGAGCCGACTTGGATGGCCACCTTGAGTTGGACAGACAGCGCCAGGCGGGGGATCACCATTGTGGGCCCGGAAGGCCAGAACGCCGGTCCTTGATCCAGGTAGCCGAGCATCGTGAATACTGAGCCGGGTAAGTTAGGCAAAGTGTTCCCTGGGCCGAAGGTGAGGTCCAGAGCACCAAGGCGAACTGACTCCTGAATCGTGGTGCTCAGGCCGGCCAAGACAAAGACGAAGACCGGCGTGCTGCTGGTCGGCCACGGTGTACCTGTGATTGGGAGGCTGGCCGAAGGGTAGGCCCGGTCCAGCACCGCGTTCAGTGCAAGCGGGGTTGTGTCGTGAGTGATGAAGTCCTGTGCCAGCAGTGCGCAGGAGCCCTCTGCCGAGAAGCATCCCTGGTACCACGCGACGGTGCGATTGAACTGCGCGTCGACGGTCAGCGTTGCCACTGCACGATAAACCCATATGAGCGGTGTGCCTCCGCCGGATGGAGGTTCAATGGTCATCAAAAGACTTAACGGTGAATCGGTTTCTGCGACTCGAACACCCGCTAAGTACGGTCCCGCGACTGCCGTGCTCCAGTATTGAGCCATTTTTACGGGATCGAACCCGGCCACCTCCATAAAAGGTTGCGGATTGACGGTTCCGGAAGGCGTCAGGTAAGCGAGCTGTAGATTGTAATTGGCCGAACCAGGAGCGGGAAAGGGCGCCCAGAAGCCTTTGCCTGGAGATGCTGCGGTGGTCCGGTAGCGTAGGGACCATCTCTTTACCGCCGAACTGGGGCCGATTCGTTGAAAATCGACATGCACGTTCGCGGGAGCCGGTATACTCAGCGTGAAGTTGCCAGGGTTGCAGGTAAAACCTGGGGAAGCTACTGGAGAAATGTTCGCAGGCTGGAGATTGCCAGCGACATTGAGAGCAAGTTGCATTTGGAAGCTTGCCTGCCCGACATCCTGTGGATCCCCGTTGATCGTCCAGTTGCCTCGGCTCTGGCTTAGGGTACAGTCAGCGATTACAACAAACGCCGTTTGGATCGTGAATTCGGGAAACTGCTGGCGGTCTAGGCTCACCCCCGACACAGCAAACCAAACCGCATGCACTGAACCACGCAGTTCCAGAGCGTCGCACTGTGACCAATTGATTCGGCCGCCGGAGGGTGAGGTCCAGTTGATCTGATTCCCTGCCAACGTTCCCTGCGCGAGGACCAGATCGTGAGAATACGCGATAATGTCGGACACCGTTCCACCCCCCGTTCAATTTGGCGCACCGCAAAGCTTGCAAGATCCTGCTGGTGCTGCAGCAGCAAGAATTGGGTGTCTGACCCAAAGCTCTCTTTTAAGACAGCTCGCCAAGCTTGGGCTGCCAGACTATCATAGACTCGTAGACGCACGCAAGGTGAAAAACAGAGAATCGAGAGGTTTTACTTGAGAACTAAAACGAGTTGTTGCCGATTTGTAATTTAGAATGCGCTACCGATTGCTGTTGGTCAGATTTCCGAAACATATTTGTTTCAAGATGTGCCAAACATAGATCCTGGGATTGCAAAGAAAGATTGATCTTCAAAGGAACCGATGGGCCGGTTGAGGCTTCAGAGGTTCTCGGAAAATCTCAATACTTTCGCCGCATACTGAGCCCGTAGGTTTAGTTGTCAGGAAGACGCCTAGGTTTGTAGATGCCGAGGTCAACGACAATTTTCGCTGGCGCCAATCAAATATCTGCTCGACGGGGATAGCCCGAGGGCGCGGCCGTCCATGTCATGAGAAGCTTGGGCACGAGTAAATCATTGTAGGTGGCAACGAGTGACGGGCATTCTAATCGCTCGCATACCGCACGCCGGAGATCGAATGGCGCGTCGTCTATTGGTAGCGAATTCAGCCTCGTTCGCCATTGTGTCATGTCAATAACACAAGACCGATACCCCCCCATTCGCCCGTAGAGATTTCTTTGCAGGAATGCTGAGCGCGGATCTCACGCCAGACCCTCGAAACACAGCAATGCATTTGAGCATGCCAATCCGAGTCAACGATATCGTGGAGTCCGATGAGGCGGGGCTGTAGGGACAACGAAAAATCAAAATCGCTTCGCGAATCCGCGTAAGAATGATTGGCATCGATGAAGACGGCATCGTAGTGCGGCAATAGTCGGGCGCGGATTTCCGGCGCGGTGGAGTCGCCCTCAATAAGGGTCACCTTTTGGTGGAACTGCCTCCGGATTTCGTCGACGCTTTCAAGAAGTTCCGACCCCGGTGCTTGCTCAACGATAGTGATCTCGATATCGAAACTAAGGGTGCGAAATGTTCGGGCAATATGCCACTCTACGCCTCCATGCATGGCACCGATGGTCAGCATAGTCGTGGGTCGAGCCTCGGCCAACTGTGTGAGGAACCACTCAAACTCATCCGGCCGTTGCTCAATGCGCGGACGTTCGAAGCCCGCGAAACTCGGCGTGTTGCTCAAATCTACAGGAGGTTCCAACGGAATGCGGCTGGCCTCCCAGCGGGCGATTTCGTCCCGCCGCGTCTCCCAGAATTGTTCGCTGTAAGCAAGCTGGCCGGGATTGTCGAACAGCAGACATCCCACCTCCTGGCAGCTGAAGTGCTGGCCGGGCCAAGCCTCCACGCCGCAGTAAAAGTGAGGCACGGCGAGGCAGTTTCTTTGGAAAACGCGCGCGTGTCGCAACCAGAAATAGGTTCCGCTGTAATGCCAATCTCCTATGAGGCGGTGTGACCGGAACCGACCGGTCATGCGGAAGGAGCCAGTAAGCGCGAACCGCTCGAGTTGCTTCCGCACGACGGGCCAGTCATCCAGCGCGGCTCTGTAGCTGATCTCCGCCCAGCGGCGGACGGGAACGGGAACGGAAGGCTCGTGCTTGACGCCCTTGCCGTGTGCGTAGAAGGTCACCTCGTTCTTGTCGGTTGAGGCAATTTCTCGAAGCATTTTCTCGAAGCTTACGACTTCTCCTGTGGGCTCATTGGGAGCTACTAGAAACTCGCAGCCGTTCCCGGCGAGATACTCTTTGACCGCTGTGGGATCTTCCGAGCGTTCATCGTATACGACGCCGATAATGCGGCGGCCATTGAAAAGATCGATGCGCGCTTTCAACTGATCCAGGTTCCAGCGCCACATCGAACCCCGCACCGGCCAGATATGGTAGATCAGGTTGCGCCGCGGCGTGGCGCTGAATGGCATCCCGGCCTGCTCCGTTATTTGGGTGGTTGCAGCGGGTGGCACCGTGACCGAAACATTCCGCAAGCGTGCTCGGCCCCCTTTCACGCCGAGGAAGCAACGCCCAGACGGGAGTTCGTCATCCAAAGCGTCACCGGCAAACTCGCGGCTTCCCGGTAAGGCGCCTACCTCCAGAGTAAGAACGCCGCGCCGCCACTTTAAAGTGACGGCCTCCCAGACGCCATAGCGCAGGTTCATTGAATGGAAGATACGGTTGTGGCGGGCTAGATAGCTGCCCGAGCCGGCGATCACGAAGTGGTAAGAATTTGATTGCGGATCGTGACGGGCATGCTGGTGCAGCTTGGCGACAAAGATAGCACCAGGATCGAGAAGCACATCGAAGGATAACTGGACGTCGCCGTAGATATCGGTGCTTTCCAGTCCCCGCTCGCTGCCGGGCGTGGCGGCGCCAGTATTGCGAAGCACAATCCCGCTGTCTTCGCGCCAAACATCGCCGGATTCTGCATGCCAGCCCCTCAGAATCTCGGCCGGTGCTGCGTCAGCGGCTTGCGCAAGTTCCACATTCCCCCTCTGATCTGTGGTGTCAGGGCAAGGTATGTCGACGTACGAGGCCGCCTGCTCAGGCGCCGCCGGCCTTTCGAAAGTGCATTCGAGCATGCGCCGCAGTCGCTGCGTATAGGTATGGCCCGCCAGGCGCCGGATACAAGCTTTTCGAATCGCATCGGATCGTACTGGATCCCGCAGTAGGCTTTCAACAAGGAAAGCCATCTGTTCCAATGAATCGAAGACAGGAAGCTCCGGACACAGAAGATCAATCTCAGGCCGACGCTCCGAGACTACTAGGGCGCCGCAGGCCAGCGCTTCATAAATCCGCGGGTTCATCGAAACTGCCGGAATCTGTTGCCGGTTAAAGTGGTGCGCGGTTCGGAATACGTTGACGACAATTTGGGTTTGGCGATACAGGTTCGAAGTTTCCGCGGCAGGGATGTTTCCGCTCACGCAGAGGCTTCGCACTGCCGGATCCTGCCAAGGTCCGCCGACAACGTAAGACAGCAACCCTCGCTCGGCCAGACGCTTCAGCATGAGTTCGCGCGCTGGATTGTAGCCACCAATGAAACCGACCTTATGCGGCCGGGGCCCGGGCCGGTAGTGACAGGCCACAGGATCGTAACAGACCGGAAGATAATGCCCGTCAGCGTGCCGGCCGACTGTGGAGATGTCGTTCACAAAAACGGAACCGAAGGATTTCGAGAAGACGCTGCTGTCGTCAACTTCGTAAGGTTCATCGAGAAGCCACACTGCCGATGGTCTTTGGTGTAATCCAGCACCCCACCGCTGACTGTATCTGCGCCCGTGCACGACAAACAACGCATCGGGTGAAAGCCTCTCAACCTTCGCCGGTAGGTTCGGATCATCCCAATAGGCGGCCTCTGATTGCAGGCTAAGGCTGCGTGCAGCGCTCGCCAAACCATCAGAGAAGACTTCGCCGCAGGACAAGAACCGGTAATTCACAAAGAAGACTTTGGTTCCCCGGAAAGAGGAAGTAACGGCGTTCATATCAACCGACTGGCGCGCAAACTCTTCGGGCGACATCTTTGGAAACGCGCTGAGAGCGCTGCCCAAGCTGAGATTGTGGACCTGAACTCCCATTCGGCATGCGGTTTGAGCGAGTAGCTCGTATTCGGCATTGATCGCACTGAGCTCGCTGTTGAGAGGATGACGTCCGGTGGGCGCGAAGAAATGATGATCCGTGAAATCGACCCCTA
>Ga0206991_10324_pt1 | contig 13657 bp, 14 predicted proteins | sample Alteio_BWMinCont_9_FD_153286 | JGI IMG/M metagenome (GOLD analysis project Ga0206991, IMG submission 153286) | Enriched cells from forest soil in Barre Woods Harvard Forest LTER site, Petersham, Massachusetts, United States -... | ecosystem: Environmental > Terrestrial > Soil > Temperate forest >...
TCAGATCGGGTTTAGCGCCGTTGACGGCCGCCGGATTTCTTGTCCCGGCCATCCGGTCCACCATGCTGAACGCGTTCATGATGGCTTTCGGATATTCGATGCTATTCTGCACGTGAGTATACGTGGCCTCGTAGATATTGCTTTGCGCCCCGGCGGTGTCAGCCCCCTGATTGTCGCGCACTAACAGAAACGACCCCCCGGTGACAGTTCCTTTCAAAGCTTGCAAAAGAAAATTGATTCCCCAGGCCGCTCCTTGATGAGAGCCGTTGATAATGCCCAACGTGCTGTCGCTCACATCGCTGGGGCCCCACTCGGACACATATATTTCAGCCTTTGGATTTCCGCTCGCGACTAAGGTGCTCCGAATGCTCTGGGCGTATTTGACCAAATCGTTAACTTCCCGGGCATAGATATGCAGCGAAACGACATCCAGCCGGATATGCGCGGCCGAGAAATATTGAATGAACTGATTGTGCCAGAGTTGGCCGGTACCGTAGTAAGCCGTCCAGAACCCAGTAGCTGGGCCGGCGATGCGAATCTTCTTTGTCGGATTTTGCTGCGCCACGAGAGTGACAGCTTTGGCCCAATGCGCATAAAGTTGATTGAATTGGACAAATCGGCTCGGATCGCCGGTTGCAACCGTCGAAGTCGTGGTTAGCCACAAATCACGCGGATCAGACGTCGTGTCCATTTCATTTTCCACTTCAAATAAAGCCTCCGGAAAGCCTTTCCCTCCGTACTGATTCGCCACATAATTCACGATCGCGTAGCAAAGGGCGTCGTATTGCGCCCATTGCACAGGGCCCCACAGGTGGGGGTTTCCTGAAATCGACGCGGGCGCCCACTGGCCCACGACAACGTGCGGCGTAAGGCTCTTGTAAGCCGTGCTCTGTAAATCCGTATTGAGGCGGGAGCAACCCGTTAGCTTTCCAGTCCCATCAAGGGCGCAATCGCCCAGGCCGTTGATATCTCTCATTCGCCTCATGAGAAATTCGGACGAAATCAAGGTGCTGTCCGGATACAGCCCGCCGTTTGATTCAGGGGAAGATGCACTGGCATACGTATTTCGCGCGGCCAGAATATCGTTGCCTCCGGTTTCGCTCAAGGTTTGGCTCGCATCGACCACTACGTCCGCGGGAAGCGTTACCGCGGCCGCCGTGGCAGCCGCCGTAATCGTGATGGCGTTCGGAAGAATGGCCGCCTGGCCATCCGAATTCTGGACCGTAACGGGGACCGTACCACTGGACGCCGCAGGCGTGACAGCCTGAATCTGCATGGCATCGACTACATTTACGGATTGTGCCGGCAACCCGCCAAATTTGACCATTGCTCCAGATCGGAAATTGCTTCCGGATATTGTTACAAAGGCCCCTCCTTCCGCGGGGGCGCTATTGGGGGATACCGCGGAAACGGCTGGGGCAGCCAAAGTGGAAACGTTCAGCGAGAAGCCGCCGGAAACGGAGGCCGCTGCGGTATCCTGCACACCAATTACGAAGGAGTAGGATCCAGCCAACGATGGAGCGCCCGAAATAATTCCGGTAGGCGAATTCAGCTTCAATCCCGTAGGGAGCGCTCCGCTGTCAACATGCCAGGAATAGGGTGGTACTCCTCCGTTGGCGGTAAGCGTTGAGCTGTAGCTGCCTTGAACAGTTGCCACGGGGAGTGAATCGGTCACGATGTGCAAGGAAGAAGGATTTGCAGCGGCCGACGTTTTGCCTGCTGCTGACGTAAATCCAGAACAGCCCATCAAACAAGCCGTGGCGAAAAGTAGAATCATCGTCGGAAGCGCTGGACTAAGTTGGGCAAAAACATTTTCTCTTGTCCTTCTATTTAATGAACAATTCAATTGCCTGTTTTTCGCAAATGAATATAGTCCCGATGGCAAGCTCTTGGCAATTATTTGAGCACACGTAGATTTTTTCATTTTGATCCACACCTCCAGCGAACGGTTAGCCATCAAGTTAGTCGACCCCCCCAGACATGAGTCGACCTTGCGGGTTAGGAACTCGGCAGTATGCGTCTAGGGCTTAAGAAAATCGGCTGTCCCGAGGGGCAATTTGAGGACAGTGCTATTACAGGACCGGAGGGTCAGGTGTGCGCTGTTTACTGAACAAATAGAAACTACACCGGAATGGTTAATTATCGTGGTAATGTCATTCGGAATTCTACGAAGTTGATTAAATTGCGCGATCCTAACTGCCCAATTCGAAAACAAAGTAACCACAATGGTGAAGAATCCAGCGGAAAATCCGGTGCCCGACTCTATTCGATGGGCGACCAGCGTCTATGATTGACTTTAAAGCCTTGGTGTAACAGTTCGTTTTCCGTGTCCACGGCGTTATCTTGATATCAGTGAGGCCTGATATAGACCTCAATCACGCGAAGGGAATCGGATCAGTAGGCAAATGCCGGGAAACCTCTGTCCTCCGACGAGTCCGCGAATGCATCGGCATTTTCCTCATGTGCCATTGCAGTTGTTGGAAGAACGAATCGGGGCGCCACCCGGGGAGGACCGTCTCAACCCAAGATCCTGATTTCGAAAATGTGTAACGGATTTGTGGTAATCAACAATCGCTCCCGTTCGCGATACTTTAGACGGCCAATCCGCTTTCGCTGAAGTTTACAACCGTTTCAGGATTGCCGTTCCATGGGTCTTTGTAGACCAGATTGTCGGCAATGGGAATCAGGTTTCGCGAATGCGGTCGATGAATCATATTCGACGTCTTTTCGCCGCTGGGTTTACGAGTGCTGGGCATGCTTCAGTGGACGACTTGCCTGCGAGCAACTGGATTTCCCAGGAATGATGCCGGTGAAATTATTTGCATAATATCCCGCAGATATCTTTGGCACCAACGAACTGAATAAAAGGGCTCCCCCTCCGAGCCAGAATATAACAGACCGAAGCGTTCAACTTTGCACAGTATTTCCGACCGATTCGGGATACAAATGCTCCGGGCTCTTATGGGAACTGATTTCTCGCCCCGACTGAAGATCGTGAGGCTAGCCAAAATGATCACTACAATGACAGACAAATTTTCGCCTGACTATTCAGTATGGTATGACAAACTCGTTGTCATGCTCGTCGTTCTCCGTCAATGCTATGTCCCAATGCCATGCAGGATCCTCAGCGAATCGCGTTCCGACGTCCGCGTTCGCATCTGGGCTGGATTGGAAATGAATGTCCGGAAGGAACTAATCCTAGCCGTTGAAGAAGAATCGGTCGCCCCAGAAATCCGCGTAAATTAGGGGCGTACGTGGCACTTCTTCGTTATTAAACTTGTATCGCAGCTGGAATTGGGCGCAGTAGCGGAGTATTCGCGTCGGTCAAATGAACTAATGCAATTATGGTCAGAATAAATTTGGCGGTCCTCTCAATCCTGGCGTCCTCAAAGCTTTCAGTTAATCGCTCTGTGCGAAGACTCCCGTTTCGTTACGTCTGGAAGAAATAGATTTGAGCGGCGTGTATTCAAATTGGTTCGCAGCTGCTCTAGCGGAATCCCCCGGGTGGCTCTGAGGCTGAAAAAGTGCAAAAGGCCAACTTCGGAAATATCCTTTCCGCGAGCGCGGAACCACCCACAATTCATTGAAGATAAGGAACTTGGCGAGGCTCTGTTTTAGATTTTAGTCGCAATCCCTATTTGCAAAAAGTGTTCAATATTGAACAGTCAACTAGATGCGAACGATGCTAATCTGCAGCATGCTGTCCTCTGTATCTCGGCGTCAATCCGTTAACGTCCCACGCTTTCACCCCACAGCACATTCCAGTGGCTCGTCTTTCAATACGGAATTGTTTCTCAATTCAGCAGGTCCAGGGAGAACGATAATCAAGTTTCGAGCCAGAGAAACTGCCTTTGTGCAAGGCGACCCCGCAAACAGCGTCATGTACATTCAGGAAGGCGGCGTGAGGATTGCCGTGGTGAATAGTAACGGCAAGGAAGCCGTCTTAGCGATTCTAGGACCGGGTGATTTTTTCGGCGAAGAGTGTTTTGCGGGCAAATCCAGTCGCTTGGCCACTGCAATAACAATTATTCCTACTTCCGCGCTCGTCATTGAGAAACACGAGATGATTCGCGTGCTCCACGAGGAGTATGAGGTATCAAAGCGCTTCACCACCCATTTGCTAGCGCGAAGCAGTAGAATTGAGGCTGATTTGATCGATCAGCTCTTTAGTCCTAGCGAAAACCGGCTTGCGCGCACTCTGCTGCTTCTTGCGCGCAAAGACAGTCCGGATCAACCTCACAAGGTGCTCCCCAAATTATCACAGGAGACGTTAGCTGAGATGATTGGTACAACGCGGCCCCGGGTCAACTTTTTCATAAACAAATTTAAAAAAATGGGTTTCATCCGCAAGCTCGACGGCAAGCTCCATGTCGACGATTCCCTGCTGAGTTTTGCCCTGCACAACTAATTCCGGTTTCGCAAGATCCGGAAATATATCAGTGCCTGATTTTAATTCTTGGCGAGGTGGACGCAGCCAAGGTTTCTATCAACCCATCGACACCGACAAGGCGGAGAGGTCCATCATTGTCGAGAAGGACAGGCCAGAGCGGCATAGTGGTTCAGCATTCCAAAACGTGGAATCCCGGCGCACCCTGCTACGGCAAGTTCACGGTTGATATCCCAGGTGGCCCACGCAAGCGTCGCACGATTGCTATGGGAATCTTCGCGACAAAATCCAAAGCGCGATCCCGGTTGCGCGAGTTCATCGAGCGTGAAGGTGTGAACTCATGGCAATCATTCCACCAATATACGGCACCCGCAACGACGTTCCGCGAGCAAGCAGAGCGTGGCTCGCATCACTTCCGGCGCGTCGTCGCAAGCCAGTCAAGCCCGCCACGGTTTTTGGCTGGCGGCATTAACTCAACAAATGGCTACTCCCGACTCTCGGCGACATGGTCGTTGCAGAGGTCGGTAACGCCGCCCTGAAAACTCTTATCGAGAAAATGTCAGCATCCGGCCTCGCAGCAAAATCATATCGTTACGCATGCGATGGTCGTCAAGCTCGCTGTGTCGAGCGCTGTCGATGACGAAGGCGAAGAAATCTATCCGTGGAAATGGAATCACAATTTCGTGGGCCTTCCGATTGTCGACCCCACAAAGCAACGACGACCGACCGTGAGGCAGACAGAGCTACAAAATATTCTGGCCGAGCTAACCTCTCGATACAGGGTTCTCGTAGCTCTGCTCGCGGGTACGGGCCTCCGTATCGGTGAAGCGCTGGGGTTGAAATCCGATGACTTCAACAAAGAATGCACGCTCCTTCCTGTACGGCGAAGTGTCTGAAAGGGCCGTGAGCAACAACCAAAAACTGAGAATGCAATCCGCGTGATTGATGTTCCCGAACAACTCGCCCTGATCCTTCGCGAGCATGTCGCGGGGAAGCCGGGCTATATATTTGTCACGCGCAACGGTACGCCTCTCCCACAGAGAGCAAAGCTTCGCGCCTTGCACGGCGCCGGTGCAATGTGTGGATTCCATTCATTTCGACGGTACCGGGCAGTTGTGTTACGAAGAGCTCGGGTGCCGGAAGACTTGATTGGTCTTTGGCTCGGTCACGCGCGAAAACTTACAAATCGGTATGCGATGCAGTTGACTGACGACCTCGCATTCCGTCCAGAATGGTGCGGGCGTGCGGCGTTGGGGTTTCAGTTGGTACACGATCGTACACAAAACGTCGTCGCAATCGACGCGGTGAAAGTAGCGTAGCACTATGTGGTGCCAGGTTTTAGAATGGTGCGCCCGGAGAGATTCGAACTCCCGGCCTTCTGGTTCGTAGCCAGACGCTCTATCCAGCTGAGCTACGGGCGCATAAGGACTTAGCAGATTTTCTTTGCACACTCTTTGCACACTGCCCGATGCAAGCCGTAAAACATGGCATCTACGTTCGCCAATTCTCTCCCGCATTGCATCGTCGAAACCATTTCGAAACATCTTATCATAAACGTTTTCAAATTGGTCGCCCAGCAAGCGGCTCAAAGAGCGCCGAGACTTTAGACATTCCGCGAACGGCTGCGGCATCAATTGACTTCACATAATGCGCCGTCGTTGTCGAAACGTTCGAGTGACGCAGCACACTCTTTGCAGCGACGGCGGTGTCCACGTCGGCTAGAGTCGTGGCGATTCCTCGGCGCAGTGCGTAGAAACCTTTCCATTCGGGCATCAAGGGATCGCGGTCGAATTTATGACCGGACTTCTTGTGCGTGGCATGCGGCTCGTGGCAAAGGCCGCACAAGTCGAGACTAGGAGCGATGATGCGGCGCGCCAAATTGTGCAGGTCCACCGGCCGGCCCGATTGCGTGGACAGAATAAACTCGGATGTACGTGGCGTCCCATCGAGGATCACGCGCAGTGCTTCAGCGACGGGTACAGGCGCGGCGCTGCCTTCTGTTTTTGGTCCGCTCTCGTGTTTGCGCCAGATCGAACGCTGCACATTCAAAATGCGTTTGTGAGGGTCATAGTCTGACCACTTCATTCCGCGAGCTTCGCCAGGTCGCAAGGCCGCAAAGTACATGAGTGCCACGGCGGTCTTGGCAGTTCCGGTCAGCGTGTGCAACATGGTCGAAATTTCTTGGACGCTATAGGCGTGGCATCGATTCGCGGCTTTGGCGGCGCGTGGGTAGCCCGCACCTTTGATTGGGTTCTCGCCAAACAGAACATCATTCCGCTTGGCGTGTGTGAAAACGCTTTGCAAAACACCCTTGCAGTGACGGAGGCTCTTCTTGCTCAGTTTCTGTCCGCGGTGAATGTCGGCGAGCAGCTTGGTAGCTTTGCCGCAGGTAAAGTCACGCAAGATCACGTTTCCAAGGCGCGGACGCAGATACATGCGAAAGAGTCCGCGATAGCCGTTGACCGTGGACGCTTTTAATTCGGCTTCTGCGTAAGGAAGAAAAAAGTCATCGAAATATTTCACAATCGTCAGAGTCGATTCCGCAGAGCATTGGCCATCGTTGACGGGTCTGAGCTTCGCGTCAAGCAACGGTCGCACGTCCGATTCGTTGCGGTAACGATCAGAGTATTCGCAAAGTCTTTCGGAGTGCTGAACGCGGACGGTCTTGCCGTCGCGGATTTCATCGCGTCGCCAGCGCCCATGCCAACTTTTTCCAACTTTCCAGACGTAGCCAGTTTGCTGCCTCATCTCGCCCCCCCTTTTTGACGGTTGATAACTGCCCCGTCACTATCTTCCGAAGTAATTATCTCAACCGGGCGAATGAAGTGGTCAGACTATGACCCTCACAAACGCATTTTGAATGTGCAGCGTTCGATCCAGGCTTGAATTTCCGGCCAAGAAAAACGAACATATTTTCCCAAGCGAACAATCGGCAGCGGATCGGCGTCACGTTCGCGCGCACGCTTTCTGCTCTTTTCGCGGACCCACGAAATGGGAACGCTCAAGCGTTTCGAGAGCTGCTTCGGCGTCAAGAGCAATTCCGATGTGTTTTGGGATTCTGGACTCATTGCTTTGATTCGCGGCTCTGCCTTGCTTTGTAAAACTCAAGCTGATCGAAATACAACCGAGACGAATCAAAGAGCCAATTCGACTCATCTTGACCGGTTAGTTCTTGCGTCGGTCGCTCCGGAAGGGCTGGATGGAATGCTAAGGATCGCTTTTCCAGTTCCCTTTGCAACTTGGACAGCGGCATCTTGAATCGCTTCAGGTCGTGCTGAAGGCGTTTGTTTAGGGCGGCGGCTTCTTTCTCGTATGCCTTCGTCACGGCTTGGACACTTTTCTGCAATGCTTGAAGTGATTGCTTATGTATCTTCGTCGCCTCGATCCACTCGTCACGTACGATTTGTCTCGCCTCGCTTTCCGCGTCTTGTAGCCGATCGTTAATTGTGGCGTCGAGGTAGGGGGCAACCGCGTCACGCACGATTTGCTCTAGCGCACCAGGATGCAAAACGACCAGGGAATCGATTTCTACCCCATCCCCTTCGAAATCGGCAGGAAGATGCAGCTTGGCGACTTGCTCCTTTGTGAGTGCGATGGGTTGGACTTTGATGTCCGCGTCCGGACAAAAATATTTCCGCCAATACTCAACGCCGCGGGACACGGCGATTGGCATATTTCGCCCCGCTTTGTCGCAATCGGACACGAAAAATACTCGGACAGGCTTCTGGATCTCGCGCGCTCGTTGGCACAGCTTGATTTGATTGGAAATGCTTTGAAAGCCCAGGCCAGGAACGAAGCGGACGCCTAGCTCATCGCACAAGGGCACGAGCACATCATCGGAAACGCTTTTTTCGATCCAAAGCTCAAGGTAGTAGGCACGGTCCTTGTAGTCGTCCGGATCGTATCCGTTTACGCTGGGAGCATCGATGCTCCATTTCGCAGACAAGTCCACACGAAAAGAAGGAAGAGTCCATGGCAGTTGATAGGGAGGCTTAACGGTGGGCTCGCTTTCAAAAGCAGCCCTCCAGGATAACTGGTGCGGGTCTTCTGCTCTATGATCGTCAAAGGACTCGGCAGGTGCATCCCGCAAGATTCTTGCGATCGTGGCAACTTTTTGGAGGTCGGTCCAATTCTTTTTGGTATTTTCGTATTGCTTGCCATCAAGTTTTTTATAGCGATCTCCGAACAAGATGTAATGGATTCCGCGAAGGTGAACTCCGATTCGATCTTTGAATTTTTCCTGCCACAGTTTCTTAAACCATCTGGTTTTGACTACATCGGCTGGGCTCCCCTTGAAAAATGGATCGTTGTTGGGAGAAAGAGCCAGCAAGTCCTTCAGCTTTTTTTTGACGCCATGCTTCTTGAATTCTTGCTTGACCGCATGAATCCAGTAGTATCCGCGGGCTTCGGCAATCTGCCGCTCCTGTTCGATCCGCTCCGCTCGCGCGAGTTTCTTCTTGGGCATAATTCCATTCAAATAGGCGAGTCATCATTCGGTTCTTCGGTCACAACTTGCACAGCACCAAATTCCTGAATCTTGGCACGCAGCCACTTCACGTCAGTCAAATCCAATGGAGCCATCGCAAAGCCTTCGCGCACTCGTGCGATGGCTAGCAACGTCGATTCAATTTTTCCTACTACTTCAGCAGAAGCTGTGCGTTTGCCCGATAAGACACGGGAAATCGTGCCGGCACTGACACCAGACAATTCCTCAAGAACTTCGAATTTCACTCCTAAATTCATTCGCAGGGCCTTTAGTTCCATTCGCTTGCTCGTCATGCCTGCCTCCAAATGAAAAAAGCCCGCCAGCAAAAGGAAGAAAAGGTTTCTTCACTTTGCTGGCGGGCTCGCCTGTACCGTTCTGACCCGCGCTTTTCGCGCGGCGGAGATCGGTCCCGATATGAGATCGTCGCGCCTTTTGCGGGCAGCGATCTATTTATTAAAATCGCGCCCAGTTTACAGCCACACTGAGAAAAAGCAAGCAAAAGTTGCTAGCCGTCACTGTGAAAATGTGGAAGTCTTACAGACGACTTCTCTTTTCTAAGTCCTCGATCCGGCCGGATCACTACTGATCGAGTTGACTACCAAGAGGGGCGCAGTTCAATCCAACGCTTGACGAATCCATCGATAGCCTTGTGCGGCAGATGCGAAGGGGGCGGCCACGAAATAGGCTTTCTACAATCAGGCCAAATAGGTATGGAAGCTGTATCCCATTCGGGGCTTTCAACAAGACGGGGCGGAAGTGAGTATTTGTTGCTGGACTTCTTCATCCACCTGATTCCTACAACCTGAACGACGAGATAACCGAGACCGTATGTGAAAACATTCAGCTTGATACGACGTGGAGTATTCAGTGGCGCTTCACCACCCATGCTCTTAAATACGCCGTGTTGACCATCCATACTCGCAACCCAAATCTGCACGCCGCGCGGAATAGTAAGCGTCTCGCGGAATAGGTGACGTTCTTCGGCACTGTAGAATGGCGGACGGTTCTCGTGCATGTAGTCACCGACTACTGCCTTAAGAAATCCAAACGCGGCTATCGTTGCGATCTCTTTTTTCCCAAGTGACGTTGCGGAACGCTTCACAACCATGTCCGCTGCGACACCCTTCATTCGGTTTTCCAGTTCGCTCATCCACCCGTTATTACATGCTGCACACACCACTCTTGCCTTGGCTTTTAATTCCACGTCTTCCCAAGTGATGACTTCCCCGCTCTCCTCTTTACGGGTATTGACGAATTTCTTTTTGCCAAAGAGCTCGCTAGCCCATGCTGGCCAGAGATGCTCTCCAGTCATGTTTGCGTTTTCAGAGCAAAAAGCACATGTTGTCCTGGTTTTCTTAGCCACGCAGAAAGTATAGCAATTTACTCCCACAGAATGTTCCGCGGGGAAATTCCGAGGCGGCGCGCGCTGGGCCGTTCCCTCCGATCAGAAGTAATGAGCGTTTTTCTTCAGAGCATTGCAAGCGATCTGCATGGCAGTAGACTCTGTCTTTGATTCGGTCCTTATGATTAGTAACTGGTTGCGCAAGTACCATGTGATGAAGTCTAACCTCTTGTCATTCTACTCAGAGAGGCATGCGTTTACTTAACACGTAGTATGCACATGGATTACTCTTCAAGTGAATCTGGAAAAGTCTGGAGGATACAATGAACAACAATGAATACTATATGAATATCGCAATGGCTGTCCGAAAGAAGGCAAACTGTATGGGACGGAAGGTCGGTGCCGTCATCGTTAGAGAGAACCGGATCATTTCCACTGGCTACAACGGAACGCCTGAAGGAATGGCGAACTGCACTGATGGAGGATGCGTCCGGTGCCGCGATCAAGAAACTTACAAAGCCAGCACTGGTTATGATGTCTGTATTTGTGTTCACGCTGAACAAAACGCAATAATTGCGGCGGCCAGGTTTGGGAATGCAATAGAGGATTCCGTCATCTACTCCACGCTTCGTCCGTGCTTTGACTGCTCGAAAGCAGCACTGCAAGCGAAAGTTAAGGCAATTTACTACCTGCGTGAATGGCAACCTCGGGTGAGTGAACTTCAGGAGCAATACGAGCTCTTGCAGAGCAAGTTTCAATATGGCGTTCACCAAATCGAGTTGGAAGATCCCGATGCCGATTGGGCAAATGGAAAAACTGCGGCTGCTTTGGCTGTGCCAGTTCTCAGTTCCGCAAAATATTAACCAGGCAGCGCGCTTTTCTGGATCGCCTCGTCTCGGAAGCTATGATCGAGGAAAAGATTGCCCTAATAGCTCGCCAGGACCTTTTACGGTCACATCTAGGAGCTTCTGCAACTTGTCTTGGAATTCTCAAAGGTCGCCGAACGCTATCTCCTGAATAAAATCCAAAATTTACCCAAAAATCCTCGAGGAGGCAGCACACCATTTGGACCTTCCCCCAGCTCAAAAGTTATGAGTGTTTGTGACCTGGTTTGGCGCGGGACGTCCAGTGAACGACAGGCACGCTGCTAGACGCTCACCTGCAGCGTATTGATTGTGCTGCATGGAATTTGTTCTTTGCACGATGTTTGCACACTTACAGAAAGCCACGCAGGCAAAGCCAGGTGAAAAAATAGGCAAGGCGGTCCCAATATTAGGACAGCCTTTAGGCAAAACGAGCCAGGTCCTTTCCAGAGAAGGTAGCGTCTCGCATGGCACTTTCGAGAAGCACGGCGTCATTGATTATTGGAATGCGGCCTGAATGTCGGCCATATTTATGCCGGCGAATAAACGCTTACTCTTCTTTAGTTTCTTCGTCATCGTTCGTGACAACATCGATGATGTTTTGCGTGGTCGCTGGCAATACGCGGCGCTGCTCTAGACGAGCGAGAACTTCGCGTTCCCGCGCTTCACGCTGTTCGATGCCTTCTTCGTAACAAACGACAATTTGAAATTGTTCGCGCTCGCCCAACACCTCAATTCGCATCGGCGCTTTGCCTTCGATTCCTTCGCGCATTTCGCGCGCCGCAAAAACATTGGCTTTCAGTGCAGATCGCGCCATCGATAGAGCGATTGCGTCAGCCCACGTACAATTCGGCTTTAGCTTGATGCCCGCTTTCAACAAAGCCGCACGATATTCTTTGGGAAGCTCGGACTGCACCAGCTCGTCGTAGGCCCGCGAGATTGGACGTTTTCGCGGTGCGCCTGGCGATTTGGGAGGGGGGTTATTCCCATCCGACCGTGTCCAGGGCTTGAGAGTTTCGGGATGTCCGAGCGGATTGTTTCCCATGAGCAGCTTTCGTGCACCTTTTTACGGTGCTTCGGTCAGGGTGCGCCAATTTTAGAACAGGAGCAAGCCGAAAGTGAGCCTGCATAGCTGACCATGGATCATCACCGGCTACCACAGAGCGCGGAAAGTTGACGCGTCAGGCACGCGTGGGTGACGCGACCGGCACGCGTCGATTGCTCCAAGAGACTCCTGGATTGCGCACGTTTTTGTGCGCGGCGGGTGAATTTGCTGAGCAATTCTGCGTTTGTGCTAAGTGCAATACTAAGAATGAGAAGGACAATAAGCTGCTTCCCTACGGGAAGTGGGAAATTGTCCTTGTGATTGAAAGTAAACGGATTGGTAGACGAAATAGAGATTCGGGACAATTAATCGCTTCCCCAGGGGAAGTGGGAAATTGTCCGGCGACTTCCCCAGGGGAAGCATTGTTAGTACTGAGTATAGGTTTTGGCTTTGGTTTGTTCTTGGCCACTACTTCTCTTGGCATGGGAGCGCAATTTACGGTTCAAGCGTGCTTGTTCGTTGGCGTACTTGTGAGCGCCGGAAGCCAATTCGATACGAGCGAGCAGGCGCGGATCGTCCAGGGTGAGCCTATAGAGATTGCGATGACCTGGGCCGTCGAGTCGGGTAATTCGTCGTTCGGTGATGGCGTGCATCTGGAGAAGTTCGTTCAAGCCTTTGCGGATATTTTTCGGGGTGCGGATCCCCGACGCAGCCATGAGTGCTTCATAGCTCCAATTACACTGACCCCGTTCATCCTGGACAGCGACGAGCACGGGCAGCAAGCGCGCCGTGGGTTCGGAAAGTTCGCCGAACAGTCCGGAACGAATTAAGGATTCGAGTGGGCCACCGAAGCCGACACGGTACGGTTTCGGTGATCCGCGGCTACCGGCAGGACGGCCGGCGCTGGCGAGTGGAATGTCCCAGTGGGCTTGGAACCAACGCAAGGCTTGGGGTACGTCGCATTGCAAGACTTTCTTCACAAGATCGAGATTGGAAAAGTAAGGTAGGCCGACATGGCAGACGTGACATTTACATTTATTATTTTTGGCGAAGTGAAAGCTGGGCGATTGATCGTGGTGCCATGGACAGCGCGTCGCGTGTCCTCGAATCGGCTCCATGCCGAGCGAAGGAATCTCTTCGGAAAGTTCGTTCCAGACGGTGGCGATAGGAATGTGTTTGATGATGTAGGTCAAGTCCAGCGACTGCGGGAAAAATTCTTGCGGCTGATTTTCGTTCTGTGCTAGTGTGGCCATGCCGATTTGATCCTCCGCGCAGGAGATCATTTCATCATTTGTTTCAACCCTTTAGGGCCGCCCTTCGGCGGCCCTTTTTTGTTTCTCCCTTTCGGGGCATAAAAAAAAGAGAGAAACGCAACCGCAGTCAGCTTTTGCGCTGGCCACGGCGGTGTTTCTCCCTTGGGTTGATCTAATCGCAAATCCGCGTTTGCGTCAAATAAATTTATTTGAGTTTACGCGGCTGTTTGTATAAATCCGTTTATAAGAACATGAGATTTTCACTTCATTTTGATACGATA
>Ga0206991_10325_pt1 | contig 13624 bp, 11 predicted proteins | sample Alteio_BWMinCont_9_FD_153286 | JGI IMG/M metagenome (GOLD analysis project Ga0206991, IMG submission 153286) | Enriched cells from forest soil in Barre Woods Harvard Forest LTER site, Petersham, Massachusetts, United States -... | ecosystem: Environmental > Terrestrial > Soil > Temperate forest >...
CAAGATTCTTGCGCGGCTCAAGTGTGCCCACAAACAGAATGTACGGCCTCGACAACCGGTATTTTGAGGCGATGCGGCGGATTTCAGCCGGTGAAACCTCAAAGAATGCGTCAGCCACTCCAGGATGGATCACCACGATGCGTTCCTCGGGAATATGCAGAATCTGAGCGGTGGTGCGTCTCGTGTTGAGGGAAACTGCGATGAGGCCATCCGCGCGGGTCAGGACACGCGCGGCAAATTGCTTAGTTTCCGCTATGTTCTCTGGAGAGTGAAGTTCCGGCATCAGCCAGCAAGTCATGTCGTGAATCGTCGCGGTGAGCTTGCATCTTCGAGGCGGATGGATTACATGCGTGTTCGATTCGTGAAACAGATCGACGCGTCCGCACATTATGTCCGTCATCCAAGGGCCGCGCCGGTTCGAGGCGCGCGTTAATGCCAGCCGTATCCCAGTCGAGAACCCGTCGTAGTTCGATTGCGAATGGTCCAGGCGGCCGGCGTGGCCGAGGAATGGAAATATCCTGATGCGGTCGGGGTCTTGCGCTATCTGGCATAGGTGATGAAGCCAGTAATAGAGATAATTCTTAACGCCAGCACCTGGAAGGAGCAATGCACTTCCGTCAATCAGAATCCGCATATGTGAAGGTCGAGGCTCAGTACGATGACGCTGTTACTGCGCGATGTGCGGTCCTGTCGTATTCGTGCCGACTCAATATCCATTCCGACGAGGGAGTCTATCCAGGCGCATCCTTGCAACGTGCCGCTGTCGAGATTGCTTGGATTTTGCTTCATCCGCTATTGGCCAATCGCCCGCAAGGCTAAGCGCTTGGCCGCATCCACGAACTCGCTCAAACGACGGCAACGCCAGTGCTAATAGGATAACCCTCCGCCGCTGATCAGTCCCACTGCACCTGCCCGCAAGAATAGGCGTCAACGGGGTTGTTTCAAGGTGGTGGCTACAGGAGAACGGCGCCCCAGGAGGGGCGTCAGGCAATACTGGCTGGGCAAGGCAGCGGCGTGATCCTCAAGCCGAGTTTCCAAGATCACGCCGCGCTTACTGTTACATCACCATCAGAACGGCCAAGTCCCAGCCGGCAGGCTGCGCCCAGGTACGATGGTTACTTCGTGGCTGTTGACTGCACTCGGGGCCCCCGTTGCATTCGGACCACTGGAAGTGGTCGTTACGGCAACCACGTCAATCCCCGCCGCCGTCGAAGTAGCGTTGGGGAAATAGGAATCGATTACCACCCATCCTTCTATAAAAGAGGCGGTCGGAGGGGTCCCATTCAGCGTCAAAAGGTTCACGATTTCGGTGCAGTCGATCGACATCCCGTGATCCGAAGTCACAATATCTTGATAGCGCTTCGTGGGATTGACGAGTTTGGTGTCGGGATAGGTTTCCGGAGTTGCCAAGGCCACTTTCTTTTGAATGGTCACGGCGCTGGCCCACGGGTTGTGGATGTTGATCACGGTGGTGTAGTTGCCCGTGTTCACTTGAGATTCCGCCGGAACAGTTGGGCTCGTCGGTTGTTCAAAGCCGCAGACGAATTTAGCGGCATAGCTCAATCGGGCGGGCAATGTGATGGACGCGGAGGTGTTTTGCGCCTTAACGCCGTGGACGTAAATCAGGCTAGCCGTCACAAGCATAACGATCGCGAACGCGCCTCCTACAAGGATCTGCAATTGTTTCTTCATCAGATTCCTCCTTCATCGTCTGGATCCGCTGGGCTCTGGTTCTATTTCCGCCCAGAGATCTTCCGACCATAGATACTAGCTTCGCGTCATGGCGTCAAGGTGGCAAAAGAAGGCAAACACCGGAAACACGAAACTGAGCCGTGCGCCGCAGCAAGCGGGCTTCCGCCTTTCAGTCGCCGCTAGCCCAGCGCAGCGTTTTCGGACTTAAGCGTAAGGTTGGGATTGTAATACGGATCGCGATCATGGAGCACTGAAGACCAGCGCTTGAAGAACAGTCTGTGCTCTTCCAGTCTCACTACCGGCTCCCGAGTCTGGCATTCTGCATGCTGAAGAGGCGCGGAGGTTTCGATGAGCACCCGGTAACCGGCTCGGCGCGCGCGCAGGCATAGATCAACGTCATTGTAGTTAACCGGGAAGGTGGGATCAAAGCCGTTGAGTTCGCGGAACACATCGCGGCGAATCGCGAGGCACGCTCCGGTGACCGCGCTGACCTCGCGTGTGTAGTCCAGCCACTTCCAATATGGGCTGTGAAACAATCCGCGCCCCGGATGACCAGCGGCGCCGTTGATGCCAATGGTAATGCCTGCGTGTTGAATGGTTCCGTTAGGATAAAGAAGCTTCGCTCCGATGATCGCGGTTTGGCGATCGGACAGAGGAGCAGTGAGCTTTTCGAGCCAGTCGGCAGTCAACGCCCATACGTCGTCATTAAAGAACACCAGATAATTTCCACAAGCCACGCTCACTCCAAGATTGCTCATCTCGGAAAAGTTGAACGGCCCGCGATAGGTAACGGACCGGCACCCGAACTCCTCCGTCACAACACGCAAGGTAGCATCGGTTGCTGCATCGCCCGTTTCGTGCTCCACCACGACAATTTCCATAGCCGGATAAGCGGTCTTACGCAATTGTTCCAGACAGCGTCGCAGCAGCTTCGGCTGTCGGGAGCATATGACGACGCTGACCGGCTCAAACTCTCGGAAGGCAGGTTTCGAAGAAGTCTTTTCGCTTACCGGCTGCTGGACTCCCCTGCGGTGATTCAGAATACGAGGAACGTGCTTAACAAATTTGCCGTGCTCTCCCAGCAGCCGCGCCATGTCGTAAAGTTCCGGGAGGTTCCATTCCGCTTCTCCAGAAACGCGAGCCAGGCTTTCCCGGCGGGCGATCAGGAAATTTCCAAGATACATACATTGCTCGAGCAAAACCGGAGACCAGTCCGGCTTCAAATCGGGCGCGACTGGATGGCCTGACGAATCCACCAGGTCTTCATCGGCATAAATCAACTCGGCCGGTTCCGATTGCACGGACTCGATCATATATTGCAGGGCGTAAGGATCGAGCAGATCGTTGGCGTCCACGAATGCGACGTAATCGCCGGTTGCTGAATCGACGTTGGCAACGCGGGGGTCGCGCAAACACTCTGCATCCAAAGCCGACGCGAGTTCGCGCCTATTCCCTGGCACCAGGCGCCAGCGCGTATAGGTCTGGCGGAAGAGCGAGGCTACTGCGGAACGAACGCGTTCGGGCGGTACTCCGCTCATACGCAGAAAGATGTCCACGCTGGGTTGATAGGTCCAAGCTGCCGCCTGTTCGATGTGCCATTGACGGCTCGGCGCGGATGCCGACTCGCGTGCCAGCCACTTCCGGTAGCAGCGCTTGGTTTCGGCTGCACGTATCGCTGCCGGCCCGGTCAGTAGAACCTTATGCTTGAGCCAAATCGCGATACCTCCGGCGGCCCGGAGAAAGCGGAAAAAGAGACTGTTTTCTACGCGCTGAAGGCGGTATTCCAGAGACTCCACGTGTTGCGACAGCCATTCAACTTCGGCGGCGAGTGAATCGCGAGTAGTGGTGTTCTCATCGGCGCCGCCGTACGTCGTGCGACAACGATTGGAACTCGGACTCATTGGATTGGAAGATAGGCATCCGGCGCCGCGTAACTGGTGCCGGTGCCATCCACGATCGCCAGGCTGACTGGCTGACCAGAGCCCGGCATTGTCAAGAGCGGGATCTGAATCGTAACGGCGTAGACGCCGAGGGCTCCCGGCTGATATACGGCCGAGACGATCGCGACGCCAGAATTATTTACGCCCGCGTACACGGTATTGCCAACCACCTGGCCCGGCACACCAGGCACATTCGTAGCCGGAAGAGGTACCGTTAATCCGAGACCCGTGGCGAAGAAAGTGATGTTCTCTCCAGGTTGCGCCGGATTCGTGGCGGACACGATGCTCCCATCTGGGCGCAGCGCCGCGGCCTGAGGGTAGCCGGAGGGTACGGTTCCGTTCGTGAAGATCCCTGGAGCTAAGGGACTGACGGCTACCGCATTGAGCGTCACCGAACCTTGCGGGGTTTGTATGATGACATTGTTCGACCCCGGCGTTGCTTCAAAGGGTACTTGTACGTTGATCTCCTGCACACCATTCTGGTTGACCAAGGCAAGTATGGGTGCGGCAGTGCTGCCGAATGTCACCGAGTAGCCCGCCATCTGCGAAGTATCTGTCACGATGCCTTGGATGGTGGGCGTCAAACCGGATCCTTCTACTGTCGCCAGCCCGCCTGGGGCTATCTGGGCGGTAAAGCTGGCGGCGTTTACAATTATCACATTAGTAGGGCCAATCGGCTGGATGGTGAGCGAGAAAGTGACTGACTGGCCGTTAGAGGTCGCAAGGATGGAAACGGGGCCAAAGATCGGTCCGGCCGTTGCGGTGATGGAAGCTAGGCCGTTTATGTCGGCCACGACGGACGCAGAACTGATAGCCGCCGAACCGCTTTGAACGGAGAAATTAACCACCGCAAACGAAGCCGGATTCCCGTTGACATCGGAGACCTGCACCACCAGTGGAGCGCCAAAAGGCGCATTGATCAGAGCGCTCTGGCCGTCGCCGGAACTAATCGTCATCGCAGCGGCTGGAACGCTCACCAAAGCAGTGAAGGTCGCCGAGCCGGAACCCGCCGTCGCCGTAATGGTGGCCTGTCCACCGGTTCCACCCGGTAGTCCGACGGCTGAAGAATGGCCACTCGCATCCGTTGTTGAGTTCACCGCGGTAAGAGTCATTGGCCCGGAAGTAACTTGCCAGTTCACGCTGACCCCGGGAAGCGGATTGTTGAAGGCATCTGTCACTTGTACTACGAAAGGCTGTGGCAAGGCTGTGCCAGGTGTCCCAATTTGATTATTGCCGCCGATGATATTGATCTTCGCGGGTGGGCCGGCCGTGACAGTCAGTGTCTGTCCTGGGAAGGTCACCAGCCCGCCTGCGGAAATCACCAGCTGCTCGGTTCCAAGCACGCCATTCAAAAGCAGGTTGCAACTCGCGATTCCATTGGCATTCGTGAGCGCTACGCCGCCGCCTCCCGGGTTGGAACAGCTCACGTTCGAAAGGGTTGGACCGGATCCCGTGTATACAATCAGCCCTATGTTGGGAATCGGGACGCCAGTTAACGAGCTGACCGCAATCTCGACTGCATTTTGCAGTGTGCTGCCGGCAGCGCCCGTGAGCACGCCACCTCGGGAAGAAGGCTGGAGCAGGTTCACTGTCATCGGGACGACGGGAGTGCAAGTCGAGTTTCCACAATTTCCATAGAGCTCGTCCATTCCCGTGATGTAGAAATTCACGCTCGTGACCCCAGCGACGCTGGCAGTGATCGTATCGGATACGAACCCTGGATTGGGCCCAATGAAGATGGGGGGCGGCAGAAAGGGAGTCGAAGCCTGCCCGGTGTCATCAGTCAGCACGACAACCGAATACACGCCTGTTCCCACGCCGTACCCACTCGTTCCAAAACCAAGGCCATATCCGGCGGTCCAGGTGAAGGTAACCGGCGCATTCGGCAAAGGCGCGCCATTCGCGTCAGTGACAAGCACCGTGAACGGAGCGATAGTACCAACCGCAGCACCCGATGCAGGATCCGCCAGAACTACTTGACCCTGGCCAGATACAACACTCATACCCGACGCCGCAGGAGGGGGGGCGCTGGTGCTACTAGTTCCCACGTTTACAGTAAACGCCGCGTAATCGTTGCTTACGCCGATAGCGCCGATATCTGAGGGCGTGGTTCCCGCTGTAAAGGTGGCTTGGGCATAACCGTCGGCGCCCGTGGCTGTAACCGTCGGATTGACGGTTCCCGTTCCGCCGCTGACAGCAAAATTGATAGGGACTCCACTTATGGGTAATCCGTTTCCGTCCAAGAGGCGAGTTACGAGAGGCAAAGTCGTCCCGCCAGTAGGTATGCTCTGCATGTCTCCATACATTAAGACCGTGACGGGTGTGTTGCCGGTGGCCGTTGGGGTGAAGAAGACCACGTCGCCGGGGCTTGAATACAAAGTAACCTGTTGGCTCATGGTCAGCGTAGCAGGATCGATGCGGTAGAGAGCCCCGTTGGACACTACAAAAAGAAATTGCGGATAATTGCGCCCCGGTACACCAAGATCATTAGAAAGCCCTGCTGCGCTTACGCCCGAGAAACTTACGCCAGGCACGTTCGGGCTGTTGAGAATGAGGCCGCCATTCGAACCTATCTGCAGCGCATAAAGCGCTTGCGCGGCACTAGACCAGGCGTAGATGATATTGCTGGAAGCCAGCATCAACTTGTCAAAAACACCGCCCAGGCCCGTAGACGGAATAAAACCGGCTAACGCATGGGCCCCGAGGTCCACCAGCACAGCGGCTGGCCCGGTACCCAATGTTTGATTCGCAGCTACTCCATATTGGCCATCGGGCGTAAACACCATCCTTCCAGGTAGCGCGTTGACATCGATCATGCCTCCGCTTGTGACTAACAGGCCCGCTGGATTTACTTCCAGAATCTTGTTCTGAGCGCTGACGTACAACAGACCATTTGGACCGAGCGCGAGAGCGTTGGCTCCCGACTGGTCTAAAGTTAGGCTTGTCGTAACCGTGTTTTGCTGAAGGTTGATGGCCGAAAGAAAGCTTTGCCCCTGCCCCACATTCCCTAGCGCATAAGCCGTCTGACTGTCATAGCTGATGGCGACGTCGACAATTCCGGAAGACACCGCGGATACAACTGTGAGACCCTGCGGCGGCGTCAAAGCCACGTCGGAAGCCGTATCGAAAATGTACACCACGCTCGAAGTGCCGCTGGCCATCGGTGCAGACGCCACTATCAGGCGGCTGCCGTCGGGCGACAGCGCGGCTGAACCTAACGCATTTTGAATATTGCCAACTGGATAGGAATTGGTAAACAAGTTGGTAACCGCGGTAATGCCTGCGCCCGGCGTGTTGGAAATATAGTACTGCTTGGTGCCATCCGCCAAACTTAACACTCGGAACGCACCCGGCACGGAGAGCGTGGCAACGTTGGTGAACGTGCTCGGGTCATAGACCGCCACGGTGGGATCTTGAGCGTTCGTGTAGTTCGCTCCTTGATACGCAATTACATACTGAGCCTGCAACGCGGTGAAGGAGCCCTGAAGGCTGGTGAATGTTAGATAAAGAAGTGCTAGATAAAGACCAGGCTTTCTCATCAGCATGAATTCGTTGGTCGGCCTCGTCACTGCTCGGTTAATGTAACGTTAATGTAACGTTGTCGTTGTGCGCGCGGAGAGCAAGCGGCAGCTCCGGCTAACTTGGTTTTTCACATCCGGCTCCGTGGCGCCACAAGGAACTTCCACCACCTCACAATGCCCGTCGGTTGTCTGCTGGGTCACTCAACGATCCTACTATAGAAGCCCTGGCCGAATATTAAGTTCCGATAAATATATCTGATGACAGACACAAGTCAAAGCTTGCGAAACTTCACTTAGTAACTGTTCCATAGCCGTTTGTAATCACGGCGTATTCGCGATCTTGGTCGTCCCAGCTCCCATTGACGTTTTACGCTGCATGATCGGACATCGTAACACACGCGGAGTGGCTCCTTCGTGGGAGCATTGTAAGCCTGACATCAGTTTCGGGAGCCGCTGTCGCAATAGTCCGCCGCCGCTGCAACAGAGTTGGCTATGGGCGCGGAATGTAAGCGACACTAAGACCTTTACCTACCGGAATGATCGTGTGCGAGATGCGCTTAATCGCTTCAATCCGAGCCAGGTAGCCTGCGATCTGGTCTGGGTGCGATATGACGTTGTCAGCTAAGAGCAACGCAGGCAGGGACAGTTTGGGCAATAATACTTCCAGCTGTTTCGGAGCGCTCACGCGGTCAGCATCAAAAAATAGGCAGTCGAAAGGACCGGAGAGACTGCCTGCAATCTCGGTGGCATCCCCAAGACGCAGATCGACATAGCGAAGCAAATCCACAGAGGCCAGATTTTCACGTGCCATCGCGTGCTTCTGAGGATCTCTGTCAATACTGGTAACGCGTCCGCCTTGGGGCCCGACGGTGGTTGCCAGCCAAACGGTACTGTATCCGTTCGAGGTTCCTATCTCCAAGATATTCCGGCTGCGAGCCACCTGGAGCAGGACGGTAACCACTTCTGCCGTCGCGGGTTCCAGGTTTAAGAATTTTCGCGCATGCTGGGCTTCGGTCGAATCATGTTTTAGCCCTTCCGCTTCCAGGCGCTGTAGCAGGTTCCGCACGTTCGCGTCCATGAGATCCCTTAGATCATTGTGCCCGTTTTTGACGTGTTACACTACGTGGTCTGATGTCGTAGCTCGTCCGAATGGCTTCTTCGACTGCAGGCACCGTTGTGTTCATACTGTCTTCCGATCGAAGTGGGTCTACATGGCTGGCGTATGTTCTTGGAAGTACTCCGAACGCCGCATTTCTCGGTGAATTTCGACGCGCCTGGGACTCCCAGCTTCGGCGGCGTTGCGCGTGGTGTCACGCTAACGGTCGCGAGGATTGCGAGGTGCTGACCGGTATCGAGCTATATACTCCTGACCGAGCCTATGAACTTACCTTTTCTCGGACTGGAAAGCAGTTTCTGGTTGACAGTTCTAAACGAATCGTTTGGGCCGCCCGCTTTATTACTCCCGAGTCTCATAGCAAAGTCCACTTGATTCATTTGATTCGCGATCCTCGCGGTTGGTATGCATCCGAGCGCAGGCGGCGCGAGGCGGGCCGGGACGAGCTGATCGGTGAATGGGTGGCCGAGAATCTTCGCATCAGGGACTTCTTGAAATCGAGCGGCGCTCCGTCCACTACGGTCTTTTACGACGAATTGGCGAACTCGCCGATGTCTGAGTTTCAACGGCTTTGTAGCCAGATTGGTTGCCCTTTTGAGCCAGGCGCGCTGCGGTATTGGGAGAAGGCTCATCACGGATTCGCAGCCAATGGCGCTGGCAGTCCGCTGCTGCGTTCCCTGCCGAACATCGCAGAATTGCCTAACTTTATCAGCGGCGACGACCCTTTCTATGCCACCAACGGTCAGAAATCGTTTGTCGACCAACGCTGGAAAGAACAGTTGAGCGAGGCGGATGCATTTGCGATCGGCGAGGGTCCCCGCGTGGCGGCGCTGCTCAAGCTATACGATCGAGTGGTAACTCCTGACAGTTTGCAACTGACCGGAGTCTGATGTCGATCGATGCCACCCAAACGTATCCTGGTCGCCTGCCCAATGAAGTGCGGTTCCACTTACGTCGCTCAATGGCTGGCGCTCTATTTTAGCCTGGAACGGCGCTACCCGTTGCCTTATTGGGGTAGACAAGAACAGAACCTCGACGGCGCCATAATGGACTCGCTCAAGGGGGGGGCCTTCGTGCTCCAGCTCCACAGCAAACCATATGTGCCTTTGATGCGTTGGCTGACTGCAGCCGACGTGCACCTGGTGTTTCTGTGGAGAAACATCGCCGACGCATTGGTGTCTCTCGACGAACACATCCGATTAGAGGACCACCGCGTTCCGGCCTGCTATATTCACGATCGACTAAAATACTCTTCCTTGTCTTCCGAGGAAAGATATGCGTTTCTCATTCAACACGCGGGGCCCTGGTTTATCCAAATTTATCTGATGTGGAAGCAGGCAGATGCCACTTTGCCGTTGGTCACGGGGCATTTCGAGCAGCTGGTTAGCTGTCCCAGCCAATTTTTCGAGCGGTTAACCTCGGGCCTGGCTGGTAGCGTCGATCGCGATTCCTTGGATGCCCTGGTCGACCGGCCGATTGAAAACACACGTTTCAATCAAGGTGTTTCCGGCCGCTCATCGCGGCTATTTTCCGAGCGGAACAAGTGGCAGATAGAGCGCCTGCTGCGGGAGTACCCAGAAGATCTTTCGGCGTTGGTTGATGAACTTCCCTGGAGGGGTAACCGCTGGCAGAGCGACCTTTTTCCCCACAACGAATTTGGCCCTTCCATTGACCTCCTGATATCCGACGAGTGGGCGCACGCGCCGGTGGGACTGATTAGCGAGACTTCGGTTGTCAGGCAGACCTTTTGCTGCCGCCGGCCCGGTCTGAACAACATAGAATTGTTGTGCGCTACACACGGCAGGGAGATCCCGGCTGGGGTTGTAAAGATTCGATTGGAACGGGGAGGGCGCGCGCTTCGTGAGTTAGAAGTTCCGTTATCGTCGGTGAAAGATAACAGTTGGGTGCGGATGGCATTTCCGCCGATTCCGGATTCCGCGGGTTCGGAATTCGATCTGATCGTTAGCGCGGCTGGCATACCAGAAGGCTGCAGCTTTACAATTTGGGCCAGCGATTTCAATCCTCACCGGAGAGGGACATTGTGTTTCGCGGGCGAACACCACACTGGCGCCCTCTGTATGCGGACCGGATGCATGGGATCCGGCTAGGGCAGGTTGGCGGCCGGCTGCGCACTCGGAAGCGGATGCCCGGTGTGGCCGTCGATTGGCAAATTAAGCTGTTGGGAGTCCACCGTATACAACACGTGGCCCCCCATCATCTCATCGATCGTGCGCCCGCCCCACGTCACCTCGCGTTCCGGCGTGTCAAGTTGCAGTAGAAGTGCGTTATCGCGCGAATTTGTCGTAATGCGCCTCGTAGTGGAGGACCGTGCCTTTAGGTGGATGGACGGGCTGAGCTAATTCGTATTGCTGCTGCCAATTGAAGTTATAGCGCGGCACGTTCAACTATTCCGCTCTTGCCGCGAATATGCATATGGCAAGCCACCTGTTGCACAGTCACGTCCTCAGGCACAATCTTGGTGCCTCCACACGAGTAATCCGCGGTGTTTGGCTGGATGCGAAGCTCTAAGTGCCGGTAATTGAAATTGCGGCGCTCCCGATCGATATGACCTTCGGTGAAGTAGAGCCCCACCTTGGTCTGCTCCAATTCCTGCTTCCTATAAGGCAGGTAGTGCACGTCGATGCGGAGTCGCGAACCCTTCGGCAGCAGCACCGCGAAATCCTTCACGGTATGGAAAGCAAAGCTGCCCGGCAAGCCAAGATGGATCGTCTTGATGCTGAAATTACGCTCTGGACAGCTTTCCAGTCGACCGTGTGGCCGGGCTCCGGGATGACTACGTTCAGACTGGCGTGGTGCACCACTTTGCGCACCTCTGGCCGAATCTCGAACCCACTGACCCAGGTATCCTGGTCAAATTCGCGCTCGAAAACGAAGGATAGGTGAAGGTCGTTTCCTTGGGCGGGGATTTCGACGGGATGCGGAATCGAGAGCACGAGGTTCGGCTGCCCATTGCGCCGGCCTGCGGCGAAATGGCGCGGCGGAGGCATCTCCGATGGATCGCCCCGCGGCGCACGGCCGTCGGCCCAGCGCTTGATGGTGTCCATTTCCTGCGGCGTCAATCGCCAGTCGTTGGCAAAGTGGCCGAGGGGCGCATCCGTATACCAGGGCGGCATCTTGCGCAGCAGCACTGCCTGCCGAATAGCCGCCGCCCAGAGGCGGACTTCTTCGTACGTGGTAAGCGGCATGGGGGCCATCTCACCGGCGCGATGACACTGGATGCAGGTTTTTTCGAGGATTGGAAAAACGTCCCGCGTGAACGTCGGCTGGAATCCGCGCCGAAAGCTGCGGCTACGGCCATCCATCCCCCACCAACAAACGTTGGACAACAGTCATGACTTCCATCACCCTTTCCGCTTCAGCGAATAATCCTCTGCACTGCGTGTCAGGTTCGGGCTGTAAAATGGATCGGCTTCAATCACATCCTTCCATTTGGTTCGCATGGCTTCTACCTCGTTGGGATGCGGGACCAGATCCTTCGCCGTTTTGGAAAAAGCCTCGTGATGGTACAGAACGGCGTGAGGAGTGTAGAGCACCCGATAACCTTTCTGACCGATCTTCAGGCAAAGGTCGACGTCGTTAAAAGCAACCGGAAATTTCTCTTCGTCGAACCCGCCCACTTCCTGAAATAGTCGAGCTTTCGTCGCCAGGCAGGCTCCCGTCACGGCGCTCACGTTGCGGATGACGTCGGGCAGATCAAAGTAGTGCTGGCGATGTGCGTCCAGCCCTTTGAAAGCATGGCCACAGTTTTCGAAGACCCCCATCACCACACCGGCATGCTGGATTCTGCCTTCTGGGTAAAGCAGCTTGGCGCCCACACAGCCTACCTCCGTACGGGACGCTAATTCGGCCATCGCGGTCAGCCAGTCGCCTGCGATCACCTCGGTGTCGTCGTTGAGGAAAACCAACAGCGGAGAACTGCATTGGCGCGCCGCCTCGTTGTTGATCACAGCGTAGTTGAATGGCTTCTGCCGCCAGTCGATGTAGCGAACGCGTCGGGGAAATTCAGCGCTGAAGTCCTTGGCCAGGCCCTCGATTTCACCGCGCTTCGAGTTATCGATGACCACGATCTCGTAGTTCTGATAATCCGTCTTCGCCAGCAGGCTTTTCAGATTGGATCGGAGCGCCTCCAGCTTGCCTCCGGCGGCGATGATAATACTGACGGCCGGCTCTGTGGGCATTACATAGCGCACGCGCCACCGGCCGGCGATGAGCCCGGGCACGACGCGGGCCTCGATCCCACGGCGTTCCAAATGATCCCGGAGCGCACGGTGAGCTGCCTCCGCGGCGTAGCTTTTCTGGTCCGCTACGCTGGCCGTCGAGGTGGCCGAAGCGCGCCAATGATATAGAATCCTCGGGATATGAAGGATGTTCCCCGTCTTCTCGGTCAGCCGCAGGATCAAATCGTAATCCTGGCTGCCATCATATTTACTGCAGAATCCGCCGACCTCGGTCATTAGCTCGCGGCGGCACACCAGGAAGTGCGCAATATAGTTCTCGGAAAGCAGCAGATCCGGCGACCACTCGGGCTTAAAGAAGGGATCATAACGGCCGCCGGCTTCATCTATCTTGTCTTCATCGGAGTACAGGAGGTCGGTTTCCGGCCGCCGATTGATGGCTTCCACGGCCCAATAGAGGGCGTCCTGAACGAGCTCGTCGTCGTGATCCAACAGCGCGACAAACTCGCCCGAAGCCAAATTCAACGCCGCATTGGAAGCCGCCGAAATCCCGCCGTTGGAGGCTCGGAACGAGACTTTGATCCGGGGATCTTGCCGGGCATACGACTGTAATATGGTCTCGACTTCCGCGGATTGCGAGTGGTCGTCCGCAATGCACAGCTCCCAGTTGGAATAGCTTTGGGCGATCACCGAATCGATGGCGTTCCGCAAAATAGCTGGAGGCGTTTGATAGACCGGCAGTAGAACGCTCACCACAGGCCGCAGCCGAAAGCCCCGCATGGCGAACCCGATCAGCCGATCATCGCGGTCCTCAAATTCGGCAATCCAGCGGGCGTAGTCGGACGCATATGCGGCATCGTGGTCGACATGCAAAAACGTCTCAAGCTGCCGAACACTGCCGGTCCGGCTGATGGTCCTGATGTAGATCGGATAGCGGCCATTCGGAAGGCTGGAGGTGTCGATCTCTGAGTAAAAGCCGTATTTGGCGCACTCTCTGCGCCGGCAGCGCGATTTTGTTGTCAATACCGCGTCTGTTTGCCCAGAGATCTCCGCGCAGAAACCGGCTCTCGCGGCCCGATGCGGTTTCTCCGGAACAGTCTGACAAACCCAGCCAGAATCCGGCTTCCGTCAATGCTTTGCAACGCTTGAACAAGCTTCCCC
>Ga0206991_10326_pt1 | contig 13594 bp, 10 predicted proteins | sample Alteio_BWMinCont_9_FD_153286 | JGI IMG/M metagenome (GOLD analysis project Ga0206991, IMG submission 153286) | Enriched cells from forest soil in Barre Woods Harvard Forest LTER site, Petersham, Massachusetts, United States -... | ecosystem: Environmental > Terrestrial > Soil > Temperate forest >...
GATTCTTTCCGGTCGCTCTCTCGCCCGTAAGCAAACACTAGCCAGCCACGGTAAGGTTTTATCGGGACGTTTTTCCATGCCGCAATAATCATCGGCACTAGCTTCGTTAGCTGGCAGCGTTAAGGCTAGTGCCGATTTTCGACTACAGTTTTACTGTTGAAACTAATGCAAGGACAGCGGACTTGATGTATTCCGGGAGTCCGGGCCACGCGCTTACAACGGCGGACAAATCGGCCGGAAAACTCTGTTGGGGCAATATGGAGGCGAATTCCTGACCGACATTCAAGCTAGTGTGACTTTGTTCCGTCCGTGTTTCGATAGTGACCGATGAGGTAAGATTTTGGCCGTGGCTAGTTTCGTCACAATTCTGGTTTGAAACTTGACCCATTGCGTCCGCTTCTGTAAGTTCTTTAGAAATTTCGATACTCGGTTCGAATCCCCGCAGGGACGCCATATGAAACAAAGCGCAATCCAACGCAAACCCGCGCAACGTTGTGAGATACGTGCACGCCGCTCCGTTCTGCGGCAAATTGCGAAGCATGCTGTTCCGGTTCAGCGTTTTCCCGCCCCATTCAACCCGACTAATTGCGCTGATTTCAAAAAAAAGAGCGCACAAGGTCGCTCGATTTTTCATAAGCACAGAATTTCCCTGCGCGTATGGTCCGAAAGACGGCGTGAGTTTTCAAAGAGCACATTCATGTCAGGCGAGCTTTGCGGCCGCGCTGACATGAATGTCAAAAATCGGAAGATGGCGGTCGCCGCTATGGCTCAATCGGCGGATGCTAAAAACGGGGTTCAACTTATCGCGAACTAAATAGCGCACGAGTTCTGGACGTGGAGCACCCCGCCAAGCTTCTTCCGGAGTCAGGCCGTGCACACCTTGATGAACACGAAAAGTATTGTACCACTCTCGAAATTCGTCGAGGCGTTGCTGGATGAAATGCAAGTTGAGCGGCCATTGCAACGACGCGAGGCGCTGTCAGAGCTTTATGGATCTGAAAAACCTCTCGATTTTCCCATTGAATTGGGGCCGCTGCACCGGGCCGCGAATCACGTCAATGCCAATATTCAGGGCATGAACGAGGTCTGCAAAAGATTCTCTAAACTGACTGCCATGGTCGGTAATCAGAAAGCGCGGGAACAGGGCGATGGTCGCGCTATTGAGCCGGTCTGAATTTTCGAGAAGAACGATTTTGCCGGCGAGCTTGGCGTCCTGGCCGTGATTGCGAGCGCGCTCAACGCCGACGAGGATGGCCATTGTGAGCAAGCTCGCAGACTCCTGCATGATAATCCGCGCTTCGAGTGGCCAATCCACGGAGTTGATGTCAATGTTGGGTGCGATTGATCGAGGATACTATCCATCTGCTTGGCGCGCTCCATAGTTGATGAAAGCGCTTAAAAGTATATGGCATAGATCAAGATGCAATGGCAGGTTACCTGCGCTTGGTTCCCGCCGACATTGAAGCCGCCTATCGTTCCGCTATGCCTGAGTTCGCGGTGAATCTCTAACGTAAATTGAAGATGAAAGGAAAGCCTTCTGCGATAGACTGCTTGCCATGCGCCGAAGCTTCGTCGCCCTTCACGTCTATTCCATGCCTTGCTGCTTGGCGTGGCGGTTCAGGGAAACACTGGACAATGCGATTGCAGCGTTGGAGGCGATTGAAGGTTAGCATAAGAAGGATGCCGTTTAATGAGGGGGGCCATGTTGCGGCTGATTAAGACTATCGTACTCGTCTCTATCTACGCCAACTTCCTTTCCGCTTCCGCATTCGCCGAAGATGGGCCTGAAATTCCTTGGGATAAGATTAAGGATTCAGCCGGACGCTACCTTGAGAAATGCGTAGCGAAGCGTGACCGCGACGCGATGGCAAGAAAGATGGAGCAACGCATCAAGCAGCGGGTCGCCGATACGGCCGTGGATGCAGATCAGGCGGCGCGCGAGATCATGTTTGATTGGGCGGCCGAGAACCGCGGCAGCCTAAAGAAGAAGGATCCAGTCGCCATCGCGCAAGTTTGCTATTATTTCGTGTCGTTCATGGAAAGAGGTTTCCTAATTTCATCACAAATTCGCAAGAGTCTTACCCCATCACTCGTAAGCAAGATCGTTGATTACCTCGAAGATCAGATTAAACAAAAACAATAAAGCGCAAGCGGCCGTGCAAGAGTTACTATAGTACCCGAAGATTGAATCCGTGATCATATTCGCCGCTCGCGGGGCCGGAAAGAAATGGGCTGAAGCATTGACGCAGCCATGCGCAAATGACTGAACGTTACAATCTAATTTGTATACTACAAATTTTAAAAATCACTTGCTGAGCAAAATCATTCCCCATTCGCTTGGGTTACAATAAGCAAGGTTGATCTCTTTATCGCAGTAAAACTGTTCGATGGGATTGCCTTCGTGGTCAATTGCATAGTTTAAACCCAGTTTCGTCCCTTCGGCCATCTTGGCCACCTTGAGTTCACTGGCGGGGATGAAAAATTCAATGACATAACCGCTATCGGATGGCCTCCAACTGGCGTTAATCGCGCCGATGCTGATCGGCCCTTGCGGCACCACCACCGTGCATTTGCCCGCGCCTGCGGCCGGGTTGGGGACAAAAGCAATCTGGCAAGTGTTACTGTTCATTTCCTCCGACCTCGCGGCGCCCTGTTCCAGCCACAGTTCGACGGCATCGGCGTGCCACGGTACGGCTGTGTCGACGCGGATCTTATTGACCTTGACCTGCAGGCAGCCATAAAGTCCATCCGCGTTCCACGCCAGTTTCAGCGAGCCGGCTTCTTTTCGCGAATAAGGCGCCGGAAGCGCCCTGATCTTCTCCCATTTGGCGGGATCACCGTCCACTGTGATCCTGTCCGTCAACTGCGGCACCAAGGCTGGATTTTTCTCGCTGCCGACAATGACTTGGGCACCCCAGGCTCCGTTCAACGGTCCGCTGCACAATAAAACGAACAGGGTCAACAATGTTATCGAACGAGTCATCATGATTACTCCCCAGTTTTTTGAGGTTCATCCGCAATCGGACATCCGATCAATTGAAATTCACCTCGTAATAGGCCGCTTTATTGCTGCCATCCATCGGAATCGTCACAGAATTCTCCTGGTACGATGGCGTAACATCGACGGCCTTATAACCAAAAGGATCCAGCGCTGTGACGGTGCAATGGCCGGAACGCTTGAGTTCCACTGAACCCTTTACGCCTTCCAGACGCGTAGGAGAAACCCCCCTCTTAATCATCCGCTGGCCACCGCGGCTGTAAGCCATATCCGTGTTGCGAAAGCGTCCAACGGCGGTGATCAGGATATGTTTGCTTTCCGCCAATGGCTTCTCGTCCAGTGGCGCCACAAGCACGGAGGCAATCGGGTTCGTCGTCTGAATATTGCAATCCTTGAGATTGATTGGAAGATTGTTCAAGAAACCTATGGCGGCCTGCATACGGGGCGCGTCAGCGGTCACGTAGCCGATGTTGTAGTTCCAATATAACTCGCCAGTGGCCGAGTGAATCTCCTTTTTCTCCAAATCCATATAACGATTAAGGTCGATGGAAAAATCCGGCTTTTCCTCTTTGACGGTGAAGCCAATGCCGGTGCGGCCGACCGCTCCTGCATAGACAGCCGCCATCCCGCGTGCGTTCACGTTATTATGGGTGGACAACGCCTCGAACGGGCCCGAGATGTCGAGGCGGATGAGGACATCCTTTAGGGGTTTCCCACTGAGCACAGTTTCGTCGGACAAATTACGAATGAAGGCATCCTGACCCTGTTTGATGTCGGCGCGGCGGATCATCTGGGAGAGCGCCGGATACTGGCACAGGGTAGACGCGTCGTTGACCGGCCACATCTGCTGGAGAAAATCGGTAAAGGTGTTCTTGGCGCCCCACGCAAAATGAATGGGCGTGTCCCATCCGCCCAGCGAATTGCCATAGAATGCCATGAGACCTGGCGCTTCCAAGTGGGTTTGATTTGGCAGGCAGGCAGCCCATTCGCTGACGGTGAAGGGCATGCCCATCACGCGTTCCGAGCCGAGTTTCAGTAGCATCTCCGGATTACGCAATGCGCAAATGTCGTTAAATTTCATTTCCAAGATCTGCCAGCCGGTCTGGCCGCCATAGTAGTGGTGACGATCAACATAGTCCATGCCTTTGGCGTTGGCCCAGATATCAGCGAAGTAGGCGCCGCCGGCACCATACCAGGCGCTCCCACAAATGGGTTGTTTCATGCCGCTTTGGCGCAGCGCCTCCCGGGTCTTGGTAAAGTATTGATTTTGCAATTCCGCATAAAACTCCAGTTGATCGCGTAACCGCTTCGGCCTGCCGGGGGGGACGGTAGCGCTAAGGCTCGTCAGACTGATTCGTCCAATCCTGCCCTCCTCCAGCGAATCGGTGCCTCCTAAATCGTCGCCCCAAGCCTGAAACAGTTTCTCATCCGTTCCGTATTTTTTCTGTAACCAGGCGATCCACTGCCGGTCGAGCATTTTTTTGAAGACCGGCGCAATGAAATCAATCGTGGAAGCGAGAGTCCCATCCTCATTGGTGACCTCCGTCTGGCAAATGGCCGGATCCTCGCCGTAGGCTTTGTTGTCCCGGTAGGGATTGCGGTGCGCCATGACAGCCTTGTGGAATTCAATATTCAACTCAATGACGCGTGGATGGAAAAAGGTGATGCACATGGTGTTCAGCACATCTTCTTTATCCGCTTTGGGAACAGCCTGGTTGTGCTTATGGGCGTATGCAATGGCCTCATCGAAGCCTTCCACGTTGTCTCCTTTTTTCACCTTGCGAAACCAAAAGATGTTGAGGCGGGTGTAGATGCCTCTTTTCGCCAACTCTGCGATGAAGTAATCCAACCGGTCAAAATATTGATCGTTAACATGTTGTGAATCCGGCTTCGTCCAATCCACAAGGGAGTCCTTGGCAGGATAACAATGAAAGAACCCCATACGCAACATGGTGAAACCGAACTTGGCCAGCAGGCGCGCCATGTAATCGCATTCCTCTTTGGTATCGGGCAAATTGCCCATCGTGGCCACCATCCGGCACGGAGTGCCATCTTCGAAGACCCATTGTCCGTTAACTGGCTTTTGGAAACCATGCTTACCGGCGGGCGTATCCAGGTGCGGAAGCTGGTCGATGCAGGTGGGCGCGAACACATCTTTCTTGGGTTCAATGTTGAACCACTGCGACGCGTCGAGTGTGCTCGCGTCGCTCTGCAGGTATTCGGGCAGAGGGATGTCTTGGGGATCAGGCAGCGCCACCGGCTTTTGGGAAAGCGTCACTGCGGCCAGAACCACAACGCCCAACCCTTCCATGCTCTTAAACTCCAATCGTTTGATTACTTTTTCCGGGTTGGGATTATTCCATCCGAATACCATCAGCCCCACATCGTCAGTTTGCGCATTGGTTAAATGCAGGGCGGCGCGATACTGTTTGCCATGATTCGGACTCCACCAATCGCCGATTTCTTCGCCGGCCCGGATCGGGCTGGCCACACTGGTGCCATCCTCGTAGTAGACGGTGTAGGTGGCCATATGGTCTTTGGTCCACGCCGAGGCATGCAGGAAATAGATGCTAGCGGCTTTCATGCCCACATCGATTTGCGCCGAAGGCGCACCCGAGAGGAACTTGAGGCTCTTCAGGGTCAACACTGCTTTACCGTCGTTCTTGGCTGGATCGATCAGATCGAAGGGCACACCTAAAAGTTGTGTCATCCCCGGCGATACATTCCTCATGTCGTTATCGCCTTGGTCGGTCCAACCGCCTTTGCCGTCGCCGGCCTGTTCGTCTTTCCAGTCCATGTTGACAATGGACCGGATATCCAGGGATTTAAACCCATCTGATGATTCCGCCGCCATGGCAGCGCCCTTAACAAAACACAAAATGACGCCTGTCACCAACAAGTTCATCTTCGATTGCCGCATTGTTTACTCCTGCTGATGGTTCCCGTAACGTTCCCATCGTTAGCGGTTCAACAGCGCAGAATTGATTAGGTACGAAATAACCACCACCTAGCGGTTGTATCGTACCTATCAACCTCTCGTTCCAGTTCTGTCGAACCACCAGCGTTAGCGCTAGTCTTCTTCACTTACACCGCAACAGAGTTTCTGCATACGAAATTATTTCGAATGATGCACGATTTGCTACGAAACGGCGAGTGGCCGTAGGCTTCAAGGGCGGGCTTCCGTATCTAATGAAGCTTGCGCGGAAGGCCGGCGCCATCAGAGGACGGCGGCGCCAGAGCGTTGCTTCAGTGGCAATTAAGCCGAAGCGGGCACCAGGAAGACCCAAGGGAAGCAGGAACGCCATAAAACGGCCCGGCACGCCGAAGGGCACTGGCAAGCGCCAGGGCCGGCCGCCCTTGTCCAGCTCATCATCCGCGAACGGCTACGCTCCGATTGAGCGCATGATCGCGCAGATTGTCAGGGAACGAATCAGCGGCGTTATTGACCGGGCGATTGTGGTGCTTGAGGCGGGCAGGCGCGGGACGCCCGCGCTCCATAAACGGCACGTTGTTCCGGTTCAGCGCTTTCCCGGCCCATTCAAGCCGACCCAATACGCTGAATTCAAAAAAAGTGCCGAAGGTCGCTCGAATTTTTCGAATTCACAGAATTTCTATGACGGATGGTCTGAATGACAAATGACGGAGCGAGTTTTCAAAGAGCACATTCACGTCAGGCAAGCTTTGCAGCCGCGCTGACATGAATATGTCAAAAATCGGAAGATGGCGCTTCCCGATAACGCGAAGCGGTAATCTCATTTGTGCTTCGGAAACCCCGGAAACCTTCGCTTTTTGAATTGCTCTGTCCTCGCTTCCGTCCTTCCGCAATGCCCCGTGACCGCTCTCGAAAATTCAAGGATTGACGGGACGCGGATGGGCGGGACGAAAGTGTGTCATAAATCCGGCGTTGTTGGTATTCTTCATTTTCGCGCAGCGAATAGCGGCAACGAAAAACAGTGGTCGGACGAAGCGCGATGGCATGATTCAGTGTACTCCTATAAACCGTGTGGAGAGCAGCAGAAGACAGAGTTTTTGAACCCCGGATTGAGGTATATTCCGATGTGTCAGCAGATTCAAATTAAGACCCAAACGACCGGCCCCAGTTTTATTCAATCCGGCCCCTGCATCCCGATGCAAATTCTCGCAATCTGTGCCGCCAAAGAATTTCTTGAAATCAATATAAGTCTTTTCACAAAAGAGCTTTAAGGGTCAAGCCCGTTCCACCTTTCAAGCCTCCGACCGGGGTTCGAATCCCCGCAGCCTAGAACGATCCTATTTCTTCTCGTTCTCCGAAGCCGCTCCCGTTGGAACCGGTTTTGCAATCACTTCTACACGCCGATCGTCGGTGACATAGCGCTTAAGAACTTGCACCAGATCATTGCGAGTGTACGAAGTCATTTTTTCTACGACTTCCTTTACGTCGGACAATTTTGTGCCGCGATAGTCGAGATCCGAGAGTACGTTAATCCAATAAATGGGTTCTCTCATTTGTACGTCGAGCTGATTCCTTATCTGTTTATGCACCGTATTTATTTCTTCCTCGAAAGGCCCATCCGCGACAAAGTTTACGATCGTGTCGCTGGCAAGCTTGGTGGCTTCGGAAACCTTATCCGGATCGGTGGTAAAGTAGGCCGAGAAGATGCCCATGCCTTCATAGACCCGCGACGGTTGTGCGACGAGCGCGCTGGAATACGTCAGACTGCGCTTCTCGCGGATCTCCACACGCAGACGCGAGTCGAGAATCAGGCCAGCCAACTGCAGTACGCGGCGATCCTTGACATCTTTCCAATCAGCGCCGCGCCATCCGGTCAGCACTTCCGCGCGCGGTGTAATCGTGGGAATTTCCACAGTTGAAACGAGAGGTCCCTTTTTCTGCTCGATCTTGCGCAATGCAAGCAAGTCTGGCGTTTCGCGTTTGGGCAACGAACCGAGATACTTTTGCGCCAACGCCAGCGCCTGCTCGCGATCGATATCGCCAACGATGCTGGCTTCGATCGGACTTCTGACGATCGCGTCGAGCCACGCCTGCGCATCGGGCAATGTTATCTTATCGAGCTGCTCTTTCGTGATCCGCTTGATCCGCACGTCGCCACCGCTCAGCAGGTTGGAGTATTCCTGGAAGGTCTGGCTGTGTGCTTCCGTCTTGATTCGCTCAAGCTCCTGGATCTTTTTGTCCTTCCAATCTTTGAAGGCAGATTCTTCAATTTTGCCGTGGGTCAGAATCGCGTAGACTTCGCGTAATCCTTCCTCAATATCTTTCGGCGAGCAGCCGCTGGGCCTGCCGCCGTTTATCGCGATGGAAATGAGATCCTGGGTGGCGCCGCCTTCAACATGTACGTTCTTTCCTGTCATCATGTCGCGGATCACAGTCGAGGCCAGCGTCGTCGTCGCGGGCTGCGAGAACATGCTACATGCGGCCTCGGTGATGCCTTTGTTTGCGGCGGTTTCCTGAATCTCTCCACCGGCGATCGATATCTGAACGAAAACTTCGTTCTTCTTGAAGTCCATGCTGCGCAGATGGACGCGCACGCCATTACTCAGTGTGGCGGATAGGATTTGCAGGTCCGGATCCTCCTCCTGAGCAGCGACGGTTCCGAGGATGGGTTCGGTTTCCAGCAGCGATTTCGGACGCTCTTTTTCGGCGAGCGGCTCGATTGTGGCGGCTTCGGCCTTTGCCGCGACATCCAGAATTTCCTTCTCCGTGGGCGGAGGAAGATCTTTCTTTTCGGGCATCGTGACCAGCAATAAGCGCGCGGACGGATCAAAATTCATTCTGAAAGCCGTGAGCAATGTCTCGCGCGTAATTTCGGGCAGCAGTTGCTTCAAAAGCTCCAGGCGTTGAGCCTGCGAAATGGGTTTAATCTTCTGTGCAATGCTGTTGTTCATGTTGCCGGCGAAGGTGCGCGCGTCCAGCGTGCCTTCCTTCTGTGCAGCAAATTCGGCCGAAGCGAGCTTGGCTTTTTTCGCGTCATTTAACTCTTGCTTCAAAAAGCCGTACTCGCGCACGCGTTTGAGCTCGAGCAGCACCGTTGTCAGCATCGGCTCCCACTTCTCCGGTTTGCCGCTGGCCGACGCGTCCGAATATTTGCAGACATTGACAAACGGCGAGATGCTCACTTCCGCACTCTGATAGGGCGCCGAACCCGTGTTTTTCAATTCGTCATAACGGCGATTGACGATCCACGAACCGAGTTCTTCGATCAAACGATTGCGGAAGTCGCCGATTGTTTTTTGCGGCTCGATGGGAGCGATTCGGATCGCACTGACGTCCGTGTCCGACAGTTCTGGATCGGTGATGACTCCAGCCCGGACGTTATTGTAGTTCTTAATTCCTGGATCGGCATCTTCCGCCGGATGTTCCACGGGCTTCCATGCGTCAAAGTATTTTGCGACGAGATCTGCCACGACTTTCGTATCTGCATCGCCAACGACTAGGAGCGTGGAATTATCCGGCCGGTACCATTTTGCATAGTAATCGGCAAAGCGCTGCCGGTCGGCTTCTTTGATGATCTCCTCTTTGCCGATTGGCATACGTTCGGATATTCGCGATCCGGGCGCCAGAAGCGGAAATTCCTTGTCCATGATTCGCTGTTGAGGTCCCTTTCGCGCGCGGGCTTCCTCCAGGATAACGCCGCGTTCCGTATCGAGTTTCTCTTGCGGAAGTCCAAGACAAAATCCGAAGTCTGAAAGGCACTGCATCCCTTTTGCAATTGTTTCGGGCTTCGTGTCGGGCAGCGTAATCTGGTAGGTCGTTTGTTCGAACGAAGTGAAGGCATTCTGGTCGCCACCGAACCGCAGGCCGAGCGACTCGAAGTACTTGACCAATGTTCCCGGAGCGAAATGTTCGCTGCCATTGAACGCCATATGTTCGAGATAATGCGCCAATCCGCGCTGATTGTCCTCTTCGTTGATCGATCCGCTGCCGACGTGCAGCCACATTGTTATCTTTCCAGGCGGAGTCTTGTGGTTGCGAATCCAATAGGTGAATTTATTTGGCAGTGTGCCGATCGTGACATTGGGATCGACCGGCAGCGGGGCGTTCAGATCCAGTTCGGCGGACCTAAGCGAAGTGCCGAGTACGATTGCAATGAGAACAAGAACGCAGGATCTGTAGAACACGCAGTTAGCTTGTTCGATTGCGTAAGCTGAAAGCTTGTGCCACGACGGTATGCGAATCATCGAAAACGTCTCCTTAATGGGGATGTTTGATTTGCGTAGTATGGGGCGTTCCGCCCATCGAGCAGCAGGCGCTGTGGTTTCTAAAACACTGGCAACAATTAGACGCTCAATGTCCCTTCATCCCTTAAATTTCCATCGGACTTTACAGGTTGACGCGATCTTAGCCAGCGAAGTTGCCTTAGAACAGCGCCGCAGAAGTAACTTGCCACAGGGATATGGTGCCACTGGCTCAGGCGCGGCCCCTTGCGCCTGAGCCAGTGCGAACTGGGGTGTCGATTCCGCACTGGCTAGGCCACCCATTCTATCGCTACCGCCCGCCCCCGAGTAACTCGCACCGTGCGGGTTACCGTTGTCGTTGAAGCATTCTTTTTTGGACGGCGGGGGCGTTCGTGCCGCACTTTCAGCACTGAAAAATGGTGAAGGGGGCGGGAATCGAACCCGCGACCAACGGATTAAAAATCCGTTGCTCTACCGACTGAGCTACCCCTCCAACATTTCGTGCACTGGAAGTAATGGATTGATATTGGTACGCAAACGATACGCGAAATAAACAGATTATAGTACGAGATAAGAAGAGAAAATAAGATAAATTTTAACTTGCGTACAAATGCATTAAAGTGTGCATGGCTCGGACGCTGACTCCCCGAAGGCAACCCGGCAAGAACCATTTCGTTCTCGACATCGACGTGATCGGTCCCAACGGCGCTAAGAAGCGCACGGCGTGCGGACTCGAAACAGACGACAAAGACGAAGCGGATACAATTGCGCATGACTACGCTCGAATCCTCGAACGGCCGGACCTGACCGGCGACCCGGCGAATCATATCCACGATTTGACCTCGTACAAGTTAAAGGCCGTCGAGCTGGCGCTTGGCAAGAACCATTCCGCCCTTCTTAAGATTAAGTCCATGTCCGATCCGACAATCGGACTTACCCAAGCTTATTTTGACGAATTGCAGCGCAAGTTGCTCGAAATTCCGCGTGTGAAAGCCGCTCGAAAAGAAATCGAGGAAGTTGCGCGGAAATCGCCATGCAGTGCATCGGTGTCAGCGGCGGCCACTACTATTGGCATTTCGGGCCGGACGAATTCAGGCACACAGCTTGCATGATCATTGGCAACACCGGAATTGACCGCGACAGAGGTAGCGATTGGGTTGGCAACTCGCCGAAAATTTTTGCACAGCACTACTGCCAGCCTAGCTCGACAACGGCGAAATGGCCGTTTGTTTATTAAGGCGTGAGGACCGCGATATTGCTCTGAACGCCGTTCCTGGATAGTGGATCGTTTCCGGAGGCGGCTCCGGAGGCGGAGATATCCTGCGTCTCAGAAGCGTCAGTCCCAACAGCGCGGCCATGAGAGTTACGCCTACCAGTAGCGCGCGCACGGCATCAGTTGCTTTTATTTTCAAATCCGGCCAGCTTGCAACTAGCGTACCGAGGCCGCACAGTAATGCAGGCAGCGCCGGCCAGGTCGGCGGATCCAAAGCGAAGAACGAACCACCGCAATAGCCGGCGAATGTGCCGAAAAGAATCGAAGCGATGTGAAAGCGCATGTTGTGCGCGGCTTCGAGAACGGCGCTGAAACATAGAATCTCCGTCAGCAAAGGGCTCAGCCCGATTTGTCCAATGTGGGGCGGCCATGGGATCCGGAGCAGCGACAACGGATGTCCGGCGCCAGCGGCCTCCGGAACCGCGAGTGGGAAATTTGACGTCACCACTTGCGGAGTATTGAGCCAGATATTTCCTACGGTAGCGCAAAGCACAAACGCAACGAAATGGCCTGAATTTTCCAGCCCACGTCCCAGCCAGGAACCGAGCAAGATGGCCGCGAAGACAGCTAGCTCGAAACGCAACCATTCGGTGCAGATATTCGCGGATCGAGCGGACACGCGAATTGGATTTTCGGCCGGTTGTTGTTTGACCTTGACCGGCGATTCGTTTTGTATGTGTTGCTCAGAAAGCGTTGATGAGTCCGTATCGGCGATCGCCGGCGATTCAATGCCAGAAGCGGCATCCATCCACGTTGCGTTCCGAGAATGAATGTGCTGAATGCCAAGGAGAAGCATCGACGACGCCAAACCGCCGGCCAGCAGTACGTGTTTTGACAGACCGCCTCTCTGGACAAAAAGCGCGACCAGTGCGCACAGAATAAAGATGCTGAGCGCCGGAAGTACCCGCAATTCTCTGGCGTTCCATTCAGCGACGGCGTTGAGATGAGTGGCCCACGCAGTAAAGACAAGCGTGATGAGCGCGGCGCTGGAGACAATGCGGCCGGCCTGCTCACTCCACGGCGGCCTGTGGACACCTGGACTATCAAGCGACGGTTGAACGCCGCCGCTGGCGTGTTTCGGTTCGATGCTCATCGCTTTTCTGGATCGGTGGCGGGGTTCACGGCGTCGGTCGATTGGCGCGGAGCGGTCACCGTAGGCGAATGAGCCGCTGGCTCCGGAATCGTGGCCGGCTTGGGTTCGAGCCTGGCGTACTCCTTTTCACCGGCCTTGTCCCACCATGTTTTTAGAACCGCATTGTCCTTCAGCTTGATTTGGGTAATTGCCGTAATGGAACTCAACGCCGCCTTCTGCATCGATGGAGTAGTCGCATCGGATAAACTGATGCGCACCAGCGTCGCAACACTCTCCCGAACATGCATGCGGCCCAACGCCAGAAGTGCCTGGAGGCGAACGGCATCCGCGGGATCCTTTTCCGCGATTTCAATTAACTTTGGGATCGCCGTCTTAAAGACCGGTACAAAGTAGCATTGCTGCGCGGCCATGCGTCGAATCTCTTCGTCGGGATCGCTGAGCGCGGCCGCAAATAGTTTCTCGAGCTCCATTATTTTGTTGGACAAGGCCAGCGTCATAAACTTGCCGAAAGCTTTGCGCCGGATACGAATCTCCGGGTCTGACGCGGCGATTTCCTGCAAGGTGGTGAGTCCATCGTCCAGATTGTCCAGCCCGTTGGCTTCGATCGCCAGGCAGCGCAACTCCACACTGGCCTTCCGATCCTTGATAATCGGAAGGAGCGCGTTTCCGGCATCGGGGGATTTGATGCGGGACAGCGCCATTGTGGTATAGAATAAAGCCTGTTCGTTTCCTGTTTCCGGGCTCTTGTCCTTGTCTTTTTCTCTCATGTAGTTTTTGTTCAACAGGTCGATCAGTGCTGGAAGAGCGTGCTTGCCGAGTTGGCCGAGTTTTACCGCGGCATCCTCCGCCACGGCCCGGTCTTTGTCGAGATTCTGAAGCAGTCCGGCGATGACGTCGTCGTAATCGTTAAATCTGCCCGGGTCGCTGGGCTTAGGCTCACCGGCCAAAATCATCGGAACAACACAGGTGAGGGCGAGAAAGGACAAGAGACGGGCGGTTGTTTTCATCGTCAATCCTCCGTCCAAAGTCGACTAATCATCCGACCATTGCTCATCGC
>Ga0206991_10300_pt2 | contig 13585 bp, 14 predicted proteins | sample Alteio_BWMinCont_9_FD_153286 | JGI IMG/M metagenome (GOLD analysis project Ga0206991, IMG submission 153286) | Enriched cells from forest soil in Barre Woods Harvard Forest LTER site, Petersham, Massachusetts, United States -... | ecosystem: Environmental > Terrestrial > Soil > Temperate forest >...
TGCCCATATTGCCGGTGATATCGACGCGGAACAAATGCGCCTCCCGCGATACGACCACCGCCACGCTGGTGACGCGGTCGATATATTTTTTCACGTGCTCGTCGATTTGGCCTTCGATATGCGTGCGCAGGGATTCGCCCACTTCGACGCCTTTGCCGGAAACGCTGATTTGCATGAAAATAACTCGTTTGTAAGTTGTGTAAAAGACAGGCGGATTAACCAGGGAGACGAAGGCGGAGGATAATCCTTTGAAAACTATGCGTCAATCACAGAAAAGTAACGACGTATCAATATATTACTATAGCACAGGACGAGGGGAAAATCAAGTTTTTGGAATGCGGATGCCGAGCGCCTTGGCCAGATGCTCGATCTCGCCGTAATACGCCACGCGACGCAGGCAGCGCGGGATAATGCCGGTCCATTGGAAATGGCCGGTGATTTTGCCGTCGGCGCCTTCGCCCTGGTTCACGAAAGTGAACAGGTCGTTCATGGTGATGATGTCGCCTTCCATTCCGATGATCTCCGACACGTAGGTGATGCGGCGCACGCCGTCGCGCATGCGGCTGATCTGCACGGCCAGATGCACCGCCGAGGCGATCTGCGAGCGCACCGAACGCATCGGGATCTGCAGGTTGGCCATGCTGATCATGTTCTCCAGGCGCGCCAGCGCGTCACGCGGGTGGTTGGCGTGGATGGTGGTGATCGAGCCTTCATGGCCGGTATTCATGGCTTGCATCATGTCGAATGCTTCGGCGCCGCGTACTTCGCCCACGATGATGCGATCCGGGCGCATGCGCAGCGCGTTGCGCACGAGATCGCGAATGGTGACTTCTTCTTCCGGGCCCTGGCCTACGGCCATCGGGCGGGTTTCCAGGCGCACGACGTGCGGCTGCTGCAATTGCAACTCGGCGGCATCCTCGATGGTGACGATACGTTCCCATTCGCCGATATAGCGCGACATGGCGTTGAGCAGCGTCGTTTTACCCGAGCCGGTGCCGCCGCAGATAAGGATGTTCATGCGGCAGCTGCTGGCGATTTTCAGGAATTCGCCGAGCGGCGCCGACATATTCTCCTGCTTCACCATGTCGTCGATCGACAATTTGCGGCGGAGGAATTTTCGGATGGAGATCATGGTGCCATCGACCGCCAGCGGCGGCGCGATTACGTTGACGCGGCTGCCGTCGGCAAGGCGCGCATCCACCAATGGACGTTGCGGATCGAGCGAACGGCCTACGGCTTTCACAATGCGCTGGGCCAGATCGAATACAGCGGCTTCGTCGGGAAAGCTCAGGTTGGTTCTTTCCAGCTTGCCTTTGCGCTCGACGAAAATTTCCTTGTGACCATTGACGAGAATATCGTTGACCGAATCATCGACGATAAACGGCGTCAGCAAGCCGAGGCTGATATTCTGCCACTCGACAACGGGAGCGGGTACCGCAGGTGTAAGATTCGTGGACATGCCCTTAAATATACTCGGGAAAGTTTAAGATTTAGTTAGTGGAGAAAATAATATTTGTTATCATTATCAATGGCTTATTTGATATATAAGGATTTGCTTTTTAAAGACGATCATCTATATTAATGGAAATTTACCTTTAGGAGTATTCTATGCCTGCCGTGCAATCAATACCAACTGTTTCAGAATCGCAAGCCGATTACGCGCTCTTTGACGCTATCGATCGTCACGATGCCGCCGCCGTATCCGCTGCGCTGGAAGCTGGGGCGAACGTCAATAAGGTTGCAGGCGAAAACGAACAACATATCACCTCCAATGATGGCATGGCCTATACGATGCCGGGTCCTGTTCTCGAAGTAGAATATACGCCGCTGCAATATGCCATCATGCAATCGGCACGTAGCGATAATAGATTGGACGTGCTCGCCGTATTGCTGAAAGACCCGAATATAGATGTGAATTTTGCCGGTAAGAGCGCGCCTCCGCTACTACTTGCCTACACACATAACGAACCGGCGGTTGATCTCCTCCTCGCCCATCCGAACATCAACGTAAATATAGGCGATAACAGCCCAAGCAATCCTTATGGCCCTTACTCCGGAAAGTCAGCCATCCATTTTGCACGAACCGTCGAGCAGCTGGAGAAACTCAAAACAAAGGGTGCCGACTTTAAAAGGCTAACCAATAACAAAGAAACGGCGCTCCATTGGGCGGTGGGAAATCCGGAAACGATGAAATGGCTGCTCGATAATACGGATATCGATGTCAATGCCCCGGATACATGGGGGCGCACTGCGTTGCATGGTGCAGTTTCCAGCAGTCATGATAGTGCGGTCGCCAGGATACTTCTGGATCATAAAGCGAATGTAAACGCGCTGGACAGAGATGATTGCACGCCATTGCATGCAGCACTTCGCTATAATGAAAAGCCGGAATTCCATAAGGAAAACGTTGCTTTATTGCTGGAACGCGGTGCTAAAGTAAATTGGTACAATAAAGAACATAGCCAGCCAAGAACTGCATTGGATATGAAAACCAAATTATTTGGCGATAGCTGGGATAAAGAATACCAACCCGTCTATGATCTTATTAAAGAAAAGGGCGGAAAACATTATGATAAATTGGGTTGGATAGAACGTCATCGCATCAGCGGGGAAATGAAGGAAGAGCGTAAAAAACACCCGCTTCCCGATTTGCCGGGCCGATCATAGCGCCTGTAATTTCAATCGCTTGCGCTTTGGCGACGACGGGATGCCGATGGCCTCGCGGTATTTGGCGACCGTGCGGCGCGCCACCGTGATGTTGCGCTCCTTGAGTTTCTCGACGATCTCGTCATCCGAGAGAATATTCTCTCCCGTTTCCTGCCCGATCATCTCGCCGATATAATGCTTCACTGACTCGCTCGATACATCGTCGCCACCACCTTCGGTGCGCTGTAATGCCGAGGTAAAGAAATATTTGAGCTCGAAGGTGCCGCGCGGGCATAAAATATATTTTCCGTTGGTAACGCGGCTGATGGTGCTCTCGTGATAATTCGTTTCCGCCGCGATCATCTTTAGCGTCATGGGCTTCAGGTAACGCACGCCTAGGCGGAAGAACGCATCCTGCTGCTTCACCAGCTCGCCGCACACTTTCAACAGCGTCTCGGCGCGCTGCTCCAGCGCGCGCACCAGCCAGCTGGCCGAGCCGAATTGCTCCGAGAGATATTTCTTGTCCTGCACGTTGCGCGTCGCTTGCGTGATCTTTTTATAGTAGCGCTTGTTGACCATCACTTTCGGGAAATTATTCATGTTGAGCTCGACATGCCAGTTGCCGTCCGGCAGGCGGCGCACAAAGGCGTCCGGCTCAACCGCCTGCGAAATTTCGTGGCTGAAACCGCTGCCTGGCTTGGGGTTCAGCGAGCGAATCTCGGCGATCATCTGGCGCAGATCTTCCTTATCGACGTCGCAACGTTTGCGCAGATCGTCGAAGCGGCCTTCCGCCACGAGGTTCAGGTTTTCCAACAAGGTCTGCATGGCCGGATCAAGACGGTCCTGGTCGCGCAGCTGCAGCGTCAGGCATTCCTGTAAATTGCGGGCGCAGACGCCGGCGGGATCGAAGCGCTGCAGCAGCTTGAGCACGGCTTCCACTTCGGAGACCTCAACACCCAGCATGTCCGCTACCGGCGCCAAATCGTCCTTGATGTAGCCGGCTTCGTCGGTCATATCGATCAGCTGCGCGCCGATCAGCCGCTGCGTCGGATCCTGAATATCGAGATGCAACTGTTCGAGCAGATGCTGGCGCAGCGTCATGTCCTGCGACGGATTATCCTCGATACCACGCGTATCGCCGTCATCGTCGAAGCTGCCGCCGGAACCGCCGGACGCGCTTTGCGACTGGCGCAGGTAATCGCGCTCGATGTCGCGGCTATCGTCGAAACCGCCGCCCTCTTCCGCGCTGTCGGAAAAATTATTGTCGCCGCTGTCGCCGAAATCGGCCTCGCGCGGTTTATCTTCCAAAGATTCGGCAAAGGAAGACTCTTCCTCTTCACTGGACTCTTTTACTTCCTCGTCCGATACGCTGGCATCGCCCTCGCCGTCTTCCTGCGCGAGGAAAGGATTTTTTTCCAGCTCCAGCTCGACGAACTCGCGCAACTCAAGCGCCGTGCATTGCAGCAGCTTGATCGACTGCTGCAGCTGCTGCGTCATTACCAACGATTGGCCGTGGCGGAGTTCGAGTTTCATGGCTGCTGTTAAATGTTATTTCCCTGCAAGATCATTTTCTCACTTGTTCGCTCTTGTTTCCAAGCGATTTTTTTAAAATTCATGCAAGTTTCATGCAAATATTAGACAGTTGAGACAAATTGTCTCTTCCTAAATTACAACAACTTAATAATTAAGTGGTAAATTTTCTCTTAACGCCACAGGCGATTGACAAGCGCAAGAAAAGCTCAGTTGAACTTAATACGCTGTCTTATGCGGTTGATCGGGCGCTCGACCACTATGTGGAACAACGATGCGGCGAAGGTCGCGAGCAGCAATCCCATCAGACAAAATACCCAACCATGAAAAGGCTGAAGCGGCAGCACTGCGTGCAGCGCAATCCCGACAGGGATATGCAGCAGGAACAGAGGATAGGAGATGTCGCCCAGCCAGTGGTCCAGCGCAACGAGCTTGGCGGGAAGACGCTGCACATCAATGGTCATCAGCCCGTAAATGACCAGCGCGTTTGCCAGCATGGCAGTGTAATAGCCGGCGAAATATTCGGGGTCGCGCATCGGGATGATAAAAAATCCGATAACCCATGTGCATGCAACAGCAACACCATAGAACCAGCCGCACCGCGTGACGCGGCCTTGCACTTTACCCCGCAGGTACAGCATGCCGATGCAAAAAGGCAACGCGCCCGCCAGTGGACTTGGGTGGCGCAGGGATATGGTGTTCAGCGGACCGTAGACGGCAGAAAGTATCGCGACGGCTACGGTATAGACCACAGCGAATACTATGAAAGCCCTGCGTTTGCCCGGGCTCTCCAAAAAGTACGGCATGAGCGCCCAATACAGCATTTCCACGCCCAGCGACCAGGCGACCACCAGCAGCTGCGGATTCTGGTACATGCCGAGAATATTCACCAGGCCGAAGGTGGTGAGATTGGTGATCCATTGCCAGGTGGTTTTCGGGATCCAGATGGCGACGTTGATGTCCCTGGCCACATCCGGAAATTCCCATGCAAGTGCGATGACGATCAGAAGCGCCAGCCAGTAGGCAGGATAGATGCGCAAAAACCGGTTGATGCCATAACGCTTCTTTCCCCCTTCCAGAGGAAGATAGTTGCAGGAAAGGATATAGCTGACCACATAGCCGCTCAGGATAAAAAACCCATACACAGCGTTGACGCCAAGAACCGTATAAGGAAGGAAATGCGAAATTACCACCAGCGACGCCAGAACATAGCGATAGAGGCCAAACATGCCGAACACAGGCATGGAGCCTGCGGAAGCGGTTACACTAGAGGCTGAAGCGGTCGCCAAGATAGACCCGGCGCACATCGACATTATTCACGATTTCCGACGGCGTGCCTTCCATTAATACGCTGCCTTCATGCATGATGTAGGCGCGGTCGATGAATTCGAGAGTTTCGCGCACGTTGTGGTCGGTGATGAGTACGCCGATGCCGCGATCTTTCAAATGCCCCACCAGGTTGCGCACGTCGTCTACCGCGATGGGGTCGATGCCGGCGAGCGGTTCGTCGAGCAGGATGAAGGACGGGCGGCAGGCCAGCGCGCGCGCGATTTCCACGCGGCGACGTTCGCCGCCCGAGAGGGTGATGCCTTCGGCGAGGCGCAGATGCGTGATCGAAAATTCGGCCAATAAATCATCGAGCATCATGTTGCGGATGGAAGGATCTTTTTCCACCAGCTCGATGACGGACATGATATTCTGCTCTACGGTCAGGCCACGAAAAATGGAGGCTTCCTGCGGCAGATAACCGATACCTAAGCGCGCGCGGCGATACATCGGCAGGCGCGTGATGTCCTCACCGTCGAACATGATCTGCCCGACGTCGGGCCGGATCAGCCCGGTGATCATATAAAAACACGTCGTTTTACCGGCGCCGTTGGGTCCCAGCAATCCGACGGCCTCGCCGCGCTGCAGCCCGAGACTCACATCGCGCACGACCGGCCGGCCGCCGTAGCGCTTGCCGATATGGTGGACTTCAAGGCCTGAATTGGTGGCAACCAGCGTCGGCCCGTTGCCCATGGAGGGGCTGGCACTGGATATTTCCATGCCTTCGGGAGCGATTGTCGTTTCTTTCTTTTTAAACCAGTCGATCATGGTGCCTTGGTATCGGTTGTTGCGCTCGGAGGGGGTGGATTGGCAGTTTGGGTGTCAATTGTTTTTACGCCCTGGGTATCTGAAGTCTTCGCAGCATTGGTTTTGTCTTTTGCAGGCTTATTCGCATTCTTATCTTCCGGAATGAACAGCGCACGCACGCGGCCGCTTGGCAGTGCCTGCGGCTGCTGCGCGCTGGCCGAGGCTTCCGGCCCGCCGATCAGCACACTTTGACCGGTGTCGAGATTATACGTCAGATGCTCGCCTTTCAAGGTATTATTACCGCGCGTCAGCAAGACTTTAGAGTCTAAATGAATTTCATGTTTTTCAGTATCATAGTTGCCGGTAAGGCCAGTGGCTGTATCTTCCGGCGTGGAGAAAAATACATTGCCTTCCACTTCAATGCGGCGGATGGCGTCCTGCTTCACGGCATTGTCCTGGCCCGGTATTTTAGGCGGTTTTGGTGCTTTTTGCCCCGTTTCGGCATTATCGTCGGGCTTGCGGTAAAACACTATCATCTTATCCGACTTGAGGCGCAAATCCCCCTGGATGGCAACGACATGGCCGATGAAGACGGCGCGGTTTTCCTCCTGATACACCTCCAGGCTGTCGGAGGTGATTTCAATAGGCTGCTTATTGTCCAGTTTTTTGACCGGCGTTGCCGCAGCCGAAGCGGAAGCTGGCTGCACTTGCGCCATGGCAACTGCAGGTAGCAACCCGAACGTCATAAGACAGAGTATATGCAGGCGGGAAAGCGTCATAGGACTAATGGTAAAGTATCATTCTTACTGAACCGTTAAAGTGGATGATATGGGTCTTTCCATCGCTGGAAAAACTGTCGGCGGTCAGTGTTCCCGGCGGCCCCTGCCCCTCTACCGGGCTGTCGCCATCGACATTGCCCTGTTGGATGTCGACATGGGCGTGATCGCTGCGGAACTCATAGCCGCCATCGGTAAATAGCGTCACATGGCCGTTAAGCAGCATCTGCTTGCTTTGCGTATTGAGTTCGCCCTTATCGGAATTGAGCCCCAGCCAGCGGCCATTGCTCTTTATCATGTCGGCGGTGACCGTATCCATGTCGACGGTATTTGCATCTTTTTGAATCGCTTTGATGGCATCCACCGTGTAGGGCTCATTTTCCTTGTCGATGCCCTGGTAGTGCGGCTTTATCATAAGGTCCTGCAGGCTGCTTGTATGTGGGATGCTGGACAGGATAATACGCGAAGAGCGCTCGCCGGTATTGTCGGAGGCGATATAGATGACGGCAGCCACCACACAGGCGGCAAGCAGCCAGAGCAAGCGCTTGATGAGGTAGACAAAGCGCGTGTAATAGCCGATGGGGCGGGTCGGGCGGCGCGAAGGGTTCAGCGATACTTCTTCCGGAGATGGCTCGGCGGCGGCAGGAGCGGCTGGATGTTTTCCCGGCATTGCCTAGGCGACACCTGCACGCAGGCAGTCATGAATATGGATGATGCCGATCGGTTTTGCACCGTCGACCACGAACAAGCTAGTGATGCGCCTTTCATTCATGATCGCCAGCACTTCAGCGGCCAGTGCCTTGGAGCGAATGGTAAGCGGGTTCCTGGTCATCACGTCGGCGGCTTTCATGGTCAGGAATTTCGGGTTCATATGGCGGCGCAAATCGCCGTCGGTGATGATGCCGACCAGTTTGCCGCTGCCATCGACTACGCCCGCGCAACCGAAGCGTTTTCCTGTTACCGCCAACAGCGCATCGCGCATGAGCATGCCGGTTTTGATCAGCGGCACTTCACTGCCCGTATGCATGAGATCAGCCACACGGGTAAAAGCCGCCCCCAGTTTTCCGCCCGGATGGTAGGTGGCGAAATCGTCTTTGGTGAAACCTTTGCGCTCCAATACGGCCACGGCCAGCGCATCGCCCAGCGCGATCATCATGGTGGTGGAAGTGGTCGGCGCGTCGGTCGGCGGCGCTTCGGGAATGGCCGGCAGCACCAGGGCGATGTCCGCCGCCTCGACCAGCATCGAGCCCTCGCGCCGCGCCACGCCGATCAGCGGAATGGCGAAGCGCTTGCAGTAGGCGATGATGTCGGACAGCTCGGCCGTCTCGCCGGAATTGGACAGGGCCAGCACGGCGTCGTCCTTGGTGATCATGCCGAGATCGCCGTGACTTGCCTCACCGGGATGCACGAAATGCGCCGGCGTGCCGGTCGATGCCATGGTCGCGGCGATCTTGCGCGCAATATGACCGCTCTTGCCCATGCCGGTGACGATGACGCGGCCTTTAATGCCCGCGATGCATTCCACCGCTCGCGCGAACCCACCGTCAAGCGATTCGGCCAGCGCCTTCAATCCCTTGATTTCCTGCTCGAGCACGGCGCGGCCGTGAGCCACGTCGTTTTTTTCGTTAGGGATAATGTTTTTTGTCGGTTTGATTGCCATAATAATCCGGTAATTCGCTATGTCGGCATAGTAGAATTACGAATGCGCAAAAATATCTTCGTTTTCAAAGCCTGCCAAATCCAGTTCGGCGCGGAAGGGCAGGAAATCGCAGCAGGCAGCCAGCAGATCCTGGCGCTTCTCGCGCGCGATCATTTCATCGAGCTTCTCGCGCAGACGATGCAGGTACAGCACATCGGACGCGGCATATTCGATCTGCTCTTTGGAAAGCGTATCAGCGCCCCAGTCCGAACTCTGCTGCTGCTTGGAAATTTCAACGCCGAGCAGCTCGCGACAAATGTCCTTATAGCCGTGCTTGTCGGTATAGGTGCGGCAGAGCCGCGAGGCCGTGCGCGTGCAATAAACGGGCGCGATGCGCACGCCAAGATAATAGCGCATGATGGATAAATCGAAACGCGCGAAATGGAAAATCTTGGTGCGCTTTTTATCGGTCAGCAGCTTGATGAGATTCGGCGCCTTGTAATGTGTATGCGCTACTGCTTCGCTACTTGAGCGCGGGTTCTGCGCAAGCTGCACGAGATGCGCATCACCCTTGCCGTCCGACAGTTGGACGAGGCATAGCCGGTCGCGCTTGTTGTTCAGGCCCATGGCTTCCGTATCCACCGCGATATCGCCCGCAAAGGTCACATCGGCAGGCAGGTCGCCTTTATGCAGATGATTGGTAATGGCTCATCTCCTTGTTGTTGCATGCAGTTGTACCCCATCTTGCCCCGGCAGCAAGCAATTTTTAGGGCGTTTGCTGCCATAACCGGTAGGCAATCATCAACGCCAGGATGATAATCATCCAGATGCCGCTATAAGTGAATGCCTGCGATACGCTGATGCGCCGCCGGCTCAACATGCCGCCACCGATCAGCGCCAGAAAGCCCAGCAAATAAATGACACGCACCCATTCGTCGGGCGCGAGGCGTGCGGCGGGAAACTGCCATTGCGCCAAAAGCAGGATGGCCAGCGTGGCAAGGATGATAGTCAAGGTTATACGGCCGCGGTTCGGCATAGGCGTTTTCTAGCATAAATCACGTTAAAAGCCTACAGGATAGGCTAGGAAGCAGCCCTACAATTGTACCCCGGCGGTATTTCAGCTATACTTAAGTCCATGCTGCATCGCGGACAATATATGCTTCTGGCGCTGTTCCTGGTTTTCGCCATCGGCACGGCGGAATGGGCGGAGGCCCGCCAGTTTAGAACGCGCGAAGGTAAGCAGTTGCATATGGTTTCCTCCGAGCCGCGTAACGATCAGGTGCTACACCAATCGCCTGCTCGCATCGTTATCAATTTCTCCAAACAGATCAGCAGCGGATCCTTTAAAGTCACCGACAATTACGGCAGCGATCTCACCGACGGGAAAGTGGATGTAAAAGGCAAGAGCATGTCCGCCAGCCTGCGCTCGCTTTCATCGGGGCGCTATACGGTGCGTTGGCGCGCTTCTTGTTCCTGCAGCGATCCCGACGCCAGCGACAGCTTCAGTTTCACCGTCCAATAATTTCCCGACATTTATTGGGCGCCCGAATCATAGGCGGGCGTGGCATTGCTGTCGGTCGCGTCATGCGACGGGTTGAAGGGCTGCGGCCCATAGAGATTGATGACCGGCGCACCCTGCTCCGTGCTACCACTACTACCGCCCCCCGAACTTCCGGCAGGCACCGCCGGCGCCGCAACAATAGGCGGCGGATTGAAAGGAGCATTGCGGTTGACGGGTACGGGAAAATTCAGTCCCTCTTCTTCCGTACCGGAAGTTGAGGTATTTGGCGTTTCCACACCTCCCGGGGGATTATTCGGCAGCGGGTTGCTTGGCCGTGGATTTTCCGGCAATGGATTTTCCGGCTGCGGATTATTGGGGCGCTGGTTGGTCGGCAACGGATTGTTAGGCAGCGGATTATTCGGCAGCGCGTTGGCTGGAAGCGGGTTATTCGGCGGCGCGTTGGTTGGCTGGATATTCGTAGGAAGCACATTGGTTGGCGGCGTGTTGACCGGCCTTGTATTCACCGGCGCGATATTGCTTGGCCGCGAATTAATCGGCGCGATATTGGGCGGACGGGAATTGGTGGCCGGCGAATTGGCCGGGCGGGAGTTGGTAGGCGCGTTATTCGCCGGACGCGAATTGCTGGCGGGCGGATTGCTCGGGGCCGGGTTGCTTGGGCGCGGGTTGCTATCAGCCGCAAAAGTGCTTTTCATGGCCAGAAATCCCAGGCAGCAGGCCAGAATAACAGTCGGCAGGATAGGCAATCGGATAAGCATAGAGTATGATTATAAAGGATTTCCTCAAACGGGAAAACTGGCAAAGTGGTTTAACGCGGCGTTATTCATGCCTTTGTACGGCAAAAATGGTTGAATTTTGGCCACTTTGAAGGTTTACTCGGTAGGTTATAAAAAACAGGCAATTAAGCCAGGGCGACAGGGAGAAATATAATGCCGGATCAGAAAATCATCACCATCGTCGGCGGTACCGGCTTCGTCGGGCACTACGTGGTGCGGCAGCTTGCCAGGTCGGGCTATACCATCCGCGTCATCTCGCGCAATCCGGATGCGGCGCTGGAGCTTAAGACCTCCGGCGATGTCGGCCAGATCGTGCTGATGAAAGGCGATCTCGCCAAGCCCGAGTCGCTGGCCGGTAAGTTAGATGGCTCCTATGCCGTCATCAATCTGGTCGGCATTTTGTTTGAATCGGGTCGCCAGACGTTCACGCGCCTGCATGCGCAAGGATCGGAGAAGCTTGCCCAACTCGCCAAGGCGGCGGGAGCGAAGCGCTTTATTCACGTGTCTTCGCTCGGCATCGATAAGGCGTCGGGCCAATACGCGCATTCGAAGGCCGTCGGGGAAAAAGCCGTGCTGGCCGCGTTCCCGGAAGCCACTGTGTTGCGTCCGAGCGTCGTATTCGGACCGGAAGATAATTTCTTCAACCAGTTCGCTGCCATCAGTTCGCTGGCGCCGGTGCTACCCTTGATCGGCGGCGGCCATACGCGTTTCCAGCCGGTCTATGCAGGCGACGTGGCAAAAGCCATCGAAACCTGCCTGACGCGTGATGATGTGCAGGGACAGGTTTATGAGCTCGGCGGGCCGCAGATTTATACGTTGAAAGAAATCTTCGAATACATCCTCAAAATCACCGGACGCCACCGCGCGCTGTTGCCGATCCCGTTCGGCATCGCTTCGATTATGGGCACGTTTGGCGAAATCCTTCCGCGCCCACCACTGACGCGCGACCAGGTGACACTCTTACGCCACGACAATGTGGTAAGCGCCGGTGCCCGCACCCTCTCCCATCTGGACATTCATGCCACGGCGATCGACGTCATCGTGCCGGATTACCTGGCGCGCTTCCGCAAGGGAGGCAAGCTCGCCGCATGACCAACAAAATGCTCGGCTTCACCAATACGGAACAACACTACCCGGAGACGATGCCGGTGGCGGCGCGCGAAAGCAATTTCGACGAGATCTACGGCCAGTTCGACCCGGCGGAAGCGGCGGTGCAGGCAGCGCGCTGCTCGCAATGCGGCATTCCTTTCTGCCAGATACACTGCCCGCTTTCCAACAACATCCCCGACTGGCTGAAGATGACGGCTGACGGGCGCTTGCAGGAAGCGTATGAGCTTTCGTCGGCTACCAATAATTTCCCGGAAATCTGTGGCCGCATCTGCCCGCAGGACAAACTCTGCGAAGGCAACTGCGTCATCGAAAAAGGCTTCAAGTCGGTCACCATCGGCTCGGTGGAAAAATACATCACCGAAACCGCCTTCGCCAACGGCTGGGTAAAACCCATCAGCGTCGGCAGCGAAAGCGGCTTCTCCGTCGGCATCATTGGCGCGGGGCCGGCAGGTTTGGCCGCTGCCGACATGCTGCGCCGCAAAGGCCACGAAGTGCATGTGTATGACCGCTACGACCGCGTCGGCGGATTACTGATTTACGGTATCCCGAATTTCAAGCTGGAAAAACATATTATCCAGCGCCGCCATCACCTGCTCAAGGAAAGCGGCATCCGGTTCCATCTCGGCCACGATACCGACGGGCGCGCATTCGATGAAATGCGTGGCAAGCATGACGCCGTGCTGATCGCCACCGGCGTCTATAAATCACGAGAGATCGAAATCCCCGATTACAGCCTTGATAATATCGTTCCGGCGCTCGATTACCTGACCGCCAGCAACCGCAAGGGGCTTGGCGACAGCGTGCCGGAATTCGATAACGGCTATTTCAATGCCGAGGGTAAAGAGATCGTCGTCATCGGCGGCGGCGACACGGCGATGGACTGTGTACGCACCGCGGTGCGCCAGGGCGCGAAAAAAGTCACTTGCCTCTACCGCCGCGACCGCATCAATATGCCCGGCAGCCAGCGCGAAGTGAAAAACGCCGAGGAAGAAGGCGTGCAGTTCGTGTGGCTTTCCGCTCCGAAGGCTTTCGTCGGTAATAAAAACGTGCAGCAGATCCTGGTGCAGCGCATGCGTCTGGTGGCGCATGAAGCGTCCGGCCGCCAGTCGGTCGTGCCGGTGGAAGGCGAAAATTTCGCCGTCGCTGCCGATATGGTTATCAAGGCGCTCGGTTTCGATGCCGAGGATTTGCCAACATTGTTTGCCGCAAAAGAGCTGAAGCTTTCGCGCTACGGCACCGTTGAAGTGAACAACCGCACCATGATGACCTCCATCCCCGGCGTCTTCGCCGCTGGCGACATCGTGCGCGGCGCATCGCTCGTCGTCTGGGCGATCCGCGACGGACGCGACGCCGCCGCCGCCATCCATCAGCACATCATGACCCAAGCCAGGAGCATAGCCGCATGAAGTATCTTATCGCCAGCCTATGTATAATATTTTGCGTGCAAGAGGCATGCGCGCAGCAAATACCCGACCAGTCGCTGACGCCGGCGCAAACCGCGCAGCAGCCGAACATC
>Ga0206991_10327_pt1 | contig 13573 bp, 12 predicted proteins | sample Alteio_BWMinCont_9_FD_153286 | JGI IMG/M metagenome (GOLD analysis project Ga0206991, IMG submission 153286) | Enriched cells from forest soil in Barre Woods Harvard Forest LTER site, Petersham, Massachusetts, United States -... | ecosystem: Environmental > Terrestrial > Soil > Temperate forest >...
GATGACAAGAGCTTCGAGAAGAAGGACCGTTCCGTGAACGAGCCTATCTTCTTCTATACCGGCGGAAGCCGTGCGGCACTCGAACTGGTAATTAACAAAGTAACCAAGACGGGAGCCACAGGCTATTTGAGTCTTCCTAAGTCCGCAGGGGCCACGGCAAGCGCCAGTAGTACCGCAGCGAGCAGCTAATAAGATTCGACCTATTGCACCAAGGATCAGCGCCGCCTGAGAGTCGGATTCTGATCACGAAAGGGAGGACTCGCTAGAGTCCTCCTTTTTGTTTGTGCAGCGCTCTTTAGAAGTAGACCTCGGCAGTATCTACAGGGCGGTGTTTTCGCACGCGTCAATGGTGATTCACGTTCCACCCGTTTTGTGCAACGCAACGTTTCCGCTACGATGTACTGCTGCCATGACTACCACCACTCTGATTCATGCCAAACAGGCGGTCACGCCCACAGGCGAAATCGCGGATGCCGGAATACTCATGCGCGACGGCGTTGATCGATTTCATCGTGGTTACGAGCGATGAGCGTGCCCATTTCGCTACGCGCCATTTGAATGCTGTTCTTGGTGGCGTCCAGATCGCCCTTCACGCCAGTCACGTCGCCATTCAGCCTATTGACATCGTCAGCGCTCGCTTTGGTTGCCAACTCCGAATTCACGGAGCTTTGCAAACCGCTAAGCTTCTTCTCGTATGCCACCGTTGCGGATTTGGTTTGCTTGCGCGCTGCGATCAACTCGGATTGCGTTACGTTGAGTTTGTTGGTCACCACTTTCAGATCGCTCTGAAGCTGCTGATTTTGCTCCTCTGCTTTCGCCAAACGCTGGCCGAGTGTGTCAGTGGCCTGCTTCAGCGACGCTTGGGTTGACTGTTCAACATTGTTAGCGTGACTGATCGCGCTCCACCCTACTCCCAGCCCAATCAACGACAAAATCGCCACGATTACTACCGCCAGCGCCAACCAGCGCGGGGCTTCCACTGTCTGCACCACCGGTTCCTGATACTCACTCATGTTGAGGTCTCCTCTTTCGGCGGCACCCACCCGGGCACGCCACATACAGGGAACAGTGCATATCGTCGGCCAACATCCCTGTATGGTGGCTGACGGAGGCAAGGCCAGCGGCTACAGTTACATAGGCAACGTCAGAAAAGGTATGAGAGCGGGACTAATGGTACTAGAACCAGGTAAGGCTTACACGGTTCATTACACACACGTAAAAACTGCTAACGGAGTGTCATTTAGGAGAGTTGGGGCAGAACCAGTTTTGGCGAAGAAAATCCAGAGGAAGACACACAAGTCTTTGCTATAAATTACTCTTAGGTAAGGAGTTATTCCTAAGCGGCCCTGCTAGCAGTAGTCGGCTCTCCGGTCAGGCCCGACCCGAAGTAGCGATCCAAAGTGTGGGTTGCGGCCTCCAGGACCAACCGGCAATCGGCGCACCCGCTCAGATGCGCGGAGATCTCGTCTTCCACATTCGGCGACAATCTGTGTTCTAAATACCAGCAAATCAAATGGATAGTGTCTCGACAGCTCATGTTTCCTGTCTTCCTGAACGCCCCTGATGTTGCATGCACCGCGAACTCAGACAGTGCATCCCGCGCACCATATTTTGGTGGATGCTGGGAAGAACGCAAGGCGGTGAATTTTATGTGCTTAGCGAAAGTGTGCAAAGAAATGGACAAAGTGTTGGGGCAATATTTACGCACTCGACGCTTCGCACAAATCGCCAATGCTCGAGAGTCTCTTTCTCCCCCCACTCCTCAGGAGCGGCTGGGGACTATGGTCAATTCACGCAGTGCGGCGATGCGATCCGCCAGCGGCGGGTGTGTGCTGAACAGCGAGGACAAAGTGCCGCTGCCGAACCACGGTTTCACGATGCACAGCGCAGCCGTCGACGGAGGAAGGCTTGTTGTGGGAATGCGCTGGTTGTAGGCTCCCAGCTTTTGCAAGGCGCTGATTAGTCCGTAAGGCTGGCCCACCATGCGAGCCCCGGTCTCATCCGCCGAATATTCCCTTGTGCGAGACAGAAAAAGTTGCAGAATCAGTGCGGCAATGGGTGCCAGGAAAATCATAAGAAGCGCGGCAAGACCGCCGCCACGTTCGCGGTCGTCATCGCCTCCGCCAAGTCCGCCAAAAATCATGGCAAAGCGTCCCATGGACGCGAGATACGTTATGGCGCCAGCAATGGTAGCCGCGATAGAGCTGGTCAGTATGTCGTAGTTACGCACGTGGGAAAGCTCGTGCGCGATGACACCTTCGAGTTCCTCATCGTTCATCAGTTGAAGCAAGCCTTCCGTTACCGCCACGGAAGCGTGATGAGGATTTCGACCGGTGGCGAAGGCGTTTGGCGCGGCTTCGGGAATTACGTAAAGTTTGGGGACTGGCAAGTTGGCCTTCGCTGCGAGTCTTTCCATCACTGCGTATAGCCGCGGGACTTGTTCTCGCGTAACCGGCTTCGCTCCGCTGGAGGCTAGCGCAATTTTGTCCGAGAAAAAGTAAGAGATGCCGTTCATCAGGACAGCGATCGCCAGCGCGATTTTTAATCCGTTCTGCCCGCCAATCGCGCCGCCGACAACGACCAGCATAATGCTTAGCAGGATCAACAGCACACCTGTTCGCAAGATTTTCATAAGGGTCCCATCATTTACTACGCACAACTGACAAAAATATTTCGCGGTGAGAATAGCGAAGCTACTATCAGCGAAACGGCTCCGTTACTGGATTAGATTCAGGCCGCAGCTGCGGGTTGTTTTTCCGCAACCACGGTGAATTGCATCTTCTCTCCCGAAGGATCGCGATCCACGCGAATGCGTTGGCCAGGAAGCACTTTACCTTCCAGGATCAGCAATGCGAGCGGATCCTGAATCAAGCGCTGAATCGTGCGTCGCAAGGGTCGCGCGCCATACGCTGGATCGTAGCCCTCGCGGAGAATCAGTTCTTGTGCGGCGGCAGTCAGCTCCAGTGTGATTTGACGTTCCGCGAGCAGCTTCTCCACGCTCTTTAAGAGCAACTCGACGATCTTTCCGAGCTGTTCCTTGCCCAGCGGATTAAAGATGACGATTTCGTCGATGCGATTGATGAACTCTGGCCGGAACGCCGCACGCAATGCCTCCATGGCTTCCTTACGGGCCGCCTCGGGATCATTTCCTGCCAGCTCGTAGATCGCCGCGGAGCCGACGTTGCTGGTCATGACCAAAACGGTGTTTCGGAAGTCCACAGTGCGGCCCTTGCCATCGGTCAAGCGACCGTCTTCCAGAATTTGCAGAAGCACATTGAATACGTCGGGATGGGCCTTCTCGATTTCATCGAACAGAATAACCGAGTAAGGATGGCGGCGGACTTGTTCCGTCAATTGTCCGCCTTCTTCGTATCCCACGTATCCTGGCGGCGCGCCAATCAGCCGCGAGACGCTATGCCTCTCCATGTATTCGCTCATGTCGATTCTAATCATGAGCTTTTCGTCATCGAACAAAAATTCAGCAACGGCGCGAGCGAGTTCCGTCTTGCCCACGCCGGTAGGGCCCATAAAAATAAAGGATCCGATGGGCCGTTTGGGGTCTGACAAACCCGCACGGTTTCGCCGCACGGCGTTGGCAACGCGGGCGAGTGCGTCGTCTTGGCCCACCACTCGCTGGTGCAATCTTTCTTCCATGTGCACGAGCTTTTGCACTTCGCTTTCCAGCAAACGGCCAGCGGGAATTCCCGTCCATTTGCTCACCAGTTTGGCGATGTCTTCTTCGTCGACTTCTTCTTTCAGCATGGGCGCATTTTTTTGCATAACAGCGAATTGCGCCTCCGCTTGTTTTAGCTCGCGTTCAGCCGCAGCCATGCGTCCGTAGCGGATCTCCGCCACCTTAGCCAATTCTCCGCTGCGCTCGTATCTCTGCTCTTCAGCTTTGAGCTGTTCAATTTGTTCTTTCAAAGCGCGGATTTTCTGGATCGCTTGCTTCTCAGATTGCCAACGGGCCTTGCGGGCACTCGAATCTTCCTTGAGCCTTGCCAATTCTTTTTCAATTTGCGTGCGGCGCTCTTTCGAATGCTTATCAGTTTCCTTCAGTAATGCCTGGCGCTCGATTTCGAGTTGCATGATGCGCCGTTCGATTTCGTCGATCTCCACAGGAAGAGAATCGATCTGCATGCGCAAACTGGCGGCGGCCTCGTCGATCAAGTCGATGGCTTTGTCGGGCAAGAATCGATCAGAAATATAACGGTGCGACAGAGTAGCTGCAGCGATAATTGCCGCGTCCTTAATACGCACGCCGTGATGGACCTCGTAGCGTTCTTTGAGGCCGCGTAGAATGGAAATGGTGTCCTCCACGGAGGGTTCCTCGACCATCACCGGCTGGAAGCGGCGTTCGAGCGCAGGATCCTTTTCGATATATTTTTTGTATTCATTCAGGGTGGTGGCACCGACCGCGCGCAGTTCGCCGCGTGCCAGTGCTGGTTTCAACATATTCGACGCGTCCATGGCACCTTCAGCCGCGCCTGCGCCTACCAGCGTGTGCAATTCGTCGATGAACAGAATGATCTGTCCTTCGGCTTGACTGATTTCCTTTAATACCGCTTTCAAGCGATCTTCGAATTCGCCGCGATATTTAGCGCCCGCGACCAGGGCGGCAAGATCGAGTGCTACCAGCCGCTTGGTTTTCAACACGTCTGGCACGTCGCCGGACACGATGCGTTGCGCCAGGCCCTCTACGATGGCGGTCTTTCCTACGCCGGGCTCACCAATCAGAACGGGGTTATTTTTCGTCCTGCGCGCAAGAATTTGCATTACACGGCGGATTTCTTCATCGCGCCCGATCACCGGATCGAGTTTCGAACGCCGAGCCAGTTCGGTAAGATCGCGCGCGTACTTTTCGAGCGATTCGTAGGTCGCTTCGGGATTTTGCGTAACCACTCGTTGTGAACCGCGCACACTTGTGAGTGCTTGCAGAATTGCTTCGTGCGTCGCGCCAAGGCGCTTCAACAGTTGTCCCGCGGGGTCGCGATCCTCATTGGCAATCGCCAGGAATAAATGTTCGGTTGAGACGTACTCATCCTTAAATTTGTCCGCTTCTTTAAACGCGCGCTCCAACACGCGGTTTACCGCGGTGCCCATGTGTTGCTGTCCGAAGCCTTGCACCTTGGGCAGGCGCGAGATTTCGCGCTCGATTTCCTGGGACAAGGCTTCGGGGCGTATGCCTAGTTTCGTAACCAGCGGCGGCACAACGCCGCCCTCCTGCGCGACCAACGCAGCAAGTAAATGTACCGGCTCAATCTGCTGGTTTTCATGGCGGGCCGCTATTTCCTGGGCCTCTTGCACCACTTCCTGGGCCTTTACGGTCATTTTGTCAAATCGCAACATTTGCTCCTCGCTTCTTCAGTCTCAAACACATCTTCGATGAACAGAACCAACCATTTGACTCAAGCAACTTCAAGGAAAGCAAAAGGGCTGGCCACCTCGCCAGCCCTCTCACTCAAGCCGAAATGTAGGCTGGTGTCACTCTATTACTTAGCTCCCGCTCCCGCAGCGGCCGCGGCGACTGCCGGCGTACTGGTTGCCTGCGTGCCGACGTTGACTTTAATCTGCTTGGGCTTGGCTTCCTCGCGCTTCGGAATGTGTAATGTCAAGACGCCGTTCTGATAGTCGGCCCTGATTGCCTCGGTGTTGACGGTATTAGCCAGCGAAAAGCTCCGCGCAAACGAGCCATAGGCGCGTTCAACTCGCAGATAGTTGCCGTCGTTCACCTGCTTTTCGAATTTCCGCTCGCCGCGAATGGTCAATATATTGTTTTCCACGCGGATGTCGAGGTCTTTGGGATCTACGTCCGGGAGATCCGCTTTTACGATCAATTCATGCTCGGTTTCCATAATGTCGACTGCGGGTGCCCAAGTCGTGAGGTTGGATTCCTCCTGGCGATTGAAGCCCTCGCCGAACATGCGGTTCAGTTGCTCATGAAGCGTGGTTGCGCCACGGAAAGGTTCAAAACGGTTCAAATTAGCCATGTGTTTGCCTCCAATATCGGTGGTAATGTGACTGCAGACGCAATATACAATCTGCGTGTCCTATTGTCAATAAATAAAATTACCACATGTATGTTACCTATTATCAGTAGAATACGTTTATGTATGGCATTATTATGTCTTGGCTCCAAGCTGATACGAATGAGCTAGGCATGAGAGCCTGCTAAACTTGTGCGCCATGCAACTGTCCGAATTCGATTACGCGCTGCCCGGCCAGCAAATCGCGCAATACCCCCTGAAAAGTCGTGATGCCTCGCGGATGCTCGTGTTGGATCGTGCCTCTGGCGGAGATAAAGATGGCTTCTTCGCTGATCTGCCGGGTCTTCTGCGTGGAGATGAATTGATCGTCGTGAATAACGCCCGTGTTATCCCGGCGAGGCTGCTGGGACGACGGGTGAAAGAGGCTGCCGTGGACGACTTAAAGGAATCGTCGCCGGCCGACGGTGAAATCGAAATCTTGTTATCGCGCCAGCTAGATGACGTCACTTGGGAGGCACTAGCTCGACCCGCCAAAAAACTTCATGTTGGCCAACGAGTGCAATTTGGCGCGGGCGAGTTTGCAGCGGAAGTCATCGCACATGGCAAGCGGGGTCAGCGTACCTTGCGGTTCTCTTCCGGCAGGGGTGCTGCAGTAAATGACGAGATCAACCGGCTGGGTCACGTACCGCTTCCGCCATACATTGGTCGCGTCGACGAACCTTCTGACCGCGAACGTTACCAGACGATTTTTGCCAGCCAACCCGGTGCGATCGCCGCTCCCACTGCGGGGCTACATTTCACCCCAGAAATTCTCGAAAAGATTCGAGAGCGTGGGATTGAAATTTGCGAGCTGACGTTGCACGTCGGGCTGGGAACTTTTCAGCCCATTCGGGCGGAAACATTGGAAGCGCATGTGATGCACAGCGAAGCGTACGAGATTCCGAGGAAGACGGCGGAGCGGATCTGTAGCGCCAAAAGTGCCGGGCGACCCATCCTGGCAGTGGGCACGACCACCGTGCGTACTCTAGAAGCTGCGGCCCTTCGCGCAAGCGAAGCAGATGCTGGTCAACTCCTGACCGCTGGCAAAGCGGAAGCGCGTCTTTTCATCACGCCAGGATTTCGCTTTCGGGTGGTTGACGCCCTGCTTACCAACTTTCATCTCCCTCGATCGACGCTACTAGCTCTGGTTTGCGCGCTAGGCGGACGTGAACGAATCTTGAACGCCTACCGTCACGCCGTCGCGGCTGGATACCGATTCTACAGTTATGGTGACTGCATGCTGTTTCGCTGAATTGCAGATGAAAGGAATTGAAAGTTACGACCCTGAGTGCAGGGCCGGCAATCCAAATGAACTGCCACCGCAGATACCCAAGATGAAAATCGGAAAGAGCGAAAGGGAAGTAAACGTCGGGTCGACTTCCCTATCGCTTCGATTGAGAAGAATCATTGGCCTTCTTTACTCGCTGAGGATGAAGACGCGCTTTTGACCGGAAAAACGGACTTCTTTTACTCGCCCGTTATCGCCAAGCAACACCGCGTCGTAGTTTGATTTGGCGTCGCGATCTTCCCAGCGGCCTTCCGATTCCGCCACGGTGGTGTTGTTCTTGATGACCGTCGCCTTGTTGCCGTCAATCAGTAAACGGTATTCGCCGGCTTTCAAATCAGCCTTGCCGACTTTTGCGTTTTGAGAAATGTTGATGGTCTTAGATAACGGTTTGGAAAAAGCCGGCATTGTTGATGCTACCAAGGCGGCAACGAATGCGGCGCTGCGTACCAATGATTGGATTTTCATGCGTGTCATACTCCCTTTCGAGAATCGAGTCAGCCGCCGGGCTGTAGCTGTCGGCAAGACAGTTGACACGCAATGTAAGGGCGAGTAGTCTCGCCGCCAGACACCTCTACTTCCTGGACTAACGGCCGGAAAGACTGCGTGTCATTGCCCCGCGGCTGCCACCGCGGGGTTTTTCATATCTAACCTGGAGCAGCCCCGAAACCAGCTGCACTGGTATAGACGAACGCACACCTGCGAATGTTTCGCACATTAAAGAATAAGCTGCAAAAATGTTGCGTAGGCATGGGCCAATTTGGGTTTTCGAAAATGAGAATTGCGCTGAAGAAGGCAATTGTTGCGCCGTACTTGCACCACACTTGGTAAACAATGTGTAAAACGTGTCACTTTAGAACTGGGCTCATCTAAATGAGCTATAGGTTTGCCAGCAGCAATGGGTACATTCGCGATTTTTGACCATGAGAACGACAATGCGAAAACAATCTCAATTTGAATTCGGCTTCGTGCATCGTTAAGCCGCTTCATCTATACTCAGGTGCACTTTTTTTGGGGCCATTGATGCGGATTCTCGTTCTCAGCGATCTTCACGCGAACATGACTGCGTTCGAGGCGGTCCTTCAAGCCGCCAAGGACCGTTGGGATCGATCCGTGTGCCTTGGCGATGTGGTCGGTTATGGGCCCGACCCTAACGAGGTGACGGCTCGGCTTCGTGAATTAGGCACGTACACTATCCGGGGCAATCATGACAAAGCTATCTCGGGATTGATGGTTGCCGATGATTTCAATCCGGTCGCTAAAGCTGCTGTTGACTGGAGCAATAGCGAACTAGAACCCGGACACCTGGAATGGCTAACGAACCTTCCGCGGGGACCGGTCACCAGCGACGGCATCGTTCTCGTGCATGGGGCGTTTCAAGATGAGGACGAGTATGTTTTCACCCCTGCTCAAGCGCTTGAAGGGCTGCTCGATTCCACCGCAGAAGTGACTTTTTTTGGCCACACTCACCACCAGGGTGGATTCTCCTATCTAAATTCCAAGCTGGAAGTTTTGCAGATTCATCCGCGCATTAACGAGTCGTTCGCGCCTTTGCGGCTAGAGCCGCCGCGCAGGTATTTGTTGAATCCGGGCTCCGTCGGGCAGCCGCGCGACGCGGATCCGCGGGCCGCTTTTGCCATCGCCGATCTCGAACATCAGACGGTAGAGTTCTGGCGGGTAGAGTACGATATAGCCGCCGTGCAGCAGCGCATGCGCAAAGCGAGACTTCCGGAGGCGCTGGTGCAGCGCCTGATTGTGGGACGTTAAGCCTGCGGATGCCGCACAGTAGGCAAGTAGCGGATTAATTCTCGAGTCATGTCGACTTCATTTTCAATTCCACCATCGCAGAATAACCAAAGCACCGGCAAAACGCGCCGCATTGTTGTCTTAGCAGTCTCGATAGTGTTTCTGCTGCTGGCATTTTTTCTCTGGCGAGAATCCTCGAACAAGATTCAGCCGGAGGCAACAGGATCGCGAGATGCAGTGGGGACGGATGAGCGCGCTTATACGTCCAAGGTTGGCGTGGATCATGTTGAGATTAGCCGCGCGGAGAATTTTCTGCACCAGGAGGTCACTACGATTTCGGGAGAAATCAGTAATGGTGGCGATCGTTCGCTTGCCGGCGTAGAGTTGACCATCGAATTTTACGACGACCTCAATCAGATCGCGCAGCGCGAAACGCGCAGCTTATTTGGTCCTCCGGGCCCACCTATTCCTCCCGGAGATCATCGCGAATTTGAAGTTTCCTTCGAGCACATTTCGTCGGCCTGGAACATGCGGCAGCCGGTTAACAAGGTAACAGCGGTGCAATTCGCGCCCTCAAAATAATAGGGCTTACCTTGCCACGCTGGGACGACGGAGCCATTTTTTTTGGCTGCAGCGATATCCGCGAACAACTGACCCGTGGCCGCAAAATCGTAGTGGTCGTGTCGGCTTGACGGAGAGCGCGCGGCGCGGCATTCGCGTGGTCATGCGGCAATAGCAACCACAACTCACCACTGATCATCTACAATTCTTAGTCAAATCATTCGATGAGGTGCGGCTTGAAAACACATCCGCCGACAATCGCAATGTGCGCCGTGGGCTTCGTGGTTACCGCAGCGTTCGCGCAAACTCCTGCTTCTGGCAGCAAACGAACGGAGAGTCCGGTGTACAAGGAAAAGTGCGCGAAGTGTCACGGAAAGACCGCCGAGGGCCGGCATTTCGGCGGACCGTCGCTCATCTCCGAAAAAGTTGCTGGTGCTTCTGTGGAGGACTTGCGAAACATCATCGCCAATGGCAAAGGCCGTATGCCAAAGTATGCCGGCAAACTGACGGCCGAAGAGATCGACAATCTTGTCCAGCAGATTCGAGCGCTGAACGGGAAATAAGTGCTTGGCCAGTACGATTTTCGTCGTCACAGGGAACTAGCGCGTCAAAAAATATAGATAAGAAATTATGGCCTTGCGCCGTTTGATGGATCGGCGGAAGACGAAGTGTCTGCATCAAGATCCCATGCGTATGAAGAGTCACCAGGGATGTAGCAGTTTCCGTTGCGGTTGTAGCCAGTGGGGCAACGTGCGGTGAACTCTTTGCGGCGCGGCGACTGGGCGTATTGCCAGGCTTGAGCATAAGCAACGCCGCTGGAATAAGGCGCAGGCGCGGCACCGGGGAACACGCAGCCTGGAGACGGCGGACAAGCGTCGTTAAACACAAAAAATACAAATTCGCGCGATCCGGCGTTAGCTCGAATGTCGTCGGCGGTGAGAATAGTAACTGTGCCCGATTCCTTTACGGGCATTCCGGAGCAATAAACGCCCGCGCGGTATCCGCTACGCGTTAAGCCATCAAGCCAGGCGTGAAGGTAAGCGTGATAGGTCGCGGAGAGGCGGCCTCCTTCTTCGATATCGAGAAAAATGATTGTGCTGGCCGGAAAGCCTTCTCTTTTGGCAGCAACTACCGTTGCGTCAGCGTCGAGAGTTCCTTTGGCTGGACCGTCTGCGTCCTTCTTGAATTCGTGGCTATCGCGCCCGCGAAATAAAACCACAAAACCAAACCCTGCGTTGCGCAGGAAATCGCGCTTGCCGATCCAGGGGTTCGTTTTTTCCCCTGGTGGCAAGTTAAGCCAATAGCCGGTGAAGCTAAAAGTCTTTCGTAGCGTGGCAAAAGCGGCATCACCCGGATAAAGGTTGCGGTCGAACCCCAAATACGCCGTTTGCGGCGGTGTAACGGCACTTACAGTTGAGCGTCCGCGAGCGTCGACGGCTATACCGATCCCGCTGGCGGCGAGGACAGCGGCGAAAAGAACAATAAAAAATTGTTTCACAGTGGAGCCCCGCGACAGAATGCCAGAACGCCGCGAGGCAAGCTAGCCTTCGCGGAGTTTGTGGCCCGCGAGATTACCCAAGCCATCGTAGGCGGCGTATTTATACGTTTCACTCAAGGTCGGGTAATTGAAGACTTGCTCAATAAATTCATCGATGGTCAAACCGCGGTCGAGCACCATCATACCGATGTGAATTAGCTCGGTAGCGTTCTCTCCGATGATGCTGACGCCCAAAAGTTTTTTGTCGGCGCGCGCAAAGACCAACTTCAACAAACCGGTGGTATCGCCGGCTATGTGGCCACGAGCATTGTTTGCGTAGTGGGCGCGGCCCACCACGTAATCGATTTTCTTTTCTTTGCATGACGCTTCCGTTTCTCCGGCGGCGGAAATTTCTGGAATAGTGTAGATGCCCATAGGGAGAAGTGAAGCCACACGTTGCTTGTACTTGAGGCCGAAGGCGTGGCACACCGCCACGCGGCCCTGCTCCATCGAAGTGGAAGCTAGTGCGGGAAAGCCGATGACGTCTCCGGCGGCGTAAATATTTGGAACGTTGGTGCGATAGTGCTGGTCGACGGGGATGTAGCCCTTATCGTTGATGCCTAAGCCCGCTTTTTGCAATTCGAGGCCATCGACAGCGGCGCGGCGACCCGCGGCAAAGAGAGCGGCTTCCGTTTCCAGGACGCGGCCGCTTTTCATGGTGAGCCGTGCACACGAAGAAGAGTTTTCAACTTTGACCGGGCGCTCGTTGAACCAGAACTGCATGCCTAGAGCTGCAAAGCGTTCGCGCAGGCGCTCGGAAATTTCAGCGTCAAGAAAGGGCAAAAGCACATCGCGGCCGTCGACCAGCGTGACCGCCACGCCGAGAGCCATGAAAATAGAGGCGTACTCGCAGCCGATCACGCCGCCTCCGATGACGGCGAGACTTTTGGGAATACGGTCCATTTGAAGAAAAGTGTCGGAATCAAAAGTATGGACATCATCGAATGCGATTTCCGCCGGGCGATGAGGTTTGGAACCGCTGGCAATGAGAATAATTTCACCGCAGAGCCGACGCGTGCCATTCGTGGCGGAAACTGTAATAGTGTGGGCGTCCTCAAAAGTTGCCTGACCGCTTATGAGCTCGATCTGATGCAACGTGAGATTTTTGAGAATGCGCTGGCGTTCCATTTCGACGACTTCGCGTTCATGATGCATGAAGTCGTGCACGGTGAGATTTTCTTTCAGTGAGTAGTCAATGCCGTAAAGGCCACGCTGCTTCAACCCGGAAAAATAGAGCGCGGATTCGCGCAGCGTTTTGCTGGGGACGGTACCAGTGTTGATGCAACTGCCGCCGGTGTGCTTGGCGCGTTCAATGACGGCCACGCGCTTGCCGAAATAGGCTGCCTGAGCGCCGGCTTTTTCGCCGGCGGGGCCACAACCGATTACCAACAGGTCAAATTGTTCGTGAGCGGGCACTGAATCCTCCAAGCGCGGAAGTCCGACGTGGATGAGCTACAAAAGTCCGCGAGAATCTTAAAGTAAGAAGGGCAGAGTTACGTGAAAATTTTTAAATATTTGTGGCGAATTACTGTTAGTGGCAGGGCGCGGTCGGCGCATAGGAGTACGGCGACAAGTTATGAGGATAGTTTCTGCGCGTGATATTCTCTGGGTGCCGCGTCGCCGGTGCGGCTGTGGCGAAATTGGCATACGCGGTGGGCTTAAAATCCACTGGGGTTTTCCCCGTTGTCGGTTCGAGTCCGACCAGCCGCACCATTTCCGAACCGTTCATGACGATTCAAGCGCGCGCCTGATCAGAGAGTGAGTTGGACTAGAAGCTTCTGATCTGCGGCTTCCCGCTGGGTATTTCTGTTCACACTTCGGCGCGGACTAGTAAATTGCGATTTGAATTCAACAGTAAATGTTTTCTGGCCACAAATTGCCGGCGAGATGGAAATGTTACTGGAGCCATTTTCTGGTTCACGGCGCGGCGCGCCACCGACTAGCGTTAATGGACGACCAAGCGAAGAAGAAAGTGGGTTGGCACTGGCGTCATTATTTAGTGAGAAGCGCTAAGCGGTCTTGCCGATGCGGAATAGCGTCTTTCTAAATTCTGCGCGGCTGTGGATAATTGCTGTTCACTCATTCTCAACGGAACAAAAAGGAATTTTGTTATGGCTAACATCAACACCAAAAAAGGTGTCATCGGGATTCTGACCGGCGGAGGCGATGTACCAGGCTTAAACCCGGCGATTCGCGGTGTAACGTTTCGCGCCTTGCGGGAGGGTTACCAGGTTATTGGCTTTCGGCGTGGATGGGCAGGGTTGGTGGAGATGGTCCGCGATCACCATCACGACAACTCGGAAAATTTCCAGTTGCTTACGGAAGAATTGGTGAACCGTGCGGGCCGCACGGGCGGAACGTTTCTGCATTCCTCGAGGACGAATCCCAGCCGCGTGAGCAAATCCGGCATGCCCACGC
>Ga0206991_10328_pt1 | contig 13511 bp, 10 predicted proteins | sample Alteio_BWMinCont_9_FD_153286 | JGI IMG/M metagenome (GOLD analysis project Ga0206991, IMG submission 153286) | Enriched cells from forest soil in Barre Woods Harvard Forest LTER site, Petersham, Massachusetts, United States -... | ecosystem: Environmental > Terrestrial > Soil > Temperate forest >...
GTATGTAAGAAATAGTCGAAATCCGTATCTAAGGAATGCGCCCACATTTTCCACGCCGGCCGGAGAGCTTCAATTGCTTCTATCGTCGTGAAAACCCGCATTGAATATGCGTCTGCCGCCATATCGGGCACGATGGGACACCAGTCGGACGAGTTTTCGATTAAATTCAGGGGGGCCACGGTTTCGGCAACTGGAAGATTGGTTTGTTTGGGGCTCATATTAGTTTGAGTCAATTTGCATTGGTGGCATTGAGGAGTGCGGCGTGTAGAGTTTGGGCGGCCTTTTTGATTTCAAATCTCCTCTCAAAGCACAATGTTGCAGCGCTGCGCATGGCATTCTTTTTCTGAACGGACATTTCTTGATAGGATCGGAGCAGGTTGCACGTACCCTCCAAGGTGTCTTCGGAAATTATTCCCGCTTGGTCAATCTCGATTTCACGCCAAATGTTCACCTTATTGGAAATGAGAACCGGGACAGAAGCAGCCAGCGCCTCCGCCACCGCGATACCAAAGTTTTCCTGGTGTGAAGGCAATACGAAGATTTCCGCGGCTCGCAGGGCGCCCCACTTGATCTTGCCTCCAAGCATGCCAGTCCAAGTCACTCGCGTACCGATTCCCAACTGACCCGCCTTTTCTTCCAGCTTTTCCCGCCATCCCACCTGGTCTGGGCCTGCAATCACCAAGTGCCAGTCGGATTGAGTCCTCAGCACCTTTGCGAAGGCCTCAATCAAGAGGTCACAGCCCTTCTTGGGGTGGATTCTGCCCATAAAAAGCACAAGCTTCTTGCCGGTCAATTCGGGAAAGCGCCCAAAGAATTCCTCCAGTTCAGCGTCTGGATCGCCTTTGGGTATAGAAGTTCCATAGCTAACAACAACCTCGTTGCACCGATAAAGCCCGAAGGAGGAGCGCGCCAGTAGCTTTTCTTCCTCACAAGTGAACAATACAGCGCGCGCATCGCGCAGGACGCGATACTCCGCCCATGGCCAGTACATCCATTTCTTGAGGTGCTTTAGCGGATAAGTTTTTTTGAACCAGGGATCAAGCATGCCGTGCGGGTAAAGCACATATGGTGTATTGGATTTGTGCAACGCGCGCCAAGCCCCGAAACTGTGGTATTGCCAGATCCCGTTGATGACGACGGCATCATAGTGACTTCGGTTGGAGCGCAACCAAGGAGTAAAGCGACTGCTGAAAGCGTATCCCGACTGTCCCGGGCCCAAAGCATGTATGGGCATCGCACTCCGTCTCAAGAAAGGAGCAGTCGGAGAATCGAGTGTAGCTATTTCAACCCGATGCCCCGAGGAGACTAGAGTGCCCCCCAACTGCCGAATGCTCTCGACGGGTCCTCCACCGTCCGGATTCATGGAGCTAATGACCTGGAGAATTTTCATCGATCCCCGCCTCCGTCCGTCGAAGAAGGGAATTCCAACAAAGATGATTGAACCACGTCGAGGACGTCCTGCCGAGTTGCCACGAAAGCAAAGAGTGTCAAGATCGAAGCAGGATCCCCGTCGCCAAAAAAAGCTCTGAGCACAAAACCATTGGCGAAAAACACTACAAAAGTGAAAACAAGACTAAGGAGCACTGCGCCAGTTGCCTGCTTCAAGAAAAGGAAGCCCGCCGACAACTGGAAGAGAAACACAGCGTATTTCGCCAATATGATCGCGGCGGCGATGCCCCCGAGTTCATAAATGGTTGCCAAGTACCCATTGTCAATTGGAAAGCTGAAATCTTTTTCCGAGGTCCGATAACCGTTTCCCAAAATCCACGATGTCTTCGGCAAGGTGCCGACCACGGTGATCCAGTTACCTGCCCTCCCGGTGAAACCAGAATTTAGGCCGCGAGCCCGGTCATCCAATTGCAACTTAGTCGAAAGATATGAACCAGCATTGTCGAGCAGGGAGGGCCACACGGCCGCTGTAATCGCTGACAAACACACAACCGTAAGTCCCACCATTAGCGCATTTTTCGTGATTGCAAGAGACCGGTACTTGAACCCCTTGCCACAGTACAGCGAGCCTGCGACTAGAACTCCAATCACCAGTGCTCCGATAGACCCACGGGAAGATGCAGCTCCCATTACAAGCACACACACACCACTCACCAGCAGCACATATTTCTTGCCCTTTTGCCGAGTGGCAAACCACAGCTGCGCAGGGATCGCAGTCACGGCAAAGTACGCAATCCGGTTGGGGTCAAAGAATAATGGGGCGTAGCGTTTTGCATCAACCGATGCAAGCAAGTCGTTGAACGAAAGCCCAACCACAAGAAGGATGCCAGCCGTCGTGCCATAGAAGAAGGAGAGTATCAATCCCTCCAAGCCGATCTGGGAGAGCACGATACGAATAGCAAAAAGAGTTACGATCAACACGAGTCCATACTCGAAGGGATAGAAAGTTGGCCGATACATCGATGTAAACAATACAGGGAGACAAACGGCCGAGATGAGCATGACCGTGGTCGGTCCGAACGCGGCCGCCAACAGCTTGCGTCTCTTCTCGCGCGCGCTCATCAGTAACAAAAGAACCGCGCTACCAATCAGCAAAACAATCGGGAGGAGACGTATGACATCCCCTCTTTCCAGACAATACTGCACGAACGAAAAGAAGAATGAGACCGAGAGCCCTCCGATTCCGACTCGATCGATCGCCTCCCAGCGCCTCGCGGCAAAGGATGCCTGGTCGCCAGCAGATTGGAGCGCAATTTGAGCAGTCGTCATTTTCGAAAACCCAGCTCCGGGAGCCGGAACATCGAAGCGCTGAAGTCACCAGCGTTTTCACTCAGCGTCGTTAACGACCGGGTGAGCACGTACCAGCCGACAATGATGTCAATAGCGAGCAGGGCGATGGCAGCTCCGCTGATCCCGAAATGCGGCATGAGCAGGCGAGCCAAAAAGAGAGATGTGATCGTGCCGACCAAGTACACGGCCGCAACGCGTTCGTGCGTGTTCGAGGCAACGGTAACGACCGAACTGGTATACCAAAACGAGTTCGCTAAAATTACAAGCAGCAACCAGTGAAAAGCAGGGACGTCCAGCACGATGCGACCATGCGTCCAAATCGTTACGATGCGGTTTCCTGCGAAGTACAGAAAAATTACAGCCCCTATCGAGGACCACAAGGAAGCTTGGCAGGCAACGCGATGCAACTTGCGCGCCAACACCCAATTCTGTTCTCCATACGCAGCGGATAGTTCCGGCCAAACGCTATTCTTGACCGCTTCCATAATTTGGAAGCCGAAGCGCGTAAGTGTACGCATCGTGGAAAATGTCGCCACTGCAATTGGCCCCAACACCGCCGCAATCACGAGCACCATTCCTTGGATACTCAGCAAGCTCCCCGCAGGGAAAGCCACATAAGCGATGGCCGGGACTGCAAGAGCCTTGGTGCATTTCAGAGTCGCGTGACGGAAACCAAATCGCAGCCAAGGGCTCTTGCGCACCATGATCCAACCCATGACCGGAGTCCCAATGAACCGAATGGACATGTAGGCCGCTGCGGCCTCAATGGGATTTGCGCGGAAAGCTACCATGCCGATAACCGTTAGACTTTCAGTCAGCCGAACCGTGTTCTTGATCAACATGCCCAGAGCAAAGTTGCCTTCGCAACGGAAACCAGACGTAAGCAGGTCGCCCTGAAGGCACAAGATTGCGTAGGTGCAAAGTAAAATTAAAATTGTCCGGGTTTCCATCGGGGTGATCGAATTTAGATTGAGCCAACGACTGATTGGTAGAAACCAAGCGCCCGCATAAAAACCCAGCAGAACCGCCAACGAAGTGAACGAAATGAAAAGCCAAGTGCTTTGGAAAGTCTCCAGGGCTCCGTGCCGATCACCTGTCGCAACTCGCATGGTCATATCGTTGGCGGCAACGTTGCCGAATCCAACATCGCTGAACGCCAGGTAGCTGGGTATCGCACTTAGAACCAGCCACTCGCCGTATAGTTTTAGACCCCATGCGTGGAGGAATACAGGAACACCGATCACTTGAACCAGAATCGTGACAATGGGCCCAAGAGCCGTCGCGCCAAGCCCGTGAATAAATCTTTGCCGAACTGTGTTTGACATTTTGTTTTGCTAAAAGAAACCTAGCCCCCGGGGGAAATGGCAAAACGAAAATCCACTTGGCCACAGGCCTCGTTTTTCGACTCGATACCAATTTACGGAACACGGTAAATTGCCGCGCCCGCGATTTGAGGAAGCGCGTTTTCGATGCCAACCAGGGCGCTCTTGGTACCGCTTACTGGAATAAACAATATGTCTCCGTCAGCGAGCAATTCGTCCGACGCTTTATTGGAGAGAATTTTCTTGAGCGGGACGGGCATTTCTTGCCGTCCGTTATCTGTCTTGCGTATGAGTTTAGCTTGGTTCAAGCCGGCCGTTTTATTCGTTCCTTGCGCTAATGCGATGGCTTGCAACACCGTCAAGCGGTCATTATTCTCAATCAGAAATCCTCCCGGCTTGCCCACATCTCCCACGACGTAAACGATCCCAGAGTGTGAAACCATGATCGTGTCCCCCGGACGAATATCCACGTTCGAGGCGCTTGCATTGCCGGGCCTGCTGTCCATCGTTACAATGATTGGATTAGCGGGATCCGTTCGATGAATGACGGTCACGCCCTTGCCGGCAGTTGGAGTTACACCCCCCGCCGCGGAAATGAAATCGAGAAGCCCGTGCGTTCCTAACAGAGGGTAGACCCCGGGGTTCTTTACCTCGCCGAGGACGGTGACTCCCTGGGTCGAGTATTCGAGAACCGTTACGGAGACGTGAGGGATTTTTAGTATGGCATCCTTCCGAAGACGTTCCTCGATGGCCAGCCCAGCCTCCCCTGCCGTTAATCCAGAAACCGAAAGAGCACCGCCGAGCGGCAACATAACATCCCCGTGTTCATCGACTCTGAGCTTGGCGGAGAGTTCTGGAGTGTCGAACACACTCAGGTCGAGCAAATCCCCCGCGGAAATTTGCAAAGGATGTGCCGCAGGGCTCGAAGAAAGATCCCTTGCCATTGCCGTTGCACTTACCGGCGTGAGATTCTGTGCCGAGAGGGGAACGTTGAGCAGGCTCAGCATCAGAATGAGCAGGTAGAAAACCGATCTAGTGTTTGTTGACATTTTAATTTTCACCTCAAGGCCGCGGCTCTAATTCTTTTTTTGGTGAGTATCGGAATGCGTGGAACCCATCGATTGGTAGTACGCGGGATATGCATTGTAATACTCAGGTCGCCGAACGGCATTTAGGACGAAGCCCAAGATATTGGCGCCGGAACGCGCCAGCACGTGCTTCGCGCGTATCAACGCCTTTGTTTGCGTTACGCCCGAGCGTGTCACGAGGATTACCCCATCGGCGTGCGCGGCGAGCACAATTGCGTCCGCGAATGGCAGTACAGGTGGTGTGTCGACGACTACATGGTCATATTCCGCCCTCCAGGTTGACATCAATTCTTGCATTCGCGCGGAGTCCAAAACTCCGGTCGGATCCGTAGGTCGGATTCCCGCGGAGACCATGTGCAAGTTTGGCAAATTCGCGAGCGGTTGGTACCTGCAATGCTTTTCCCCGGGGCCGTTTGCGAACATGCCGCTAAGATTTGGCTTGAGTCCAGCGTAAGGTTGAAACGACGAACGTCGGAGATCGGCATCTATCAACAATACGCGACGGCCCCATTGTGCCAATGTAGTAGCCAGATTGGATGACACCGTGGATTTCCCTTCGCCAGGTACAGCGCTGGTCACGACTACGACTTTCGGGGGGGGCTCCATGGAAAGCAGTATCAGGCTGCCTAATGATCGGTAGGCCTCCGCTCCCGGGCCATTGGGTTCTCGAGCCGAAATGGGGTCAAACTTGGAGGTGGACTGCATTGTCCCCCCAGAACTCAGGAGTTTTCGATCCCCGGCACTTGAGCCTATGTGGAATGGGACCGAGGAGAGCTCCATAATGGCGGTAGCCGACTCAATTTCTCCGGACGTGTGAATCGTGTCATCAAATGTGTCAAGAACAAATCCCAGCAGAAGGCCGCCGAACAATCCGGCTCCCAGCCCGAGTCCCAGGTCGAGGAACTTCCTCGGTTCAACCGGCTTATCCGGAATCTGCGCGCGGTCCACGATGCCTACAAATGACGAATTCAGCCCGGATGCGATACCTGCCTCCTTCAATTTCAGTTGCAGTGTGTCGTAGAGCTGTTGGCCTGAATCGACCTGATGTCTCAGGTTGGCGTACTGGGCGGCATTTTCATTCAGTTTGAATGCGTCCATTTTCTGATTTTCAAAATCAGCGCGGATCATCGCCTCCGCTTTTGCCGCCGCACCATATTCATTGGCCAGTCGCTTTTCGATATTGCCGCCTTCGGTCTGGATGGACGAATTCAAATGGTCCAATTGCGACTGCAGTTCGAGCAGCTTGGGATAGCCGTCTCCAAACTTGGAGCTCAATTGCGCATACTGAGCCTGTAACTCGGCCTGTTGTGTCCGGAGGACTTGTAAAGTTGTGCTGGGGACCACGGCTGCAATGAGCTCTGGATTGCTCGTCCGCGCAAGCCGAAAGCGTCCCTCCTTGATAATTCGATCCGCTTCCGCCTGAGTGAGTTCCTCATTGAGTTGCTTCAATCGATCCGTAACGATATTGTTGCTTTCATCCGTGCCCAGGAGATTGTTCGCCTTCTGAAAGTCAGCCAATTTCTGTTGCGATGCAGTTGTGTTCGCCCTAATCTCTTCCATTTCCGCGGATAGCCATTGCGAGATCTGTGCCGTGCCGTCGACCCGCGCATGAAAGTTGCGCTGCATGTATTCGTCGATTACTGAATTGGCAGCGTCTCTCGCCATCATGGGATTCGTGCTGCGAAATCGAATTTCGACCACCTGCGTATTCGGAACCACCTTTGCCGTGAGATCGTCGTAGAACGCGGCAAACAGACGCTGCCGTTGCGCCGGCCCGAGCTCAGACAAACTTTTGACCGCGGCCGGGGTCACATCCTTTCCTGCAAACTGCGGATTGGCATAAAGTTTCAATGACTCCATTACCTGTCTTGCAACAGTCTCGCTTTGGATGATCGCCACCTCCGTCGCAACGTGGCTGTCGGTGTCAGACGATGCGGACGTGGATTTGTCGCTATCGGTTAGCCCGAGGTTGGACGATCTGGTCGGATCGATTTGAAGTCTGGCGACACCTTCGTAGGTCGGTGTTTTCAGGAATGCATACGAAGCAGCCGCGCAGAATATGATTGCGGCGAAACATATGATGGGGACTTTGCGCCGCGCAATCGTGCGCATAATGTCGACGAACGAAACTTGTTGCGGAGCGATTCCTCGCCATTCGTTCGCGCCCTGTGACCATGCGGAGATCTGATCGTGAGTTTGCCGGGCTAGACTCCGTTGAATATCCATGATATCGCCTCACTTCCCTGTTCTCAATTGTTGGATCGCACGCTGTGGAATGATCGCGATCCTTTGCTGCAATGCTTAGGCGGCGCCTGTGCCGCGCAGAACTGCGGGAACCGTACGAGCGAGAATTTTGAGGTCCAGCCACAGTGACCATTTGTCGATATATTGAATGTCGAGCTCCATCCACTGTTCGAACGGAATCGAACTGCGACCGTTGACCTGCCAAAGACAAGTAATGCCAGGTTTGACGCTGAAGCGGCGCCGCTGCCAGTCCTGGTCGAACAATAAATAATCCCGCATGGACATAGCCCGAGGGCCCACGAGGCTCATGTCGCCTTTGAGCACATTGAAAAGTTGCGGCAATTCATCAATGCTTGTTTTTCGCAATATTCTTCCCAGTGAAGTAATGCGCGGATCCTTCTCGATTTTGAATGCCGGCCCAGACATCTCGTTCATCGAAAGCAATTGGGCCTGAACTTGCTCCGCATTGGCGATCATGGTCCTGAACTTGTAGATTGTAAATTTACGCTTGTTCAAACCTACGCGAGTTTGCCGAAAAAAAACCGGTCCAGGCGACATCAACTTGACCAGGGCAGCCACGGTGAGAAGGAGCGGAGCCAAGGGGATAAGAAGAACTGCTGACAGACCAAAATCCATAATCCGTTTGGCAGCCGCAGGCCAAGCTTCACGAGGCCCTGGGACATCGATAACTCGGGAGTTTTCGTCCATGTCGTGCACCCTGGCATTCGAGGTTCTCGAGTTGAATGCGTTCAGGTCGAATCGGAGGACGATCCCGTGCTGCTTACATTGGGACACTAATTGAGCAGCATGTTCATAATAGGATCTTAGCGGCAGGTAGATTGCTGCCTCGTCGACAACGTTGTGGCGAAGAAATTCGGCCAGTCCGGCAAAGGTACAGCAACGCGTGTAACCGGTTGACTCGAACTCCTGAATTCTAATCCAGTCGTCGTCCACGAAACCCACGACTTTATATCCAAGTTCCGGACGTTCGGTGATCTGGCGGGCAAACTCAATGGCCCGCTCATTCGTTCCCACAATCAACAGAAACCTGCGATTTTTTCCGCGGCGCCGCAGGGTCAAAAGGATGGAATGGACTGCCAACCTTCCAAAAATCATGCCGCAGGTTGTGGAAATCCAAAACACCATAGCAAACGGAGTTGTCACGATTCCGATATGAAATATTCTGGCCGATATAGTGAGGAATGCGGAGGCAACTATCGTGGCCTTGCCAATCTCGATCATTTCCGCTCGGCGGCTCGTCATTCTTTTCGAAATATAGAGACCGCAAAGGGCGAAAAGATTGTGCCAACTAATTAGCAGCAGTGTGAAGAGCAAGCAATTGGCAAGAGTGATGCGCAACCCCAGAAGACCGGCGAGAGTAAGCCCTTTCGGCAGCGAATAAGAAAAGCTCGCAAACACAAAACAACACACGAGGACACAAAGGTCGAATACCTTCGCGAGATGCTTTAAGAATTGTCTTTTAGTTGGAATCATGGCGTTTCACCGAATCGTTCAACGAGATATTGCCGGGGCTCCGGCCCGAAGACCGTGCAAGGAACAGGAAAAGCGAATCTGAATCCGCCGCGCGTTCGCTCGCTACGACATTCGGGCTCATGAAGCGTCAGGATTTGTATATCGTGCCGCGCGTTGACTTAGGCGAGCGATTCGGCTAAAACTCAGATCTAAGCCACTTCAACCTGATAGCCGGCGATTCGGATCGACAGGGATCTTTGAATGAGCTGGATGGAAATAATTAAACTGAGGTCGTCGTTTTTTGCCAGAAGAATGCCTTCCACGCCGTCGAGGCTGCTGCCACGAACTCGAACGCGCTGGCCAATATTGAGATAGGGATGGACTTGAAAGGAAATGCCGCGTTTCAATATAAAGCGGACAGACTCGATCTCACATTCCGGAATTGGGATGCCAACGCCGCGGAATCCAACAAAACTCGTTACGCCATTCGTGCGCAGAACAGCGGCACGATTTTCGTGCGTTTCAGGGATTCGAACAAATAGGTAGCTCGGAAACAGAGGCAGGTTAACCGTCTGTTGGCGGTCGCTCCATTGACGTTTCGAAGCCAGCAAAGGTAGAAACACATCTAAATCCTTTTCTTCTAATTCAGTCGCTACCTTTTTTTCGTAGCGAGGCCAGGTCCGAACGGCGAACCACACTCCACTTGTGGAATGGGTGTTCGAGTCCGGAAACGAAATGTCTGTTGCAGCTAAACTATTCAAGGGAAGGGGCAAAGCTTCGCCAAACCCAGTCACGGGCTGAATTTCTATTATCTAGATCGGTCGGGAATCAACGGGTGGCACTGCGGCTCACAAAACATCGAGGTGTGAACCGATTTGATGCTGCCCGCCGTGCTCGTTCAAGTCAAATCGCAGTTTCTAATACTATCCATTATGTTATTGAATCTATCAATAAATAATCACGTTTCATGACACCACACATTAACATAAACTTAGAATTCCATGCTGTTCACTTTTGAACAGTCACGCCAAATGTCTGGGTGTCGAAAGGCTGAAGCAGAATTCCAGTATGTTCAGTGGAGTGAATGTTTTACAGATAACTCTTGGCTGCCCAGGACTGTATGCAATGACTGGCGCACTTCCAATCCCCCATCGTAGTCTATGAATCCTTTTTTTCTGAATCGGTTCATGAAGAAATTTATTCTTGGACGCGTCGTGCCCACCATCTCTGCGAGCACTTCGTGACTTAAGATGGGGATCTCAACAACTTTCGGGCCGTTTTTGTCTAGATGGGCTAGTCGCAAGAGCACGCGCGCAAGCCGTTGCTCCGAGGTCGAAGTCAGTAGGTCGGCTACGTGCTCCCGGTAGTTCTCGACGCTGGATAGTAGGTAGGCCACCAATGAATTTGAAGCTTTATTATTTTTGCGAAGAATTTGGAGCATCTCCTCTTTCTTAATTGTGCGTATGGAACTGGCGGTCATCGCGATTGCCGTGGACATGCGCAGAGGATAGCCTGCGAGGCAAAGCTCGCCGAAGAAATCATGGGCGCCCAGAATTGCAGTAACGGCGGATAGCCGGTGCTTCGCCTTCGTGGTGAGCCGCACTGCACCAGTCTGAATGTAGAAAAGTGTGTAAGCAGGCGCGCCTTGCGTGTAGATTTTTTGCTTGTCCCGAAAATTTGAAATCTTGCCGCCCAAGCCGGCTCCTGATGAGAAGCCAGAGAGGCGTGCTGTCATGTGCTTAATGGGCGTCATAAATCGGCCTTCTCATACAACGGACCCAATTGGTCATAATTCACCTCTATTAGTCGGGGCTTTCATTGGGCTTCTTGCGAGTTGGCGGGCATTCGATCGAGATGCTCTACAATTGCATGCTCGAAACGATCTTGCCCCACCCGCCGATCTCTTTTCATCCGTGTTGTTTCCCGTCTGCACTGAGCCCATACGAGGCAACTTGCTTAAGATTCGCTGTTTAACCGTTCGGCTCTTTTGGAATAGAGATTCATAATCCTTGGCGACGCGCTATTCTAAAACCTGTTGCCTATCCATACTGTTCAATTGTGAACAGCAACGTCTAGGCCATTCGAACGCCGCGTCTGCCTAAATTGTGTGGGAATCTTCGTCCATATGCGGGCCGCTTAGCCGGACAGATTCGTTGGCCACGAAGAAAACGTTGAATTCGAACTCTCTTTTGGCAAGATAGGGCTGGCTTATTTGTTCAATACAAATGTCAACAATGCTTTGTTGATCTTGATCTTGCGCCTGCGGTACTCGATGAGGCCGAGTTTTCTAAATTTGTTCATGAAGAAATTCACGCGAGAGCGCGTAGTGCCGATTATTTCCGACAAAGTTTCTTGTGAAACAGCGGGGAGTTCGTTGTCCGGCTGGTGCTGCACTTTTCCATAACGGCCGAGCACAAGTAGCGCTCGGGCCAGCCGCCTTTCGCTGGAATTGAAGATGTGGTCGATCAAATCATCCTCGACTCGATTGGTGCGATTGAGCAAATATCCAATAAAGTGGTCTGATAATTTGTCTTGTGTTCGAAGCATATCCAGCAATTCGTTCTTGTCGAGAGAAAGGAGCGTAGTGGGCGTCATGGCGGTAGCCGTGCCCTTACGGGCCGACTGACCCGCCATGCAGCCCTCGCCAAAAAAATCGCTCGGACCAAGCATTGCAATAACGGCCACCTTCCCCGAGGCATTCACCACGGAGAACTTTACGTTACCCTTTTGTATGTACAGAACGCTCTTCGCCGCGTCACCTTGGGCGTAAATTTGCTCATCCTTCCGAAATTCGGCAACCCTTCTTGCCTTTCCGGAGGTGTCGAGAAAAGTCTGCGTCAATCCCGCCTTGGATTCATTGATTTTCATATGGGCACTTGGATTGCCCGAACAACGGTAAAGCAAATTCCTGCGCGTTATGTCCAAATAAATAAGAACTTTCGTCCATACCTCGTTCATAACCAGGAAACGGGCGAATTGTCGTGGGAGTCATTAAGGATGGCTTCGTCGCACAATCCTGGCCACCAACCGCTCTGTCGAAGCGCAGACAGTACTAGTTGCCGATCAGCTTCCGGGTGAAGCAAAATTGAGTTCTTAAGATCTTCTCCCGGCATCCTCGACTGGCAGGAAACAGAGAATCTGCTGCTTGAGTTGCGAATCTACTTCATCCGCGATGTTTACGACGTCCGGAAGCAGCTTGCTGAATTTCACGCGTTGCTCATTCCTGTGTAGCGTCGAAAAAATGCAGACCTGCAGGATTCGTGATTCATCCACGACCATTGCAGCGGTATAACCTTGTTTTAATCGCAACTTTCCGTGATGGCTCGCAGCGACGGAAACCGGCGCTTTCGATCCTTTGTCAAGTCGAAGCCTCGTAATCACGTCACGCAGGAGTCTCGGAAGATGGCCCGTGCGTTCTTCGAAATTCAACGGTATCCGCATTAAGTCTGGTTCTTTCTCCACGAGCTTGATCCACTCATGAATCGTAGAATCGAGTTCCTGTTCGAGAATGTCGGCCACGCTCTCTGTACACGGGGAGTTGGAAGGGGACTCGCTCCCGCTCACCGGTGAACCTGCAAGGCTTGTCATCCAATCCTCCTCTTATCGGCGCTTACTGTGCCACTCCGGAGGACGCAAGGCTGTACAATAAGGGATACTTCTCTAAAGGGGTAAGCGAGCTTCAAGTATGTTTGCGCCGCGATTGTTTCGGTTCGGGGTTTACAGTTATCTACCCAGCCTTGGAGTGTCAAACAGTATGGGAGGGCTCGTGCATCAAATCGGAGAAAGGTTTGTGTTTATGGAAGGGGGAACTCGATCTGCTTAGGAGGAAATGGCACTCAATCAGTCATCTCGGCTTTGATGAGGGCTCCTACCGCCATACGTCCTCGAAGGCTGAGCCCTGACAGGCAATGAGTAGGAATCGGTCTATGGTGACTAGCTGTTCCTGGATGAAGCGCCGAATCGTTCTACATACTCATTCCAGGAGCGAACTCAACCTGTGGCAAACTTGCCGCGGAATAAGAGGGGAAAGTTCTAAAATCGTCCCCTTGTGCGTACCATTCCCTTAGTCAGATCTTCCGTCCCTTTGAAAAAGTGCTAATGAGCGGAGTGCAGTTCTGAGTAGCAGAGTCACTCTCCCTATGCGGGGTTTTAAACTGCCTGTAGGGTGCCGATTTATCTGCAATCGCAAAAACCGCAGAGGCGGAGTAACTGTGCTACTCAGAACATCTGTTTAGCTGCGCAGCCATTTAGCGCCTTAGGGCTAGACTGTAGTGCAGTTCGGTGGCGTCATCTTCCTCTTGATCAAACGATGCTGGCGGGGCGCGTGGCCAACCCTTCCACCCCGCCAAATGACCGTCTTGCCCCCATCCTTCCGAAAACAGCCGAAAGTCAGAGGATCAGATACGCCTCAAATGGCGTGCCAACCGCTAAATTGCATGAGCCGCGGAATGAAGTTGACTATCTTGCGCCGCAGGCGAGGGCTGCATCGCGCCAGGCATTGGCTTGACGATCTGCCAGGTCACGTTTTTGAAACAGGATGGAGACAGAACTGGACGCATCGGTCTCGGTTTTGGACCCATCGGAAGCGGTAAAGGTCGTGGTATTTATGGCTGTATTCACGAGAGGCAGTTTCACGAGGAAATAC
>Ga0206991_10329_pt1 | contig 13502 bp, 18 predicted proteins | sample Alteio_BWMinCont_9_FD_153286 | JGI IMG/M metagenome (GOLD analysis project Ga0206991, IMG submission 153286) | Enriched cells from forest soil in Barre Woods Harvard Forest LTER site, Petersham, Massachusetts, United States -... | ecosystem: Environmental > Terrestrial > Soil > Temperate forest >...
TTCGCTCTCGCTGGCTGCAGCCGGGGAGACGCGGCGGATCCAGCGGCGGGAGCGCCTCCACCCGCCAAGGTCACGAACGACGTTGACGTTACGTTGTTCAAGCTGGACCATCCCGAACAGTTTCCGCTTGCCGCGGCCACGGCACGCCCCGCGGTCGCCGAGTTGACCGTGACTGGCTCGGTTACTCCCGATATCGCCAGAAACGTACCTGTGGTTTCTCTGGCGTCCGGCCGGGTGATTGCCGTTCACGCTCGTTTGGGAGATACGGTGACCAAGGGCCAGCTGATGCTCACTGTTCTGAGCGACGACGTATCGAGCGGGTTTTCCGACTATCACAAGGCGCTTGAGGATGAAATTCTGGCGAACAAACAGCTTGTCCGCGCGCGGGATCTCTTTTCCCACGGAGCCATAGCTCAGGCCGATCTTGAATCCGCCGAGAACACAGAGAATAAGGCGAAGGTGGACGTTACTACTTTTGCGGATCACCTCCGACTGTTGGGCAACGATCCGGCCGCCCCCAAACTCAATGTGGATATTTTTGCGCCGGTCTCGGGCGTGGTTACCGATCAGGAGGTGACGAACGCCGCCACCGTCCAGAGCTTTGGCACGAATCCGTTCACGATCTCTGACCTTTCCTCTGTCTGGATTATCTGCGACGTTTACGAGAACGATCTCGCCACCGTCAAAATGGGCGACACCGCCGACATCCGCCTGAACGCTTATCCCAATCAGACGTTCAAGGGCACAATCAGCAACATTGGCGCCGTTATGGATCCCAACATCCGCACGGCGAAGGTCCGCCTTGAAGTGAAAAACCCCGGAAATATGCGCCTCGGCATGTTTGTCAGGGCTACCTTCAGGGGGCAGACAACGGAAATGCACACAATTGTCCCTGCGTCGGCAATCATGCACATGCACGACCGCGATTTTGTCTTCGTTCCCGCGCCCGATCAGAAGTTTCGCCGCGTGGAAGTTATCAGCGGCGATCTGTTGCAGGACAACACAAGCCTGCAGGAAATTAAATCGGGGCTCAAGCCGGGTGACCAGGTGGTGACTAATGCACTGGTACTCGATCATGTGATCGCGCAGTGAGCAATAGATGAGATGGTGACTGGCGTGGCGCTTCCCACGGAAACATCAACGCGGGTGGCGTGGCCAGCCGTTACCTGAATGGAATTGACGGCGACTTCCGGATATCCGTCGGCTTGTGTGGTTACGTTGTAAGCACCAGACGGGACATCGGCAAAACTGTAGACACCGCCGGTGGCGGAGATTGTGGCCCGGATGCCTGTTCCGTCTGTCCGGGCTGCGGTTACCGTGGCCGCCGCGAGCGGAAGCCCCGCCGTGGTTTTGACGATTCCGACAATCGTGCCGAAAGCCGGCTGCGGGTGATTCGACGCAGATGGCGCAACTCCGGCCTCCGGATCAGCTGCCGCCCCGTTAGTGGCCGCCGCATCAGCGGCCCTGATGGGCAGAGCTGTCAACCCGATCGCAAGAGGCACGATCAAAACCCGTACCAGATATTTGTGAACGTTCATAGATATGTTTTCCTTTTGTTCAGCAAGGCATCCAGGCAGAATGTCCGCCCAATATGTCTGGTTCATGACCAGCTGACTAACCCAATGGCAGTATCGGGTTCACTCAGTGAAAAAGGCATGAAAGCCATAAGCGAAAAACTTAGTGGCCCGATAAAAAAAATTTCTTGGGCACGTGTAGTTATTTGAATTACTTATAAGAGCCGGATTTATGCGAACGAGACTTATACGAGCGGGATTTATACCAACGGAGATGCGAAGCAGTATCCAACCCACGGTTGAGTCACTATATATTGCGGGTTGGCTGGATCGTCTTCAATTTTTTGACGAAGCGACTTGATGTACGTTCTCAGATACGCACGGTTGTGGCACGTATTCGTTCCCCACGCTGCCCACACAAGCTTTTGGTGCGTCAGCGCCGAGCCGGCATTTGTCATGAGCACAGCCAGAAGGGCGAATTCTCCGGGGGAAAGATGTATTGCGTTTCCCCGGCGACTGACCATGCGCCGCCTCAGGTCCAGTTCGAGCTTGCCTGCGCGCATCACACTGGACCGCGGCGCGGATGGTGAAGGGCGCCTTCTCCGCAAGACTGCCATTCGGGCTACGATTTCCCGGTATCGGAAGGGCACGGCGACGCAGTCGTCCGCACCGGCTTCCAGAACACGCAGTTCGTCCTCCGGGGTACCGCCCACGCGAACCCCGATAATACCGAGGCCTGGAGACAGCGCGCGAAAGCGGCGGCAGGCTTCCGCACCGCCGTGTGCGGGGATATTCAGATCCACCAGGACCAGGTCGTAGGGCTGCACGCTGAACATGTCCAGCGCCTCCTGCGTGTCCGGCGCTTCTGCGAGCGAGAACCCCGTGGCGCTCAGGGAGTTGTGAATATGCTGCCGTAATCCCGGGTCACCGGCGGCAATCAATACGGCGAGTGATTCCGGAGACATGAGGCGAATGGACCTGCGGCGCCGGCAACTATGCCGACTGCGCAGCGAAAGCCGGTGTCGCGGCTGCAGGGATTGGAACGTACTGCGGCAGACTCTCTGGCGCTGGCATTGGCATCGGCGCTGGCACGGGTGCCGCCGGACGAACGGACAGGGGCTGCAGATTGGTGAGGTTCTCAGCCGGAATCTCCTGGAGGTAACCGCTCTCCGCCGCACGGCCCGCCCAGTGCAGCAGCGACTGTTGAACCCGCCTGGTGGTAACCCCGTAGCGCTCGGCGAGACTTCGGGCCGACCACCCGCGAATAAAGTAGAGTTCAACCAGCCGCCACTGAATGTCAGGTCTGAACTCGCGTGCAAAAACAGGAACTGGTTCAGGAAAGTGAATGCGATTCGCCTGAATGGCGTTTCTCAGAGAAGAGATACGTAAGTGCCCACGGTTCAGGTGCCCGCTATTAAATTGCCCGGAATCGATCAGCTCAGTAGCGCTCTGTTCCAACATGGTGCCCCTCAGAACTCGGAGTAGCGGCTGATCCGTGGGCGCTACTCTCTTAAAACGTTAGTGTGGTGGGCGGGGGATAAAAAAGGCATGAAAACCGCCTGAAGATTTCAGACGGCGTTGGGAACGGAGGAGTGGCTGGCCGCCATATCAGGCTCCGGCGGCGTCAAGTTCTCCGGGTGGGGATCGGAAGGATCGCGAAACCTGTACCCGAGCCACGGCTCAGTGAGGATATATTCGGGATTCGCGGGGTCTTTCTCCACCTTCTTGCGAAGCAGCCGTATGTATGTGCGCAGATACTCAAGTTCCTGCCCATATTCCAGCCCCCACACGGCGCGAAGCAGCTTGGTGTGATGCAGTGGAATGTTCGGGTGCTGCATCAGATATTGCAGAAGGCTGAACTCAATGGGAGATAAATGTATCTCTTTTCCGGCCTTCAGTAAGATACGGTGTTTTGTATCCAGTTCCAGGTGCCCGGCGCGAAGAATCGGCGCTTCCGCGATCTCCTGACCGCGTGCGCGGCGTGTAATGGCCGTCAGACGCGCCAGAAGTTCCCGGACCCGAAACGGCTTGGTGATGTAGTCGTCTGCGCCCGCCTCGAGCGCCTGCACGGTATCTTCCTCGCTGTCCCGAACGGTGATCATGACAATGCCCGTGTTCGGAGCTGCGGAGCGAATGCGCCGGCACGTCTCAATGCCATTGGTCCCCGGCATGTTGATATCGAGCAGGACAAGATTGGGATGCCGCTCGTGGAACAGGTCGAGAGCCTCTTCGCTGTTGCGGGCCTCGTCCACCTTGTAGCCCCTGGCCGTGAGAGACACGCAGATCCCCCGGCGCATAGCCGCTTCGTCGTCAACGACAAGTACCCTTACAGGAGTCTCATTCATTTTCGTCACTCATTGCGCACAAGCGGCAACCTGATTTTGAACGTAGTCGTTCCGCCTGCCGAGCCATCCCGCCGCAGTTCCAGATGCCCTCCATGCGCGCGGATTATCCTCCGCGCGACATATAATCCAAGACCGGCGCCGGATGCGGAATGTTCCGTTTCCACTCCCCGGTAAAAGCGCTCGAAGACGCGTTCCCTTTCCTCGTCTTTAATGGGGCAGCCGTCGTTCGTGACCGATACGTCGGCGAAGTCTTCATCGCGGCTGACTTCCACCTTTACCGGACTCCCCGGAGTGGAATACTTACAGGCGTTATCGAGCAGTTGAACCAGGGCGAGATTCATAAGTTCGGGATCGGCTAAAACATCCAGCGCGTCGGGCCGAATCTCAAGAGTGACCGGATGTCCGGAAGAGTAACTGCGATACTGACCGACGAGATGGGCCACGAGTTTGTCCAGGCTGCTGCGCTCCAACGCCGGCTTGATCTCGTCGCGGTCAATTCGTGCGAGACGCAATAATCGCGTCGTCAGGTGGTTCATGCGCGCGACTTCCCCTTCGATCACGTCGGTCATCTCCAGTTGTTAGGGGCGAAGGCCGCCAGCCTCGCGCAGGCTTCCGGCTGCAGTCATAATGACCGCCTGGGGTGTCTTGAATTCATGCGCGAACGCATCCAGAATTGCGGACCGCAGAATCTCGGCCTGCGCCGCCGCGGCCGATTTGCTGGCGCTGCGAAACGACAGCGTTCTCTCAAACGAAGTAGCCGCCAGCGCAAAGAGCGGCAGTACCGCGCCTTCCTCTTCAAACCGGCCTTCGAAGCCAACTGATCCGACGAGTTTTCCCGCGCTGTAAAGACACCGGATATGGAGTCGTCCGTCGGGATCGCGATAGTCTCGGCCGCGAAAGTATGCATTGCGGGTCTGCTCCACAAGGCCGTGCCGCGAGTCTCCGTCGGACCGCAGCGAGGCTGTCGTGGCGTCGAAGAGGCACGCCGCATTCAACCCGAAAACTTCCCGAAAGATCCGGAGAGCAGGCGATTCAGCGGCGAGTCCTGGTTCCAGCGAGAGCAGCCGCGACGCGGTCTCGTAGAGCATGGCCGCGTCCTTTCGGCGGCTCTCTGCGATTCGCGCCTGGGTTCGGGCAGACAGGGCGAGGCGCGTGATGACCAGGCTGGTCACCAGGTATGTAACCAACGCGAGCGCATCTTCCGGGTCGTTAATGTCCCATTCGAGGACAGGCGGAATGAAAAAGTAATCGAGGGCCACTGCGGCAACTACCGAGACGACGGCTGCTGACCCGTACCCGCCCGATAGCGACTGCAGGACTACAACCAGCAGATAAAGGAGGCTTGGTATCTGATAGTTCAGATGTGTAAAGAAACATGCCGCCGTTACGATGGCCACTCCGAGCATGCCCGGCGCTGCGTGAACCGTCAGGCGGCCAACCGCTGCGGGCAGTTCTCTCAGCCTGAAATGTGAGCTGGATGGATGCGGGTTCTTAACCTGAGGTACAGGCGAGATGATGGGAACCCAGCTTTCACGGAATTGTGAATGGCTCGCCATCTGAATGCAGTGTGCAAAAAAACTAATGAAAAAGTCATAAGAAAGCAGTGAAAGTTGTGTGTGGCGCTGATGGTATTCACAACTTTTTCATCGTTCGTGAAAAACTCGTGTAAAATGGTCTTGTCGGTCATTCAGACCGCTTGGAGAACGTCGATGTCAACTTCCCGTTTTAGCGGATTCTATCTGGTGTTTTACTGGCTGGGTGTGGTTCTCGCGGTGGGCTGTCTTGGCCTTGCTCTGGCTGGCAACGGGCACTCTGAGCAGGCGGGCGTTCCCTTGTCCTGGCAACTCGGAGGCGCGGCGATCCTTGCGTTTCTTGCGGCTGAGTTCGGCTGCCCTGAGGTGCCGGAAGCCCGTAATCAGGAAGAGGAAAACCCGCAGCTTTCCGCGGAATGGGAAGCCCTCTAGCGGATTCTGTGGCGTACGCACTCGTGCGTGCCGCGTCGAGACTCATCTCGACGCCTGTTGACGGCTGTGGCTGAATCCGCGCTTTAGTGCGCGTAGTATCCGGTCCGCGTGGATACGAAGACCTGTGGCAAGCTGACTTTCACCTGCACCGCGCGAAATTTACCGGCAGCACCTTCCGCCGGGCGATATCCGATCACATACTGATTCCGTATAGCGGTACCGATTTGGGTGGCCACCGGCGCCGGGTTTTCCCAGGCCCCCAGCGTAGTGCTTAATCCGCCGGTTCGCTGCGCGAGGTGCTCCAGAAAGGCCAGCCCATTGCGTTCCTCGGTGAGTTCAATCGCCTTTTTGATCCCGAAAGACGGGGTCATGCCGATCGTGTAGATCTGGACATCTGCTTACTCGGCAATGTGCAACAGTTCGGCTTCCGAATAGCGGCTGTGGTTGTCCATCCCATCCGAAATAATGAGAAGAGCCCGACGCGGGTTGTGAGCGCTGCGCAATTGCCCGAGAGCCTGCGCAATCGTATCGGTAAGTGCCGTCGCACCTCCAGGCCTCACCGCACGCAGTTGAGACCTCAGTTCTCCGAAATCATTGGTGAACGTAGATGCCTGACCTGGTTTGGTGGAAACGGTCAGCAGGAACGCTTCGTCCTCGGGATTGGCGGTGTCGAGGAAAGCGCTCATCGCGCCGGCGGCAATGCCGGTCTTGCTTTGCATGCTGCCACTCAGATCGACCACCACTCCCACTGAACACGGCACATCCTCACTCCCAAACGAAACAATCGGCTTTGGATCATGATCTTCCAGAACGGTGAATGATGACGCCGTCAATCCATCGACCGTCTTGCCATAGCGATTGGTAACCGTCACCGGAAGCAGAACCAGATCGACGTTGACCTTAAGATCCGCGGCCCTTGCCGGTTCCACGCCGGGGTGGGCGGCGCGAATATCAAGCTGAGGTTGGGCATAAAGCGCCGCCGCTGCAAGGAACAGGGCCGTGGGACCGAAGCAAAATCTGAAAGCACAGTGTTTGAAAGTCATGCGTGACGCCTCCCGTAGTAAGCTCACTGGCTGAAGTGTAGGTTTGCGCGGGTGAAAAAGGCATGAAAGCCGTTGGCGCGTACAAATCACCTGCGGTTTACCAGCTCCGCGTATATCCGATCGATGCAGTTGTGTACCAGGGAAAGGTCACGATCTTGTTGTACGTCTCCTGAAGCCAGATGGCATGGTGGTCGTTGAAGTGTATGACCGCACCGAGCGACTCGCCATCATAAAACCGGTTCTGGACGAAGGCGTTGCCTGTATTGCTCGTGAGGCCGCCCTGTATCCAGGTGTATCCGCCCAGCCGCTTCGTTCCTGGGATCGAGAAATTCTTCATCACTCCGATAGCTTCGGTGTGCGCGCCGAAATCCGTATGCAGGAAACCATGGGAGCCGGCGTTTTCGTAGGTATAGGAAAACGTCAGTTCGTCCCCGAAGGGATCCTTCTTCAGAAAACCAAAGGTATGTCCGATTCCGATGTTGTAATTGGCCTTCGGTAGAAGCCCCGGCCGCACCAGGTCCGACCCGAACATGATGAAGAGGTCAGTGGACGTCCCGGCAGGTTCCGCTGGCGAAGAAGGTGCTTGAGCGAATGCAGGAACCGTGAGCGATACGAACACGGCAATGAGTGTGATTTGTTGTGCGGTCACGAAGCCTCTCAGTTTCCCGAGCATGACTTGCGGACCTGGCAAATCGCGGTCAGTATCCGGATTCTAGTGGGCACCGGATGAAAAGCGCATGAAAATCCGCATCCATCAGATTTATTTGTATTCAATAACTTACGGCACCGTCCCCGCGCCGGATTTTTTGAGTCACACGAATTTTAGGCAAAGACATACTTGACGCACCCAAACAGGGGGTTTCTGGTGGTCACCATTTTCTCCCAGCCCGATTGCGTATGGCGGTAGGATTGATATTTATGCTGGATATCCTACGACGGCTCATTGGCGGCGAAACGCGCCCCGTGGACTTATGGATAATCGTCATTGAACTGCTGGTGCTGGCGATTATCCTGCTTGATTCCATTTGGGACAAGGCTCACAAGTTCAGCGAGTGGAGAAATACTAGGCGCGAAGCCAAGCAGATATCCGTATGTCTTGCTATGTTGACGGAGCAAGAGTCTTCAGCCCTACGAAATATGATTCTGTTGGGCAGGCAACCGGCTTATGGGATGGATTTGCAATCTAAATTCGGCACGCCTTACGTGATTGAACTGACGAGCGGAATATGGCAGTTGACTGCAAAGCACCGCGCCCTCATTGAAAAGTGGGCGCAGCGATATTGATATCATGATCCAAAGTGAAAACCTCACCGGAGTACGACCGCTTCAAGACGGTCCTGAACCAGATTCTAACCGTGCCGCGCACGGAAATGCAGAAGCGGGAATCGGCGTATCAGAAGATGCGGGCCGGGAAGAAAAAGACGGGGCCGAAGAAGAAGTAGAACCGCGTCATTCTTCTATCACCTCAGAAAAACTCAGAGCATCTGGTTTTCGATCACCTCGCGGGAAGGCAACTATTACGATAGACCGTTGCGCGCCTGGAGGTTCTCCGTACTCGATAGATGAGCCTTCAAGGCGAAATGATATCGCGACCGCGCCGTCCAGCCCGACAACCCTTATCAGTCCAGCATCATCTATCGAATTGATAATGGCGCGTATATCAAGAGTAAAAAACGAACCGAAAAAAACAGTCAAAAGAAGTGGTGTTTGCTCGTCTCGCCATTTGTTAAAAACCAAAAGTGCATCCCGCGATTCAATCAATTGTGTCCCTCCAGAAGTTCACACTTTTATTCAGGCAATCTACAACGGTCTAACTGAATCTATTCCTTCCCAATCAACTTCTTGTAAGTAATTCGCTTGCCCACCACGCACCGAAGGGCCTCTTTGAACCGAGAATAGTCCGAGGTCTTAACACCATCTGCCGTCCTCCGATGGTTGTACCGAAACGCGGCTTCGTCAACATACCTGAACAGGTGGAACGGCTCCACGCTCACGTACGTTCCATTCAGACCACGCTTTAACAAACTCCAGAAATTCTCAATCCTGTTCGTCGTGACATTGCCGTCCACATACTTCTCCAGGTGGTTCACGACCTCATGGCTGTACTCACCGTCCATGCGCCACGAACTGGCGTGTTCGTCGCTGTGGATCTGTGCTCCTGGCTTCACGTTGGCACGTATAAACGGTTGCATAACGTTCTTCTTGCGGTTGTTTGCCACGGTCGCCCGAACGTGCCCGCCGCGTTGTAATGCACCGACTACGACCGTCTTATCGAATCCGCCGGTCAGATCGCTCTTGCGGGCCTCACGCTGTCTCTTATGCATGTTCCGTGCTTTACCGCCGATGTAGGTTTCGTCTACCTCGACCTCACCATCCAGCATTCCGCCGCTTGCCTGCATTGCCAGCCGCACACGGTGCAGGACAAACCATGCGGACTTTTGGGTGATCCCCAGTGACCGCGCCAGTTCGTGGGAACTGATCCCGTTACGGTCGTTCGCAATCATCCAAATCGCCGGGAGCCATTTGTCAAGGCCGATGGGAGAATCTTCCATTACGGTGCCAGCCTTGAATGAAAACTGCTTCCGGCACTTTGAGCACTTCCAGATCCGCCGCGTCTTCAGGAACATCGGGCTATCGGCTCCGCAGTGAACACAGATAACACCGTCCCGCCACCGGGAATCGGCTGATTCAGTCAGAGCGTTGTCGAGGTCTCCGTAAGTCTTGACTGCCTCCAAAAGCGTTGCGGGCTTGGCTTGTATTTCGGACATGATGATTTGCCTTAGAATGAAGAGATGGGATGGGTTGAAGATAAATTCGCCGAACAGGCAACCACGGCTGCGCTGATCAAGGGACTCTGGAATTCGATGCGCGACTCAATCGGTGAAGTTGTCGCAGAGTTCAACACCAGAACGTCCAATATTGTCGCTCCGATTAGTAGCAAGGATTGCAAGGCGTTCGGCCAGTTCTGCCGACGCGTTGAAAAAACAAACGGAGAATTCATCGAAGTATTTTTAGATGAAGAGAACCGATCCGTAAACGTCAAAGACGAAATGCCTCGACCAATCTGTGAATACGGACTCGACGCTACCCGATCCCGGTTGGAGTTTTTCAGCGTATCGCCAGACGACAAAAGAACGGTTCTCAGTGCGGACTTGGTTTCCAAGATGGCGCTTGAGAAGTTCCTATTTACGCCCTTCCCGAATTTCCGTACCTGAACCGCTTCCATGAATTTAGTATGGCGGTTTTTGTTGGGTGTGTCAAGTATATATTTACCGAATTTTATCGAATAGAATCAATAACATAACCTTCCAGCCTCAACTCCCTATGCACATAATGTGACCGAACGACGCGCGTCTTTCCCCAAACGCGTCCATCGCGGTCCAAAGGGAACGCAAAAGTGGAGAATTTTGAAAAATGACAACGAACCCCGGAAGTTGAACAAAGCAAAACACCGGGCTGAGTAATTGAACCTGAGACGAACCTCAACAAACCTGGAAAACAGGCCATCGAACCTGACCCAGGGACAAACAACCCCGGGCAACCTGAGATAAGGCCGTCCCCGCCAAAGGGCTCCGGCCGCCAGATCTATGACAACTGAATATTTCCCGCGACCAGTGGGCGAGCCACACGTCCATCATTTCAATGCTGAGGCGCAGACTACCCCTGGCCGTAATCGCAACACCCTGCTCTGCGCCGCAGCAACCTCGACCCCTTTTGTTCTTACTCTGATTCAGGAGCAACTGCACCTGAAACTGGAGGCGATGATATTGCCGTTGGATATGGTGATCGTCGAAAAGGCGGAGCGGACTCCGACGGAAAACTGAACCGCACGATTTGGAACTTTTGTCATACCGCGATTGGAAAGAGGTAAGAATGCTGAAGACGTTATGGATTGCAGGAATGCTTGCCGGAATAAATCTGTACGCGCAGACGCCATCGTTTGAGGTGGCGTCAGTCAAACCGGCCGCACCCATGCAGGCAGGACGCATGATGGTCGGCATAGAGGGCGGTCCCGAGACGCCCAAACCGGGGCAGATGACGTTCACCAACGTCTCGCTCGCCGACCTCCTGCAGCGCGCGTATGGCGTCAAGAGCTATCAGATCTCGGGTCCGGACTGGCTCCAGTCAGCCCGTTTCGATATCTCCGCCAAAGTGCCCGCCGGATCCACGAAGGCGCAGTCGAATCTGATGATACAGAGCCTCCTCGCAGACCGGTTCAAACTCGTCCTCCATCACTCCTCGAAGGAGTCGAACATCTACGCCCTGCTGGTGGCGAAGGGCGGGCCGAAACTCAAAGAGACTCCCAAAGATACACCGGTTGCCGACCCCAACGTGCCAACCACGCCGCCCGACATGAGGAGCGTCCGCATGGGCAAAGACGGCATGCCGGAGATCCCGGCTGGCGGACCAAAGGGCCGCATGATGATCATGATGGTTCCTGGCGGGCGCATGAGAATGAATGTCTCGGGCACTACGATCGCGAAGTTCACCGACGCTCTGGCGATGCAGTTGGATCGGCCCGTCGTCGACATGACGGGACTCACCGCGGAATACGATATCGTCCTCGACTTCGCGCCGGATATGGCAGCTATGCAGGCAAAGATGGCGGCCATGGGCGCTGGGCCACCTCCCGGAATGATGCCGGAAGCGAACGATCCAAACGGCGCGGCGACCATCTTCTCGGCGCTGACCGAGCAACTCGGTCTGAGGCTCGAAGCACGTAAGGGTCCTGTCGACCTGCTGGTGGTCGATAGCGCAGAAAAGACCCCCACAGAAAACTGAATCGCCGGTAACGATTCCCCGGCTCCGGAGTTTACCTCTCTATGAGACACACCGTGTGCTTATGTGGGTTCCTGGTCTTGACGCTGCCCGCCGCGGCGCAGCCGTTACCGCGATTCGAGGTTGCATCCATTCACCGCAACACGAATGGCAGCCTCAATACGAACATTAATGTCTCCGATGGAGGCCGTCTCTCGATAGTTAATGGTTCGCTGAAAACGCTGATCCGGAATGCGTACGGCATCCTGAGTTTTCAGCTTGCCAACGAGCCAAACTGGATCGACACGGAAATGTATGACATCGAAGCGAAGACCGCGACCTCCGGAAAGATCTCGCCGGATGAGTTCAAATCACTGCTGCAAACTCTTCTCGCGGACCGCTTCCACCTGAAGGTCCATTGGGAGACTCGGGAGAGCACGGTCTATGCGCTCCTCTTAGACAAAAGCGGACCGAAGTTCACAGCAAGCTTAGTTGACGAGAAGTCCGGCATGAATACCAGAAAAGGCCCCGACAAAGCGACAATGACTGGCACGGCGGAACCGATGAAGGACCTTGCGAGTAATCTCGGAAACCAACTCGGACGATTCGCGGTCGACAAGACCGGCCTGACTGGAACTTACGATTTCACTTTCTCCTGGGACCCTCAATCGACGGCTGATTCGACCGGACCATCTCTCTTCACGGCGCTGAGAGACCAACTGGGTCTCCGGCTCGAATCGCAAAAAGGACCGGTCCAGCTTCTGGTCATCGACAATGCCGACCGGCCGTCTGAGAATTAAGACAGCGATGTACGAGAATTCTCGTTGACATACGAGATATGTCGTATTATGCTGTTCTCAGATGCCGCCACCTCCCACCCCGCCACTACCCACTGACGCTGAACTCGACATTCTTGCAGCGCTTTGGCGGCTTGGCCCCGCGACGGTCCGCGAGGTTCATGAGGGCCTGAAGAAAGACAGCGGCTACACCACCACGCTGAAGCAGATGCAGGTGATGATCGAAAAGGGGTTGGTGATACGCAGCGAGCGCTTCCGGTCCCATGTCTACGAAGCCGGAATCCCCCGGGAACAAACCCAGAAACAAATCATCGGCGACCTTTTGACTCGCGCTTTTGACGGCTCGGCCCGCGAACTCATGCTGGGAGCCCTATCCGCGAAGCCCGCCTCGAAACAGGAACTCGAAGACATCCGGCGGATGGTCGAAACCTTCGAAGCACAACACGGGAAGGGAAAGGCGAAACACGCATGAAGATCCGGATCGCTTCCACACTCATTCACTTTCTTTGGCAAGGCACGCTCATCGCATTCTTCTATGAGGTGACGCGAAGGTTCATGCGGGCGCGGAGCGCCGAATCCCGATACCTGCTTTCCTGCGCGGCGATGCTTCTGATGGCGGCTGCGCCTGTGATCACCTTCTGTCTCTCCGCTCCGCCCGCGCCTGTCTATGCCCCCGGAGGCGTCAGTACCCAGGTCCCCTTGTCGTTTATGGGCGCCGACGCGATCAGGATCGCTCCAACAGCCAAGGTCGGCACCAGTGTAACCGACCGGATTGTTCTCGCATGGCTCATCGGGGTCGTCTTATTCAGTGTGCGCCTGGCGGGTGGATGGATTGTTGTTTCGCGCGCACGATCTCTGCTGAGCCGGCCCGCGCCCCCCGGAATGGCAGGCGACACTGAATGGGCTGTGTATGCGGCTTCGTTTGTCGAGGCCCGTGCGGCTTGTAGTCTCGACGCTCGTTCAGGTTCCGATGGCCGCCGGATGGCTTCGTCCCGTCGTGCTGGTCCCGCTCGGAATGCTGACGGGCCTCGAGTCCGCGCTGGTCGAAGCACTTCTCGCTCACGAACTGGCGCACATCCGC
>Ga0206991_10332_pt1 | contig 13302 bp, 10 predicted proteins | sample Alteio_BWMinCont_9_FD_153286 | JGI IMG/M metagenome (GOLD analysis project Ga0206991, IMG submission 153286) | Enriched cells from forest soil in Barre Woods Harvard Forest LTER site, Petersham, Massachusetts, United States -... | ecosystem: Environmental > Terrestrial > Soil > Temperate forest >...
TTTTCGCGCAGCAATTTATCGGCGGCGCCTGTCGGTAAGGAAGACTCGACGCGGTTACGCGTCTCCGTCGTGAACAATTGCTGCGGGCTCGGCAACTGCGGAAATTCAAACAGATCGAGTGAACCGTCTACCACGTCCATGGCGAACAAATGCTTCTGCGGCGCTCGCGCCATAACGTAGCTGACCTCGTAGAATTGATATGGCACGTACGCCTCGGCGATTCGCTGCAAACGGCCCGCTGTCATTCTCCAGTACATCGACGACAGCCCGCGACTGGAAAACTCCCGAACAGCATCCTCCTGCGTAACGTTAGCCCGCAATGCGACAATGGATGTTGGTCTCATTTCTTTTTTGCGGCGTCTTAACGGAAATAAATCCATAAGCTAAAGACGGTGGCGATTAGCACGCACGTAAACGCCAGGTTTACCCTATGTTCCGCGGGTGTTTCGCGTCTTAGATGCGGCGTTTCCTTCACATCCGTAGTTTCTAGTTTGTCCCCCACCGTTGCGAATGTTAATCCCGCGATTTTCTTTCGCTCCGGGGCAGGAAATATCATGCTCACCCCGATCAGCACGATGGCGCACACCACGAACATGAGCACTGCGTAATGGAGAAAATTCATGTCCACCAGCCAGCGCAATGTCGGAGAACTGTAGTGTCTGGTTTTGTCCAACACTTCAAAAACAAATCGCACCGTGCCCAAAACAAATCCAACCAGCAGCGAACTGATTGCGCCCTCGCCATTCAGCCGCGGCCACAAAATTCCAAATATGAAGCACACTGCGATCGGCGGGCTGATGTAGGCCTGCACACTCTGCAAATAAATGTACAGTTGCGCGCTGAGCAAATGAATGAAGGGCACCCACAAAAGTCCCAGCACCACCATGGCGCCGGTTGCAATGCGCCCGAAGGCTACAAGCTGCTTTTCGCTCGCCGTGGGGCGGAACTTTTTATAAAAATCGAGCGTGACCATCGTGGAAGCGGAGTTAAAAACCGAGCTCATGGCGCCCATCAAAGCGGCTAGCAATGCGGCGATCAACAATCCGACCAGGCCGGTAGGCAAAAGATTGATTACTAATGTCGGAAAAGCAATATCTCCGTTGATTACTTTGCCATCCACCACGGTGAACAGTTGAGGGTACAGCGCATAGCAAATCAAACCCGGCAGAACCAGCAGGAAAACTGGAAGAACTTTCAGGAAGCCGGCAAAAATTGTGCCCGCCTTGGCGTGACCTTCGTCTCTCGCGGATAAAACGCGCTGCACAATCACCTGGTCGGTGCACCAATACCAGATGCCCAGAATCGGCGCGCCAAAAAACATCCCCGTCCACGGAAATTCTGGATCCGAAGCGGGCTTGATCATATGGAAATAACTGGCGGGAAGCGCGGCGCGCAAACCTGCAAATCCGCCAACTTTGTCCAAGCCGATTAAGGTGAGCGCGATCGCGCCCGCCAGAAGAATCAGGGTCTGCACTAAATCCGTGTAGATCACCGCGGCGAGGCCGCCGGCGATGGTATACACCCCGGTGGCGATCACCAGAATAATAGCCGCTGTCCATTGATTCCAGCCCACCACGTGCTCCAGCACGATGCCCGCGGCATAAAGATGGACGGAAATTTTCGTGAAGATATAGGCAATCACGGAAATGGTGGCCAGATAGTTCGCGCAATTGCGATTAAAGCGGCGCTCCAGAAACTCTGGCATGGTGAATACATTGGAGCGCAGATAAAAAGGCACGAACACCCAGCCGAGCAGCAGCAGCATCATGCATGCCAGCCACTCAAAATCACCCACGGCTAAGCCCGACGTGGCGCCCGATCCTGCGAGGCCTATGAAATGTTCCGTGGAAATATTGGAAACAAAAAGCGAAGCGCCGATCGCGAACCAACCGATGTTACGGCCAGCTAGAAAATAATCCTCGGAGGTCCGGCCCTTTTTTGCAAAATAAAAACCAATGCCAAAAATAATGGCAAAATAAATTCCTATAATTACGAGGTCAGTGGGGGCGAGAATGCGATGCGTTACCGTCACGATTGCTGCCGTCAGCATCGCACCTCCCGGTGATTGTATGGAATAAACGACTAGCCTGCGGAGTCTATACCAGGGGCAGCTAGCGCTCAATAACCGATTGGCGGCAAATCGCAGCAAGTCGGAACCAAGGCAAATTATTTGCGGCTGTGGCTGCAACGGAGTAAAAACATAGAGGGAGGAACCATGATCAAGTTGCTCTGTTGCATTTTTCTTTTGGGGGCTAGCGTAATGGCAGCGGATAAAAACGTTTACGAATTTACTTTGAATTCCATCGACGGCCAGGCAGCGCCGCTGGCAGCCTACAAAGGAAAAGTTGTCATGCTCGTGAATGTGGCCAGCCGTTGCGGCTTCACGCCGCAATATTCGGCGCTGGAAACGGTATACGAAAAGTATAAAGATCGCGGCTTGGTGATCATCGGCATCCCGGCCAATAATTTCGGCGCACAGGAGCCGGGATCAAATCAGGAAATTAAAACATTTTGCAGCACCAAGTATCACGTCAGTTTTCCGATGATGTCGAAAGTTTCGGTTAAAGGCGACGACAAAACTCCGCTGTATCAATTCCTGACGGACAAATCCGCCAACCCGCAAACCGGCGGTGACATACAGTGGAACTTCACCAAATTTCTGATCGGCCCCGATGGCCGCGTCATTACTCGCTTCGAGCCGGACGTAACACCAGATGCGCCACAGGTCACCGCAGCCATCGAGAAGGCGTTAGGAACGATTGGGCATTAACCACGTCTAAACAAGCTGCTTCTCACTGCCGGCAGCAGCAAAATTGTTACTGGCTAAAAATGCCCGCTTGATCACCATTGAATATCGGCTAGAATGCACGCGGTTCGCGCTTTGGACTGAAATTCATGAAAAAACAGAGCCCCATTCGTGAAAACCACCAGGATTAAGATTGTTATCAGCTGCGCTATTATTTTTTCCGGCTGCCGCGTCAGCAAACCTGGAGCGATCGAAAGTGAAATGGCCAAGGGCGTGAAACACAAGATCACCGTCGGCGGAAAAAATACTCCCAACCCAATTCCAGTGACCTCAGAAAATATCAAAGATGGACAAGAACATTTTGGGCATCACTGCGGCATTTGTCATGGACTGGACGGCGAAGCCACGGGAGTGCCGTTCGCGCAGAAAATGTCCCCGCCAATTCCATCTCTAAGTTCATCCGATGTGCAGGAGTACAAAGACGGGCAATTAAAATGGATTATCGAAAATGGCATCAATCCTTCCGGCATGCCTTCCTGGAAAGGGATCCTGAGCGATGAAGAAATGTGGACAGTTGTAAATTTCATACGCCATCTGCCACCCAAAGGAAGCCTGGGGATTCCCGCCGTCTATAAAGAGGAACAAGAAGAGCACGAGCACATGCATATGCATGATAAAGACTCGAGATAATAACGGCCGCTATTTAGCTTCGGCGCTAACACCAGTGTTAACACTTTGTCGCTTGCATCTTACATATTACAGGGCACTTACACTACATTAACGTAAAGGTAGAGGAAGCCTCAGGCTCCCAAAGTCTTGAACCCTAAGGTCGCGCTGATGGCATCCAACAACCGCTCGTAGAACGAAGTCCTGAATGGAGCGGCGATCGGCCGAAAAAAGAACGTGAAGAGTCACCCCAGCGCATCCGATTAGGAAGACATGAAAATCTCGACCGGGGCGGTAGCTGCTGCCGCGAATGAAAAACTCGATGTCGGGCAGTTCATATGCAAGGGGCGGAGTTTTGGAGGAGCGCGTTTTTTTGAGTTTCACGACCAGCAATGGTTTCCGCAGAGTCTGCCTGACGCCGTCACCGATGCGCTGCAATTTATTTTGAGTTTGGGCGGAATCTACCGGCCCATCGTTCCAATACTAAATGAAGCTGTGGAAGCCAGCGGCGCCCTGCGCATTGTTGATTTATGTTCCGGGGGTGGCGGGCCCTGGCTATGGCTATACCGGCTGCTGCGTGTGAGCAACGGACGAGATATTGAAGTCTGTTTGACCGACAAGTATCCGAATATTGAAGCATTCGAGAATGCGCGGCGAGAGACGAGGAGCCAGATTACGTTCTATCCTGGATTGGTGGACGCCGCATCATTGCCTCGCGACCTCTCAGGATTTCGCACCGTCTTCACTTCATTTCTTCATTTCACGCCAGACGAAGCGATGGCGATCCTGCAAAATGCAGCGGACGACGGCCAGGGGATCGGCGTGTTCGAGGCAGCCAAGCACGACTCGCTGATAATTTTGTTGACGGCGCTGATGCCAATAGCAGGATTTTTAACCGCGCCATTCGCGCGTCCGTTTCGCATTTCGAGAATATTCTGGACGCACTTCATCCCGGTGATTCCGTTTGTGCTGTTTTTTGACGGAGTAGTTTCCTGCCTGCGAGCCTATTCACAAAAAGAACTGTCGCTTTTGGCCACGCAAGTGAAAGCGCCAAATTATGTTTGGCAGGTTGGAGAACAATACGGCGGCCTGGCTCCCATTACGTTTCTGCTGGGCTATCCTGAGTCTGCCAAGGCAATGGTACGGACGGCGGTAAATTCCCATGAGCCGACTCCAGTGAAATGAGCCGCCAGAGTATTCATCGAATTTATACCGAAGACAAACGTCGGGCTACAATTGTGCGCGTCATCTCCAAACAATTTGAGAGCTTCACGCTGCAACCCACCACCGGGTATTACCGCAGCAAGCCGGAAAAATCCATCGTGCTGGAGCTCGTGGGCGCGAAGGAATCCCAGGTCAAATGGCTGGCGGCGCGTATTCGAGAAATAAATCGACAAGCGTCCGTGCTGGTGATCACGCTAAACGGGCGCACAAAAAAGATAACCGCTAATCAACGGTAGAGCCGGAAAGGGCTCTCCTCGTATTCTTACCAGTTAAGCTGTATTGCCGTGACGAAGCAAAGGCTTTTATGCTTCTCGTTGCGACGTGAGCGTAATATCTATGCAGAAAACAAACGCAGCCAGGAGTTTGTGTGCCGAACTTCAGTGCTTGGGGTATCGACGAAAAATATCGGGATGACTCTGGGCGCTGGCATGAGGTTTCGGATGCCACGAAAAATAAATTTCTGACCGTCATGCAAGCGACGCAAGACGGGCCTGCCGATCCGGCGCTCTTGGTCGTGCGTCAAGGCGCAGAGGTAAATATTCCCGAGTCCCGCGAGCTGCAATTGGAAGACGGCACCCGCTTGCGTGCGACTGGTAAACTTCCGCGGGGCTTGCCGCTTGGTTACCACTCGATATTTGATCGCGAGGGCCGCGAATCACGGCTGATCGTGACGCCACCACGCTGTTTTCTTCCATCGGACCTGCACACCTGGGGCTGGGCTCTGCAACTTTATTCCTTGCGGTCGCAATCGAGTTGGGGGATAGGCGATCTGGAAGACTTGCGCCTGATGTGCGAATGGTCGGCTGAATTGGGGGCCGGAGTAGTCATGGTAAATCCGCTGTGCGCCACAGCTCCAGTGTTGCCGCAGCAAGCGAGTCCTTATTATCCAAGCAGCAGGCTATTTTTAAATCCGCTGTATTTGTGTATTGAACAAGTTGATGGCGTGAGAGAAGCGCTGTCCGACTTGGAACAATTAGGCGAGGAAGGGCGCGCACTTAACGATAAGCCTTTGATTGAGCGCGATGCCATCTATCGTTTGAAAATGCGCTCGCTGGAAAAAATGTGGTCGCAGATGCGCGACAAAATTACCTTTACCGATTTTGAACGCAGCCGGGGACGGAGCCTTCAACTGTTCGCCAGTTTTTGTGTGCTTGCCGAGCAATTCGGCGCGAACTGGCGTGCGTGGCCGCAGCAATATCGTTCGCCGGATGGTCCGGCGGTGTTGGCTTTGATCGTGGAATTCGGCGATCGCATCCGGTTTCATAAGTGGCTGCAATACTTGCTCGACGAGCAATTAAAAGCCGCTTCGTCGACGGGAAATATCATGCCGGACCTTCCCGTGGGAGTTGCGCCGGACGGCGCCGACGCATGGATGTGGCAGGACGTATTCGCAAAAGATGTAAGCGTGGGAGCGCCGCCGGATTTATTCAACGCCAACGGGCAAGATTGGGGACTGCCGCCATTCGAGCCACACAAGTTGCGGGCCGCGTGGTACGAACCGTTCATCCAAACGGTGCGCATCGCGCTGCGCTATGCGTGCGGACTGCGTATCGATCACGTGATGGGACTATTCCGGTTGTTCTGGATTCCGGTAGGTGAGCCGAGCGCCAATGGGACTTACGTTCGTTACAACGCGGACGAGATGCTTTCGATTCTTGCGCTGGAGAGCGCGCGAGCCGAGACCTTTGTGGTTGGCGAGGACTTAGGAACGGTGGACGAGGGCGTGCGGGAAAAACTTGCTGAGTATGCGGTGCTTTCTTACCGGCTTTTGTGGTTCGAGGATAAAGAGCCGGAACATTATCCGAAGCTGGCGGTCGCGGCGGTGTCGACGCACGATTTGCCGACCATCGCGGGCATCTGGTCGGGCACGGATTTTGAGGAACAAACTCAACTGGGACTGGAACCCAACAGAGAAAACTCCGAAAAAATGCGCTGGTATCTCAAGCGCGCCGCCAACGTGCATGACCACGAGCACCTTTCAGATGTAATTGTCAAAACACACGAGGCGCTGGCGCGATCGCCGGCGGTAATTACGCTGGCCTCTTTGGAAGATGGCGTGGCTGCGGACAAAAGACCCAACTTACCTGGAGCTCGTGAAGATACGCGCCCCAACTGGTGTATTCCTCTGCCAAAGAAACTGGAAGAAATCGAGACGGATCCGACGATTCTAAGAATTGCGGCGTCTCTGAAGAGATAAGGAGTCGGGAGAATCCACGTGTGCAGCTTTTCGAGCCGGCTGGCATGGTTGCTCATGGCGGTTTGCAGTTCGCTTCTTTTTCTTGATGGCGCACATGCCGCAGAGGACATGTTGGCGCGCACTCCGCCTATGGGCTGGAACAGTTGGAACAAGTTTGGCTGCAATGTAAGCGAGCAGTTGATCCGGGACGCGGCGGACGCCATGGTGAGCAGCGGAATGCAGGCTGCCGGATACGAATACGTGGTCATCGACGATTGCTGGCAAGTGGGACGCGATAGCAACGGAAATATCCAGGCTGACCCGCAACGGTTCCCGTCTGGCATCAAAGCTTTGGCCGATTACGTTCACGGCAACCATTTGAAATTCGGGCTGTATTCAGATGCTGGCACAACCACATGCGCGGGACGCCCGGGAAGCCGCGGGTACGAATATCAGGATGCGCGGCAATATGCGGCTTGGGGCGTTGATTACTTGAAGTTTGATTGGTGCAACACCGGCACCGAAAATGCCGAGGCCGCTTATACAACGATGCACAATGCGTTGAAAGCGACAGGCCGACCGATCGTTCTCAGCATTTGCGAATGGGGAAAAAGTAAGCAGTGGCTGTGGGCAAAAGATGTCGGCAATTTGTGGCGCACCACCGGTGATATCCATGATTGTTGGGATTGCAAGAAAGAGTCCACCGGGTGGGTGGTGATTCTGGATCAACAAGTCGGACTCGAGACTTTTGCCGGGCCGGGCCACTGGAATGATCCGGACATGCTCGAAGTCGGGAATGGAGGCATGAGCACGACGGAGTACCAGTCGCATTTCAGTTTATGGAGCATGCTGGCTGCGCCGCTGATTGCTGGGAACGATCTGAAGAACATGACGTCCGAAATAAAAGACATTCTGACAAACAAGGAAGTTTTGGCAGTAGATCAGGATGACTTGGGCATGCAAGGGCGGCGCGTAAGCAAGAATGGCGATCTTGAAGTGTGGGTAAAGCAAATTCACGACGGGAGCCGCGCGGTGGTGCTCTTCAATCGCGGCGCGAGCGGCGCCGAAATATCCGCGAGCTGGGAAGATTTGGGTTACCCCTCGCGCTTGCCCGCGGTGGTGAGAGATCTGTGGAACAAGAAAGTTTTGGGAGTATTTACAGGGAAGTTCAACGCGTTAGTGGCTTCGCATGGTGTAGTTATGCTGCGAATCATGCCTGTGGTTCCGAGCTCGTCGAATAAATAGCTGCAAGCAAATAGGCTGAAAGAACGCCGTCGCGTTTATCGCCGCGTTTATTGCTGAAGTTTTCTCTCCATCTGCTGCAGAAGAGCGGCGTTCGTTTCGATGGCTTTAGCTAGAATTTCGGACTGGCGCTGCGCTTCTTCCCAATTTTGCGATTCGATGGCCTCAGTTATGCCGGGAAGCTCCAGGTGCGCGTAGGTGTAACGCGCGCAATACAGCAAATGTTTAAACCATGGGCGTCCGGGGATGCCGTCGGGATTCAGCCAGTTACTTTCGACCTTTAAGATGGATTGGTTGTATTGCTCGGCGGCCTGCGTGTCAATTTTTTCGGAAGCAACCACACGGTCCAAAAGTATTTTGACGCTTTTGCCAGCCGCTTCGAAGGCGCTGGCGCGCTTCTGCAAAGTATCGAGATTGATTTTGCCGGCGTCGTAGCGAGGATTCTTTTTCAAATCGTCGATGAAACTCCTAAGTGTGCGGCCGTAAAATGCAAAATCGAAGGGCAGAATGTCGGCTTGCGCCAAGCGCAGCGCGGTGACGCCCCACAACGCGGACATGGTGGCGTGATATTTGTAGCCGGGGTCGCCAAAGTTGTTCATCCAATAAAAATCGTCGTACATGGAGTGATATACGCCGTACGGGCCGTCGAATTGCAGTGTGATGACGGGGCGCCCGAGGAAATTTAGGAACACGGTGTGATCGGAGCCGCTGCCGATGCGTGTATTTACTAAATTTTCGTCTTGGGGTGGCTGGGTGTCTTTGTCTTCTTTCCGCGCCGCGGCCGTGGATTCGATCCAGGCATCATGCAAGCTCGTTCCGCTGGGATCGGCAATGGAATAGCTGGTCTCCACCAGCATGGGAGCTAGCGAACCGACCGCGCCGCCTTCGAAGTTCGGGCCTGATGCTGAGGAATCCACGTTGATGTAGGCAATTAATTTCTTTCCTAGATCATCGGCGAACTGCTCGCCCCACTCCGTGGAGCCGGTCAGTCCGATCTCTTCGCCGTCCCAACTGCAGAAAATCAGTGTGCGCTTGGGCCGGAAGCCATTTTTCAACATGGTTCCGAAGACGCGGGTAAGTTCCATCATGGACGCGGTGCCGCTACTTGGATCGACTCCGCCGTATTCCCAGGCGTCGTGATGATTTCCGAGGAGCACCCATTCGTCCGGAAATTGCGCGCCACGGATGCGGGCTTCGACAACGTAATAAGGCTGAATGGAATTGTCCATCTGCACTTTGAGGTGAGCTTGCACGGCCCCTGTAAGGTGGTAGGTAATCGGCAATCCACCTTGCCAATCTTTCGGCGCTGTTGGGCCATCCATATTTTCGAGCAGCGGCTTGGCGTCGTGCCACGAGAGTGGCAACGCGACAATATTAGGTAGCGAGCGAGCTTCATTTTGCGGAATGCGCTTTGCACCCGGCACCGAAGCCCAACCCGGCGTGAGCGGATCACCCGGAACGATGAAGTCGTAAGTAATCGCGCCGCGCTGAATGTGCGTCTCGGGGCCCCACGGGCCATCGGGAAAGACTTTGCCTTTTACGTAGCCGTCTTCCGCGGGGTCGGAATAGATCAGCAACGCGGCGGCGCCGTTTTTTTCCGCTGTGAGCGCTTTAAATCCGCGATAACTGTAGGGGTTCGAGTAACGCACCAGAACAATTTTTCCTTCCACGTTGATGCCCTTCTTGCGTAGTACGTCGTAGTCTTCGGGATTGCCACTGTGGGCGTAAACGACCGGCGCGGTAACTTCTCCGCTGGCGGAATAACCTAGCCAGGCGTTGGCGACTTCAGGATTTTTTGTGTCGGGATCGACATTGTATGGCGCTTCACGGAGAAGCGCTTGATACGCGGTCGGCGCGACCATTTCGAGGCTGGTAGAGACCGGCCTGGTTCCGAGAACGTCATACTGGCGGATAGCCACATCTTCCAGTCCTTGCTTTCTCCATTGCGCTGCAATGTATTCGGCCACTTCGCGGTCGTGAATGGAACCTGCGGGATGCGGGATGGAGGTGAAGTAGCGATGCTGCTTGCGAATTTCAGCGGTGGAGATGGATTTCTTCAGCTGGTCTTCGAGACTGGCCTGTTCCGCGGCATGTTGCGGGGAGAAGCCGTAGATTTTTGTTGTTGGAGCGGCGCTGAAGGCACGCTGAGCAACTTCGTTGCACATTAGAAAAATTACAAAGCTCAGAAACGCAACGGCCGAAACTCTTTTCACAAAAAGCGATGAAGGTCTCTTCACTTGAATGGCGATCTCCACGAATTTCGAAATCAGGCGGATGTTATCACTAGCGCTGGTGTAGCGCGGGAAGAATGCGGTCGGCCGGAACAACGCCCTTGCGCGGGAGCGATACCAGCCACGAGAAATACGAGCGCGAGTGATTTCGCGGAAACTCCTGTCAGTTGCATAGCGCAGCGCCGCCGGCGATACCAGAGTTGGCACCGTAGTGAGCGGAGATCAATGGAATTTCGCGGCAGCGAGAATTGATGCACCAACTGGGGATGCGTGCTCGAACTTCATCAAAGAAAGGTTTCAGCACGCCTGCGACACCGCCGCCGACCACGATTACATCGGGCTCAAGAAGATCGATGGTGTTACCGAGGTAAACCGCCAATAGTTCAACAGTGTCCAGCAATGTAGCTTTGGCAATTGCGTCCCCGCCGATGTGAGCTTGATTCACCAGTTCGCAAGTGACCGCAGCGATTTTGCCGCCGGCCAAATCGAGCATCGGCGAGTGCGTGAGGTTGGCGGCTTCCAGTTTTGCCTGCGCGCGCTTCGCGATGGCAGTACCCGAAATGAACACTTCGATGCATCCGCGTTTTCCGCAGCCGCACACCGGCCCGCGATAATCAATGCTTACGTGGCCGCCCTCAGGGGCAGCGCCGGTGCGCCCGTTATAAATGTGGCCGTCGAGGATAAAGCCTGTTCCGATGCCCGTGCCGATGGAGATGTAAAAAACTTTGGCGTAGCCTTTCCCTGCGCCCCACAGAACCTCCGCCAAGGCCGCGGCATTCGCGTCATTTTCGATTTTTACCGGCAGGTGATAGCGCTTTGAGATTTCGGCGGCGAGTGGAAAATTTCGCCAACAAGTAACGTTGGGCGGGTTGATGACCACACCAGTGTTGGGGTCAAGAGGACCGGGGGCGCAAATACCGATGGCGCGAATGGTCCAATGATTTTGTCTAGCTTTTGACAGCAGCGAATCGATGGCTTCAATTACGGAGTTGAGGCCTGCAGTTGCGTCACAGTCGCTCACCATCGGAACACGGGTGACGTGACTAATTTCGCCCGCGTGGTTGACGAAACCAGCGGCTACTTTGGTGCCGCCAATATCAACGCCGATTACATAGGTGTTTTGCTCGCTGGTTGCCATTGACGATTCGATTTTAGCGCGTCACTGAGCAACACTCACTGAGCAGCAACGGGCGTCTGGGCAACAACGACCGGAGTTGGCCGCGAGCCCCGCAGTGCGTAATACAAAATGTAAAGATAACAGACCGCCGGGATAATGAAGGCATGGTGGATTCCGATGCGATCCGCGAGCGCGCCCTGCAGAACCGGCAATATTGCGCCTCCCACGATGGCCATCACCAACATTCCAGAACCATCGCCGGTCAGCGGACCGAGCTCCGCTATCCCAAGTGTAAAAATGCTGGGGAACATAATGGAATTGAAGAGACCGACGGCGATGACGCTATACATCGCTATGTGGCCGGTGGTTAGCATGGATATGCAAACCAACGCGCAGGCCATTATGGCGGCAACGGCGAGCGCGGTACCCGTTTTTACTTTCTGGAGGATGGCGGAGCCGATGAAGCGGCCGACCATGGCGCCTCCCCAGTAATACGTGACGTACTTGGCGGCGGCCAGTTCCGGCAGACCTCCAATCTCCGGCTGGCCGAAATAGTTGATCAAAAAGCTGCCGATGGAAACTTCCGCACCTACGTATAGAAAAATGCCAATCGTCCCGAAAACCAGTTGGCGATATTTCCATAAGCTGGCTTTCACGGCGGTGCCGGCGTGGCGAGCAGCACCAGGAATGTCCGGCAGCTTGAACATGGCTATGATGATTCCAAAAATGATCAGCGCCAGCCCGATGATGAGATACGGGAGCTTTACTGTGGAAGCTTCTTGAACGCGATAGGCCTGCAAAACGTTCGCGGACATTTGACGAGTCTCGCCAGTACCTTTGAAGTTGGCATTCAAGATTAAGAGGCCGCCCAGGTACGGGCCGATGGTGGTGCCCAACGAATTGAAGGCCTGGGTGAGAACTAACCTACTGGAAGCGGTTTCCGGCGGGCCCAAAACAGCGACGTAGGGATTAGCAGCTACCTGCAACGCGGTGATGCCTGCAGCGAGGGTCATGAGCGCTACAAGAAAAAGTGGAAATGACGCCGCGCTGGCCGCTGGGATGAACAGGAGCGCGCCTACGCCCATGGTGAATAGGCCCGTGACCATGGTTTTTTTGTATCCGATGGCATCGACGAGTTTTGCGGAGGGAATGGAAAAAATAAAATAAGCAGAGAAGAAGGCAAACTGAATGAGCATCACTTTGGCGTAATTCAAATCGAAAATGGATTTCAGATGCGGCACCAGAATGTCGTTGAGAACAGTTACGAATCCCCAGAAGAAGAAGAGGGTGGTGACCAAGGCCATGGCCGCTTTGTTGGTGGAGGCTGGCGCGGGGGAATAGGACGGTGCCTTTGTGGGGGTATTGGTGTTCACAATTACCATCAGGTAGCCTCCGTGTGCATGCCCAGTGAATGCTTACGCTGCGCGTGCGATGCGTGCCGCCGACACGCTGGAAATGTAAGCACAAAAACATGCATTGCTGGGGAATAAATCTTACGGCGCATGATGATGCCACAACAGAGGGCTTAGAAAAACGACATTTGTGGTTATGCGGCGAGGAGGTTGAAGAAATGCGATGCCGCCAGAATTCCGGCCATCTCAGGCCATTGCGAAACCGGTTAACAATTAAGCTCGCCGGTGGTTCGCACAGCAACAACCTCAATTGCCGTTGCAGCGCCGACAAGGCACCTCGTCGGATCTTCAAGCTGGTCGGCCATTACAGCTTCCTTGGCGTCGGGGAGTGCGATGACCTCTTGTTGAGGTTGTGGCTCGAAGGCGGACATGGTCGAATCAATCTAGATAGCGACGAGCGGTACCTTTCCGTCATCGTGCAGAGGCACCCAGACTCGATACAGGCACGAAAGTGCAGTGAAGTTCTCAGAATTCTTTACGAAATTGGC
>Ga0206991_10335_pt1 | contig 13228 bp, 10 predicted proteins | sample Alteio_BWMinCont_9_FD_153286 | JGI IMG/M metagenome (GOLD analysis project Ga0206991, IMG submission 153286) | Enriched cells from forest soil in Barre Woods Harvard Forest LTER site, Petersham, Massachusetts, United States -... | ecosystem: Environmental > Terrestrial > Soil > Temperate forest >...
CGAAAAGCTAAAGGGGTGTGAAACGGAAAGTAAAAAGTCAAGCTCAAACCAGTGATGAAGCGGAGGACGCATTGGGAGCTATTGGCGGTAACAATGCAATTGCTGCACTGAAACAGGTTAAGGATAGCGCTCTGGCTCGAAACCGTTAGCGATAATGAGCAAGTGTTGATTCGAACATTTCTAATATCCATCCTAAAGTAATAACTATCAATCAATTATAATTAGGGCCAACATTCCTGCGCCGGGAAACACGATGCTCCCACACAACATGCACGCAATTGATATTTTTGCACTTGGGAGTGATGATTTTGAAATATAACGGGAAAATAACCACCCCAATATCAAACCCATGGTCATCAACTCCGGAAGAATTACGACACCCATTCCGACGATATACACCCAAAATGGCAGCATAGAGACGCCTATTACGATTAGAAATATAATCAACTCGGAAACGTGATATTGGAATCGCCTATGCTCCATCGGCATTTTTAGCCAAAAGAATACTCCCAAAGGAAGGGCAATTATTAACGCAGGAGAAATACTCAAAAATATGATTAATAAACCGTCATCCATGTTAAGAATTCTTTTCCTGTCCCAAGCAGTCAAATGGCTTTTAGCGTCAAGCTTGAACTTTCGGTAGTGTAATACCGTGTAAAAAATAAGACAACAGAAACCGCCTCAAGATTCCGATATCAAAGACGAGGGTAAGCAAGTGCGCCAATGGCTGATAATACTTGTTCTCTGCGTATCATCGTGTGACGCTCCAGCAACAAAGCATCAATCAACGGTTTCTCCAATTGAAAATAAGAGCAAATCCGTGGAACAGCCCAAAACGACCGCTGTGATTGATGACGATCCCGTAATTCCATTACCGCAATTAACAGTTGAGCAAGTGACCGCGCATTCACCAGAAGAACTCGAACTTCTAATGCCGAACTTAGAGCTGTGTGAATGTGGGCGAGACGAGTTTTATGACAACTACGCCAGCGTGCTTGCACCTGAGACAGACCGTCTATTTCCAGTCGCCACGAAAATTCGACCCCGTATTCTTGTTGCGTTCCAGTCAATCCGAGAAATGCAATTACATTCATCTGGGCTTGTTGGCAACCATGTAGGGGCAAGACTCCCCGGATATGTCGAGCATGTCCTTTATTTGTGTTTCCAACATGACCTTGCACACGACACAAAGGATGACTGCTCACCAGAAGAAGTCGAACTTGCCCTCACAAAGATGGAAAAGCAATTTAACTCAAATGAATGGGGGATCGACGCTGAATGCCAGAATTCGGGTATGAAGCAAGCAAGAAGTCAGTTTATGTCTGCGTTGAATGACCTGCAATCTGTTTTGGATGAAAGGGGCCTGAATTATTTGCGCTCGGAGCTTCTTACCTACATGCGGGGATGGCTATTTGCCACAGAAGCCGACAGAAGATGGTCGGAGGCGAAAAAACGGTCACTACATTGGTGCCTCTTGAATATCTATGACTTTCGTGATAACTAATAGGCTTCGCGACTGTCGCGTCTCAGACTCCAAATAAGCGCGCATGAAAAACACACCATGACCAAAAATGCAGGCTCCGTAACAATTGCATACCTACGGTCAGACCTATACCGAGCAAACAACGTTACATCGTTATTGGGACCGGCCACTGCGACGCAGCTTCCAAGTGGTGACATTGCGGCACCATAGGCACTGCATAAATTGGCTACTGGGCGTGCATTGGATATGTTAATCTCGCGTACTTCGGCTATACCTTTTTCATTCACACGAACTATTCGCGTGCCATCCTTAGAAATAAGTTGTGAATAAAAGGCATCAATTTTGAGACCGTAGGATTTATCAATTATCTTTCCGGTAGACACATCCCATACTTGTATTTTTTCAGTGTGAGCCACTTCTGTAATGACTTCTTGTCCATCCTCTGAAAATATCGCGTTTACAGTGTTCGGGGAACCCATCTCGGTGCCCGGTTCCATCGGCGTGAATACGCTTACGGTCACCTCAAGTTTTCCCGTCAGAACGTTCCAGACCCTAGCAGTGCCGTCAACGCTTCCACTAACAACAAACCGACCATCCGGCGAGAACCTGGCGCAATAAACTGGGCGTGAATGACCTCGAAGCACGTGGTCTACGTGCCATGGCTGCCAAAGATAGATCACTGTATATGCGCTTCCGATTACAAGCACGGTTAAGACAAGGGTGCGAAGTGAATACTGGAACCAACGTCTTTGGGTCGTAGACGGCAAGGCATTGAGATTTACATCCTCTCCCATATAGAGCTTTCTAGCTGATTTCCCTTTCGGGGCTAATAAATTCCGGAGGTGCGTTGAAGGAACTATAGAACTTAAATATTTATAAGTTTGAAACCTCAAGTGAATCAGGTCCTACAGGTCTCGATTTATAAAGGTCTCGAAATTTACAGTCCTTAAGTCCTACAGGAATTCGAGGGCTAAAATACCTCAATAAATTTTCGTAAATATTTTAAAATCGATGTTGTAGAACGTGAAGGGTTTTCCGTTAACTCTTATTAAACCGCCAACCCTGCATCATCTTGACGGCCTCGTCTTGAAGCTCCGGCGTAAAAAGATCCTCACGACCGTCAAACGTCGCCAGATAGAGCGAGTGGTTGGGGCCATCGATCAGGAAAAAATAGACTATCCCTGAATTTGTGTCCTTACGGGTGTATCGGTAATTTAATTTTGAAACCGGATGCGTTCCGTCCACGGAGAATGCATGCTCCGAAATGGCGATTGTTTTCGCGTTCTTATATTGCTCATGATTGCTCATCCTGGTCTGAATATTGTTAAACGCTTCAGATTGAGTTTCATCCGACTTTACGGCAATAAACGTTACCGCTGGATCGCCAGATCCGCTCTGATATATCGCCAATCCATCGCTGCCGTATGCTTTCCATGCCGGATAACGCGGAATGGCCGCATTGACGGCGGGCAACGAAAAACTGACAGGCTCCGCGTTTTTGAGGCCAGAAGACATGTTGGGAACGGCTATGGGGTTGTTTTCTTCATTCCCGGGTTTCGCACGGTTACTGGAGATCCAGAAGAAGCCTACTACGAGCAGCACCAAAAGCACTACGCTCCCCACTATCATTTTGATTTTGCTGGCCTTGAGATCCTTCTCCAGGCCCACATCCGCCTCGCGTTTGACGCTTAGCGCATCGTTGCGCTGCTGTTCGTTCTCGGCGGAAACCAACGCTTCCTGAGTGCGGCCGATGGCGCCCGCGAAATCGCCGACGTGCAGCCGATGGCGGGCTTCCTCCATGGCGATGGTATAGGCTTCTTTTTTCAGATCGCGCTCGCCGACCTCGAGTTTCACCTTCAATCCAGTATGGGGACTGTTCTCGTAGGCTTCGCGCCAGCAGGCCAACGCCAGCGGAAGCTGGCCTTGCCTGTAGAGGTCATCGCCGCGCTGTTCGGTGTCGCTCTGAGGAATGGTGGACTTTACATGCGTGTCGAGCCGTCCGAAGACGCGCGTTCCGCTGGCCGCCATGTTGCTGCTGCTGACGGCGGCGGGAAAGCCGCTGACCCTTTTCTGCTGTCCGGTATTGCCGGCGCGTCCGCCGCCGACCGTCATGCCGATACCGGAGCGCCGCAGTCCAGGAGCGGCTCCGCTGCCGCCACTTCCTACCACGGGCACAGCCGCGCTCGATTTGGACTTGGACGGGAATTGTGGCGATTTTGCCGCAACACCACCATGCAACGGTCCGAGCGGGCCGCCTTCCTTCAACCGCCCGATGTCGGAAAGCACGCCCGCGGCCGATCCGTAGCGTTGCGTCGGATCGTGCGCCATCAGGCGCGCAATAAATTCATCGGCTTCGGGCGGCAAATCGTCACGCAGGGCCGTCACGCGCGCAAGTTTCTTGCTCGCGACGGTCTGAGCCAGCGTTTCAGCCTGTTCGGGAGGATACGGATCGTGGCCGGCCAGAATAAAATACAGGCAGGCGCCCGCGCTATAGATATCGCTGCCGGCGCAGATCGGGCTGCCTTTGAGTACTTCGGGCGCCATATAACCAAGCGCCGGTCCATGAACGAGGTCCGTGGGCCGGCGGTCGAGGAACAACAACCCTCCGGCGCCTTCCAATTTTAAATCCTGATCCTGCGTAATCAGAACTGACGCTGCCCAGATATCTCCGTGAATAATTCGGGCGCCATGCAGTAAATTGAGCGCGGTGAAAAGTTGTTCGGCGACGATCAGACAATCCCGCCATGCCATTTTCGATCCGTCGAGAATGATCTGGCGGAGCGGACGGCCGCGAATGAGTTCTTCCAAACAATATGCGCCAAGCCCGGGTTCGACGCCGGCACCGAAGCCAGTGACGAGGTTCGCGTGCGTGACGGTCCGTGCCGCCTCCCAGCCTTTGACGACGGCCGCATTCAGGCCGGCGTCGTCTCGCACGTCTTCACGCAATAATCGCACCGCCAGCGGGTCCGCGGATGTAGCAGCCTGGTAGACTTCTCCGAAAGACACCTTAGCCAGGAGTTTCTCGATCGGATAGCCAGCAACCGTTTTTCCAATAATGTCGGCCATTTATGCTAGCTTTCGGCTTTGGGTTCTCGGTTCTTGGCAACCGAATGCAAGAAGCGCTGGAGTCGCAGGTGCGAACCTGCTTTTTACTCGCCTGTAACCATCAAAGCCAGCACATCTTGACGCGTGGAACGTGGAACGTGAAACGTGAAACGTGATTCGTGAATTCGAATGTGATGTTCAACCTAAATCATGAATCATCGGCGTGGAGCACCTGAGGCTCCAGCGAGCGGCGGTGGGTAATATCGCGCGAAACGACGACGATGCCGATGGTCTCGCTGCCGGTACGCACAGCACTGACCGTGTTCTCGATACGTCGGCCGTGCAGATCGATCTCTGCCAGAGTCGGCGCTTTTGGCGCCGTCAGACGCGCGGGGCCTTCGGACTTTGACGGTGTGGCGCCCAAGAGTGCCAGCGTCGCCGCGCAAAGACGGCCGCCGTTGGCCAGAACCTGCTGCAGGCAGGCAGCGGGACTCCCGGCGGGACACTCTTCCGATTGCGGATTGCGGATTGTGGATTGCGGATTTAACTGGGTGCAATCGTCGTTGGAACAATCCGCCTCCCGTTGCCTTCCTAAAGGGGGCAATCCACATTCCGCAATCGCTCCTGCTTTGGAAAGCGTGTCGTCCAAAACTAACAGGGCGCTCTGTTGCGCGGCTGAGTTGGCCAGCAGCACCTTGCCTTGCAGATCGACAAGCACGACGCCCTCATCCATGCACTCCAGAATGGCGCGGGCGCGCTGGTGTTCGGCGGCCAGCTTGCGTTCGGTTGTCGCTAGCATCTCGACACGCTCGTTAAGGGCCGCATTTAAGCGCCGAACGTCAGCAGTGTTGGCGCGCAGTCGGCCGATAATCGCCGTGATCATGTAAGCGGTAAACAGCAGCGTGGTCCCGAGCGCGAAGACCTCGAAATAGCGCAGCACGTCCATTCGCGATGAACTGTCGATGACGCCCTGCAGCACCCAACTCGAGTTCCACCCGAAACGATCGGCGACACCCAACAGCAGGACCACCAGCGTACTGAGCAGGGCGACGCCGTAGGCTTCGCGTTTCTCGAGAAGAATGGCCGCGATCGCGACGTGAACGTAGAAAAAAAAGATGAACGGATTATCCAGTCCGCCCAAGAAGAAAATCAGGAGGCCCAGTCCCAGCACGTCGATGGCGATTTGGAGCAAAGCTTCGGCCGAAAGCGCTCGCAGCGTGCGGGTGGAAAAGTGCGCGTGGAGTCCGTGAAATCCAGTGTTTATGACGGCCATTCCGCCATCGATAACCATCAGTGGCCATATCGAGCCGATCAAATGAAGCGCGCGCACCGCGATCACGGCCACCCCGACGCCGGCCAGCGCGACCCATCGTAGAGTCACCAGACAGCGCAGGTGCTCTTCGAGCTCATCGCGGCGCGAAAGCTCTTCGGTCGTGGAGTCGGGGATCGCTGAATCGGTAACCATACGAACTCATTATCTTTTAAGGGACATGCGGATGCAAGCAGGCCGCGTGCTACTGGCCTGGGCCACTATCTTCCGCGAGGCTATAGCATGCCGCTTCTGCGCCGTTGCGAACGAACAACTTGCCGTGAGCGATGACGGGGTGATTCCAGGTCTTGCCTTCGAGCGCCTGGAACTTTGCTTTTTGCACGTGCGATTCGGGGTTGGTCTCGACCAGCGCAACTTCGCCTTTTTCTGAAAGCACCAGCAGCATATCCTGATCGGCGAGCAAAAGGACCTGGCCGTTGCCGTAACCCTTTGCTTTCCATTTTCGTTTGCCGTCGTTCAGGTCGATGCACGTCAATAAGTCGGTGTCGAAACCGTAGATGTAGTTCCGGTGCACGACCATGTCGTTGTAATAGGGCTTGATGGACAGGGTATTCCACACTTCCTGCGCGGCCCAAGCGTTTCCATCGTGGCGGACGTGCAGGCGCCGGGTACCCAGGCCCATTCCGGTGCCAATCAATACGTCTGAATCGCCCACAAGAGTTGGCTGCACCACGCGGTACATTTTGTCCACCGGCCAGTTGTAACACCAGAGGACATTACCGCCGATAGGTTGAAAGGCCGACAGTCCGCGATCGGTTGAAACGATCAATTGCTCGACACCATCTAACATTGCCGGTTGAAGCGAACAGTAACTGAGCTGCCCCTCGCCAGCGGACCAGGCCGGCTCTCCCGATGAAGCCTTGTACCCGAGTACACTCTTGCCAGCGGGACCGCCGGCAAAGACGGTCACGATGCCCTGGACGACCAGCGGTGAGGCGGAGAAACCCCACGTAGGCACTTTGGCCCCGGCGTCGGCGGCGATGTCGCGCGACCACAGTACCTTGCCTGTGACGGCATCGAGGCAGTTGAGCTTGCCGGCGGCGCCAAGAGCGTAGATCTTGCCGTTGTGGAACGTGGGTGTGGCTCGCGGTCCGGGGCCTGCCAATGGTTCACTGAATCGAGCGGCGTCACGGTGTGCCCAGAGTTCCGTGCCGGAATTGACCTCGTAGCAAACGACAGCCTCCTCTTCACCGCGTTGTTCCTGCGTAAATAGGCGAGGTCCCACTACAGCGAAGGACGACCAGCCCGGACCGACAGCGTGACGCCAGAGCTGGCGTGGCGGATGCTGATTCCAATCGGTAGCGATCTTGACGCCGATCACGCGACCATCTCGCGCGGCGCCACGAAAGCCGGGCCAGTCATCGGGCCGCGGTTCCGCTGTCACTGGCGCAAGTGTGGCTAATTGCGCATCCACAGCCGGCGCGTGTGCGGATTTGCCGGAGGCGAGTTCATTCAGAAAATGCTCTTCAGGTGTGGGACTCCATCGGAAGCTGAATGCCGACGAGAGGCTGCCATCGACACCATCCATGCGAACAAGAATGAAAGCGGCCCACGCCAGCGAAATAACGATTAACAATCCCGCGCGCCGGGGTTGCCAACTCAGAGACGGCGTAACGAGCAGCCATAGAACCCAGGCCGTCGTGGCAATTGGCAGTGCGTGCAAAATCAAACCGAACACGCCCAGCGACGGGTGGCAGAATAACAACATGGCGGCGGCCGCCACGCCGAACACAAGCACGCAAATCACACGATCGGCCCAGCGCAGCCGGCTGGCGAACAACCACCAGATCAGCAGGGCAATTGCGCCTACAATCGAACCCAGCATCCAGCCCATGAAGTGTGCCATCGTCACCGGCGCGATCCAAGCGGGCACCAGGATGATAAGCCATTGCAGGACAAGGATAACAACGCCAGGCCAGAGGCGCAGCCACGGCTGTGCGCTTGGATTGGGTTGTGCAAGATTATTGGCAACGAAAGCGGGTTCGTTTGCGTTCATCGCAATATAATACCATCGGCACTCAAACCTTCAAACGCTGAGAACACGAAGGCATGTTAAATTCGGATGGCGTTACGGATTCGGATTATCTTAAGCCTGGCGATCAATCTCCATTTCGGCTATACTGTTTGGTTGGAGGTATGAGTGATGGCCTTAACCGATACCTATAAACGCTTGGAGCATCCACCATCCGACCGCGAAGTCACGCCGGAAGAGCTCAATTTCAATCAGCAGTGGGGGCGCTGCGAACTGATTGATGGAAAGGTAATTCTGATGAGTCCTGCCGGGCATAATCATGGAAAACTGGGCGCCGAATTGTTGATTCTCATAGGCCAATATGTAAAGGCGAACAAGTTAGGAGAAGTTTACGCGGCGGAGACCGGCTTCGTCTTCCCCAACGGCAAGACCGTTCGTGCTCCCGATGTAATGTTTCTATCAACGGCTCGTATTCCACCCGATATGGGGGAAGACGTTTATTTGCCAATCGCTCCCGATTTTGCCGTGGAAGTCGTCTCTTTGAGTGACAAATTTTCAGACGCGACGGCCAAAGCAGAATCGTTTCTATCCGCCGGTGTAAGACTGGTCTGGGTGGTGCAACCGAATGACCGGAGCGTCCATGTTTTTCGTCAGGGGCAAGCCGTGCGCGTCTACAAATCGGGGGAGACTCTCGGCGGCGAAGACGTGTTGCCCGGACTGAATATCAGCGTCGATCAAATTTTCGAACGCTGACGCACTGCCGTCAATTACAAAGCGTCGCTGACAATCTGCTCGACCGACTTTGCTTTTCGCGCCAAAATCAATTCGCCTTTATCAAGCATTACCTCCGCCGGACGTGGTCGCATGTTGTATTCGGATGCCATCACGTAGCCGTAAGCGCCGGCGTTGTGGATCGCCAACAGGTCGCCGCGGCGGACTTCGGAAAGTTGCCGTGGCGCCGATGTATTCTCGTCGCCGTCGCCTCGTGTGAAGATGTCGCCGCTTTCACAAATGTTTCCGGCCACATAATAGGCTTTCTGCGCGCCGTTAGGATTGCTTAAGTTCGTGATCTGATGGTAACTACCGTACATCGTCGGCCTTACGAGATGATTGAATCCGGTGTCGACACCGGCGAACGTCTTGCCGTAAGGCGTCTCCTTAATGGTGTTCACGCGCGTAACGAGATAGCCGCTCTCGGCGACGAGGAAACGGCCGGGTTCAAGAACCAGCGTCAGCTCTTTCCCGGCGTCTTTACAGAAAGAGGTGAAGCGTTGCGAGAGCATCGCGCCAAAGGCTTTCAGATCGATCGGCTTTTCAGCCGGCCGGTACGGTACGCCGATGCCGCCGCCGAAGTTGACGAACTCCAAGTCTGGTAGTTTGTGCTTGCGCAATACCGAAAGCAGCACCTCCATCGCTTCGGCGAACTTTTCGACTTCGCGGATGCCCGATCCGATGTGCTGATGGATGCCGATCACCTTCAGCTTGCGGCTGGACGCGATCTTAAGAATTTCGGGAACCTGCTCCCATGGAATTCCGAATTTACTTTCTGGACCGCAGGTGATGACGTGATCGTGATGTCCTCCGCCGACCGGTCCGTTGATGCGCGCAAAGCACGAACTTCCTTCGGGAAGATCGTTCAGGCGCTGCAGGCTGTCGCAGTTAATCCAAATTCGGCTCCCTTCTCCCCGTGTGGAAGAGGAGTTGGTGGTCAGGGCGTTGCCCGCCAGTTTAACGACCGCATTGAATTCATCATCGGACACGTTGTTATTCGTGTAAAGAATCCGGTTTGCTCCGAGCTTCAACGCAAATGCCACTTCGCCCAGGCTGACGCAATCGAGGCCGAATCCTTCGCCTAGAATGGTTTTGACGACGGCCTGGTTGGAGTTGGCTTTCATCGCGAAGAGCAGCGTCTTTTTCGGATAGCCGATCGATTGTGTGAGCGACCGGCAGCGATCGACGATGGTCGCTTTGTCGTAAACGTAGACCGGCGTACCGTGCGCTTCGGCGGCCTTGATGAGCGCCGAATTCAGTATTGTTTCCATGTGAAAGCTCCCAGCTCCTAACTGTGGCCTGCTTTGAATTCACGGTAGCATAGCAGCAGGAACCATTTCGTTCTATAGACAATACCCGCTTGAATGTTTCGGTAAGACGTGCATTAACATACAGGCATCTTCATGCCCGCTCCACCTCTGGGTAAAGTGGGATGCCTATGCGCTCGATGTGCTCGCGCAGGGGACGCAGTGTGATGGCTTCAAACGGTTTCACATCGTAGTGATAAGGTAACGGCAGGTCGTCGAGTTCGGCGGCGATGGCTTCGGCGCGTAACGTGTCCACGTCTCCCCACACCGCGAGATCTATATCGGACTGCGGCATGTGAGTACCCTTGGCACGGGAGCCGAAGAGTTTCACCGCGGTGATTTCGGGATGACGACGGAATACGCCGCGGAGCAACGCGAGTTCGGCGGGCGTGAGAGAAGACGGCTTCATATGATGCTCTGGGCGATAAAGAATTGGTGCAGTTCCTCCATCGCGGGCAAGTAGCGGGCGGAAATGGCATCCACGGCCTTTTCAAAGACGGAGAGGTCGTACGTATGAGAGAGCAAATTGCGGTGATCTAGCATGTCGATCCAGACCTGACCACTGTTCAGAATCTTGGCGGCGAAGGCATCTTTGAGCACCTGCCGGGGAGTGACCGGTGATATGATCAAGCCGCCTTCTTCGAGGAAATCTTTGACGGTCTTCCACGCCAGCTCAAACGAATATTCGAACCGCTGGATGACACCTTCCTTTTCAAGAGGAGAAAGCACGGATGGTCCGCGCTCCAGTGCTTGCCTTAGCAAAACGAAAGCGCGGTCGAAGTTTTGATACCGTTGTTTCCAGCGAATGTCCGGGTTTATGGGCATGGACTAAGCTTACTCAAATTGACCCGGATTGCTCTTTCCAATTTCGCGGATTCGGCAAACTGGCCGTTCAGATCGGTCACACAGATGGGCAGCTCTTTTTGAACGATTGCACAACCGCTGCCATTCTTATACAAGTACCCCCATGAAAACGTACACAATCCCCCATACCGATCTAAAGACTTCTCGCATCGCTTACGGCGCCATGTTAATTGGCGGCTCATGGGACGATTCGCCCCTTTCAGATACGGCGCGAGCGAACACGGTTCGCGTAGTGCGAACGGCGCTCGACTGCGGAATCAACTTCTTCGATCACGCCGACATATACTGCCGTGGAAAATCCGATATGGTTTTCAGCGAGGCGATCGCCGAGCTGGCGCACAAACGCGACAAGTTCATCTTGCAGACGAAATGCGGCATCCGTTTTCGCGGCGATCCAGCGCCGAATTCGCCTGGCCGCTACGACTTCAGTTTCGAACATATCATCGCCTCCGTCGATGCCAGCCTGCGCCGGCTGCGCGCCGGCTACATCGATATACTGCTTTTACACCGGCCCGATGCGCTTGTGGAACCCGCGGAGGTCGCACGTGCCTTGGACCAATTGCAGCAAAGTGGCAAGGTCCGCCACTTTGGCGTCAGTAATCATAACTGGGCGCAAATCGAACTATTGCGAACGTGCGTGCGCCAGCCATTCGTGGCCAATCAGGTCGAACTGAATCTTATTCATACCGGGCTGCTCGATGCGGGCACCGATTTCAATCAAGGCCGAACGTCGCTCGGTTGCACGGGAACGCTTGACTATTGCCGGCTTCACAAAATCATGATCCAGGCCTGGAGTCCCGTGGCGAAGGGCCGGGCAATGGGAAAATGGACCGAAGCTGCAACTCCAGAACCGATCGACGACCTGGCCAAAGTGGTCGGCGAGTTGTCCATTAAAAAGAACGTCTCGAAAATCGCTATAGCCACCGCCTGGCTGCTGCGCCACCCGGCGCAAATTCAACCTGTTATCGGAACAACGAAAGCGGAGCGCCTTGCCGCGGCGTGCCAGGCCGATGGCGTGGAATTGACTCGCGAAGAATGGTACCAGCTTTACGGCGCGGGTCGCGGCCGACACTTGGGGTAAACGGCGATATGAAAACGCAATCGCTATCGCGAGGCGTTATGAGCGGGCCAATTCTATAGCCGGCGAAATACAAACGCGTTTCCCGGAACGCGTTGGGTCGCTTGGAGCCGAATCGTTGTTTCGATACAAGTATGTTCCTCAAAAGTTGAACTAGCCATTGATCGAACGTATCTCGACCCGTGCACAAATCGGCCCGACGGTTGGAGACGATAGCCTTCACCCGCCCACGACTCTGTGCTGAAGGCCAACAGTCCCCCCGTTCGGATCGCGATGGCGGCGGCGGCAAAGACGGGCGCCAACTCACCTATATAGATCATGACGTCCGCCGCCACAACCAAGTCGAATTGCCCCGGAGAGCGGTTCAGAAACGCGGTTAACTCTTCGCACGTCAGCTTGTCGTAAACACCGCGTCTGGCGGCTTGCTCGAGCATCTTCGGCGAAAGATCGACCCCGATTAGTTCCCTCGCGAGGGGGCGTAGCAAGGGGCCGCACAAACCGGTGCCGCAACCCGCGTCGAGAACATCGTATTTATGTCCATTCACGGTCACATTCCGCACGACCGCACAAATTTTTTCGGGCACGTCGTAGCCCAATACTCCAACGAGTTGCGCGTCGAATCCTTCCGCGAAAGAATCGAAATGCTCGGCAACATAGCCTGGCGGAGCGTGATCCAACCCAGGCCCTCCGGTAAGCGCTTTCATTAAGTATTCCAAAGTGCCGTTGGCCGGCCAGAGTTCCCGGTGCTTATTGCCGATTCTCATGGCCGCGTCAATGTGACCAAAGTTGCTCAGTTGTGCAAACGCCGCATTGAACAACTCAAGCAAATCTTTTTCCGCATGGGTGTCCGCTGGCGAAAGAGAGTGTTGGTATGTTTCCAGAGCGACATCGACCGGCTTGCCGTCGAGCACGTCTCGTATAAAGCGGGTTTTTCGGGCCATATTGCGGTAGTGTAAATTGGAGGAATCCAAACCGGCCGCCTGAGCGTAGGCATCGCAGGCTTCCGAGATTCGGCCAACCTGATAATAAAGCTTGCCCATATTCGCCTGGATGGCCGCATTTGTTCCGCCACGCTCCAGGCAGTTGGAAAAACATTCGATTGCACTTGCATAATCCCTTCGCTCCTGCTTGAGCAAACCGAGACATTGCCACACAATGGAGGAGGCGGGGTCTTGCTCCTCGGCGGTGCGGTATGCCGCTTCGCACCCCTCTAAATCGCCCCGCTTTTTTCGCACCATTCCCAGGAAGAGCCAGGTATCCGGTTGGTGACGGGATAGTGTCACGGAATGTTCAAGGCAGGCTGCTGCAATATCGAGTGATCCATCCTGATCCAAAGACATGCCATAATTGACCCACAAAACCGGATCGCCAGGCGTCA
>Ga0206991_10336_pt1 | contig 13201 bp, 10 predicted proteins | sample Alteio_BWMinCont_9_FD_153286 | JGI IMG/M metagenome (GOLD analysis project Ga0206991, IMG submission 153286) | Enriched cells from forest soil in Barre Woods Harvard Forest LTER site, Petersham, Massachusetts, United States -... | ecosystem: Environmental > Terrestrial > Soil > Temperate forest >...
AACCGTTTGAAGAGGATACTGTGGTGCGCGATCTGTCGCTACAGGGCGCGCTGATTTCGCTACAACATTTGCCGCGGCTGCAGTCGGAATTGCAGGTGACGATGGAAACGCCTGGGCCAGACGGATTGCAGACTATGCGGTTGAGGGGTTACGTGGTACGGATTGACGCGGGAACGGAAAAGGGGCAAAGCGCAGTAGGGGTGGTTTTTACGGATTAGCACTAGCAGATTTTCGAATTCACTGAGCATCTCACGAGGCGCGGCGTGGTTTGCCGCGCCTTGCGGCTTCCTGGCGGTCTCTAAATAGAAAACGCCAGTCGGAAGATTCGCGTTTCGGCGTTTCTCGGTCGTCAAAACTTGCTGCGATACTCGTTAGATGTTAGTTGGGGTTGGGGGTGGGCCCGGGTTGGTCGCTGTTGGGCGACGTGGCCGCGTTGACGCTGGATCCCGGATCGCTGGGCGCGTTGACGCTAGCGGCTACCGGCTTGGCGGCTTCGCTGCCGAAGCGGGTCAGATAGGGCATGAAGGGAGTGACCTCGAAGGGCATCTTTTCGCGTTCGGCGACGTTGCCGATGGGCTTGCTCTTTAAGAGTTCGAGGCGGTCGTTCCAGGGATCAAGCTTTACGCGCCCGCCGATGGGCAGTGCGGTAATATTCTGAGTTTTCTTGTCGGTGGTGGCTGGCGCTGCAACCTTCAGGTCGGCAATGAGCACGCGGTTTCCGAGGTGCGGGCTAATGAGATTTGGAATTTCTTTTTGCCGGGAATCGAGAGCCGCAAGGAAAAGCTTGGCGCTGACCAATTGATTGTTGTACGGAGATTTGGCAAGCAACTGGGCGGCCTTGGCGCTAGCTGCGGATTCTTCGTCGGGCGTGCGTGCAAAACCGAAATGACGGAAGGTGTCTTTGTCCTGCACCCCTAACAACTGGTCAAAAAAGGCGTAAGACGAATCGAGACGATGGCCCAAGACGATATGGCTAAGCTCGTGAGCGATCATGGTGGCGAGGCTGGCCTCGTCGGGAAGTACGTCAATCAAACCACGGCTAAGCACAATGGTATGGCCCACCGTGAAGGATTCGAGAGTGGAAGTCATCATGACACGGCAGCGCACATCGGGATCGATGTCCAGATTGTTGGTGACTTCGAGGTTGTTGACGACGGTTTCGCAAACTTTATCGACTTCGCCTTTGGGCGCGATGAGGCCGATGCGCTGCAAGCGGTCGATGACGTTATCTTCCGCCTGGCGGTCCCAGGAACGCTGCGCCTGCACGGGAGTAAGGTCATTGGCGTTCTTGGTGTCATCCTGAACGGGAGTTTCGACCAAGATCTTGGTTAGCTCTTGCTCCTGCGCCGAGTGGCCGAGGTTGTAGCCCCACAAGCGGGTCTGCGCTTTGAAGTCGAGCTTCTTGGCTAGAGCGTAATGCAGCTCGCGTTCTTCGCTGTAAACGAAGGAGGGCAGCCAGAGATTTGGCTGCACGTTGGTGCGCCAGCTATCAAAGTGAAAATACCAACTGGAGTGGCCGCCGCCGCCGTAAGCGCCATTGAAGCGCACCACATGGTAATCCTGATCTTCAACCCAAATACGTCCGAGGAAGCGGCCCTTGCCGGCCTTTTCAAGGGGGGTAACGTCGAACACCAGGCAGCGCACTTCTCCGAGGAATTCGCGGCGCACGTAATCGAATTTATAGTGCTGTTTATCGAAACCATTGGTGTCGATGAAAATCATCTGCAGGAAGCCGTCGGGAAGGTACTGCATGGCGAAGGAGAAAAAATTCCCGATGCCGGTGAAGAGTTTTTTGCCTTTGCCGCCGGTATCAGACAACGAGATCAGTTCGACGCTCTTGGTAAACTGCGCGCGGCCGAGGAAATATTTATCTCCGGCAGGGGCGTATCCAAGATCCTTGTCTGGCTTCAGATTTTGGATGTAGGTTTCCACCAGCGGTTGATACTTGGAAATCTGGTTATTCAAGCGATTTTCATTGCTGATTATGCGGTCGACAACCTCGTCCATGGTCTTAGCGGTCGCTTGGGGCGGAGCGGGCGTCGCCGGAGGAGCAGCGGAAACGACGGCAGCCAAAGTGCTGAAGACGAGGATGGACAGAACGGATCGCCGTATGGCGGATACTAACTTGAACATTTTCTTCTCTCCCTCAGGAAGCCATGTGGAATTCAATTCGCACGCGCGCCGGAAAATCGATGGGCTGATTGTCTTGCTTCGCAGGCTTAAATTTAATTTGTTGCGCCGCGCGAATAGCGGCTTCATCCAAACCGTGGCCTAGACCGCTGATGACGCGGTTAACATGCACAGTGCCGTTGGCGAGGAAAACCAAATCCAGAACAACGTCACCTTCTAGTTTTAGACTACGCCCTTCCGTGGTGTATTCAGGACGGGGCTTGTCCAGAATGGTAACGGAGCCGGTGCCGCTAGCCACGGCGTCGGCTTTCTTTTTAGGCGCTTCCGCGACGACAGATTGATCGCCGAAACCGCTGGATTGCACGGAGCCTTTTTTGCCGCCACCCTGCGGAGGATTGGCGACACCGTTCCCGAATCCGGTGCTCGCTACGGCGCCGCGAAGGCCTTTGTCGCCGCCCGTACCGTTGCCATAGCCGGGGCCGCCAGGAAGGGCGGGCGAACCCAGACGATTGATGTTGGTGGATTTTTTCGGATCGCCATTGCCGGGTACGCCATTGGGATCGCCGAATCCGCCGGTCTGTACTTTATTGACGGGTGCAACCACGGTGGCGGGAGCCGCGCTGCCGGTGTTCAAATTATTCAGTTTTACTTCGTCGCGTGGGCGCTTGGGTTGATTCGTGTCGGTATTGATGTTGGCTGCTTGAAGAACGGGAGTCAGCTCCGGCGCTTTGGCGTCGAGCTTTTCGGTCTTGGGCTGAACTACTTTTTGCGTGACGAATATGTGTGGTTGCTGAGGATTCAGCTTAATGGGCTCGACCACTTCTGGCTTCGGAGCCGGAGGAGCGGGCCGTGGCTTAATTTTGGGCGGCGGAGGCGCGACCGGAATTTCGATGGTGGGCTGCGCCAACTGCACGATGTCCATGTGCAAAACGGTTTTGATTCTTTCGGGGTACAACAGAGGCACGAGCAGCACAAAACTGATCAGTATGATTTGGACGATGGCGCTTAAGCCGATGCGATTCCAACGCGGTTTCCCTTCCGGGAGAAGTTCCAGACGAGCGGCAACCGGTTTGGTGCCAATGGCGCGGCGCCAGGCTTCTTGATTCGCCGTGGAACGCGGCCGGTTGGCGTCGAAACCAACTCCCATGGAGGTCTTCGTCGGTCGATCTGAAATCATTGTCGTCATCCGTATGCCCGCCTAAAAAAGATGCCGCCTTGGCTAAGAATTAGAGGGCACAGCGCCCGCAGCCAACTAGAAAAGAGCGTTCTCTTCCTAGAAGTAACACAATACGAAGCGGGCCGGGAGAGATCGAATAGGACTTTGGTACCAGAGTCACCAAGTCGCTATTGCTATTCACATCTCACAAACGCTGAGTTCGCACCATGTTCTAACCCGCCATCAGCGGTTCGGTTGCGGGGCATGGGAGCGCAACACAGTTATAGGATACAGCAAACTGGTTTAGGGGTGCCTCGCATTTGTGTATCGATTTTCCAGGGATGGGGATATTCTCGCGAGACAGCCGAATCAGATTGAATCTTATGGACATGCAGGCGAAAAAGGATTCTGCGGAAGACGCTGGAACGAGGGGCGAAATCGCCAAGATTTTGCGCCGCGACCCCGCAAGGTTGGCGCAATATTGTGGGCTGGCAGGTACCGACGAATGGGGCACTTCGACGGAGCGATTTACGCAGGAGCTGGCGCGTTGCGCGGAGGCGAGGTTTCGGGGCGAGCGGCCCAGTGCCGACGAGCTACATGCCTTCGTGGGCGCGCTGCGGCTGAAGGATCTGGGGCTGGCCTGTGCCTGCGCGGATGGGGTAGCGGAAGCGTGGGAGCGCTTTGTCGCCATTTACCGGGGCTACCTGCGCGCGTGCGCGGGGGCCATGCTCAAGAGAAGTTGTGACGCGCCGGAGGCGCAGGAGTTGGCCGATTCGCTGTTTGCGGAGCTTTATGGGTTGAGTGCTGAGAAACGTGGGTCACTGCTGCGTTATTTTCATGGACGAAGCAGCCTGAAGACGTGGTTGCGTGCGGTGCTGGCCCAGCGGCACGTGGACAAGATTCGCGCGGGCCGGAAATTTGAAGGACTGGAGGATGAGGACAGCGGGGACAACACAAAGCGAGTTGCAGGGACAAGGTTACGGGTTGCCGATCCGCATCGCGCGATATATTTGCTGACATTTACGAAGGCGCTGCAAACGGCGTTGCAAAACTTGGATGCTCGTGATTCTGAGACGTTACGCATGTACTACGCAGAGGGCAAAAAATTAGCGGAGATTGGGCGACTCCTGGGAGAGCACGAATCGAGCGTGTCGCGGCATCTGGAAAAAGTTCGGGGCAATGTGCGGCGCGCAGTAGAGGAGATATTGCGCGGAGGATGTGAAGTTGTGAATGGGGCTGGCAAGACCGGTGGAATGAGCGATGCGGAGATTGCGCTGTGTTTTGAATATGCCGCGGAAGATGTGCCGATAGATTTGGATAAATTGTTTCTGCGAAGCGCAACGTTGGAAAATCGAGACGGGCAGTAAAGAAATTCGCGAGTCAAAACGTGAAACTTTAGGCTGGGTGGTCATTGTTGTCATCAAAGTTTGCGTTGATGCAAGAAAAGTGGCGTGGATTCGTTCTAAGGATGGGCAGGTATGGATCACGAGGAACGCCAACGTAAATTTGAGCAGGCGTTAGCGCGGCATTTGCGGCGCGGCGCTGCTGGCGCGCGAAATGAGGCAGACGTGCTTTCTGACGTTCGGAGTGAGACGGGCGGGACAGCTACGTGTCCGGATGCCGAGACCCTTGCGGCGTTTCACGAGGGCATGCTGCTGAGCGAGAAACTGAATGCCACGACGGAACACATCGCTGGGTGTACGCGTTGTCAGCAGATTCTCTTGCAGGTAGAAGCAACAGACGAAATTCCGTTGCAGGCCGAGGCAGAAAAGAAGTGGCAAATGCGTGAGCCGGTTCTCTCCACCGGCGCGCTGGATGTGGATTATGCTCCGAGACAAACACCCAGCGTGACGATTGCGGGGCATCCTAAACCGGCGTTGAGGTCGCCGCAGGATATTTCGCACGGGCGCGGGTTCAAGGCGTTGCGATGGGCTGCTCCTGCGGGAGCGATTGCAGCGGGATTGCTGATTTGGTTTGTGGCGCGCGATAACAAAGTGCAAATGCCAAGTCACTTTGACAACGTGCAGGTAGCGCAAGAGCAGGCCAGGGATGAGCGACTGGTTGCGCCTCGGCCGTTACCGGTTTCGCCTGCTCCTGAACAGCTAACGAAATCCAAGCAGTCGAACGAGCTGCGGCGAGATGGCAGCAGAATTAGGCAGCCGGCCAGAGAATCTGGCGCTCTTGCTCCGCCTAAGGGTTATTTGTCGGATTCTATTTCAAGTCGCGCAGAACCCGGCTCCAGCACTGATACTTCCGACGCGACTGCTCTCGCGGTGGAACGCGAGTCCGGGGATTACGCTTCGCGCATGGCGGGTAGGAACAAATCTCCGGAGAATACGTCCCGGCAGGCAGACGTTTCTGCTACGGCGGCTCCGACCCCTTCAGACAATTCGCGTGCGCAGTCCCCAGCGCCTGCTAGCGAAGCGGCCAAGGCCGCTGCAAAACCGAGTCCCAATGTTACTCATGCAGTCGTGGACGGGGACGGAGGTGCCCTACCGATACCCACAGAACAGGTGGTGACAAATGACAAGCTCGAGTTCTCGCCTTCTTTTAGGAAGGGTACCTTTGAAATCGCGAAGATCATCATTGCACCCCAAGGGAAGGTGCGATGGCGACTGCCCTCTGAGGGACGAATAGAACGCTCCTCGGACGGTGGCATTACCTGGTTGCCACAACATAGTGGAGTGAATGTAGAGCTGCTGACGGGGTCCGCGCCGAGCAAGGTGGTGTGTTGGATCGTTGGACGCGGAGGGACGATTTTGAAGACAACCGATGGCGGTGGGCATTGGAGCCAGGTGGCTTGGCCCAACGCGGGAGAGATTAGCGGGATTCAAGCTACAGATGCGATGCATGCGATTGTTTACGAGGGAACGGCCGCTATCCCAGTGAGATTTGCAACGAACGATGGAGGGGTGACGTGGTTTCGCACCAACAAGTAGGAGTAGGCCTTTTCGAGTGGGATATGTCGCTGCGACCGAAATTCGCAGCTGAGCTGTATCGGAATTCGGAAGCGTAGCAGCGCAAAACTCGTGCCTGTAAGTGCGGCGGCGGGTGATGAATCCGCAAAGCACCAATCAGTAGATAGGCCCTCCTAGGTAACGTCGGCTCAAATGCTACTAGTAAGTGATATCGAACATCTGCAAGAAATCCTGGTGGCGGCGTTCTAAGGGAGTACGACAATTCCAAGCGAGGTGATGCGATGAAAGCCCAGCGCCATAGATTTCAACGGAAATTGGTTGCTACGACGATGATGGTATTGGTTGGTTCAGCAGTCGCTACAGGGATATACGCCAAGGGACATCGTGGTGAAGGCGCCGCGGGGCAGGAAACGGAAGCAAGCCGTGAGAAGAATGCTCAGTCAACTACCCTCAGCGATCAGACCGATCTGAACGTCACGGTTTATAACTCGAACATCGCGCTGGTACGGGATGTGCGACAGCTGACGCTGCCTACTGGGATGTTCAGCCTGAAATTTGCGGATATTGCGGCCACCGTGAATCCTGCCACAGTGCATTTCCGGTCGTTGACGGAGCCGGACAAATTGAGCGTGATCGAACAGAATTACGAGTACGATTTGCTGGAGCCGGCGAAGCTGCTGAACAAGTACGTGGGCAAGGAAGTGACGCTGGTGCGCACGTCTCGCGAGAATGGCGAGTTGAAGCATGAAGACGTGAAGGCCACATTGCTGGCGGACAACAACGGGCCGGTGTGGAAGATTGGGAATGACATTGTTACGGGAGTCTATGCGGAGGGGTACCGGTTCCCGGAAGTGCCTGCAAATCTTTTTGAGCGGCCAACGCTGCTGATGTCACTGGAAAATTCCGGCGGGCGGAAGCAGCAGATCGAAGCGTCTTACCTGGCGGGCAATCTTTCGTGGAATGCGGATTATATTTTGACCGTGGGACGCGAGGATAAGGCTGCAGATCTGGATGGCTGGGTGACGCTCGGGAATACCAGTGGCACGGCATTTCGCAATGCGCGACTGCAATTGGTGGCTGGAGAATTGAACCGATTGCCACAGGGGGGCAGAATGCAAGAAATGCGAGCGGACGTTATCAGCAAGGCTATGGCTCCGGCTCCGCAATTCCAGCAGGAAAGCTTCAGCGAATATCACCTTTACACCCTGGGACGGCGGACTTCGATCGAAGACAAAGAGACCAAGCAGATCAGTTTGCTGCAAGGGACTGGGGTTCCGACAGAGAAAGTCTTCATCGTGAATGGACAGAATTTTTATTACCACAACGCGCAGAACCCGGGCTCGCCGCTGAAGGATGCGGTGCTGGTGTACTACAAATTCAAGAACGAGCAGAAAGCCGGGCTGGGCATGCCGATGCCCGCAGGGAACGTGCGCGTGTACCAGAAAGATTCGAAGGGCGGGGTTTTGTTTATCGGCGAAGACCGGATCGATCACACGCCCAAAGATGAAACGGTGACGGTGCACATTGGCAGTGCGTTTGACATCGTTTCGGAACGGAAGCAGACGGATTACAAGCGTATCGATAATCATACCTGGGAGATGGAATTTGAGATTACGCTGAGAAACCACAAAGACTCGCCAATAGTGGTGGAAGTGAATGAGCCGATTGGCGGCGATTGGGAGATGCTGTCGTCGACATACAAGGCTACTAAGACGGCTGCGTTTGCGGCGCAGTTTCATGTGCCGGTCCAGAAGGATGGGACTTCGGTGCTGAAGTATCGGGTGCGCGCGCGGTGGTAGACGCGAAAAAAACTCAAGTGATAGAAAAACCGCACCCTTGAAACCCGAGGGTGCGGTGCTGCTTTGGCAGTTATATAGCTTGCAAACCGCCAATCGGGAGATTGGCGTAGTCGGGTGGCTTCAAGAAAGGACGGCGTCGGCTTCGATTTCGATGAGCATGTCGGGAGAGATGAGCTTGCTGACTTGCAGCATGCTGGTGGCGGGCCGGATGGCCGCAAAAACTTCTCCGTGAGCGCGGCCGATTTTTTCCCACTCGGCGATGTCCACAACATAGAGGCGGGTGCGCACCACGTCGTTGAGGGTGGCGCCGGCTTTGAGCAAGGCGGCTTCGATATTCTTTATGGTTTGCAGGGTCTGGATGTAAACATCGCCGATGCCAACGATGTTGCCGTCGGGGCCGGTCGCAGTGGTGCCGGAGACGGAGATGATGTTGCCAACACGCACGGCACGGGAATAGCCGACGATGGGCTCCCAGGGGGCGCCGCTGGAAATATTTTGACGAGACACGTTTGTTTCTCCTTCGGTTCGATTCCTGCCGTTTTTCGGAAGTGCGGCGCGTGAGGTCATCAGGATACCCAAGTTAAGTTAAGAATGTTAAGAAACGCGATCCTTCACAGTGTGATCCGTCACCATGCAATTCGTTACGATAGTTAATACGTTGCCTGACATTCGCAGGAGGTTGCTTGCGCGGTTGTTTTAACGATTACCATGCAGGGCCTGCTTGCGATGCTAGTTGTCGACGCGTGGTAAACTGAATAAATCATGCACCCAATACGGCGCGAGTTGCGGGCTCGCTGCGGCCCGCGGACGCCATGAAGTGTAACAACATTCTGGAAGCCATCGGGCATACGCCGCTGGTGCGCCTGAATCGCATCAATCAGGGGTTGAAGCCGCAGATTTACGTGAAGGCGGACTACATCAATCCGGGCGGGTCGGTGAAAGACCGCATCGCCATCACGATGATCGATGAAGCGGAGAAAAAGGGCTTGTTGAAGCCCGGCGGCACCATTATTGAGGGCACCTCTGGAAATACGGGGGTGGGGCTGGCACTGGTGGCCGCGGTACGGAATTACAAAATGGTTTTTACCATTACGGACAAACAATCCAAGGAAAAAGTGGATTTGCTGAAAGCCCTTGGGGCGGAAGTAATTGTGTGCCCCACGGCGGTCGAGCCGGATGATCCGCGCAGCTACTATTCGGTGGCCAAGAAATTGGCGCGCGAGATTCCCAATTCTTATTATCCGAACCAGTATGACAATCCCATGAATCCAGAAGCGCATTACCTGACTACCGGGCCGGAAATCTGGGAGGACAGCGAAGGCACAATTACGCATTTTGTTTGCGGGATAGGCACGGGCGGAACGGTAAGCGGGGTGGGCCGTTACTTGAAAGAGAAAAACCCCGACATCAAGATTATCGGCGTCGATCCGATTGGGTCGCTTTATTACGACTTTGTGAAGCGTGGAGAAACGATCCGAGCCAAAACGTATGTGGTGGAAGGCATTGGCGAGGATTTTTTCCCGAGCACGATGAATTTAAAGATTCTGGATGATGTGCTGCAGGTGAGCGACGAGGAATGCTTTGTGGTGGCGCGACGGCTGGTAAAGATGGAAGGTTTGTTTACGGGCGGGTCGGGGGGCGGGTGCATTTCCGCAACGCTGCGGCTGGCGAAGGGTTTGGGGCCGGAGGCTTTTGTGGTGGCGCTTTTGCCGGATACGGGGATGCGCTACTTGAGCAAGGTTTATAACGATGAATGGATGCGCGAGCGCGGATACGTGGACGCAGCGGTGGCCATTACGGCGGCGGAAGTGGTGCACGCCAAGCACGCAACGCGCAAAGCGCGTGAGTTGATTATCGCTCGGCCGTATCAAACCGTGTTCCATGCGCTGAAGACTATGCAGGAGCAAGATATTTCGCAGATCCCGGTATTCGAGGAGAACTTGCCCATCGGCACGATTTACGAGGATCAAATTTTAAATTTGGCGCTGCAAGGCAAGGATTTGCGCAAGCTGGTGGTACGCGAAATGATGAGCAAGCCGCTGCCGCAGATACCGGGAAGCGCGCCAGTGGAACGCATTACACATATTTTGAGCCACGAAAACCCGGCAGTATTCGTGGAGATGGGCAACGCGCGGTTTGAAATCCTCACGAAGTACGATTTAATGAGCACGGTCGCCAGCCTCATGGAACAAAAACGTTGATGGCGTCTTTCGCTTCCTAAAACTCAAAGCACTGGAAAAACCAATTGAAGATTCAGGAATTCAATGAACGGTTGAAGAACGCGATTCTTATTGCCGATGGAGCGATGGGTTCGCTACTTCATGAAACCGTGGGGCCGCAGCGCTGTTTTGATGAGCTGAACAGTACGGAGCCGGAAGCGGTTTTTCGCGTGCACCAATCGTACATACAGGCGGGCGCGCAAATCATCGAGACGAATACTTTTGGGGCCAACCGCTTCAAACTGGCGCCACTGGGACTTGGCGATGAAGTGCAGCGGCTGAACAGCCGAGGCGTAAAAATCGCTCGGGAAGCGCGGGATGCGGCGAGCAGTGAAGTGCTGGTCGCGGGATCCATGGGGCCACTCGGGTTGGGCGTGCAGTCGCGGCATCCGGAGCCTGAAGAGATCAAGGAAATTTTTTATGAGCAGGCGCTGGCGCTGGAAGAGCGCGGCGTCGATTTGTATATATTAGAAACTTTTACCTATATCGAAGAGCTACTGATTGCTATCGATGCGATTCGGTCGTTTTCAGGTTTGCCTGTTATTGCGCAACTGACGTACTCCGAAGAGGGCACTACCTATGGTGATTTGCGTCCAGCGGGGGCGGCCGAGCAGATCAAACAGAAAAACGTTCAGGTGGTGGGCGCAAATTGCACGCTAGGCCCGCAGGCTTTGCTGCCGATTTTGCAGGAACTGGCGGGCGTCGCGGATTTGCGCGTGAGCGGGATGCCTAACGCGGGATTTCCCAAGCGGGAAGGTGACCGCATTGTTTATCCCAAGTCATCGCCGGAATATTTTGCGCTGTTTGCTCGCGAGGCCGCGGCGATGGGCGTGCGCATCCTGGGCGGATGCTGCGGAACTACACCGGCGCACATTCATGCCATGGCTGAAGCGGTAAAGTCGCTGCGTCCAGTGAAGGCCGCGACGGTTGCACACCTGGAACATCCGGCACGACCTGCGGAGGTGGCGGAGCGCGAGCCTGAGAGCAAATTCTGGCGCAAACTTCAGAATAAAGTATTTACCGTGTGCGTGGAAATCGATCCGCCAAAAGGGATATCGCTGGAGCGCGTTTACGAGCAAGTGGAAAAAATTATGGCTTCGGGACGCGTGGACGCCATTGATGTGAATAGCGGAGCGATGGCGCGCGTGGGGATGGATGCGCTGATCGTTTCTGGCGCGCTGGAGGCTCGCGGCGTGGAAACTGTGCCGCACCTGACTACCCGGGATTACAACATCATTGGATTACAGGCCATGCTGCTGGGGGCGTGGACGGTTGGTGGGGTGCGCAACGTGCTGGCCATTACCGGCGATCCGCCTTCGGTGGGCGATTATCCGGAGACCAGTGGAGTCTACGAAGTCGATTCCGTGGGGCTGGTGAAAGTGTTGCACCGGCTGAATCAGGGGACGGACTGGGCGGGAAAAACCTTGGGCGGGGCGACCAATTTCGCGATCGGCGTAGCGCTGAATCCGGTGGCGGATGATCTGGACGGTGAGATTGAGAGATTCCATGCGAAGGTGGAGGCGGGCGCCCACTTCGCGATGACGCAGCCGCTGTTTGATCCGGAGCATTGGCGTGCATTTTTGAAAAAGTTGGGTGGTGAGCCAGCGATTCCGGTGCTGATTGGAGTGTGGCCGCTCAATAGTTACAAGCAAGCGCTGCGATTGAATAATGAGGTGCCGGGGATTGTGATTCCGCCCGCAGTGTTGAAGTCCATCGAAGTGGCGGGAGCGGCGGCGCGAGATTGCGGGTTTGAAGTGGCGCGAAAAATGATGGAGTGGGCGCGCACGGAAGTGGCAGGAGTCTATTTGATTCCGCCGTTTAAACGGTACGAGGACATTTTGGAATTGTTGTAAGACTTTTATTTGCGAATTGGTTCAAGTGGGCGAGGCGCTGGTATGGTCGTGGATAATGCGCCAGCCTTCGGGGAAACGTCGCCAGACCAAGGAGAAGACTCCGCCAAGTTCGTCCTTTTCGCGCTTTAGATGCCAATGACCCAGCACCAAGGCCGCGTCGGGACCCAGGAAGCGAAATTCCAAGTTGGCAAAATCGAGCGTACCCATAGCACTGCGATCCGGGTAATTTTTTTTGTAACGCGCCAGCACGGCGTCCCAGCCCCGGGAGATGCCGTTGCTTCCGGAAAAAGTGAGGTCGGGAGAATGCCAGTAGCCGGTGAGAAATGCGTCGATGTCACCGCGATTCCATGCTTGTTGTTGGACGTCGAGGACGGCGCGAATTGCGCTGAGATCAGCTTGGCGAGCGGGGGCTTCATCGGCGGATCTAATGTCTGGCGTTAAGGAGCATAGAGTCAGTAGCACAAGTGCGGCGAGCTTCGGTCCAGCTCGGAGGTTGTGGGACTTGGGCATTTATGCACCTAATGTGTAGCGCGGGCAGGATAATTCAAAGTGGGCGCCCCGGCAACACGCCGGTATAACTACAATGATTACAAGTAGTTAAGCCTTAGGTCCTATGGGCTTGGTACTTGCGAGCTATAGGGTAAAGCACTGGGTAACGCGAGAATACCGGTGAGGAAAAAAGCATGTTCGCCGCTATGCTCTTCGCCATATCGACTGTCGCCATAGCCCAATTTGGGATGTATTACTGGCGCGCTGTTCTAGCAAGTGTCGCCTCTCAGCCAGTTTCTGAATCAGTACTCGCAGCCATATCCGCAGATAACCGGCCGTTACAAGCGGCTGACTTCGTGCAGTTTGCCGGGTTGCATGCATTGACACCGGACTTATCTCCACGCGGAGGAGGCCTGGGACTGGTGCGGTTTTATTATGGGCTAACCCGCGCTGTAAATAGGATGGTCGGGGTACACGTTCCCGCAGTCGCGCAGTGGATAGAACAAGAAGGCGCAATTTGCGCGCGATACGTTGCGGTGCAGATTGATCAACGGTTGCAAGCTAACATGGAGTTGGCTGCGGCACTACGATCCTGCTAACGGGCATTGACCGACTAAAGAACGGAATCCCCAAACGC
>Ga0206991_10337_pt1 | contig 13183 bp, 7 predicted proteins | sample Alteio_BWMinCont_9_FD_153286 | JGI IMG/M metagenome (GOLD analysis project Ga0206991, IMG submission 153286) | Enriched cells from forest soil in Barre Woods Harvard Forest LTER site, Petersham, Massachusetts, United States -... | ecosystem: Environmental > Terrestrial > Soil > Temperate forest >...
GGCAAGCTCGCGTTGATGGTTCTGGCGTCGGCTTGTACGGCGCTGGCCGCAGTTACGATCTCCCGCAGCGTCGTTGACGAAACAGGCAATCCCGTGGCAGGCGCGCGCGTCATTGCGCAACTGAGCGACGCAGCCGATAGCGTGGTTGCCGCCGCCACCACGAATGCCGCAGGCATCTATCGCCTCGACATCCCCGCGGCGGGCGAGTTTCAGTTGCGGGTTCAGCACGAAGGTTTTTTCCTGCTGACGAACAAGGACACCCGCCTCGATCCGGCCGTGCCTGTCGACATCCATTTGATCCATCTGAAGGAACTGGCGGAGTCGATCAACGTTCCCTACTCGCCACCGGTTGTTGACCCGGACCAGACCGGCGAGGTGAAACGGATCGACGGCCAGACGATTCTTAATCTGCCGTACGCGGCGTCCCAGGATTACCGGCGTGCCCTGCCGCTGATGCCCGGCGCGATTCAGGACAACAGCGGGCAGATCCACTTTAATGGCGGAGACACGGGCGAAACCAGTTACCGGCTGGACGGATTTGACGTGGCCGATCCATCGACCGGCGGCCTGACAGCGCGCCTCAGCGTGGATGCCGTGCAGGCTGTGGAATGGAGTTCGGACCGGATGGCGGCGGAGAGCAAGGGTTCGGCCGGGACGGTGGAGATCCGGACCGAGATGGGCGATGACCGGTGGCGCTTCGGCGCCACCAATCCGATTCCTTCGATCAGCACGGCGGATGGCCTGCACGTGAATCACTGGTCGCCTCGCCTGATGGTTTCCGGACCGATCAAGAAGGGCAAAGCCTGGTTCCACACGGCGTTCGATCCGTTTTATACCGCTGACACCATCTCCGCGCTGCCGCGAGGGCAGAACCGCACCGACAGCTTTTCCGGCAGCGATCTGAGCCGGTTGCAGTGGAACGTCTCGGACTGGCAAACGCTGACCGGAAGCTTTCTCTATAACCGGAGCAATAGCTGGAACAACGGATTGTCGGTGCTGAATCCCGCGGAGACGACGGTGAATCTGCGTTCGTCGCTCTCGGTAGGGACTTTCAAAGATCAATTCATCGTGAATGGCAATCTGATCGAGGCCGGGTTCGCCACGACGCGTAACTATGTTCGGAGTTCGCCTCTCGGCGGGGCGGATTATCTGATCACTCCGTTCGGATCTTCCGGCAACTTCTTCCGCGATGAGACTTCGAGCACGACGCGGCAGGAGTGGATCGTGAATGCGGCGTTCAAGCCGGTGAAGGCGGTTGGCACCCATCAGTTCCGCGCGGGAACCGATATTGAAGACAGTAACCTGAACCAGACCATCGTGCGCCACCCGTTGAGCGTAGTGCGGGCCGACAATTCGGTGGTTCGGACGGTAACGTTTCAAGGTAACGCCAGGCAGCAGGCGGACAATCTGGAAGTCTATGGCTATGTGGCAGATCATTGGAGCCCGGTGAAATCGCTGACGTTCGACCTGGGGCTGCGGACCCAGTGGAACCGGGTGACCGGCTCGACGCCGCCCGCTCCGCGGCTGGCATTGGCGTGGGCTCCGAAAAAGACGGGCACCTTCAAACTCTCGACGGGCTGGGGCGTTTACTACGACTCCGTTACGCTCGCTCTGCTGGCACTTGGTGAAGGCCAGACCAGCCTCACGACATTCTCCACATCCGGAACAGTTCCGATGGAAACTGCCTATGTCGTAAATCGGGCGGCACTGCGGACACCCCGATTTACAGTGGCGAGCGTTTCCGCCGAGGGTGCTCTTCCGATGGGGCTGTTCGGCCGCGTGGATCTCATCTCGAGAGAAGGGAGCCGCGGGTTCGCGTTCAATCAGTTTTTGGTGTCGCCGACGCTCAACGAGTACATCGCGAACAACTCGCAACATGCCAGTTACCGGGCGGCGGAGTTTGCATTGCGGCGAACGTTCCTCGCGAAGTACCAGTGGTTCGCCAGCTATACGCGCTCCGAGGCGAAGTCGAATACCGTGGTTGCTTATACGATTGAGAACCCTCTGCTTACCGCGCAGGCAGGCGGGCGGCAGCCCTGGGATGCGCCGAACCGCTTCCTGATGTGGGGGTGGCTGCCCGTGCAGAAGAAATGGATTCCGGGCGCACTGCGGCCTGTTCTGCAGCCGATCATCGGCAACACGGACTTCCAGCTGCTCTGCGACTATCACACCGGTTTCTCCTTTAGTTCGACAACCGAAAATGGCTATCTCGCCGGGCCGCCCGATTCACGGCGCTTCCCGGACTTTCTCTCCATCAACATTGCGCTGGAGCGACAGTTTCACTTCCACGGCTATCTGTGGGCATGGCGAGCCAGCCTGATCAACGCGCTGGGACGCTCCAATCCCAACGTGGTAAACAGCGATGCGGACTCACCTCAATATCTGGCGTTTGGACGCGGTCAATCCCGCGCGGTTAATGTTCGGCTTCGTTTTTTGGGGAAGAAATGAGAGTTGGCGTCGAGATGAGTCTCGACGCAGCACGCAAAAGTGCGTGCGCCACGTCTAACCAGTAAAATCCGACATTACTAATTCACGGCCAGCGTCGTTGTGAGCGTGCTGGTCTGATCTAAATTCGGGACGTCTTTCTCGAAGAGCTTGATGACTACCGCGTTGCCGGATTGGGCAGTGAGCGGAATCTGTACGTTGATCTGCCAAAGGCCTGCGAAGCCTGGGGCGAGCCCTGAATAGGTTACGGTTGCCGCAATGAAGGCCGGCGTCGTGGTGCCTGTTCCGGTTCCGGTGGTGGAGGCCGCAATCAGGACCTGCGGTAAATCCGATGCCGGCTGACCGGAAGCCGCAGTTCCATCGGCAGGCGGATTGGGAACGGGGCCGACGCCTGTTCCATAGAGAATCACGAACTGGCCCCGAAGCACCGGATGGTTGCTGCTGTTCACCGTGGAATCCTGCACGTTCACGGCGAGGACGGGGCCGGAACCGAGAGCGCCGATGGTAAACAAGCCGGGCGAGGTTGCGGCGAGACCGATTTCCGCGCCTCCCATGATCTGCCCGGTGGAGGGACGAATGGCGAGAAGGTCGGCTGATCCCGTTGTGGCAAGAGACTGGGGAAGGATGATGTTGTCCTGGCCGGAAGAAACGAACAGCAACGGCGCAGGAAGGCCTCCGACGGTGATCGCCGTATCGGAGAGCGTAAATGGCAAGGGGAACTGGTTGGCGGGCGCTGTCGCGGTTCCGTTGGCCACGGAATTTGTGGTCACGGTGGGGAACAGCGCAACTACGGTACCGGCGGAGAGTGGTCTGGCACCGTTGTAAGTTGCGGCGTTGACGGGAGAGATCTGCGGAACGTAATAGAGCACGCGGTTCACAGAATCGGTCACGAGCAGGTTGTTGAATTTATCGACGAAGGCAGAGTGCGGGCCGATGACCTGCAGGGAGGCATCCGCCGCATTGGTGGTTTGCAGCAGTGTGGTGGCCACGGGAAAGTGCAGGAGGCCATTCGCTACGATATCGGCAACCCAGAAGTCACCGGCAGGGCCGACTCCGACGGCAACAGGCGAGGAGAATGACGCCCCGAGGGTGAGGAGAGGCTTCACCCCGCTCGCCAGATTCGCGGCCTGGTCAAAAAGCTGCACGCGCGCATTGGATGTATCGGCGACGATCAGATGGTCCTGTGGATCCGTTGCCACTCCACGAGGAGAATTGAAGCGCCCGTTGGCGGAACTCGCGGTTCCGGCGTTGAAGTTCGACTGGCCGAGAACGATGGTGGCAGCCATGCCGTTCGACCACGGCTTCGGAAAGAGAAGCACGCGATTCTGAGAAGCATCGGCGACGGCGAGAAAACCGCTGTTGGTTTTCGTCGCATCGGCTCCGTCCACGGTTAACGCGAGGCTGACGGGGGAGTTGAGAGTCACATTCGTCGGGTCCGTGATGTAGGACGTGAAGCCTGTCTGGCCGAGCACCAGGTCGGCAGATTCGCCCGCTGTTTGTCCCGAGGCGAAGGGCGCAGGGAAACGGAGGATTCTTGAGTTGCCGGTATCGGTCACGAACAAATTGCCGGCGGAATCCACTGTGAGGGCTGTAGGCAAATTGAGAGACGAAGCGGTGGGGGCGGTGGCGTCGCCCGAGGGATAATTCACGACCGCGCGGTTGAAATCCGGCTGGCCGATGACGATGTCGGCGGCCTGACCGTTCTTCAGATTTTTGAAGTCACGGAAACCGAGGATGCGATGGTTGAGAGTATCCGGCACATACAGGTGCGCGGGGGAAGAACTCGAGTCGATTACGGCTCCGGCGGGATAACCACCGGGGAAGGAGAAGCCCCTGCCTTCGACAAGGTTGACGCCCGTGTAGGGAAAATCCAGCTGGCCGATGACGCGAGTGGCCACCGCGCCGACTCCCGTGGGGCTCTGATTGAAAACGAGAACCCGATTGTTGTTGGTATCGACGACGTAGAGTTCCTGATTGGCGCTCGCCAGATCGACGGGCGCGCTGAAGCTGCTGGCGGAGGCATCGCCGTTCCCCTGGTTCGGCTTGTTCACGGTGAAGGAGGTCTGCCCGATCACGGCGTTGGCCGGGGGAGAAATCTGATTGGACGCGACGGTCCAGGAAGACTGGGCACCATAGACCAAAACACGGTTGTTGCCTGTATCCGCGACAATCGGCCCCGAAGTCAGGCCGAGTACGGCCGTCGGATTCCCCATCTCGATTTGGGTGGGGGTGCTGTTCGTGGTGGCGTCAAGACCGAGAATCGCCGATGGACTCTGTCCGGTTGTCAAAGGCGCGTTGTAGACGAGGGTGCGGAAAAACTGATCCACGATATAGAGCGTGCCTGCGCTGTCGATCGAGACTCCATTGGGCAGCCCAAGGCTGGAGCCTACTCGGCTGGTCCCCTGGGTAGCCGATGTGAAGGTGCTTTGGCCGATGACCAGATCGGCTGCCGGAAACTTTGTACCCGGCGTCAGAACGGACGCGGGAAAACGCAGGACGCGGTTGTTGCCGCTGTCGGCGACCCAGAGATTGCCGGAGGGATCAAAGGCGATCCCAGTGCGACCGAAGCCGCTGCCCGTTATAGCGAGGCTGGATGCCGAGAGGCCAAGCAGGTTCGAGGTGCTGGTGGCGGGAGTCTGCTGACCGATGACGAGCACCGGAAACTGGTTGGCGTTGGCCGGGGCGAAGGGCTGGTTAAAACGGAGAACGCGGTTGTTGCCGCTATCGGCGACGTAAAGGTTGCCGGTGCTATCGACGGCGAGCCCGGTGGGATGATTCAGGCCGCTCTGGCGACCGCCGCTGGCGGGATTCTGCGCCTGATTGCTGAAGAAATCGACCTGGCCGATGACAATATCGGCCTTTGAGCCGGGGACCAGCTGAGTGGCGTAGCGGAAGCCGAGGATGCGGCTGTTGCCGGTATCGGCGATGTAAAGGATGGCCGGGTTGACGGAGGTATCGAGGGCGACTCCGCCGGGGCCATTGAGTTCCCTGCCCTCTACCCAATTCGGACCTATCGTGCTAAAAGCAAGGGGGTTGGCGGCTGTGCCGATGAAGTTGGGATCGCCGAGGACTTTGACTGGTTTTTAGAAGAGAGCCTGGGCGGCCAGGAGGCCTGTGGATGCGAGCACGATGCCTGAAACGATGAGTGTGCGACGCATGAACTCCCTGGGACAAAGATAACATGTGCGGCGGGAGGGCAGGACTTGGTGCGGGCGGAATGGTACCAGGACAGGGGTCGGGAGGGTTGCCGGGTGCTGGGGTCGTTTGGTCATTTTGCGGGTTCGTTGGGTTCTGGCTCAGGTTCGTTGGCTGTTATCTCAGGTTCGATTTCAGGCCTGGAGAGGGGTTTTGCGGAGGGGGATGCTTTGTTTTCACTGATTTGCTCAGGTTCGTTTCTTCCCTCCGCGATTTTTCTGCTTTCTGCGGTGTTTGGGGCAGTGAGCGCGGGGCTGGAAAAGTGGGTTCGATGGCCTCCCACGTGGGTTCGAGGGGCTTTAATGTGGCTTCGACGGGGCGCAAAGTGGGTTCGAGAATTTGGAATTTTGTTGAAGATATTGGAGGTTAGGTGGGTTCGTGCGGCATTTTTTATTTTCTCCCGGTTTAGAAAAGCGCCGAGTGATCTCGATGAAGGCCGATGAAATACAAGTTGCATACGAAAACAGTATGCATGAGGGGATTCGAGCTGGATAGTTATGTTACTGATTCTATTCAGAAAGAAAGCTGTGACTGAAAAAATTTAGCGACCGGATGGTTATGTAAGTTATTGAATTTAAATAAGACGTCGCGACGATTACTGGATCGTTAGCAAAAAGGGACAACGGCCTCAAGTGCAGAAAGTGCGGAAAGAGGGGCCGAGACACCGAAACGGTCCTGTTAATTTGGCAATATCGGGAGCTGTCAGGACATTACCTCCGGTGCCACGTAAAATCAAGATATTACTTGGGAAAGGCGAGTGCCTCAGGAAGGCGGATACGCGTTAATGTCGGTAGCCAACTGGGGAAATTAAAGCTTCCCACATTTGCGGTCAGCGCTCTACGAGTGGCCGACTCATACATCCAAAGCGCGGACCACACTTCGCGGTAGGCCTTATCTCGGGGTCTCAGCGACGCAATTGTCCAGACCGTTGCCCAATCGGTTGCGGAGCGCGCCGACCCCGACGGCAAAGAATATTTATTGCCCCCGCTCGTGTGAGAGCGCGTTCAGAAACAGGCCAATCAGCACAATGCCGACGATCGCCTCTGCGGCGACGGCAGTCCTCGCAAGGTCGGTCAACGGCACGATGTCGCCGTAGCCGACCGTTGTGACGGTTACGGCACTAAGGTAGAGCATTCTGAAAAATGTGTCTTTGGCGGCACTGCGACTCAAGCCGTCCTTCTCTACCAATAGCTGTTGCAGCTTCTGAATCAAGCGTTCATCTTTGGGTCCAAAGAGGGCCCCAGGAAGGCCATAGTCGGGAAAAAGGGGAAGGACTCTGGCTGCCCAGCATGGATGATCGCTTGTGGGGCGAAGACCGGTGGTGGGATCGGGATCGTCGCAGACAGGCACCAGCACAAAGTCGGGCGTTTCGTCTGGCCGCAAGTCTACTATGATGTCTTCTGGGTCATCGTGGCCTTGTACTATGTTTAAGCCTCCTCCTTCTAAGATACGGGTAGAAAAGTATTTCTCTAGGTGAAACCGCATAACTGTACTTCGATGATTGTCGGTTGGCACGTCAACTAGAGCGGCGTCCAGCACAGGCCCTTCATAGCGATCATCGTAACTCAACCAGTAATCAATTCGTTTGGGTTTCTTGAGGCCGCTCTTCTGTGCGGCCTGAGTTAACAAGGGAGCCAATGTTTCATGTGCCCATGGCTTCAAGAGGCGCAAGACATCCTGTTTGGACTGCGTGTGCCTTTGCTCGTGAACTATAGTGCTGTAGTACCACGATCCGTCGGACATCATGGCGTAGATTGCGGCAAATGTTGGAATACATAGGAGATATAGCAATGCCCACATCATGCTGGGAACCGAGCCGAGCTTTCGCGAAAGTTCCCGCACGGCCCCGAACGAAGTTCGTTTTGACAGGTGAGCTTCGGGGGACCGTATTCCTTCCATGTCTGTGTATTTTACAATCGCCGAGCCGCTTGACAGTAATGCTAGCCACAAGTTGTTAGTTTTGATCGGGAGTGATCTGGCGGGAAAGTCCAGATCTGAGAAGCGTGAACAGCGCTTCTCCCCGATAGCGGGATACTTGGAAACTGGTCCGATTTCTGCCGTTTGCGCCTTGGGCTACAGGACGTGTGAGGCGCCACGCTCAGGCTGTAACCGAGTCTATATAACAAGCGGAAATGATATCCGCTAATATCGGTAGTTTCAGAAAACGCAGCGTCCATGTTTCCGTGGAGCTGGCAATTTTCGGCCAACTGATGACGTTGTGCATTGATCACCAATCCATATTGGCGGCATCATCGATGCTGCGATTCATGTAATCAACGAAGCCACGCATCTCTTGCTCGCTAACCATGGCGTTTACATAGGCACCGTTCGATGCGAACGTCATGACGGTTGGTAATGCGTGATCTTGAATGTGGATTTTGGCCGGGGCGCGTCCGTCTGACCAAAGGTGCTCTTCGAAATCCCGGAGCAAATCAAAGGCTGCGCTGGCGTTGAACACGAGACCCGATCCCATCCGGAACTTTCTGCTACGTGCTTTTTGTGGAAGGAGGACTGGCACGGCGCCGGCGCCCGAATGGAATGAGAAGGCCTCGCCTTCTTTGCCGAAGGCACCATGGGCTACGTAGTTCCTCAATTCTCTTCGCAAGCACAGAAGCCGATCGAAAAGCTGCTGCGTCTTCACTTCTTTAATATCCAGAGCGCTTTTAAACTTCTCACTCCAGTCGGCTCCGGCAACCGCCGTCACTTCGCCAGCAGTGGAGATACGGCCCGTGAGAATGGCGACATGAATCAATACGTGCTCAGTCCAAGCAAAGAATGCTTCCACAACGGAATGCGCAAGCCATTGGGCCTCTCTATGCAATTGATAGGAAGGGAAGGAAACCGACTTCCAAGTGCCACCCTCGTCTTCGCTCTCTTCGACAATTCTTTCATCCTTGCGACGAATTGCTTCGTCTTCCTTTTCGCGAAACTCGTTTAGCAGAAACTGATATCGGGAATAAAGTTCAGAATCGTTATTGATTACGTTAACCTCTGACCGATTAATGGCCTCAGCAGCCAGCCAATCAAAAAACGGCTGCGCGGCCTTGACGGCTCTTCCAATCCGCATAACTATCTCATGCGCAGCGACCTCGTCCGCGGGATTTGGCGAAAAAACACCTAAGCCCATCTTTCGGTACTCGACTGCGAACGCGCGTCCATTGAAGTCGATGGGCACAGACCAAGCGACCTTTTCGAATTGGCCACGGTTGCCAAAACCCAGAAGTTCTACCAGCAGGAAATACACGAAGTAATGGGTGGGCAGTTCCCGTCCCGCTGCGGTACGTTTCGCAAAAAAGAGCTGCTGGACGCCCTCACTTGATGAATCGGCTGGTTTGATCGGCGAGATTGCGCGCAATGCGGACGCCCGGACGGGTTCGAGTTCAGTGGGAATCTGGAATCCCTGCTGCAAGATGGATTGCCCTTTCACGAGACATCGAGCCTACCCTGGCGCGAATGTCAATCTCGCTTGGAAGCGAGCCGATCCCATTCTACGTAATCGTGGATGGGTATATTGATGGTGGGGAGCGGCCAACGCCTGCGAATATGACGTGGAATTTGGTTTCGAAGAGATAAAAGCGCTAAAGCGAACGCGTGAGCCACCCAGATATCTAGCCGTATCGGCAGTGGTCATTCTTGTCGCCGTTCGTCGCCGCCAATCGCCCCCAATCCGAACAATGGATCATCGGGATGTAGGTTCATGGGGACGATTCCGGCTGCTCTTCCATCATGCGAAACTGCCAGGCGCTGGCCTGACAGTTTATTGCCACGGAGTGTCATGTCCTTTACCGATCCGCTGCGAACGACAATGCTTGAATGCCCGCAGTTTATTTGGGTTCCCTGACTCCAGAGTTTGGCGCGGACTCTAAGCGTCTCAGACTTGGCATTAATCTCGAGAAGAATGTCGTTGGGTTTTGACCGAAGCTTTAAGTATTGATAGTCGGAGGCGAGATCCCAGAGTTTCGGATCGCCCATCGTCCATTCGTTCCGCTCAATTTTCAAGAGCAAGTCATCAGCCTTATTGCGAAGCTCAGTTGATAATTCGAGATTGCCCTCAGCTCCGACATCTAGTCTTACGAGGCACTTTCCGCCGACGCTGACAAAACATCCGCAACCTATTAGACTTGTATCGCTGAGCAAAACAGTCCCGGCTGCTTCGTTCACCCAAAGCTTGCCTTTGGAAAACCCATGCTTGCGGTTGTGCGGATTATTCTTGAACTGCCGTTGTTTTGCCTCAGTTAGAATCCTCTTCGTAGCCATGTCGTGACATTCAGGGCAAAGGATCATCATGTCATCCGGCCGAAAGTGGGCCTCCGTTTCATAGGGAATGATGTGATGATACTGATAGACCGATTTGCCACATCTGCAACAGCCAAACAACGCCTCGTTGCGAAGTTGCTGCCGAACATCAGCGGGTACAGATGGTCGCGGAGTCATGTCGCTCAGTGTATCGTTCCGCGTGGGTACCCCGAAATTGTCGCCCCCACGAGCCAAGCCGGTCGCGAGCGATTCCCGGCGTTAAGCACTGATATCGGAAGCATTTGACAGCCACCACGAGAGCCTCTCACAACTCAGGATGGCACATCACAATCAGAATCTGGCTCAACCTTGGCGACCGGTTCCCCCTTTGTCATATCGAATCGCTAATCCTGGTGCTCGTCGCCCCCGATTACCTTCGTTTCACGACTTTCTTCGACCGGAGACTCAATGTCATCGTCGATGGCCTCCTCCCACCGTAGATGCAGGTTGTTCTTGCGGTGGCATCTAACGTATTGATACAGTTACCAAAAGGACTCCATCTTAGAAGCCTCCATGCTGCCAGCAACGACATTTTGTACCATTAAGATTGATTCTGGTTCCGAAGTGAGCGACGAGGAGCGCCTTAAGCTCCAGCGTAACCTGCGTAAAGATCTCCTCGTGTTTAGCGACGTGCAACATGCGGAAGCAGCGTTCGCTTCCGCTCCAGTCGGCGCCAAATCATCCGGAATTGATCTTCAGTCCCTTGTTGTGACCTTGGCCGCTTCCGGCGGTGTAATAACCACCATGATCGGCGTCATGCAGTCTTGGCTCAGCCGCCGGGAAAAAACTAGCGTCATTCTGGAAATCGGTGGTGACAAACTTACCATAACCGGTGCCTCTTCAGATGGCGAGCGTCGGCTGATCGAGGACTGGGTCAGCCGCCACAAGTCTTGATGGGACCTGTTGTCAGGATTAGGCCCCGATGAGTGATATACGCCGAGCGCTGATCGTAGCCACCTCAAGTTATCAGGATCCCGGTTTTCCAGACCTCATTTCCCCGAACCGTGACGCCGAGGCGTTAGCGCGTGTCCTCGGGGATCCGTCAATCGGTGGCTTTGAAGTCACAATTTTATTGAATGAGAAGGCTACTGCGGTCAGCGAGGCGGTCGAAGAATTCTTCATAGGTTCTGATCCAAAGCAGAACGATTTCCTGCTGCTCTATTTTTCCGGACACGGTATCACTGACGAAGAAGGGCGTCTGCATTTGGTGACAACAGACACTAAGTTCATTGGCCGAAATGTGCGTCGCACCAGCGCTGTCGCCGCAGACTTTATACAGGATATGATGCGTGGGAGTCGTTCGCGTCGTCGGGTGCTGATCCTTGATTGCTGCTATAGTGGCGCATTTGCAGAGGGAATGCGCGTCAAGGGGAATCTACCCGGTATGGATACGCACTTTCGGGGCAAGCAGGGAAAAGGTCTGGTGATCTTGACAGCTTCTACAGGAACCCAATTTTCGTTCGAGGGCTCAGCGGATGAAGGGGGAAAGCCATCCGTATACACTCAGATTCTGGTGGCGGGTCTTGAGTCGGGCGAAGCCGACCTCAATGGAGACGGTCAAGTAGATCTCGATGAACTGCACGAGTACCTGCTGGAGCAACTTCAGTCAGTTGGGTCGTTCCAAACACCGACCAAGATTGGATATGTGGAAGGACCTCAGCTTTACCTTGCTCGGGCAAAAGTTGCGAGGCCAGCCGGGCTTCCTCCAAAATTGGTAGGCGCGCTGGAGTCTTCTGACTCTTGGATGCGACTCGGGGTGATCACCGAGTTGGGGGCGTTGCTGCAAGGCGGGCATCCTGGTTTGGCGCTTGGGGCCCAGCAGGCGCTAGCGCATCTTCGGGACAATGATGACAGTTCAAAGGTCCGGGCAGCGGCCGATAAGTGCCTTGGCGACACCAACCTCGGGGCGTTACCAGCGGGCGAAGCACAACGAGAAAATGGCGGGCCTTACAAACAGAAAGACACGACGAAGTCCATGGTATCCCAAGTACAGAATTTGCCTGTGGCCGTGGTTAGTCCGCGCGCCGAACACGTCGCGATTGGACCAAACAATCCAACGCAGTTGAGGAGCATTAGTCGAGAGGTGCGGATCGCGGAAAAAGGTTGGACCGCTGATTCAGTGCTGGGCTACTTTTGGGGTTTCTTTCTCGCAATTATTGGCAGTTGCGGATCCCTTGGAATGAGTCTCCTCCTTGTTTACTTACTCGGCCACATCCTGGAATCGCCGGCGGTATCGGAGAGTTCGGTTGCCTCGATCGCTGTAACCACGGCGGTCGTGGCGCTGATGAGCGTGTTGGTCGGGGGCGTTCTGCGATTTTTTTCTGTCCACATGGAGTTGCGTTGGCAGTATTGTGTGCTGTTCTCGTTGGTGTTTGTAGACCGCCTTCTCATTGACAAACAAGGTATTTCTAACGGATTTTCGATCTGGTATGGGGTCGAGAGTCTAGTCTTGATCCTGGGCCCGGTTTTCTGCTGGCGATGATGATGCGACGCTTTTCGGTATTAGCCGAGTTGCCTGCTTCAACGGCTAAATTCCGCAGCGCCGTCCTTGGCCCGCTTGCCCGGCAATAAGAACAAATATCGGTAGCGGTTTCGGTTGTGGCTAGTTGGTCGCGGTTACTCTGAAACGCCTGGCGCGGCGCACGCTAAGAAGGGCAAAAGCACCGAGGCATAGTAAGCTCAGCGTCCCCGGCTCCGGGGCGGCTGAACCGACTTGCAGTGTAAACGAATCGGCGTCTTTGCCCGTTCCCCACGTCCATGTATAGGTTCCGGGCGTCAGACCGAGGGAGGCGAAGGTCGCTGAATCCCAAGTCTCGGAGTTTGAAAGCAAAGTGCCGCTAACGTAGCCATTGGGCACAAACAATTCCTGATCGGATCCCCATGCCCCGACGATATCGCCACTGGCGAAATTGGCAAATTCAAGATTGCTGGAGCCAATACTGTTTGGGCCCGTGATCGCAAACAACCCCGTGCACGTTCCGGTTGATGCCCCCCCGCTCGCCTCGCCACCGGATGCAATGGTCCCTGCGTTACAGTTGCTGGCGGTGATTGGAGACCCCAGATCGTCGGTATCGAGGGTGCCGATTCCACTTCCCACAACATCAGACCCAACTTCCGTCAGGGTATAAATAAACGACGCATTTGCGAGAGCAGACAAGCACAGCCCAAGGCAGGCTGATAAAAGAATGTTTCTCATTGCCACGATCTTAGCCCACGATCTTGGCAATGTTACCAAATTGGCGATCAT
>Ga0206991_10302_pt1 | contig 13179 bp, 8 predicted proteins | sample Alteio_BWMinCont_9_FD_153286 | JGI IMG/M metagenome (GOLD analysis project Ga0206991, IMG submission 153286) | Enriched cells from forest soil in Barre Woods Harvard Forest LTER site, Petersham, Massachusetts, United States -... | ecosystem: Environmental > Terrestrial > Soil > Temperate forest >...
GCGTTTGCCCAAGCTCATTTGCTGAAATGGATGGTGCCTAACTAGGGGCTTGAGGGAAGGGCCGCGACGGTTCCGCCTTGCGTGAAGTGGCCTTTTTTTTGACGAGCCCACATCTGGCGCAGTTGGATCGTTAGTAGACAGGAAGAGCGCGTAAGTACGGACCTACATTCCGGAGAAGAAACATAAGGGCCAACGGCATTGCGGAGACGAGTACGAGCAACAGCAGGCGCTCTGTACGAAGCGACAGTGGGTGAACGGAGAGTAGAGAGGCGAACTGATCGAACGGAGCCTCGCGCTCTGTTACGATACCGCAGCATGCGAAGCACGTACTTGCGAGGGTTGCTTCGCGAACAGGAAATGGAAGAAGCGGCGGCCGTATGTGTTCACTAAGGAAGAGCTAACTGAGACGTGTTTGGACGGTGAAGAACTTCGATTTATACCATGTTGGAACGATCCAAGATAACTTGCATCTATGGGCAGTGTGTGTATACTTTCCATTCTCTTTAGCCAAATTTTGGGGGTTAATGTGCATAAATTGCGGACGACGGCTTTGACTACCGTGTTGTTTGCATCGGCAATCGGGGCCTGGGGTCAGGCCAAGGCACCTCTTGTACTTTTGCAATCAATTCCTTTGCCAGGGCTCCATGACGGAGATTTCGACCACTTTGCTGTCGACCTCGAGGGCCACCGCCTGTTTCTGACTGCTGAGAAAAATGCGGCGGTCGAAGTGTTCGATTTGCGGACGAACAAACTAATTCATAGCCTCACGGATATCGATGAGGCCCACTCCATGCTTTATCGGAATGATCTAAAGAAGCTCTTCGTAGTTGACGGAGGCGCGGCAGAAGTCAAGATCTACGAAGGCGATACCTACAAACGTCTTGGAGCTATAAAGTTGGAGGATGACGCGGACTCGATGGCCTACGATCCCTCCACAAAATACCTGTATGTCGTTAACGGTGGCAAGGGCGCCCACATGGCATATTGTTTGATCAGCATTCTGGATACAACGAGCGATAAGAAGTTGGCCGATATTAAAATCGATTCCGATAGTGTGGAGGCCGTGGCTCTTGAAAAGTCGGGGCAGCGGATGTTCGTCAATATAACCGGCAAAGATGCGGTGGGGGTCATTGACCTGGAGAAACGTACGGTGATCGCAACCTGGCCGATTGCGCAGGAGGCGAAGCGCAATGTCGCTATGGCGTTTGACGAAGCCGGTCATCGCCTGTTTGTCTCGACTATCAATCCCGCAAAGCTAATCGTTCTGAACTCTGATTCCGGTACGATAGTTACTAGCCTTCCCTGTGTGCCCAAGGGCGACGACATGACTTATGATCCGAAGAGTAAGCGAATTTATCTTGCGGGCAGTGACTTCATCGATGTATTTCAACAAAAAGACGCTGACCACTACGAGCAAATCGGACACGTTCCGGGCGCTTTCCAAGCTAAGACGGCCATTTTGGTGCCTCAACTGAATCGATATTACCTTGCAGTGCCGCGTCACGAAGGCAAGGCTGCCGAAGTGCGTGTTTTTGAAGTGCAGCATTAGAGTACTGTTTCCCAACCGGCGTCGAGGTCTGCATCTCGTCATAGCAAAGAGTGCGCTGAAACACTTCGCAGCCGTGCTAGGCGGGCCCTCGCGCCGGGAACGTCCGGTCTCTCTACGAAGAGGTCGAGAAGCTGAGCGGAGCTGTGCATGCGGTCTTCGGGACTTTCGCGCATGAAAGATCGATACGTGCGAACCTCCGGTCAGTAGGATACAGTGTCCGCACGATTTGAGGACGACTGGGCAAGGTTTTGCGTTTTGGCGTTTGCCGGAGGAAAGGAGGCATTCAAAAGACCCAGGCTGTAGGGCGTATTCCGCGCTGGCTCTCAAACGCGAACCGCAGCAGCCTGAGATTTGGAGGCCCCAGGCGTGACGAAGAATCGCAAGTCCTCAGTCCAATCATTAAGCCGAGATTAATCCTATACATATGATTTGTAAATTGCCCTTGGTAGTTGATGTCCGCATAATGTCGCATCCAGGGGATCAAGGACCGTGAGCATCCCTATGGGACAACCGCGAGAGCACATAAGAATTTGGTCGACACCAGTTGAGCAATTGGAGTAGTTCTGCCTTTTGCTCGACCAGTCTCCATGATGCGGAACGTGACGCGCCCCAAGCAGCGCTCGGAGAATTCTGGTGTTCCGTTGCCTCCGCAACGCAAGACCACATCATCACGGCTGAGACGACGGCCGGGCGCAGGGTTCAGATGTCCAGGTTAGTCAGCAACCAGTGAGCATTCGCCAGGCTGCAATTCGAGAACAACTCGAGAGACCCGGCGCTCGACACTCTGGTTTCCGACACATGGATTAAACTAAAGGAGAAACTTCTATGAAGTGTGCTGGCCTTGGACGCCTTACACTCAGTCTGTCCTTTGTATTGTTCGGCGCTTACGCTCTAGCAAGCTCGCAGGGAGCCGGTTACCACTTGCTTAAGAAAGTTCCGTTGGCGGCAGCGCCGGGCGGCGGCGAGTATTTCGACTACATCACCGTCGATCCCGACGGACGCCGTGTCTACGTGTCGCACGGCACCGAGGTCCAAGTGCTCGATGCCGATAGGTTGACGGTCGTGGGCACTATTGGAGGTTTGAAACGCTGCCACGGAGTTGCCGTGGTCAAGAAGCTTGGCAAGGGATTTATCACTGATAGTGACTCGCAGAGTGTGGTCATTTTCGATCTTGCGACCTTAAAGGTCACCGGGGAGGTCAAAACGAACCAGCCACCAGACTCTATTATTTACGATCCGGCATCAAAGCACATCGTTACTTTCAATGGCCACAGCCATAACATGACGGTTATCGATCCGGTAAAGCAGACCGTGCTAAAGGACCTCGACTTGGTCGGTGCCGTGGAGCAACCAGTCGCTGACGGAAAAGGGATGATTTACGACAATAACTTGGAAAAGAACGACGTGGTAGTGATCGAATCCCGCGATATCGCGGTGAAAGCACGGTGGCCGGTTGCGCCGGCTGGAATGCCCTTCGCCATTGCGATGGACCGAAAGAACCGGCGGCTATTCTCCGCTGGTCGCGACCCGCAGATGCTGGTGATGATGGACGCAGACAAGGGAAACGTCATCCAGTCGTTCTCCATCACTGCTGGAGTGGACGCTCTCCAGTTTGATCCTGGAACGGCTATGGTGTTCGCCTCGACACGCGAGGGCATGATCCACGTATTCCACGAAGACACACCCGAGAAGCTGAGTGAGGTCGAGACGGTTAAGACCGAGTACGGGGCTAAAACGATGGGACTTGATCCGAAGACCCACAACCTTTACCTGCCCACATCGGATTTTGATCCGCCAGATCCTCCCACTGAAAAACAGCCCCATCCGACGGCGAAGGCGAAGCCAGGAAACTTTCGGCTTCTGGTTTACACGCGGTGAATTGGAGAGCTGGCATTTGGGGGAGCAGTCAGCCGCTCACAGAACCGGACGTAAGTCTCTCGACCTAAGAAGGCTCGTGCCACCCATGGAAGACTTCGCTTTCCAGTTGACTGTGATTGATCTCAACGCAGGTGGGTGACCTGCTCCCTTCGCTCCGAGATTTACCTCGTTTCGACACTACTAACAGTCCGCCCTGGTATGCGGGCAGTGTCCAGTCGAGACCGCTAAGCGTTGATCGTTACAACACGGACGGAGTTATAGCTAGGCAGTGGTAGTGGGTTCGCCAACTCCGGACAAATGTTGTCTTAGCAAACTCGGAGAAGCCTCAGAGAAAGATGACGTAATACAAAGTAAGTGCGAGGAACTTATTTGTTTCTCGGGTTTCTCGATCTGCGTCAACCCAGATGCACTGTTATCTACCTCGGCCAAAAAGACGGGTGCGAGGTCTAATCTTTCATTCTGACTGTTAACCATCGATTCGCGAGAAGAACTTGAATTCCGACTCCAATTCCTCGCTCCTGCGCCGTCGGTTCGGACCTGTGGGAATTGGGAAGCCAAAGGGCTTTACGCCGCTGTAAGACTCACCGATCCAAGGGCCCGACCCAGTTGACGTAATTCGTCATTGATTGGATCGGCCTACTGATGGAAAGAGACAATACGAACTCTGCTGTCAGTTACCGAACTAACCTCCACATCTGGATCTTCCGCCCCTGGGTATCGCTCACGATGATGTCACCCTTCGAGTCGACGGCCAGAAAATGTGTGGTTCCGAATTCGCCAGTCTGGTAGCCCGGCCGGCCGAAGCTTGAAAGGGCGTGTCCTGTCGCTCGATCCAGGACCCGGATTTCGGGAGCACAGTCGCCGACATACATGAACTTCTGGGTCGGATCGGGTGAAAAACCTACCCAACATGCTGAATCCCCGTCGACTCCTGTAAGGCGCGCGGTTACCCGTTCGATATGGATGCTCCTCTTGAAATCACCCATTTTATCAAAGACCTCGATGCGACCCCCCTGCCGGTCACACACGTAGACAAGACCGTCGTTACCGATAACCACGCAATGAACGACCTTCAGAAACACACCACCCACCCCTGCATTAACCTCTGCCACCGTGCCCTGACGCCCCCACTGGCGCAGGTAGTGTCCGCTGCTATCGAACACCACCACACGACGATTGCCGTAGCCGTCAGCGATGTACACGTCGCCATTCGTGCCATCCACCGCAACGCCGGCCGGAAGGTTCAGCAGCGTATGACTTGAGTTCATCGGGGCTCCCGCGATGGTGTTATCCGAGGTGTCGAATTTTCCCCTGGTCCCGATCTGGAGCAACATTTTGCTACCATCATGCGAGTATTTCTGAACGATTCCATCCGCGTTCCCACTAATCCAGACGTTGCCCTGATAATCGACGAAGCAACCGTGCAACCCCTCATTCTGTCCTGCCCCCGCAGGGAGTAAGTCCCTATTCCCCCATGAATTTACCAACTTGCCATCTATATCGAACTCGGTAACCGGCGGCGCTGCCGTCGCCATTTTCTGCTCGTCAGGAGTCAGGTTTCCCCGGTTCACGGTAAACACGTGGTCCTGTGCATCGACGCAATCGCCGCCCAATTGCCCAAACACCCACCGATCCGGCAGCGGCTTAGGCCAAAATGGATCCACTTCGAACTTTGGTGCGCCCACGGGCTGACTGGACTGAGCTTTGGCGTCATTTGGCAACGAACTCCAGATTCCAAGCGAAAGGCCAAACACACCAGTCAGCGCAGTCACGTGTGCCCACCTTGTACTCCTCATGACATTCTCCTTATTTAATTCTAAACAAGGTTCGCGTTGTCACTGACGCCGCAATGCAAGCGCCCGGCCGAGGATATCAGAGCCCACCAACGACCACAATATTTTTGGCCTGCTATGAACTAGCAAACAATTACCAGAGTGAGGAATTGAAAGAAAGCGCACCGAAGGTATATGCGAAATGTTAGTCGAAGATGAGCGAAGGGTTGCGAGCTTCGTTGCGGTCGAGGCCTGGGATGACTATCTAACGAAGTCGTTTGTACCAATGGAATTTTTAGGGCGCGTAAAGAGTGACAAAGAGATCTTTCCTTTGACGTCCCAGCAATTTGCCTCCGGGATCTTTTTCTTTTGTATGCCAATGACGTAACGCCTGGCGAGATTCTGGAGTATATTTGGGACCAATCGCTCCAATATGGGGAGCACCCTTGTTGACATTAATATATCAACCGTGTGCGGCAGAAGTAGACTCGAACGGATTTGCAAGACTGATTCACACGGTAGGTGGTATTAGCTACGACTTGGGTACGCCGGAACAATGAAAGGCCGAAACTCTATGTTTCTGGGAGGCCGAGAGCCCAGGGAGAGCGCAAATGGTAGTTAATCGAAGGGAGAAAAATCATAAGATTGTCGTGGGAAACTTAGCGGTTTCGGTGTTCTGTTTGTATGCCGTTCTTACTTGCGTCGGTCAGACGCCAGGCGCGACGATTTCAGGCGCAATTACTTCAGCAGCCGGCGCACCCGTCGGTAACGCGGTAATTACAGTTAAGAATCTAACGACTAGCAAAACCACCAACCTCACCGCAAATGTTGATGGCACTTATTCGTTGAAAAATATTGCCCCTGGTAAATATGAACTAACCGCTTCCGCGCAGGGCTATGCCACGGCAGTCATCACAGTCACCTTGCCAGGGGGTTCTTCGCGATCAGCGGACCTGGTGCTTGAGCCCCTTACGTCTGGCGCAGTCGCCAAAACTTCTGCGGGTTCCACCGTCAGCGGTGTCGTTGATTCGAATAGCGTCAGCAATCTTCCCTTGAATGGTCGTTCGGCATCCGACTTGGCGGCACTAGAACCCGGGGTTTCGAGCGCGCGTACGCAGCAGACAGGCCAGGCACAGCGCGGCTTTGGCAACCAGATGACGATATCCGGAGGCCGTCCACGCCAAAATGACGCCCGCTTGGACGGGATCAGCGTCAACGACTACGTGAACGGGCCGCCGGGCAGCGCATTGGGCGTAAATCTAGGATCCGACGCTGTCGAACAATTCTCGGTTCTTACAAGCAATTATCCGGCACAGTTTGGTCGGTCGTCCGGCGGAATCATTGGGGCTTCCACACGTTCCGGAACCGTGGATTTTCACGGCGACGCATTCGAGTACTTACGCAACAGTGCGCTCGATGCTCGAAATTTCTTCGACACCGCCAAGCCTCCGTTCCGTCGCAACCAATTTGGCGGATCTGCCGGAGGACCAATACGGAAGGAACGAACGTTTATATTTGGTGACTACGAAGGGTTGCGGCAATCCCAAGGCGTTACGCAGGTCACTACCGTTCCCTCCGCGGCAGCTCGCGCCGGCAACCTCTCCACCGGGCAAATCACGCCCGATCCGAACGTCACGCGTTTCCTGAATGCTTTCTATCCGCTGCCTAACGGCGCTATCTTAGGGTCCGGGGATACGGGGATCTTCACGTTTGCGGGACAGCAAGTTACGCCGGAAAACTATTTTACAACTAAGGTCGATCATAAACTTTCAGACTCGGACGCACTTGCTGGCACGTATCTGTTTGACAGCGGAATAGTGCGGCACCCGGATGAACTGAATGATAAGAGATCAGGGTATGACTCGCGGCGGCAAGTTTTTACACTGCATGAGAATCATACGTTCGACCCCCAGAGTTTGAATTCTTTTCAATTCGGCATAAACCGCGTGGTAACGACCACCGGTTTGACATTTCCAAGTGGAAATCCGCTAGTCGCTGACTTATCCTTCGGGACCGTACCGGGTCTAAACGCGGCGGCGATCATTGTGCCCGGGCTTACGCTTTTTTCCGGTGGGTTGGGGACGCCTTCTGACTACCGTTTCCACTGGACCTCGATCCAGTCTTCTGACGACATCTCCCTCATGAGAGGTTCTCATTCCCTGAAATTCGGCGTTAATGTCGAGCGCCTGCGGGATAATATTCTGGCGATTGCTAACCGCGGAGGGCAATTTTCATTCAGCTCACTGTCTGATTTTCTGGCTAATCACCCTTTCTCGCTGAGTGCCGCGATTCCAAGTGCGATCTCGGAGCGAGGATTTCGTCAAACCATCGTCGGCACGTACTTTCAAGACGACTGGCGCTGGCGCGCGAATGTGACTCTTAATCTCGGTGTGCGCTACGAAATGGCCACCGTGCCGACCGAAGTCCAGGGTAAGTTGACTGTTCTGCGCTACCTTACCGATACACAACCGCATCTTGGCGATCCATTGTTCTCCAATCCAACGCTACGCAACTTCGAGCCGAGAGTCGGCTTATCGTGGGATCCTGTTAACGATGGGAAGACATCTATCAGTGCAGGCTTCGGGATGTTTGACGTTCTCCCGTTGCCCTATTTGATTCAGTTCAATGAGGTCAATTCTGCTCCGTTCTTCAAGCTAGGAAATTCTACCGATCTCCCTCCCGGTTCTTTTCCTACGGAGGCGTTCTCGATCGTGAACGCTGCATCCTCGAGCGGATTTCGCCAGGGGTATTTTGATCCGAACCCGCGACGCAACTACGTATTGCAATGGAACTTGACGGTGGCCCGTGATCTGGCTCGCGATTTGAGGATGAGGATAGGTTATGTTGGCTCGCGAGGGGTACACCAGATGTTCCGGGTGGAAGATGCGGATTTTGTCTTACCTTCACTCACTTCTCAGGGTTATCTTTGGCCTTCGCCGGTTGGAAGCGGCACTCGGCTGAACGTCAATGCCGGTCTCATCAACGCTGGCCTCTGGCAAGGGAATTCGTTTTACGATGCGCTACAATTCAAGGTCAAAGCAAAGTTCGGGCATGGAGCCCAGATCGAGGGTTCGTATACGTGGGGCAAAACCATCGATACCTCCTCGGGCAGTCTGGTTGGCGACGAATACTCGAATTCGATCTCAAGCCCCCTCCTCTTTGCCCCCAAGCTTAATCGAGGCTTGGCGGATTTCAACGTGGCGCAAAATCTGGAAGTGAATTACACGTGGGAAATCGGGACCCCAAAATGGGCTCGCGGCGGTAAGGAGTGGCCGGTGAGCGGGTGGGAAGTAGGAGGAGTTTTTGAAGCCAGCACGGGTGTGCCATTCACTCCCGGCTTCGGCGGAGATGCTCTCGGTGTAAAGAGCACCGATCCGAATATTGATGTCCCGAATTTGGTTTCCGGTGTGGGTTGCGGTTCGCCAATCAATCCTGGTAATCCCAATCACTACATAAAAACAGAGTGCTTCGCAGTACCGAATCCGATCGCTCTTCGCGGCAATCTGGGTCGCAACACGGTGATTGGGCCTGGATTGTTAAATTTTGATTTTTCAATATTCAAGAACAACCGTATCAAGAGAATTTCTGACGCCTTCAATGTGCAGTTCCGGGCAGAATTTTTTAATGTTCTGAATCACACGAATTTCGCTCCGCCGCTCGATAATCGAAATATCTTTGATTCGGCGGGAACACCGATCGGTAACGCTGGACTTATCACGTCTACACAAACGCCCTCTCGACAGATTCAATTTGCTCTGAAGATGATTTGGTAAACCAATATCGATCCAGCGACGATTTTCGAGCCAATGCCAGTCGCCTGCGATACAGGAATCCGCATAATTGATCTCAGCCTAATTGACTGTAGTTTAGTGTGCTTTCCGTTCCGCTGAAATCCTAGTTGCGATGCCGGGTCTCGGCCAAAGTCCGAGAGGCATCGACCGATCCATAGGTCCATAGAATCTTCATCGGTTCTGTCTGCGATAGGTTTCGAAAACGGTGGGACAATTGGGAGGAATCCAGGTTGTGTCCAAAATCTGCAGCACGTGCTCGCAGCCCACTATATCAAGCGCGGCCCGTCCAGCCAGCAAGACAACACTCTCTTCACAGTTGTGAGAGTGAAATGGAAGAGCCGCGTTTGGTTCAAACGAAGTGACTCCCTTGATAAATACTTTGGCGCCCAGGATGGACTGACTAAGGGGGTTGTATGTGCCCCGCCGGTGCGCTCGTAAGTCCTAAGCAGTTCAGGTCGCAGAATAACGGCGCCGGTGGATCTATCCGTTGCGTGGCCCTGTGACTAGAAAAAAAACCTAACAAAACAAAAACCGAAAAGCCCCCGCCAACCCACACGGTGTACCGCAGGCCGAACGTTTCCCAAATATTTCCGAGGTCGGTCGGCGATCCGCTCCCAGGGTGGAATCATAAGAATCGAGCCGAAAAACGGTACCAAGATGAAGATACTCGCACGAGGTGCGGCGAGGCCCTTCGACTGACGCGACGTATTTGCCGCGACCAAAAAACTTTTCATCGTCCGTAGATAAGAACCCGAAATGTTCCCGGAATCGCGGCTGGATTCGGGCGAGGCTGTTCTTTCGTCGGGGGTGGTGTCGCGCCAAAATCCGCCGTAGTTAGGAATAGATTGTGTGTTTTTGGATCCATAGCCATGGTCTTGGCCCCGTATTCCGAATCGATCGTTTGGACCTCCGTGAGTTTGTTGGGCGAATCCTCGTGAAAGACGTGAATCTTGCCATCACGTGTGGAGACGAAGATCATATTTGTTCCAGAATCGAAGACATTAGCGTCGGCGCCACCGCTGATGGGCAAGGTTTGTACAACCTTGCCGTTATCCGCATCGATAACCGCCAAAAGTTTGGGTGCTCTGCCGCTCGAATAAATTCGGCGATTTTTGCGGTCCATATCCATGGCTACAGGAGCACCCGCTGGGGCTACCGGCCAGCGAGCTTTGATCGTGAGTGCGTGTGTATCTATAGCTGTCACATCATTTCGTTCCTGATTGTTGTCATAGATCATTCCTCTACCATCGGCGACGGGCTGCTCTGGAGCACCTTGCAAGTCAATAGTTTTTACTACAGTCTCTTTCGCTGGATCGATCACGGTGGAGTTTTTGCTGTCACCGTTGAACGTGAAGATCAGCTTGGAGGCAGGGTCGTAAACAATGGAGTCTGTATCAGGAAAACTCTTAATCTGCCCGGTGACCTTCAGGCTTTTCATGTCGAAAACGACGACTGTCTCGGCGTCACCGTCAGTTATGAATCCCTTACCATAGGCCGGGACAACTGCAACCCCATGGCATTTCTTCAAACCGGCAATCTTGCCTACAACGGAGAAATTATCGGCGTCGAGCACCACTACCTCTGTGCCATGCGAGAGGTAGACGCGGCGCGCCGGAGCATCGACGGTAATATAGTCAAAATATTCACCGCCGCCGGGGGCGGCTGCAAGAGGAATTTTCTTAATAAGATGATAGCTGGTGACAGGCGGGAAAGCTGCAGCGGTCACAATGCCTATAACAAGGATGGCAGACGAAAAAAGGGCGGCTGTCACTGAAATCTTCTTCATCTTAGCTCCTTGGATAGTCATTCTCTTAACGGTAAAACGTACCTAAAAAACTTCGTCGTCGGCCAAACGCCGAACGCTGCCGTTATGCAAGCTGACTTCCCGCAAGAGGTTTCCCCGACCAGAATACCCCGGCGCTTAAATGAACAACTCATCCTCATCAAATCGAGGTCCAAGATTTTGACCGGACACCTGAGATTACAGATATCCGCATGGCAATTTCGTACTTTCTATTCTATTTTGAAAGCGAGGTCAACGAATTTCGATATCAATCAAAGGCGCGTATTGTTGTCCACCATGACAATCACTGTCTAAAAGGTCGCCCTGAAAGCGTGGTCTCGGTATCGAAGCCTTAAAGGCCAGCGCTTGTGGGACCGCGAAAAACTTAACTTCCTCCCACGGCACTTGGTAGAGCTCGGCTATCAGCTGTCGTGACAGTGCGTTGCTGTCTATGACTCGCTGAAAGTTCTCTTTGTTGTCAAACATGATGTCGAACGTGAGGTTAAATGGCCCCGCATTCTTGCTGCGGATGAGACGCGCCAGTTCACCTAGTTTGGCCATACGATATCCCTTCAACCTACGTTCATGTATTCAATTGGAAACATCTCACATGGATCCTCGGGTTCGAGCACGTGGTTGACGCAGAACCTATATACGGGCCCTCTCTCTAGATAAGCTGGGCTGTAAAGGCACGCCACGCCGGTAATAAAGCCCCCCCATTCAGGGATTGGCAGGTGCAGCGCTTGATGTCGTGCGATAGAGACGATGGTTGTTGCAATTTCTTGGGTGGCAGCTGTGACTTCCATGACCAGGCAAAGCTCATGGGAGCGGATTTCCTTGATCGGCTCCAGCGGCCCCATTGTACCGTCCTTCCCGTAAACGCGGACGTTGAAGACATGCTGACCGGAAACCTTGTCACCGGAAAAGACCTCCGTCGTTCGTGCCTCCACCCTTTGTCGCAGCCGCTCGATCCAGGAATCGATTTGCCGGATAATATAGGGATCGCGTATAGATCCGATGACGATGCTCTGGTAGCCGACCAGTTCGGCTCCTTCAAGCTTTATCGTGTACTTGCTAGCCGCCTCGAAACGGCTGCCGGTAACCCGCACACGCCGTTGGTCCAAGGGTTCATACTCGGCGGCCGACAAATCTAGAACTCCGCTCGATTCGATTAGACGATAGGGGTCAGAGTTCTCGTAAAGGCTGTGAGCTGCCACACTCAGCGGAGTGCAACGTAACTCCGGGTCGAGCGGTTCGATATCGAAATGGTCTTTAGCCAGTTCTGCGAACAGGCAATCGGGCGAGGGCCTCGCGGCAGCCGCTGCTGCCCCGCATTCTAAGATCTTAGCTGCATGCCAAGCTATTCCTGGGGGAATACCCATCTTGATGGGGATGCCGGCGAAGATAGCGCAGTCGCTCGATCGACCTGCAACGACAACTTCTGCGCCATGCTCAAGAGCACAAAGATAGGGCTCTTCCCCCATCATGCCAACGATCCGCTCAGCGCGATCTATGACGGATTCGTCAAAATCTGGAGCCGGGTCCAAGGCCGTAATGCGCCCTGCACGAAACCGCTGTTTCAAGTAAGCCTTTTTTTGTTCCGAGTGAATGACTGCCATTGGGAAACTGAGCTTTTCTTCCTGTGCAATCTCGAGAATGATGTCCTTGAATTTGGCGAGATGCGTCGCGCCGCCAGCAGTTCCTGCCGAGCCGATTAGGAGAGGTATCTTTGCGCGTCTCGCAGCTTTCAACATCAGTCGCAAATCACGCTTAATTGATCGGACCGGGAAAGCCATGCTGCCCGACCCGAGTGCAAACGGTCCCGGGTCGGTCGATCCAGCGTCGCACCCGATAAAGTGCGGTTTTTTCGATAAGCCAGCGTTAAGCGAATCCTCCTTGAAACCCGAACCGCAAACTCCGGTGGCTGAGAGGACACGAACTTCTTCACTCCCCTGGTGCATAGTCCTCCTGAAACGGAATTTTCTTAACCTATCCTATCGCTACATTGCTCATGAACCACGATGCGCAAACCATTGATTGAACGGGAGGTTCGCTTGAGGCTACGGGAAGTACCGGGCCAAGAATTGATCCACACCACCCCGCTCGTGATAAAAGGCTATACGAGACCTTGACCCGCTCGCATAAAATCAACGCTTTCGCGTACGCCACAGAATTGAAGACACGTGGCAGTGGCAATGACCGGAATATCTGAAATCTCCTTTTACAACACTGTTTGTGATTCGTTCTGGCTGAACGCCTCAATGTATGCAGTCGCAGGCGATATCATTTTGGCGTGATCTTCTAGGTGGCAGAATTATCAAGCACGGTGATCTTACTCTTGACACTACTTGAAGGCAAGTTTATGGTGTTTCGGCGGAGACGCCCTCATATTCGTGATTTTAAACT
>Ga0206991_10338_pt1 | contig 13176 bp, 14 predicted proteins | sample Alteio_BWMinCont_9_FD_153286 | JGI IMG/M metagenome (GOLD analysis project Ga0206991, IMG submission 153286) | Enriched cells from forest soil in Barre Woods Harvard Forest LTER site, Petersham, Massachusetts, United States -... | ecosystem: Environmental > Terrestrial > Soil > Temperate forest >...
GCTGGCCATGTCGTATCCCGCAGTTCCGTGGTGCGCCCGGGCAGCGCTCGCCATTAACAAAACAAGACCAACCGCCAATAAGCTGGCTCGCTTCATGTAAGCACCCTCCGTTCTCTTCGTCATTCCTGGCTCGTATTATCGCGGCGTCATTTTTACCGGTAGAGTATACATCCAGCGGCTTTCTGTCGAGTGCCCACGCTTGCTTGTTCGCACCCTCACCAACGGTATGGCCGTGGATGCCTCCGGTGTGGTAGAACCGGCAACCAGCGCCCTGCATTCGACTCGAGAATGATCTCTTGCCACAGGCCGCCGGGGGGACTATGGCAGGCGGCACTGCAGAAACCAGAAGCAAAGAGATGACATCACCCGCGACGCAGGGCTTATCAGAAGAGGCGCACCGCATCCAACTGCGCCGGGCCGTGATTGCGGGCACGGTGGGGACCGCGATTGAATGGTACGACTTCTTTCTGTACAGCACCGTCACCGGCCTCGTCTTCGCGAACCTCTATTTCCCGCGGTCGAATCCTCTGGTCGGAACCCTGGAAGCGTTCACGATTTACGCCGTCGGCTTTGTCGCGCGGCCGGTGGGAGCGGCGATCTTTGGCCATTACGGCGACCGAATCGGCCGCAAATCGACGCTGATCGCGACGTTGCTGCTCATGGGCATCGCGACGTTCCTGGTCGGCCTGGTGCCGACGTATCAAAGCATCGGGATCTGGGGAGCGGTCATTCTGACGGTCCTGCGGTTTGTGCAGGGCGTCGGTGTCGGAGGGGAGTGGGGCGGTTCGGTACTGCTGGCGATGGAATGGGCGCGATCGACGAAGCATCGCGGCTACATCGCCTCATGGCCGCAGTTCGGAGTGCCGGCGGGCCTGTTCCTCGCAAATCTCGCCGTGCTGGCGTTCAGCGCGATGTCGGGCGACCACTTTCGCCAATGGGGCTGGCGCATTCCATTTTTGCTCAGCATCGTCCTGGTCGGGGTTGGTCTCTATATACGTCTCGGCATTCTCGAGACGCCCGTGTTCACGCGTCTCGTGGCGGAAAACAAAGTCGAGCGCACGCCCATCGTCGAGGTCATTAAACGACAGCCGAAGGAGATCGCCTTGACGGCGCTGTGCCGCATGGGCGAGCAGGCGCCCTTCTACCTGTTTACGGCTTTCATTTTTGCCTACGGCACCGTCACCCTGAAAATCAGCCGTGACTTCCTGCTCTTCGCCGTGCTGACGGCCTCGGTCTTATCGTTTGTGATGATTCCTTTCTTCGGCCACCTCTCGGATCGGTGGGGGCGCAAGCGCGTTTATATCCTGGGCGCGGGCGTGACGGCAGTTTTTGGGTTTGTCTACTTCGCGCTGCTGAATACGCGAGTTCCCAGTCTGGTTTTTCTTGCCGTTGCGCTATCTCTGATCCCGCACGACATGATGTACGGCCCACAGGCGGCTTTGATCGCGGAGTGTTTTACGGGGCGGCTGCGCTACAGTGGCGCATCGCTCGGCTACCAGCTTGCATCGGTGATTGCCGGCGGCCCGTCACCCCTGATCGCTACATGGCTATTTAGCAGGTACACATCCGGTTATGCGATCGCGGTTTTCATTTTCGTCTGCGCCATGATCAGCATTGCGTCAGCGTCGATGCTGAAGGATTACACCGATAGGGACATCTCCGAGGAGTACGAGCGGTAAACGCAGATCCAAGCGATGCGATCTCGCGAGCCTCCTGTGAAAGGCCTCCGGCAAACGCATTTGCGCCGGTTCAGAGAGGGCAGCGCGCAATTTGCTCTTGGGTTACTTGCTTTCAGCGGCGCCGGGCCGGCTTCCCGGCAGGCCGACGGCGATCCACGCGGCTTCGCGCCATTTGCCTTGCTGCTTCGTCCATACGGTCATGACCAGATTGTGGACGTCGGCGATATTGCCGCTGTTATTCGCCCGGAGGTGCATGTGTTCCTCGACAATCGCTGTAGCGCCATAGGAACGAACATGAACTTCGGACAGATCCAGCGCCAGAAACTTGTGCGCGCCGCTTCCGACGCCTTTCAGAAATTCGGCTTTGTGCTCCACCATGCCATTGGCGTGCGTGTGCGTGAAATCGTCGGTTTCGCAGGCGTCCATGGCCGGCACATCGGCTCGTAATTCAGCGTCGTTGCACTGTGCGTTGATCTTGAGCACTTCCTGATCGGCACCAGCCTTGGCGTCGTCAGGCCCGCTCGCGGCGAGGGCGCGGACGGCCCGCCCGACAAAAGAAAATCCAGTGGCAAATACGAAGGCACAGCCAAAAGCGGAGAGCAGAGCACGGTTCAAACGCATTGTCTTTCTCCTTTTACAAATACGAAGAGCGGAGATGGTACGCCCGATTCTTCTCGTTGTTCCTGATGCCTAAATTTGCGAGTAAGCCGTCGGCGTCAGGATCAGGTTGGTAATATTGGAAACAATCGGTTCAAATGCCCACCGTGGCTGCGTCGAGTAGCTCTTCCAGTCATCCGACGCCCGGAAGGCGGCCCACTTTTTGTCTCGGTCCGCCATGCTGTCGAATGCGAGCATATACGTCAGATTCGGGAGCCGCGTTCCAATCAACGTGTCGCTGTAAAACACCTGTTCGAAGCCGTTTTTGGCGAAGATTTCCGATTCACCCGACTGCATCATCTCCACTTTGCGCTTGTGATCCTGGTCGGTGGCGCCTTCGTAAATTCGAAGCTCGAAGATTCGCGGGCTGCGCGTTTTGGCCGCCGCGGGCGGGACGAGCTTGGGCCACTTCTCGAACGCCTGCAGGAATGAGCTCTCCATCCGGTCGAACGCCGGCTCCTTGGCGGGAGCGTTTAAGAATGCCGCTCCGGCCTTCATATACCCGGCGTCTTGTGCCAGATGCGTTTCCACCGTGGCCAGGGTTTCCGCGGAGGTGCTCGGCATCAGGATGTAAATTGACGGCGTCTCCGGCCCAATCGAAAGATCGAACACACCGACCGGGCCGATGCCCAGGCGCGACACCGCGGGGATCAGCACGTCGCGGAAGAAGTCATCGCATAGCTTCCTTTGCGGTCCGGTGATGACGTGGTAGCGCCTGAGTTGATAGAACTCTCGGCCGTCTTTATGCGCGGCTCCTTGAGCGGCCTGCAAAGAGGAGCGCCGCGTGAGAGCCAGCGCTGACGCCGTGAGCGACGATGCCATGAAGTTGCGTCTTTTCACGGGGTCCTCCTGTGTTGCTTACGAATTGTGTTGCCCACGAACCTGCGCGGTATCCTCGCATAAAGCGATCCACGCGTCTATCACTGCAGTGTAACGGTGAGGGAAGGGGACTAAGAAAGTTGGGCCGAAACGAAAAGCCGCTTCCGAAACTCCAGTGACGGTACTCTCTGGAGAACGAAAGCGACTTTGTAGAAAACGTCCGTTTCTACTCAGCTTCTAGTCAACCAAGCCGTGCTACCGGGTGGCTTCAGATTCGAAGCCGAGCGGCCTAGCGCCCTACGTCGGTGTCTGCGCGCCCGCCGTTATCAGCCCCGGTCTGCGTATCGCGCATTACCTTGCCATCGGGGAGAATGACCTTATTGAAGCGCCCTACCGGCAGGCCGGTCTTGGCGCGCCATAGGTAGATCGTGACGATGTCGCCGGGCTTCAGCGTCGTCCTGGTCCAGCCAATCAGCTGAGACGCCGGCGTGCTGCCCATCTCCATGGTCCAATGCTCGACGTTGCCCTTGTCGTCCTTGGCGTCGACCTTAATCAGGGGGTGGGGATTAATCCAGGAGAACTGCGTCACGACAGCGTCCTTCAGCACCAGTGGCTTGCTCATGTCGTACGCCGCGCCGCCGTGATGTGCGAACACGGGACCGCAAATCGTCAAAACTCCTGCGATGAGTGCAATAAGCGTTAGCGCCTTCATTTTCATCTTCCACCTCCTAAAGTTTGTCCGACCATCACTCCAGCCGTCGTTCGAGCTACCTCCGCGCCGGTGCAGCGTTCGGGCGCTGTTGAGAAACGTTGGGATCCGAGCCGGCCGGGTCGCCCATCTCCTTCAAGTACTCCTGAACCTGCGACGGGATGCAGGTAAAGTCATCGAGTTGCTGGTTCGGAATCCACCGGAAATGCTCCTCCCCGAGGGCAAACTGCTTGGTATAAAGCGTCGGGTCGTCCATCGTGAAGGTCAGCGTCAGATCATTCTTGGAGTCCCGGTGAAACCGTTCCTGCACATGCGCTTTGACGGTATGAGGATATCCGTTCTTGGTGGTCCAGAAGCTATCGTCAATCCCGGTCGTATCCACCACGAATGTGTAGTCGTCCTCCCAGTGGCCTATGGAATACCCGTTGACCTTTGGATCGAGCCCCCCGGGATCGCCCACATTGGTCGGCAGCGCCCGCCCGTCCGACCAGATTTCGCGCCAGACGTCCATGTACTGAATCATTATGAATGTCCGGGCCGGTGTCGACATTACGGTCATTCCGCGAATTTCGTTGGTCATGTTCTGCGGAAATCCAAAGGGATCGCAATACCGCGTGTGAGGATCGTTGGTGCCCGCGGGACTATATTTGCCGATGGGTTTGTTCTGGTCCATGAGCTGTTTCCCCAGCGCAGTGAGAGGGGGCCCCGTGGGGTCTTGAGCATTAATACCTTTTGGAACCGCAGCACCGGACGAAGGTCCCGCCCACGTGCCGCTCAGATCGCGCTTCGGAGCTGGCCCGCCATCCCCAACAGCTCTATCCATCGGATAGTATTTCCATGGAGAACGTGCCTGTTTATTCGGAGCCGTTTGGGCCGTAGCAACCGCAGAACAAACCAGCAGTACCGCCAGGCCCGCAAGGGCGCCCGCGAACGGGTTTCGCATTTCCATTCCCCTCATCATGGTTTTATCGAGTTTTTAGAGTCCGGATCCCAACCGTTTGCCGCGTTGAGGATACGCTCTGCCGCACTGGCGGTCAAGACGCGAGATTCATAGGCAATCCGCCAGTTCATTTGGCGGAGCCGCCGATACCTGCGGGCCTGCCGAGCGACTGCATATATTCATTGCTCTCCGACGGCACACAGAACGTTTCCTCAAAATCCTGCTTAACCATCCAGTAGTAAGACGCTTTCAACCACTCAAACGGTTTCGTATAGAATTTTGGATCGTCGACCGTGACGGTCAATTGCACGTTGTACTGGTCGAGACGCGTATAGCGCTCCTGTACATGCATGTCTGTGCTATGCGGATGCCCGGTATCGTCCAGCCAGGTGCGGTCGTCCACGCCGGTTGTGTCGATCACGAGTGTGTTATCCCCATCCCAATGGCCCACGGAGTATCCGTAAAACCTTGAATCGGGTGCTCCCCTGGCGTCTACCTTCTTGGGAAGCTCTCGGCCGTCCATCCATATATCGCGCCACACCCGTTGATACTGATACATCATGACGATCCTGCTGGGTAACTGCGCAAACCACATTCCGCCATTGATAACCGGGTGGTTCAGAATATTGCGCGGAATTCCGAGCGGATCGCAACTCTGGAACGGGTCGTTGGTGGCCGCGAGGGTGTACTCCCTCTCGGGCTTATTGAGCTTGAACCGCGCCTGCCCGGCAGGCGTCATGGGAGGAATCTCGCCCGCGACAGCCTTGAGAGGCCCCACCCAGGCGCCATTCAAATCGCGCTTGGGAGCAGGGCCGGGCGGATTCGGCATCTTCGGCACTTCACGATTTTGGGCAAATGCAACGGAAGAAAAAGCCAGCACGGCCAACAGCAGCATGGCTCGCAGCGCAACCGGACATCGCATTTGGGAGTTCTCCTTTACCATCGGGCACGAGCCAGGCCGACCGCGCAGAGCGGTGCGGACGATCTCTTTACTGATGAGGTCTTTCTCAAGGGTGCTGGTTTCCCCCAAGCACCGTTATCGAGCACGGTTCCTTTCACACCACACCTCGGGAGCCGTAATTTGCGGACTTATCCAAAGATGGAGTTGAGAATATAGTGCTCAAACTTTCGTGTCAAGCAACACTCGGATGGCACTTCAAGGACTCAGTGGATTTAATTCGAGGGGCCGCCGAGGTTTAGCCGTATTTCAGGCTTGGGCAGTGGCTTTGTCCGCAGTCGTACTTTAGGGCGGAGGCTTTCCAGCAGGATGAGGGCGAATGTAACAAACATGAACGCGTACGCAATCATCTCAAAGACCCGGCCTTGCCGGGCGAGCACAAACAGGGGCGCCATGAGCGGGCCCAACAAGAAAGAGCGCGGCGGTATCATTTCCAGCCTTGCCTTGCATTGAGGGCAGGCGAGATGCGACCATCCGTCGAGGTTGCAGAAAAATGGGGTGCGAACGTCGCGACTGCAAGCAGGGCACTTTGCCATGGATCAGACCCCTCCCATCTTAAGTTCAGTGTGTCGTGGGCGTTTTACCTTGTCAATGGAACCAAAGGATAGGCTATGTTCTTCAGGACACGCAGATTCTGCGCGATGGGACGAGCCTCGAAGTGATACGCTCTGCAGAGGATTTCAATGCCTGACAACCAAGCCATCAGCCGCCGCAGCCTGTTGCGCCATGCCGCCGCCGGCACACTTGCGCTGGCTTCGGGGATCGAAGATCTATTTGGGCAGGCGGCCCCAAAGCCGCCCAACATTGTTTTCTTCCTGGCCGACGATCTCGGCTATGCCGACGTTTCCTGCTACGGGCGCCCTGATGTGAGCACGCCGAATATTGATCGCATGGCCGCGAAGGGCGTGCGCTTTTTGCAAGCCTACGCGAACTCCGCCGTCTGTACCGCCACGCGCGTCGCCCTCATTACGGGCCGCTATCAGTACCGGTTGCGGGTCGGCCTGGAAGAGCCCCTGGCCGGTAACTTCCCGGATGTGGGCTTGCCGCCTGAACACCCCACCCTGCCTTCCGTGCTGAAGAGGGCGGGGTACGGCACCACCTTGATAGGGAAGTGGCACCTGGGGACGCTGCCAAAATTCGGGCCGCTGAAAAGCGGCTACGATCATTTCTACGGCTTTCGCGGCAGCGCGCTCGATTATTACTTCCACACCGGCACCGACCACCGGGACGATCTCTGGGACGACGATGTTCCCGTCGATCAGACGGGTTATTTAACCGATCTACTCGGCGGCCGGGCGGTGGATGTGGTCAATGGCTACGCGAAAGCGGGCCAACCCTTCCTCATCAGCCTCCATTTCAATGCGCCACACTGGCCCTGGGAAGCGCCCGGAGACGAAGCCGAGTCGAGCCGCCTGCGCTATTCGGATTTGAACGATTTCGACGGCGGCACGCAAAAGACCTACCAACGCATGATTGGAGAGATGGACACGCAAATCGGCCGCGTCTTGCAGGCTCTCGATGCAAACGGCCTGACCGAGAACACCATCGTCATTTTCACCAGTGACAATGGCGGCGAGCGATTCGCCGATACCTGGCCTTTCACCGGCAGGAAGACGGAACTGCTCGAAGGCGGCCTGCGCATTCCCGCGGTGATCAGCTGGCCCGCCCGTATTCCGCAAGGCCGAACGACCGATCAGGTGGCCATCAGTATGGATTGGCTTCCCACGCTGCTTGCCGCAGCGGGCTCAGCACCTGATTCTGCATTTCCATCAGACGGCATGAACCTGCTGCCGGCATTGACAGGGAACACCGCGGCAATTTCGCGCAAGTTATTCTGGCGCTTCAAAGCCAATGCCCAGCGGGCCGCGCGCGATGGGGATTTCAAATACCTGAAAATTCTCGAAAACACCTTCTTGTTCAATGTGGTCGACGATCCCATGGAGCGCGCGAACCTGAAGGAGCGCCGCAAGGGCACTTACAACCAGATCCTGGCGGAATGGAACCAGTGGAACGCGACCATGTTGCCGGAAATCGACGAGAGTTTCACCGGCGGCTTCACCGGCGATGAACTCGCGGATCATATTGGCGCGCCGAAGGCGAGCGGTAAAGCGGACAATCCATCCGCGTCGAAAGCCCCTTCCGACAAATTGCGCTAGCGGGAATCTTCGCCTGTATTTGTTTCGACTCAGTCACTGCGTGCTAAAGACTATTTTGCCATCCTGCGTTAAGCTTGAAATGCACAGCCCACACGGATCGGGATGAGTCTGGGAGGAGTTATGAAGATCAACGTGACCTGGTCAGATATCTGGAAGGGGAAGTCCGGGAAGACAACCGAATGCATGGTTGCTCTGGCGTTACAGAGGCAGTTGCAGATTCGCTTCGCGAGCGTTGGCCTCACGGACGCGACGATTGTGGCCGAGGGTGTGGCCGCGGGCTTGACGGAAGGTCCATATGTGACGGTCTACCTACCCCACAAAGTGGCCGGCAAGATCAGATTTTGGGACCGCTTTCACTTTGTTTTGCCTTTCAGCTTTGAACTGGTTTGTTCCGGATTTCTGGTCGGAGCGGAATCCGTTCGAAGGTGCGACTCCGGGCAGGAACGAAGCCTGCGGTTAAATCCTGTAGCGGCCTAGGCACAGAAAGGGCTCCTCAAGCAGTTCGAGCAAGCCCGCAAGGGCTGCGGCAAGTGATGGCCTTTTCGCTTTTGTTACTTAGCGGGGATACATCGGAAGGGAAGAGCCGGAGTCGAGGTCGAGCCCCAATTGCAATTTAGCGGCTTCCGACATTCGCCCGGGATTCCACGGCGGGTCGAACACGATCTCCGCATGCACTTCCTTGACCGCCGGCAACGCGGACAATTTCCGCTCGATATCGGCCCTCAGCACGTCTCCCATGCCGCAGCCAGGAGCAGTCATCGACATTTTGACGTCGATCTTGTGGCCGCTGCCGGCAGGCCCATCGACCGGCGTGATTTGGCAAGCGTAGATCAGTCCCAGATCAACCACATTGACCGGGATTTCCGGATCGAAGACCGTCTTTAACTGGTCCCAGACCAGCTTTTCGCTGAATTCGACGGGCGCAGCCGCTGCTGAAGGCTGCGGTGTCGCGCGTCCCAGCGCGTCAGCGTTCTTTCCATCGACGCGCATCATTTCGCCCCGCTCGGTCGTCACCGTAAAACTGTCGCCGAGCGACTGCGTCACCCTCACGCGCGTTCCGGCCGGCAGCACCTGTACGCCTCCGTAGGGAACTTGAGTAGCTTCACAGTCGCGACTGAGCACGACGCCATCGCTCGACATAATTTGCTCCTCGGGATCTCTATTCGGTCGAAACGGCCTGCTGCTCGCCCTGCAAGGCGGCGCGCAATGCATGCCACGCCAGGGTGGCGCATTTCACGCGCACGGGGAACTCCGAAACACCGGCAAAGGCGGCCAGCTTGCTCAGATCGTCCGACTCCACGCCGTTTTTTCCGGTGACCACGTCGTGAAATTTCTGAAAGAAGGCTTCCGCCTCCTCGGTACTCTTGCCCTTAAGGGCCTGCGTCATCATGGAGGCCGAAGCTTTGGAAATCGCGCAGCCGGAGCCTTGAAAAGAGATATCGCGGATCTTGCCGTCGCCTACTTGGAGAAAGACGGTAAAGTGATCGCCGCAGAGCGGATTAAAGCCCTCGGCGCTGCAATTCGCGCCTTCGAGCGTGCGAAAATTCCGCGGACGCTTGCTGTGTTCCAGGATGACGTCGTGATACAGGTCGCGTAGATCGGCCATCAGGCGAATACCTCTTGCACTTTGTGCAGCCCGGTCACAAGCGCGTCAATTTCCTCCACGGTATTGTAGAGCGCCAGCGAGGCTCGCGCCGTGGCTGAAATGCCAAAGCGCTGCATCAATGGTTGAGCGCAATGGTGGCCGGTGCGGATGGCGATGCCTTCCTGATCGAGAATGGTGCCGATGTCGTGGGGATGGATGCCCTCGAGCACGAAGGAAAGCACGCCCGCTTTATCTTTGGCCGTGCCAATCAAGCGCAAACCGGGAACCGACTGCAGCCGTTCCGTGCCATAGTCGAGCACCCGGTGCTCGTGCGCGGCGATAGGGGCGATGCCAACGGCATTCAGGTACTCGATCGCCGCCCCCAGTCCGATCGCGCCGGAGACATGCGGCGTGCCGGCTTCAAATTTGTGAGGCAGGTGGTTGTAGATCGTTTTCTCAAAGGTAACGGAGCTGATCATGTCGCCGCCGCCCTGGTATGGCGGCATCGCTTCCAGCAGTTCCGCTTTGCCGTAGAGGACGCCAATCCCCGTCGGGCCGTACACTTTGTGGCCCGAGAAGGCGTAAAAATCGCAATCGAGCGCGCGGACGTCCACGGCAATGTGCGGGACAGCCTGGGCGCCGTCCACCAGTACGCGAGCCTTCCGGCGGTGCGCCATTTCGATGATCTTGCCGATCGGATTGACCGTGCCGAGCGCGTTCGAAACGTGGCCAATCGCCACTAATTTCGTGCGTGGCCCGAGCAGTTTCTCGAATTCGTCCAGCAGAAGCTCGCCGGCGTCATTAATCGGCGCGACTCGCAGCTTCGCGGCGCGCTGTTCACAAAGCATCTGCCACGGCACGATGTTGGAGTGGTGCTCCATGGCGGTGATGACGATCTCGTCTCCGGCGCCGACGTTGGTTCGACCCCAGGTCTGCGCCACCAGGTTGATGCCTTCGGTGGCGCCGCGAACGAAGATGATTTCGCGCGGCTCGGCGGCGTTCAGGAAGCGTTGCACCACGCCGCGCGCCTCTTCATGACTTTCCGTGGCTTCCTCGGAAAGCGTGTGCACGCCCCGATGGATGTTGGCGTTTTCGTTGGTGTAGTAGCTCACCAGCGCATCGATGACGGCTTGCGGCTTCTGCGTGGTAGCGGCATTGTCGAGATACACGAGAGGCTTGCCGTGAACCAGCCGCCTCAGGATGGGGAAATCGGCGCGAAGCTTCTGTACATCGAGATCCGCGGGGACGGCGGGCTGTGCCGAGCGAACGGTATTTGTGGCCGTCGTCATCCGACCTCCTGCCAGCGCCTCTCGGCTTCTCCCGCGGATGCCGCTTTCGCGTGTGTGGCCGTGGAATGCGCGGGCAGCCATTCCCGCACCACGGTTTCCAGGTAGTCGCGTACCGGCTCGCATTTCATGCGTACCAGGCATTCGCTCGCGAACGCCAGCAGCAGCAGCTTGCGCGCGGAATCTTCCGAAATGCCGCGAGAGCGCAGGTAAAAGAGCGCGTTTTCCTCGACTTGTCCGATGGTCGCGCCGTGCGTGCATTTGACGTCGTCGGCATAGATTTCGAGCTGCGGTTTGGTATCGATCTGCGCATCGTCGGAAAGCAGCAGGTTGCGATTGGTCTGCTTGGCGTCGGTTTTCTGCGCGTCCTTGTGGACGATGATGCGCCCGTGGAACACGCCATGAGAGTGCCCGTCGAGAATCCCGTTGTAGAACTGCCGGCTGCTGCAATGCGGGCTGGCATGCTCCACAAGCATGTAGTTATCCATGTGCTGGTTGCCGGAGCCCATGAACAACCCATTGATCAGGCATTCGCTACCTTCGCCGGCCAGCACCGGGTGCACGTTGTTGCGCACCAGGCCGCCGCCCAGGAGTATGGAGTGCGAACTCACGTTGGTGCTGCGCGCCTGCTGCATCCGCAGCGTCGAAATGTTGAAGGCCTGACGGTCTTCACGCTCGATCATGTGGTGCGCTATCACGGCGTTTTCGCCCGCGACCAACTCCGTCACCACGTTGGAGAAGAAGGCGCCGGTGCCGAAGGAGATGTAATCCTCCACCACGTTTGCTTCCGTCTCTGGCTCCGCCACGATCAGGTTGCGCGGGTGCGTCATCTGCGGGCGATCGCCGGAAAGGGAAACGAACAGCAGGCAGATCGGCTTTTTTCATTGCCGTCCGGCGCGGCAGATAAACGTATGCGCCATCTTCCAGGAAGGCCGTGTTCAGGGCGCAGAAAGCGTCGCGCTCGATGTTGACGTAGCGGCCCAGGTGGCTTTCGACTCGGGTGTCGCCCTTGGCCAGCGCCTGCGCCAGGCTCTCTACCTGAACGCCTTTCGGCAAGCCGCCCATGTCCGATAAGCCGGCATCGAACCGCCCGTTGATGAAGACCAATTGACAAGCCGCACCGGGAATGCGAAATGGCGCGAGCCTGGCGGCGTCAACCGCGGCGGACTTACGGGCGTCGCTGGTGAGCGCAAACGGCGTTTGCGCAATCGCGCTTACATTGGTAAAGCGCCAGTCTTCGTCCTTGACAGTAGGGAAGCCGGCCTCGCAAAAGCGCTGGAAAGCGCGTTCGCGCAACTCGCGCACCCACGCGGCTTGCTCGCCGCGAGCATGAAAGCTATTGAACGCGTCGAGGTAGTTTCTGATCCGTTCCGTGGATGTAATGGCCATCGCTTGTTTTGATCCCATGCCCTTACCGGGACGCGGCAGCGGACGCGCCCTCCGTCCAGGCGTAACCTTTCTCCTCCAATTCGAGCGCCAGTTCCGGCCCGCCGGATTTCACGATCCTGCCGTCCACCAGCACATGAACGTAGTCGGTAACGATGTAGTCCAGCAGCCGCTGATAGTGCGTCACCAGCAGAATGGCGCGGTCCGAACCGCGCATGGAGTTCACTCCCTTGGAGACGATCTTCAGCGCGTCGATGTCGAGGCCGGAGTCGGTCTCATCGAGGATGGCCATCTTGGGTTCCAGCACCGCCATCTGCACGATTTCGTTGCGCTTCTTCTCGCCCCCGGAAAAGCCCTCGTTCACCGGCCGGCTCAGGAATCGCTCATCCATCTCCAGCAGGCGCATCTTCTCTTTCAAGATGGGAAGAAAATCGATGGCGTCCAGCTCTTCCTGGCCGCGATATTTGCGCACCGCGTTCAGGGCCGCGCGCAGGAAATACGCGTTGCTGATTCCCGGAATCTCCACCGGATATTGAAAGGCCATGAAGAGGCCCTCGCACGCAGCCTCTTCCGGCTTCATCGCCAGCAGGTCCTTGCCGTTCAGCAGGACTTGGCCTTCGGTGATCTCATAGGACTCGCGACGCGCCAGCACCTGGGCCAGCGTGCTTTTGCCGGACCCATTCGGTCCCATGATGGAATGCACCTCGCCCGCGTTGATCGCGAGGTCGATTCCCTTGAGGATTTCGATATTGTTGATTTTGGCGTGCAGATTCTTGATTTCGAGGATGCTCATCGTTATCCGACACTTCCTTCCAGGCTGATGCTGAGCAGTTTCTGTGCCTCCACGGCAAACTCCATCGGCAATTCGCGGAAGACTTGCCTGCAGAAGCCGTTGATGATCATGGAGACGGCTTCCTCGCTCGTCAGGCCGCGCTGCCGCAGGTAGAAAATCTGGTCCTCGCCGATTTTCGAGGTGGACGCCTCATGCTCCATACGTGCGC
>Ga0206991_10334_pt1 | contig 13131 bp, 10 predicted proteins | sample Alteio_BWMinCont_9_FD_153286 | JGI IMG/M metagenome (GOLD analysis project Ga0206991, IMG submission 153286) | Enriched cells from forest soil in Barre Woods Harvard Forest LTER site, Petersham, Massachusetts, United States -... | ecosystem: Environmental > Terrestrial > Soil > Temperate forest >...
GGAGGCTGAAGGGTTGTTCCGCGCCGCCCTGAGCGGTCACTACGACGACGATCTCACCCGCGCAAAAATCGCCCACAATCTCGGATCGCTCGATGAGTGGCAGGATCGTTATCTTGATGCAGAAATTATGTATCGGTCCGCCCTTCAGTGGCACCGAAAGAATCTGCCGGCTGGGAGCGTCGAGATAGCCTATTCGCTGAACAATCTCGCTAATATTTATCGCATCGAAGGCCGGAATCGGGAGGCGCAGAACTTGCTGGAGACCGCCGTTCAGAGCCTCGAACAACTTCATCCCGACGCCCCGGGACTTCCCCGGATACTCAGCAATCTGGCTCTCGTCCATTTTAGTTTCGGCGAGCTCGCCGCGGCCGAGGAACTTTTGCGGAGGGCGATCATCTCATACCAGCCGCGGGAGACATCCAGCCTGGACTATGGCGTCGCGTTAGTTAATCTCGCCCAGGTCCTGCAGGCTAGGAACGACTTGGACGCCGCGGCTCCTTTGTACGCGCAGGCCATAAGCATCTTCGACAACTTGGGGACACAAGCACAACCGTTCCTGGCGGCCGCGCTGGCCCCCAACGGGACGTTGTATCAGCGCCAGGGCAGGATGGAAGAGGCCCGGCAAGTCGAACAGCGAGCCTTGGCGCTGTTGCGTCCAACGGGCGACGAAGTGTTGCGCGCGAGCATACTGCAGAACCTCGGAATTATTGCGGCCAGCGCCGGCCACGCTGCCGATTCCTTGCACTACTACGAAGAATCGCTGGCCATCCATAAGCGAATATTCGGGACAGACTGTCCGGCTACGGCCAGCCTGCTTCTCGACTACGCGTCAGCCGCCACCCGCGCGGGCAATAAGTCGCTGTCGCGGAAGTTGCGCAGCCGCGCCAAAGAGTTACTTGCTCGCAGCCACCCCACGTCCCTGGAAGGTCTGACCGTTTCACTCAACGCTCTGCGGGAGACTAAGTAATCCGCCTGTAGCGACCCTCTCAGGTTGCTCGGGATTTCTTAGCCCGTTGTTCCGCCTTGACTAGCCGGTGGGCAAACGGGCCAAGCTTGAGCTCCGCATGGTGCGAAATTCGTAGCGCTCGATCGTGGCGACGAAATCGGATGCTCCGCGACGGAGCACTCGGCCGACAGCGAAAAGCTGGAGGGGAATCCTTCCATCCAGTAAAAACGGCCACTCGAGCGTCATCTCCACCTGTGCACCCAGTCTGACTTTGTCTTGGGAGACTACCAAGACGCCACCACTGCTTGCATTGACGACACGGCCCACGCCGGAGAAAGGAGACGTCTGGGAAACAGAGTGGAAGTGAACGCTCAGTTCCACTGGATAACGAGCTGTTAACCGCCGTTCCACCACAACAGGACGGTTGGAAATTATTGCTCCCGTATGTCCTCCCGGAACTGAGGGGATTTTCGCAAGTGAAGACGTCGAAGTACGAATCCGGCTAAGCACAGGCGCTACCACGTCCGCGGCCCCGGTGGACTCGACTCGAGCGATGCGGGATTGGGTTAGCCCAGGGTCCCAACAAGTCTGCTTTGAACATATTGTAGAGACGGTTTTCGCACAGGATCTCGAAACATCCGCTCAAGCAGGAAAGCCCAACAACACGAAGCTCGGCTCCCTCCGGTAGAAATACAATACGTCCTCGGCCGGTCGGTTCGAAATGAACGACGGCGAAGGACTTTCTGATCCGGTACAAACGCGTGGCCGGCGCCGGAGTTTTTGCGGGAGGTGTACCAAGAGCTCTCCCTGTCGAATACGCCTCGCTTCTTGTCATGATAGTTTTGCAAGGCTGATGACGGAAGGCGTCCGAGGGATTCAAAAAATAAACGTGAACGGCTAAAACGAAAGGCAAAGGCAGCACGTCCGCATATTTTTATGCGAACGACGGCTCTGGACGGTGGCTGGCCGGAGTATACTTATCACAAGTTCCTCCATTAATCCTACTGATATGATTTCGAGCGTCAACGCTCCAGACCGAATGGCAAACCGATTTCGCTTGCACGAGGCCCCGTCCACAGGTTGTTTCCGCACATCGTCGAATCGGCGGAAACTGGCCCCTCCGGCATTACAGTGAGTACAGAAGGAACGGTGGTTAAACAGAACAAGGCGGCGCTGCATCCAGGCGAGGGACTTTTTCAGGCCATCTTTTTCCAAGCTGCCGTCGGGATCGCCCAGATCGCTCTCGACGGAAAATTGCTGCTTCTGAATGATCAGTTTTGCGAACTCCTCGGCTACACCCAGTCCGAACTGTATGACACCTACTTTGATGCCACTCATCCCGACGACCTGGAAGCCTGCCACGATGGAAGACGCCGGTTGCTGGCGGGCGAGATCTCGTCGCACTCCATGGAAAAGCGCTTGGTCTGTAAGAGCGGCGCTATCCTTTGGGTCCGACGGTTTTTATCGCTAGTCCGGGATCAAGATAACTCGCCGCAGTATTACATCTCCGTGGTAGAAGACATCACCGAGAAGGTAGTCGCAGAGGAAGCATTGCGCCAAAGTGAATTGTGGACCAAGCAAGTGTTCGAAAACATCCCGGAATGCATCTTTGTGCTGGACGTGACATTGGACGGCCGTTTCAAGTTCGCCGCACTCAACCCCGCTGAGGAGAAGGCAGTGGGCTTTACTATAGCCGAGGTATCCGGCAAATTCATCGAAGACGTGCTCTCCGAAGAGGTGTCCAAGAAGGTGACGGCAAACTATCGCCGTTGTCTGGAGGTTGGGTCGCTCATCAGCTACGAGGACGAGCTGAATTTGGAAGTCGGACGCCGGTATTTCCACACCAACCTGATTCCGTTGCGAAATTCTGAGGGTCGCATTCACCGCATCGCCGGATGTTGTACTGATCTCACCGAAGTGAAGCATACACAGCAGCAGGCGCTGGCCAGTCAGAAACTGGAAAGTATCGGTGTCTTGGCGAACGGTATCGCCCATGATTTCAACAACCTGCTGGGCGGGATACTGGCTTTGAGCGAACTTGCCATGACTGACAGTCCACATACTTCGCCAGTGCAGGAACAACTCCGTCGGATCAGGACAGCGTCAGTGCGAGGCGCGGAGATCGTCCGTCAGTTGATGATCTATGGCGGAAAGGACAGTCCAGATTTCGAGCCTGTCGATGTTTCGCTGCTCGTGAATGAAATGCTTCATCTGCTGAAGGTCTCGATCTCGAAACACGCAATCTTGCGTATAGAATTGCAGGACAACCTTCCTGCCGTGCATGCCAGCCCGGCACAGATTCGGCAGGTTGTGATGAATCTCATTACCAACGCGTCCGAGGCTATTGGAGAGCGCCAAGGAGTGATCCACGTCACCTCCACGCTTGTGGAGATCCGCGGGGGAGACGGCGGGGGAGGCGCCAACTTGGCTGATGGCGATTATGTGCAATTGGAAATTTCCGACACCGGGAGCGGCATGACGCCGGAAATACAAGCGAGCATCTTCGATCCGTTCTTTACGACTAAACTAGCCGGCCGCGGCCTTGGACTGTCGGTTGTCCGGGGCATCATTCGAGCCCATGGCGGCGCCATCAATTTTCGAAGCTCGCCTGGGCTAGGCACTACGTTTCAGATCTTACTGCCCTGTACGGAACTCACGCCTAAAGCGAGTCCGATGTCCGCTCCGGCCGGGACGATGCAGACCCGGGCGGGCACTATTCTTGTGGTAGAGGACGAAGGCATGCTGCGCACTGCTGTCTCAAAACTGCTTCGAAAAAGGGGCTATTCGATAATCGAGGCCAACGATGGGGCCTCCGCGCTCGATTTGATACGAACAAAGGGAGACGACGTCGACCTGATTCTGCTGGATGTCACGCTACCCGGCGGCGCATCCAGCCGGGACGTGTTTGACGGGGCACAGCGCACTCGGGCAGGGCGGAAAGTTATTCTAACGAGCGCCTATGGCAAGGAGGATATTGATACCGCATTTGCAGGTGCGGGAATCGAACACTTTATTCGGAAGCCGTTCCTGGTTGCTGACCTGGTGGCCTTAATTCAACACGTTCTATCCGCTCCATAAGAAATATAGGCGCATGGTTCATCCATCTACTGCTTGAACCCCTTCAATCTCACGCTAAGATTCAAACCGTACTCATTACCCTGGAATTGGTTTACAGCGGAGTATTCATGAAAGTAATGAAAGTTGAGCGCGATCATTTGCTTCGGCAAAGTCATCCCGAGTTGTATTCCCGCCGCGTTCACATGGTCATACGCCCTGTTTCCGGCGTCAGCGCCGCTGTCGGAGGAAACTTGATAGCTTAGGTACCCGGCGGGGCCCACTTCGAGGAGAAGCGTCTTATCCTTCTTAAGAGGTAGGTATTGGCTGACGCCCCAGTTCCAGGTGAGGTGCTGACCCGGGGTAAGATCGAAGCCCCTTTTCCTTTGGTTGATTTCCCAGGTTAAAAGGTTCTCGATAGCCATCCGTTTATCGGGCCAAGGGTAGTAATAGAACGCTCCTTGGTTTTGGTTCTCCCAGAAGCCGAGTCCCGTATTATCGGGCGAGGCGACTCTCACATCACCAATCACGGGCACGGAAACGGTCAAAATCTGGTATTTGCCCGAAGGGATATAGAAACCGAGGCCATAGGAGAAGTCATAGTGCTTTCCGCCCCAATCCAGCCAAAGCGGCTGCACAAATATGTCGCCAACATTAAACTGACCGGTACTGGCAGTTATACCGGTGCCGAGTTCGCTGGAGACCAGCCCGTTGAGGCTGGCATTAGTAAACGAAGGCAAAACGAAAAGGCCATATCTAGCTCCGAAGATTTTCTTGGTGGGTACCCAGACGAACATGGGAGCCAGTGCATAGGCATTTACGTTCACGCCAACATTTAAGGTTGCGCTCCGGCCATTGGGACCGGTAAAGGTGACGGAATTGATCGGGTTGCCGTCGGCGCCATTGAGGCTATTCGTCAATAATCCGTAGTTATAGAGAGCCCCGTATAAGCCAGGAGCGGGAACTATCCAGTCGCGAATATTGGCTATCCCGGGAGCATAGTGGTCCTGGGCAAATGCTGTAGTTGCCGTGATCGCGCCAATCACGATCAGCAATTCGACTGCGAGTGTCCTTCGCATGCAGAAGTCCTCCTTCGGATCCAGTTATTTACGCCTGAAGCCATCGATCCCATGGTGGAACCGAAATGGCGCTTGCCCGAATGATGCAGCAAATGGCAGGTAGTCTCTTTTTTTCTGGACCGGTCGCTCGGCGTTACGATTTCAGGCAGGCTTCTCGAAGCAGCTCCGCAAGTTCGGCGAGGCCATAAGGCTTGCGTATGAAGCGCCACGGCCGCTGTTCGCCGACGTTGAGGAGCGCCGTGTCTTCACTGTAGGCAGTGGTCAAAATAACTTTCACGTCGGGCCGAATCCGTCGCAATTCCACGAAGACTTCCCGGCCGGACATTCTGGGTAGAGTCATATCGAGAAGAACGGCGTCAACCGGCGGTTCGCTGGCTTGAAACAGATCCATTGCAGTTCTTCCGTCGCCAGCCTCCAGCACAGTAAACCCTGCTTTCCGCAACATCTTCGCGACTGCAAGACGGAGTGGCTCCTCATCTTCCACCAAGAGCACGATTCCAAGCACGCTGCCATCCTGACGATTTTGGGGCAAGGAGATTTCGCTAGTGTCTTCGGCCGGCATAGAGACGCACGGCAGCAGTATGGTAAAGCGAGCGCCTTGGCCGGGTGTACTTTCCACCTGGATTGTTCCACTATGAGCCCGAACGATTCCCTGTACCGCGGCAAGCCCCAGGCCCCGGCCTGCGAATTTGGTGGTGAAGAAAGGATCGAAGATTCTGGCTTGGATTTCTTTGGACATGCCGCAACCTGTATCGCTGATTTCCAGCTGGATGTAATCGTTCTCAGGTAAATTCGGCGCGCCTCGCCGGAGCGCATCGGAGGCAGGAATTTGCGCCACGGTCAGGGAAATTACTCCTTCTTGATCCCCGAGGGCTTCCGACGCATTCGTGATCAGGTTCATAACAACCTGCCTGATCTGCGCGGCATTGACCCGCACGGCCGGAAGGCTCCTAGGCAGATCCACCCTGAATATCGCGCGTTTGGAGATCGCAACCTTCAAAAGCAGAAGCATCTCCCCAACCAGGAGGGAAAGATCGATGGGCTTGAGTAATGCACTCTCCTGGCCCGCATAAGCCATCAACTCCCGGACGATTTCGACGGCTCGAATCGCCACGGACTTGATTCTCATGACGCCGTCCAAAGCGTCCGGGTTATCCGCCAGATCCTCCATCATCAGTTCCGACTCCGCGAGGATGCTACCCAACAAATTATTGAAGTCATGAGCGATGCCGCCGGCGAGCACACCCAGGCTCTCGAGCTTCTGCGTCGCCAACACGTGTTCCTGATCTCGCTTGAGATCCGTGATATCCATGCAAGAAGCGGTATAGCCGGCGAAGGCGCCCCTGGGTTCGTAGCGGGGCACTCCGCTACACAATATCGATCGGTATTCTCCATCTGCGCGGCGCAGCCGGTATTCAATTTGGCAAAAGCGGCGGGCGTTAAACGACGCTTCGTAGGCCGCGATGGTGCGGTCGAGGTCTTCCGGATGCAGCCCCTCAGTCCAACCATAACCGAGCTCCTTTTCCATCGTCCGGCCTGTAAAATCAAGCCAGCCCCGGTTGAAAAAAGTGGCAAGTTTGTCCGGACCGGAAGCACAGATCAACACTGGCGTGGAGTCGGCCATGTCGCGGAAACGTTCTTCGCTCTCGCGCAGCGCAACGTCGGCGCGCTTCCGTTCCGTGATGTCCATGTTCACGCCGACCATCCGAATGGGATTACCCTCCGAATCGCGCAACAGTTTTCCTTTGGCCATCAGCCAGTGGAGTGTGCCGTCCGGCCAGACGACCCGGAACTCGCTATCGCAAGGGTCGCCCCCTTGCCGTGTTTGCTCTCGTTCGGCGAGGACTCTTTCCCGATCTTCGGGATGAATCAATTGAACCCACTCCTCGATGGAGGGACCAATATCGCTAGGGGGGAGGCCATACAGAACGTTGAATTCCCTGGAACCGTGGCCTACATTTTCGCAAAGATCCCAGTCGTAGGTGGCAACTCTCGCTGACGATTGGGCCAGTTCGAGTCTTTCCCGGCTCACTCGAAGCTCTTCTTCGGCCCGTTTCTGCGCTGTGATATCGGTGACGGAACAATAAACGCCGTAGATGCGGCCCGCGGTTGTGAAGAGCGGATACCAGCGCTCCGAGCAATATCGCACTTGCCTTGGCTCGGCGGCCGTTTCGTAATTGGTTTCCCAGTTCAGCAGAGGCTTACGTGTTTCTGTGACTTGTCTGAATGCCTCACGGAGCAGGGCAGCTCTGTGCGGTACTACTTCCTCGACCGTTCGCCCGATGTGATCTTCGGCGGGAATGCCGTGCATCTCAGCCAGGAATTTGTTGACCACCCGGTATCGCAGCTCGTCGGTGTACAAAGCGAAACCGATCGGGGCTTGATCCATCGAATGACGAAGCATCGCAATTGGGTCCGTGTGTGCTTTGAGAGCCATATCGGCGGCCTCCAAGGAGCGGCGGCCGCGGGCGACCTCTTCTTCCAATTGGGAAATGCGCGCGCGCAGTTGGCGATTCTGTTCGTCCGGCGAAGGCTCCGCCTGGGTTTCGTCGCTCATCGAAAGGAACTCCGGATTGAGATGCCTTTCCTCGCGGAAAGTTCTGTCCTAAAGGATCGGTGTCCATCATACCGCAGGAGCGAAAGTCCTCCGGGGAGCTAGCGGCTAGATCGGAGTGCGGCGCCGGAATGCACATGGCGTTGTTCGTTCAGCGCGAGTTGCAGCTCGATTATCCCCTTGCAGGCCTGAGCGAACGTCTCACAGCACAAGGGAGCGGCTTTCTCATGCAACTCCCCACAGTACGGACAGACCAGGGCGTTTACCTCGCCGCTCTCGCAAGCGCAAATCTGGGCCTCGATGTAAGCGAGTTTCTCTTTCGGAGTCATCCTGGACCGGAAAGATGCCGCCTTAAAAGGCGCGATTTATTCTTTTTTTGGCGACAGTCTAAGGGCACTCTTAGTCTTCAGAGCAGTACCCTTCACTCGATCATGTTCAAAAAAATAGACTCAACACTGTCGTGGAGCATCAAGCCCGTAGCGCCCGGTCATCTGAGAGGACGCGTTATGAGATCGATTCTATTGATTCTCGTCTCTGGTGTTGTTTGGGCTCAGAATCCCCTAGCCGAGGCCGTCGCGCGAAACAACGAAGGCACCCGTCTGCTTGACGAAGGACGATACGCAGAAAGCGAGGCGCTATTCCGCGCCGCGTTGGGCGGCAGATATGATGACGATCTCGTTCGCGCGAAAGTCGCTCACAATCTCGGTGTGCTTTATCGGCAGCAGGATCGCTACCGCGATGCGGAAAAGATGTTTCGCGTGGCCCTCCAGTGGCAGCAGAAGGATCTGCCATCAGGGAGCGCGGAGATAGCGTATTCGCTGAACAACCTAGCTCAGATCTATCAAATCGAGGGCCGGAATTGGGAGGCGCGAAATTTGCTGGAGACATCGGTAGAAAGCCTCCAGCAATTTCATCCTGACGATCCCAGCTTACCCCTCATCGTCGGTAATCTGGCCGGCGTGCATTGCCTTTTTGGTAAGTTCGATGAGGCTGAAGCACTGCTGCGCGCAGCCTTAGTCTCATACGAAAAGCGGCATGAAGCTCCGGGGCGCGAATACGGCATCACGCTAAACAACCTGGGCCGCGTCTTGCAAGCCAAGAACAACCTTGAAGAGGCTGATCAGCTGTACGCGCAGGCCGCCAGAATCTTCGAGAGTTTGGGCGCTCCAAGCAGGCCAGACTTGGCGGCGACCCTGTCAAACGCTGGTGTGTTGTATCAGTCCAAGAATCGGCTGGAAGAAGCCAGGCAAAACGAACTACGCGCCTTAGAGTTATTGCGCCCCAACGGCGACGAGGTGTTGCGCGCAAACATCCTGAAGATGCTCGGAAATATTGTGGCTGAGGCAGGCGACGCCGCCGGGTCATTGCCATACTTCGAACAGTCGTTGAGCATCCAGGAGCAGATACTCGGCGCCGAACATCCCGTCACGGCGAACCTGCTTCTCGACTATGCTTCGGCCGCTATGCGCGCAGGTAACAAGTCGCTGTCCCGGAAGCTGCACAAGCGCGCCGTTGAGCTACGCGCGCGCATCAACCGCCAGTCCCTGGAAGATCTGACCGTTTCCGCACGCTCTCTGAGCGCCGCCAGGTAAGATCAAATACGTCGCGCGATTCCTGCAGCTTTCGGCATCCTGTCAGACTGGATCACCGAAGCGCTGAATCCAGGCCGCCGGCTGCCGCTTGTCGTGAATGCGACGCGAGCATGCGGGCTACTATTTCCGACCAGGCGTTAAAAAGGTCGCGCGGGCGGCTGATCTTATATTCGAAGCCGCCCAGGCGTTTCACCAGACGCCCGATTGCATCGCGCCATGGAAAAACGGTCGGCTCAAGATTGTAGTTCAAGTAGAATACAGGACGGTCCGGGTATCGCAAACCGTCGATTGTTTCTCGAGTCACGTCGACGTCCAACGGGTATTTGGGGCTCACGAAAATCAGACCGTCCGGAGGGCTGTTCTTGAACGCATCCATTGTGAGATTAGCCAGGAACTCCGTCTCGCCGTTCTTCATCGACAATTGTTTAACATCCACACGGGCGAAATTCAACGATTTCAGTGCCTCACCCAAAGCCGGCAGATCAATCTGATCCGCATTATTTTGGCGGTAGATAACTTGCTGCGCTTTTATGGAGCAAGCAACAACGGAATAGCTGCCGATGCGCGGATCGCGAGCTATCTTTCGGAGTATCGCGGCCAATCCTCGAATGTCGGTGTCCGACAACGTCGCGGATTGCAGATCTTGGGGCGCGAAATTCACGATGATCGTTACCTTCAGGGGGCCATGCTGATCGCGGTCTGCTCGCGTCTCAGCAGCGAGAAAAGGTTCCCCCACAGGTTGGATCAGGCCCGTTGCGACCTCCCGCGACATGGGAGCGTCTTTGGCATCTACTCTTGCCTCGACGTCCCAGGAATTGGCGCAGAAACGCTCGCGGATGTCGCGCATTAACCAGTCGACGTGATATTTGCCTTCGCCCAGAACGAATGCCCCCATCAGTTCGGCACGCCCTTTGATGTCGTCTTCGAGTACCGGGATAGGAATCCTTTGAACAAAGTAGACTGGCGCATCGTGGCGGTCCTCGGAGACCACGCGGAACAGGATCGTCAGAAGATCTCCTGCGTCGATCAGATCAGTCATCGCAATATTCACTTGGTACGTAGAACGAAACTTAAAGTCGAAGCCGAGCTCGGGCTTAACCGGCCTTACGGCACACGGTAGATCGCTTCTCGGCTCCCCCAGGTCCAGGACCGCAGAATCGGAAGGCAACAAGCGCATCGAACTCCCCGGACTCAGTTCGGGAATTAGAGTTTGAGAGCACGCCACACCTGGGGCCAGAAGAGCGACAAACATCATGAATAGCTTCCCGCCCTTTGGCCGCGCCGCCGGCGCAAGGTTATGCGATGACAGTCTCATAACGAGGAGCCTGAACGCTGGTGCTTCGCGTCAGCAAGCGCCTTTCACGAGGAGGATGCCGTTTGCAAACCGCAGACTTCATTTTTTGAAATGCGACTGCTTTCGAGCGGCGGGCGGCCTTGGCAAGGCATCGAGGGGCGTGGAAAGTTTAGATCGGGACGTTCCACCCGGTCATCGTTACGGCCAGAGGCTATGGTGAACACGGAGCTAAGCAGCGCCAGCGCGGCAGGCACTGTCTTCGCCCAAAAAATCACTCAACTTGTGTGGAGGTAATTGTGGATATTTTCAGAGTTCAACACGATGGCAGGGAAGATCTGGTGGCGTCGGGAATCCAGCCGGGCGAAGTCGACGGGCTTCGGGAATGGTTCTGCTATACCAAGCCAATTGGCCGCGCTATGAGGATTGTGGTACGGCCCACATCCGGCGAAGATTCCGCGTTTAGCGTACTGGCCGCTGGAACCGAACCAGAGCCCCCTGAAGCGAGCGCGCCACAGCAGACGTGTTCGCGGCAATAGGAAATTCAGAAAGGAAACAGTTATGAACATCGATAGGCAAAATGCATTTCAGACCGCGGCGGGGCTGTGCCTGGCACTGCTTGCTTGCTGCGGGCTCGGATTGGCGCAAGACGTGAAGTACAACTCCATGCCCGGCACCAATTTCGCGAAGTACCACACATATAAATGGGTGGATTGCGGCGGCAAGCATCCCGACCAGATCACCGATCAGGAAATCGTGCAGGACATTGACGCGCAGTTGGCTCACAAAGGATTCACTAAGGCCACCAACGATACTCCCGATATGTTCGTCTGCTACCAGGTCGCGGTGGATCAGGAAAGGCAGTGGAATGCCTTCGGGACGGGCGGCCTGCGTTTTGGCGGCATGGGATCGGCCACCAGCTCAACCATCAGCAATGGCAGCCTGGTCTTGGACATGTATGACGCACAGGCTAAGCAGCAGATATGGCAAGGCACTGCCACCAAGACTTTGAATCCGAGCGGTAATGAGCAAAAAAATCTGAAGAACTTGGCGAACGGCATCGCGAAGTTAATGAAGAACTTCCCTCCGATCGTAAAGTAGCGGCCGTCAGACGTAGCAGAGCTCGCAAAAGCGTATCATGGCCCGCGCTACTTTGCATTGTAAACGGACCCTGGGTGCCACATTGCTCGATGCTCAGGGTCCACCAACAAGTTTGCGTTGCGACTCCCACGCCTGACCTGTAACTGTCTGGACACCTGCGTAGCGCAAATAAGACTTGCGAGCTTGGCCCTCCGGCGACACACTCATGCTGAACCGTCCTCAACGATAACGATCCGGTATCCTTCCTCTTTCCCCAGAAGCTAATTACGCTCGGAACGCCGGATGCCGGCCCACCAAGGAGCTGGCTCCATTTCCGCCCCTGTAGGTTCTAGCAAGGTTCGTTGGATGTCCCTGGAGGCACTCCTCCGGCGCTTGTCAGAGCCTTCAAGCCCAAGAACCGCTGAAAACAATGCCAATCCGCTTCGCGCCATGCGTGGTCGTACGAATGCATACCGTTGCAAGTCTTCAAATACAAAAAGTTTCAAAGAGGTTAACGACCATGTTGAGCGTGAATGAGCAAGATTGTGATCATACGGATGGAGAACTGGTTGCGCTCGCCCGCGCGGGTAACCAAGATGCTTTTGGAACGCTGATTCACAGGCATTACCCGGCCTGTGTGAACATCGCGAGTTTCATGTTGCGTGACCGGGCCGAGGGCCAGGACGAAGTGCAGAAGGCGTGCTTGAGGGCCTTTGAGCATCTCGACCAGTATCATGGTGAAGCCGAGTTCTTGCACTGGATGCTTCGCATTGTCGTGAATCAATGTCTGATGCTCATGCGAGTGAGAAGGCGAGCAAGGTTCTTATACCTGGATGGCGGTCGAGAGCAAAATGGACGGTGGCCAATTGAGCTGCCCGCGTTTTCAATTAGCCCGGAACGAGAGGTTATTCAGCGCGAGATGCACGACATCTTGCAAACGGAGATTCGACGAATTCCGCCGCTCTTGAGGCGAGTACTTCAACTGCGTGACTTAGACGGGCTGCCGATGATTGATGTCGCTGAGCGTTTGGGGATCACCGTACCGGCAGCGAAATCGCGTCTGTTACGAGCACGTAACGAATTACGTGAACGAATCACTCGGCGCTGCGGCAATATCGGACAAGCTATGCCGGCCGGAAACACCCAAAGGCTTCGAATCGATTTCGGCGCGACGGGCACGGATCGAGTTGATCTTGGCCAAGAAATTCGAGATTTCTGACCCCATGGGCTGCTTCGGTGGGCCAGCCGGCGTTCGGCCTTCGAATTGTCCGTAGGTCTACGATGCCATTGGCTCCTCCTGGAACGGGCGGTGCGTCATCGAACTGAAATATTGCCTCACGGCCGGTACCCCTCGCGTTCAATCCCACATTATCCACTTCTGATGGAGAACCGAAGCGTTCCGATGTTTCGCTAGCCCCGACATGCCCGGCAGGTTCAGGTCGCTGATCACGAGATCATGCGGTCCTTTGTGGAGCATCTCCAGAGCCTGGGGAACGTCCATAGCAGCATCAGTTACACACCCGATCTTGATGAGC
>Ga0206991_10341_pt1 | contig 13038 bp, 5 predicted proteins | sample Alteio_BWMinCont_9_FD_153286 | JGI IMG/M metagenome (GOLD analysis project Ga0206991, IMG submission 153286) | Enriched cells from forest soil in Barre Woods Harvard Forest LTER site, Petersham, Massachusetts, United States -... | ecosystem: Environmental > Terrestrial > Soil > Temperate forest >...
GTTGCAAGTGACGGTGCAGATGATGGAAACGATGGAAGTGCCAACAATTCCACCACCTTCAACACTGGACAAATCGCGATCAGCCAATACGCGAATTGTTTCCTTGTTTAATGAAAGCTTTTTCACTTTTTCCCTTTCCTCCTAGCTAGAAAGATGCTTCCTTTCATCTGTACTCCGAATGATTTCCGGATTCCGCCGGATGTTTGAGATTTGCGGTTCCTCACTTTTGTGCTTCATTCTACATCCGTTTTCAGTGTTTCGGAATAGTAAACCTATTACACTATAGTACAATTATCACATGAGTCAGATCGTCAATACTATTCGTGGCGCGGACCTTCACGCGACGCTAACAACGTTCCTCCAACGCAGCGCGATTTCGCGCGTGACTGTTGCAAACGAAGCGGGCTTCATCGATACATCCCTGCCTGGCGGCCTGACTGAGTCCCCTTTTTTGATGGTCCTTGTCGCCGGTACTGGAAAGGTGTTACGTCTGCAAAACGGCCACCCGCAAACGGCCGTCGTAAAGCATATGCACGCGGCCTTCTTTGCGCCGGGAATCTGGGTTGCGACCGATCTGGGCCAAACCCGTGCATTCTTCCGGATTACGTTCGAGCGTGATCAAACGCTTTTCGTGCTGCGGCGCCGGCGGTCAGGTCAAGCTAAACAGACCTTCGAAGCATTCGCGGCACCCTATGGAATTGGAGCGAGCGGCCGGATGCTGTGCCGCATGTTAGCGGATCGCGCGTCTGATCCCTGGCCGGAACGCCGCGCCGTGCACCTTGTAAATCTGCTCGTCCTGGAAGCGTTCGTCCTTCTACGCAAAGCCTCTGCACTGAAAAGCGATCGCTCGTTGGCCACTTGGAATATTGTTCGAGACTACCTTCGGGAAAATTGCCTGAGCGCCATTAACTGCAAAAATGCCGGCAGGGCTCTGGGGTTGCACCCGGGGCACTTGAGTCGTCTATGTAGCCGGTATGAACACCAACCCTTTACACATTATCTGAACGGATTGCGGATCGAACGGGCGAAAATCCTTTTACGCACGTCTGACCTGAATGTAAAGGAGATCGCTCTGCGCAGCGGTTTTAGTGGTTCGAATTATTTCGTCCGTAGTTTCCGCCAAATTGAAGGACAAACCCCGGCGCGTTACCAAATTGCCGAAAATCGCCGACAAAATTCTCAGAGGGACAGGTAGACTGAGTAGACGAGCACGCTTACGGCACAAATTTGAGGAACATCGCCAGTTAGCTCCACATTCAGCGACTTGCACCCGTTTATGATGCATTAGACCATTCTCAATCCGCAATAGCCAATCGTTCCCACTGCCTCGTGGCGAAACGGTCGGTCATCCCGGCGACGTAATCGCAAATGACACGGTCGAGCGATTCGCCCTTCGTTTGGGCGCGGCGGCGATGTTCATCGGGCAAAAGCGCCGGATTGTTGCGGTAAGCGGCGAAGAGTTTTCTCAAACGTTCCTGCCAGAGCTCTGTCTTCTCTCGAACGCGAGGGCTCAAGTAGAAGTTGTCCATCAAAAACGTTTCCAGTTCCAGCTTGCGCGGCGCGAGCGTGGCGGAAAAACAAACCAGCTCGTTCTCGGCTTTTCGCACATCCTCAAGGCTGCGAATGTCTTGTGCATCGAGCCGCCGTCGCGTTTCCGCCAGCAGGTCGTTGACAAGTGTGGCGATCAAACGACGCACAACCGTACGCCAACGCAGGCGCTGGTCGTCCTTCAGCACTGAGTACTCTGCGACAACCTGGTCTTCGGCCTGCCGCCAGAGCGGCACTACGCGAACCTGCTCGTCGCTCAGCGCCCCGGAGACGAGGCCATCGTCGAGATCGTGCGTGTCATAGGCGATTTCATCGGCGTGCCCGACGAGTTGCACTTCCAGCGTGGGACTCTCATCGGGCGCGAAGCCCAGCGCCAAACGAGGACGTTCTGCTCTTGTAGTCCGGGCGTCTTGTCTAGTCGCGGCGCCTGCGCCACGGACATAATTCTTTGCGTAGCCTTCCCGCGTCTCGTAGGTCAGGTTGAGACCCGGGAAACGCGCGTAGCGTTGTTCGAGCAGATCGACCACGCGCAAACCTTGAGCGTTATGATCGAACCCACCTTCGGAGCGCATCTCGACGTTCAACGCGTGTTCCCCCGAGTGCCCGAACGGGCCATGTCCAAGGTCGTGCGCCAACGCTAGCGCCTCCGCCAAGTCTTCATTGAGACCCAGTGCACGCGCGAGCGTCCGGGCGATTTGCGTGACTTCCAAGGTGTGTGTCAATCGGTTTCGGTAGTAATCGCCTTCCATGACGCTAACGAAGACCTGCGTTTTGTATTGCAGGCGGCGAAAGGCGGCGGAATGGACGATGCGGTCGCGGTCGCGCTGATAAAGCGCGCGGTATTCGGATTCGTGATCGGGATGGGTGCGGCCGCGCGACAATGCTTCGCGCATTGCTGGGGATTTTGGACTATTCACCCAGTTAATATCCCAATATAGATTTCATTTCACGTCTTACGATTCAAAATCTGAGATTACTTCGTGTTGCCTTCGATCCAACTTTTAAGCTGCGCTTTGCTCTGAGCGCCGACGACACGATCCACTTCCTGGCCGTCCTTGAACAGGACCAGGCACGGAATCGAGCGGATTCCAAAGCGTGCGGCGACGTCGGGCGCGTCATCCACGTCGACTTTGGCGATCTTGACTTTGCCGGCCATCTCGGTAGCGATCTCATCGAGTGTGGGCGCAACCATGCGGCACGGACCGCACCAGGTTGCCCAGAAATCGACGACCGCGACGCCTTTATACTTCTCAACTTCGGTTTCAAACGAGCTGTCATTTACGGCTATCGTAGCGGCACTCATGATTGTTCGCTCCTCATTTTGTTTTACCATCAACTAAATGTATTGTACGGGCCAATTTGTTCCTAACAACTATACCCTAACAGGTGAAATAGCACTGTCAAAAGGCGGAATGCAAAGGGTGGAAATACGGGGACAGACAAGACGTCCTGTCTGTCCCCGTATTTCCACCCTTTGCATTCCCTCTTCAAATTCTATATCTCAAGCTTTGTTCGCATCTCCGCCAACTGCTGCGTGATCGCTTCGAGTTTGGCCATGACCTCGGATTCGTGTTTCTCTTCTGGTGTGGGCTTCTTGGTTATGAATGTAAGCGCGCCTCCGGGTTCAATTTCGCAGCTCTCGACCTCATCGATTGAAGCAAAGCCTTGTTTGTGCGCGGCCGCGAGCAATTCCCCGTGTGTGATCAGTTCTTTCTGCAGATTTGCTTCGATGATTTTCCCATTCTCGATCAGGGCCGTGGCCGCTCCTTCGGCGATCTCGTCGAGTTTTGGATATTTGAAGCAGAAGCGCACCACGGCGTAGTTGACCAACAGCAGCGTGGCTGCGCCAAGGATGCCGCCGCTGACCGAATTATCATTGCCGATGATTGCGTTCTGGACCGTGTTCGAAATGCACAGCAACACGACCAGGTCGAAGGAGTTCAGCGACGCCAGCCCGCGTTTGCCGGCGATCCTCAGTCCGATGACAAGAAAGATATAGACGAACACTGGCCGCAGGATTTTCTCCAGAATCGGCACGCCGAGAACGAACATGTCGGCCCAACTGATTGAAAACATGACGATTGGCTCCTTAGTCCTTGGCGCTTGGAAAATACAACTTAAGCCGCACAGTGCGCAAGAGAATACCAGTAAGCGGTTTTTCTGTAAATTAAATGGAAAATCCGTCCTTGGACCCTTGGATCTTGTTATCCGTCTAACATTAAATTTTGTAACGTTTCATTTACACAGAGTGCCGTAGAAGTTTGCACGAAATATTTACATGGTGCTCACGTGCATTCTATTATAAAAAAACGATTCTATATTTTTTGATATTTTCCGCCTAAAAAAGCTTCCTATACGCATTTATATACAGAGCCGCGTCGGCCTTCGCCGCGGCCGCTGCTCCTTACCAACAAGGGAACCCTTCAATGAAGACGAAATTGCCATCGGTGATTCAACACCTGCCGGCCACGCGCATGCTCCAGATCGTACTGGCGTTTGTTGGCATTCTGGGTCTCGGCGCAAGCCGTCACGCCATGGCCCAAGGTATTACGGAGTACGCCGTCCAGTTGACCGCGACCAATCAGACCTCGCCGCCTTCCATAACGCTGCACTGGCCATCGATAGCGGGAAGTGGCTATACGGTCTACCAGCGCGTACTGGGTTCTACGAATTGGGGGAGTGCCGTTGCCACGCTGGCAAACAGCGCCACCTCCTTTGCCGATTCAAACGTCGCAGTGGGAACTATTTATGAGTATCAAATTATCCACAGCAACGCAGACGGTACTACAGGATACGGCTATACCTGCGCCGGGATTGAGGCCACTCTGGTAGAGAATCGTGGAAAACTCATTCTGGTTGTGGACAATACAATGAGCACAAGCGTGGCTTTTGAGCTAACGCGGTTGCAGCAGGACTTGGTTGGAGACGGATGGACCGTGCTGCGCCATGACGTGGCGCGAACGACCACACCCGCAAATCAAGGCGGTGATGCGGACGTTCTGGCGCTCAAGGCGCTGATCAAGGCCGATTACAACGCCGACCCCAGCAACGTCAAAGCACTCTTTCTTTTTGGCCATGTTCCCATTGCCAAGTCTGGATGGCTCGCGCCCGACGGACATTTTACGCGTCCGTTCCCAACGGACGAGTATTACGGCGATATGACCGGCACCTGGACGGATACGATGGATTATGGCACGAGCGTCGAATCCCAATCGCCGGGGAATGTGCCCGGCGATGGAATATTCGATCAAAACAGTTATCCCGTTCCGATAAAACTGCAAGTCGGACGCGTCGACCTATTCAATATGACCGCCTTTGCAAAAACCGAAACCGAACTGCTGCGGCAATACCTCAACAAAGACCACAACTTCCGCATCGCGAACACCACTGCCCAGCGCCGTGGACTCGTTGAGGATCAATTTGGTGGGTATACACTCGGTGCGGCCGATGACGGCTGGACCAACTTCGCCACGTTTTTTGGACCGGCGGTCGACACATTTGCTGGAACCGGCGTCGATGAAATCCACGGCACCTGGTTCGAGTCGCTCAATGCCAATAGTTATTTGTGCGGCTATGCCAATGGTGGCGGCAGCTATGGCGGTTGCAATGGCATTGATGGAAACTTTTTTAATCCAGTCAACGACCCACAAACGGTCTTCACGCTGATGTTCGGCAGCTTTTTCTGCGAATGGGACCAACAAAACGATTTGTTGCGACAAGCAATTGCGGACCCCACATACACGCTAACCTCATTCTGGAGTGGATTTGGAGGGGCCTGCTACATGCACCATATGGCGATGGGCGGTACCATCGGCTACAGCATGCTTCGAACCGCTAACAATACCGACTACGGCGGCGACCCCAGCTACGGCACTTTTGTCACGCAGGGTCTGATGGGTGATCCCTCATTGCACCTATTTGCCGTTCCTCCTCCCTCGGGCCTGGCCGCCTCCATTGCCGGCGCCAGCATTAACTTGACTTGGACGGCATCCACCGATGCCTCGGTCATCGGCTATCACGTCTACCGTTCCAACTCTCCGCTGGGACCGTATACACGCCTGAACACGTCTCTGGTCGCCAGCACAGCGTACACCGACGCGGCTCCGCCTTCCGGCAACAACACCTACATGATCCGCGCCGTAAAGCTGGAGACCTCGGGCAGCGGCACTTACTACAACGCCAGCCAGGGATTGTTCACAACGGTGACCTCGACGGGGCACGTCAATCACGCGCCGGTTGCCTCATATATGAGCGTAACGACCGTGGAAGGCGTGGCGCTCAATATCGCTCCCGTGGCCAGCGACGCGGACGGGGATGCGCTTACGTACTCTTACGTCATGCAGCCAAGGTACGGGACTCTTGCGGTCTCCGGCGCCAACTGGACCTATACCCCGAATCCCGATTATCATGGAATGGACTATTTCACGTTCATGGCCAATGACGGCCAAGCCGACAGTAACGTCGCCACGGTCGCGATTACAATTACGCCGGTTAATCAACCGCCCGTGGCGTATCATCAACAAGTTGGTTTGGCGGCGGGACCCAACTCCATTGCCATAGTTCTGGTGGCCAGCGATGCCGACAACGATCCGCTCACCTACAGCGCCACCCAGCCGCTGAATGGCACGCTCAGCGGCACGCCCCCCGCGGTTACTTACACGCGCAATCAGGGATTCACCGGAACCGACACCTTCACGTTTAAGGCCAACGACGGTAAGGCCGACAGCAACGTGGCCACCGTCTCGATCTATACATTACTTGGCGGCGAGGTGCTTTGGTACAAACTCGACGACGGCAGTGGAACCGTCGCCGCGGACTCTTCCGGAAACAACTTCAACGCCGATCTGGTGAATGGTCCTGTCTGGTCTTCAAACGGTAAGATCGGCGGCGCACTGAGCTTTAACGGGAACGGTGCTTATATCGTCGATTCGTCGAACTTGGCCGCGCAATTCCCAAGCGGAGATTTGACCATTGCGTTGTGGTTTAATGCGGCCGGGGCTGGCGTGATCGCGTCGGAACGCCAACAGATGATACCGAATACAGGCAATCACCGCAGCCTCATTGAAATCGATAGCTCGGGGAAGGTATGGGGAAAATTCTCTTATTACGGGTCACCAAATCTCTTGATCGGTACAGCGTCTTTCAACACATGGCATCACGTCGTTTTGCGCTATAACGCAACGAGCCAGATGGGCGACGGGTTCGTTGACGACGTGCCCTGCGCGACGCCATGGACGGGCGTCTGGCAGCAGTTCAGCCCGTTGTACTACGCGTTTGCCGCCGCCGAAACGAACTATATAGTCAACGGGACGGCGTTCTCCGGCTTGTTGGACGATATCCGTGTTTACAACCGGCCGCTGACCGGCCAGGAAGTGGCAACACTGGCTGGCGTAACGTTTCAGAACCATGCCCCGGTTGCCGCCGCCAAGACGATCTACACGCAGGAAGACGTGTCCGCTCCCGTGACGTTGAGCGCCTACGATGCGGATGAGGATACGCTGACGTATTCGATCGTCAATCCTCCGGCGCGCGGCCAGCTTTCAGGCCAGCCGCCCTACCTGATCTATACGTCCGTGCCGAATTCCACTACGTCCGATACGTTCACGTACATTGCCAACGACGGTACGGCCAACTCCAGTCCGGCCACCGTCACGATTTACATAGAGGGCGTCGATCAGCCTCCCGTCGCGGTGGGTGAGAGTTTGTCCGTGCCGGAGAACACGCCCGTGCCGCTCGTTCTCTCCGCGAGCGATCCCGACGGCGATCCGATCACGTACGCGATCGACCCGCAACCCGGCCATGGAATACTGACCGGAGTGGCACCCAATGTCACGTATACGCCCACTACCGGCTACACCGGGCCGGACACCTTCAGTTTTACCGCCAACGATGGCAAGCTGAGCTCCGCGGCCGCTACCATTACGATCGCAGTCGCGGCTGGCGCGCCCTTGATTACCACACAGCCCGCAAACCAGACTGTCCACGCCGGTCAGACGGCCACGTTCAGCGTTACGGCAACCGGCAACGCCACTCTGTCCTATCAATGGACAAAGAACGGGACAAACATTTCCGGCGCAACGAGCGCATCGTATACAACGCCGGACACGACGCTGGCGGACAATGGCGCGATCTTCACCGTTGTTGTGAGCAACGGCGCCGGCACAGTGCCCAGCAACAACGCGATACTCTCGGTCATTCCACCCGGCGAGACGCTTTTGACCACGCAACAGCCGGTGGTGGCGCCGTTCATCCCCCTCACCAGCAATTCGGAAAGAGGGATGCGTTTCCAGAGCAACACGGCCGGGCAAATTACCGCTGTGCGGTTCTGGAAATTGTTCACAGAGGGCGATGTCCATACGGGCACTATTTGGAGCAATACGGGAACGCTCCTGGCCAGCGTTAACTTCGCGAGCGAAACGGTTTCGGGCTGGCAGGAGCAACCCCTGGGAACCCCACTTTCGATCGCCGCGAACACCCAATACGTGGTGAGCGTTGACATGGGCAATGGCTACTGTGCGAGTGACCCCAACGGTTTTTCTACCCAGATCGTCAATGGACATTTGAGCAGCATAATCGGCGCTGACGGGTGTTTTAGCTACGGAGTGGGGCAATTTCCAGGGGGAACGCCCTCGACTCCCGCTAATTATTTCCGGGACGTCCGGTTTGTGGCGGCCAACCAAACGCCGCCGGTTATTACCTCTGCGGCATCCGCCAGCCCCAATCCCGCGGTCACCGGCCAGACTGTCGCGTTCTCCGTTGCCGCCAACGATCCCGATGGCGATACACTCACGTACTCCTGGGCATTCGGCGATTCCACGAGCGGAACCGGCAGCAGCGTTACCCACATTTACGCGAGCGCTGGAACGTACACGGCTACCGCGACCGTAAGCGACGGCACGACGCAGGTGACCAGCAGCATTAGCGTCACAGTAAACGCCGGTGTGCCGCCACACCCGGTCATCTCTAGCGCGCTGACGGCCGGCGGCGTGGTAGGCTCTGCGTTCAGTTACACGATCACGGCCAGCAACAGCCCGACAAGCTTCAACGCCACGCCGCTACCGGCCGGCTTGACAGTCAACACCTCGACCGGCGTCATCTCCGGCACACCCACGGCGACAGGAACGTCCAGTGTTACGATCAGCGCCACCAATGCTGGTGGAACCGGTTCGGCGACGCTAAGCTTGATCATTAATACGGCCGTCCCTGCGATTACCAGCGCTCTGACAGCCACAGGCAACGTAGGAGCGGCATTCACGTACGCCATTACGGCCAGCCACAGCCCGACGAGCTTCAACGCCACGGGATTGCCTGCGGGGCTTGTGGTCAACACCTCGACCGGTGTCATCTCCGGCACACCCACGGCGGCGGGGACGTCCAGTGTCACGCTGAGCGCCACAAATGCGAGTGGAACGGGGACAGCAAACTTAGCATTGACGATCAGTGCCACTTTGCCTCCACACCCGGTCATCACCAGCACGCTGACCGCCAGCAGCACGGTTGGTACTGCATTCAGTTACACGATCACGGCCAGCAATAGTCCGACAAGCTTCAACGCCACCGGATTGCCCGCAGGGCTCGCGGTCAACACGACGACCGGTGTCATTTCCGGCACACCCACGGCGGCGGGAACGTCCAGTGTCACGCTGAGCGCCACGAATGCCGGTGGAACGGGAACCGCAACCTTGGCGCTGACGATCAATCCTCTACACCCAGTTATCACTAGCACGCTGACGGCCAGCGGCACGGTGGGTACTGCATTCAGTTACACGATCACGGCCAGCAATAGCCCGACAAGCTTCAACGCCACGGGATTGCCCGCGGGGCTTGCGGTCAACACCTCGACCGGTGTCATCGCCGGCACACCCACGGCGGCGGGGACGTCCAGTGTCACACTGAGCGCTACGAATGCGGGTGGAACAGGAACCGCAACCTTGGCACTGACGATTAGTACCACTGTGCCGCCACACCCGGTCATTTCTAGCACGCTGACGGCCAGCGGCACGGTGGGCACAGCGTTCAGTTACACGATCACGGCCAGCAATAGTCCGACACGCTTCAACGCCACGGGATTGCCCGCGGGACTTGCGGTCAACACGACGACCGGCGTCATTTCCGGCACACCCACGGCGACGGGAACGTCCAGTGTCGCACTGAGTGCTACGAATGCGGGAGGAACAGGCACCGCAACCTTGGCACTGACGATCCATGCCGCTATCCCGCCACACCCGGTCATCACTAGCGCGCTGACGGCTAGCTGTACGGCGGGTACTGCGTTCAGTTACACGATCACGGCCAGCAACAGCCCGACGAGCTTCAACGCCACGGGATTGCCCGCGGGGCTTGCGGTCAACACGACGACCGGTGTCATTTCCGGTACACCCACGGTAGCGGGAACGTCTAGTGTCGCACTGAGCGCCACGAATGCGGGTGGAATCGGAACAGCAACATTAGCACTGACAATCAACGATTCGGCGGCGGCCACCTATATAACAACCGATACGACGACGCAGGGCAACTGGAAGGGCAAATACGGAGCGGACGGTTATGCCATCGAAGCCGACAGTACGAACTATCCCGCGTACGCGTCGGTCGCATTCGGCAACGACAACCTGTATACATGGACACCGTCCACAGGGGATGTGCGGGCCCCACTGAAAGCCGCGTCCACTACCGACCGTATCGCGGCGTGCTGGTATCAAAGTCAGTCCTCAACCATCGATATCAACCTCACTGACCGACAGACGCACCGTATGGCGTTGTATTGCCTGGACTGGGACACCAACTCGCGGGCGCAGACCTTTGAAATCGACAACGCGGTTACAGGCGCAGTGCTGGACGGCCCGCGAGCGCTCAGCAGTTTCAATGGCGGAGCGTACATGGTCTGGGACATCAAAGGCCATGTTACGATTAAACTTGTCCACACAGGAGGAATCAATGCCGTCGTCAGCGCAATATTCTTTGCCGTCAACACTAGTGCGGGAGCTGCGGCGCCCGCGCCGATACCATTGACGGTCGCCACGCTCAAAGGCAGCGCGAATTTTGTGGTTCAGGGCCGCGATACCGCGTCGATCTCAGGCACAATAATCCTGCCTGCCGGCACGACGCCATTAAGCAATGGGAAATCGAAGAGCAAATACAGCTTTACTGGAAGATCGTTCGCGATCAGTATCGGCGGCGCAACGGCGAACTTTACTCTGGATGCGCATGGCAAGGCGAAAACGTCAAGAGGAGTGATCGCCGTGAAACTCGAATCCGCCAAAAAGGGCAAGGCTTCCGGATCAACCGTATCCCAGGGCATCGAGTTGGCCTTCACCGCGAAGCTCACCGGGTCATGGGCTGTGGATGTCTGGGGACTGGATTCCAACGTGGCGACATCGACGAAGACGTCAATGAACATGAACGTCGGGGTTGTTTATGATGGAGAGAACATCTACGGCGCGTCCGTGAAGTTGACGTACACGCCGATACTGAAAAAGGGAGGGAAGTTCAGTAATAAGTAACTCCGGTAAATGACTTGTGCTATTGTGTTCACGTTTCTCGGCGAAAACTGCGAGATAATCCCGATGCTTTCACGGCAGGATTTGAGGCAGATGATGGAGAAGATCGGACGACGAAAATAAATTCGAATCGTCAATCGATTCTCAATGCTACTTCGACGGCTTGAATTCCTTGAATTCGGAAGATATCGAAAGCACTAAAAGCCCCTCTAGCGAGCGGTTTTCCTGTAAATTAAATGGAAAATCCGTCCTTGGGCCCCGTTATCCGCCGAACATAAAATCTTGTAACGTTTCACTTGCACAGAGTGCAATAGAAATTTATGCGAGACAACTGTGTTGTCCTGTGCTCATTGTGTGTTATGGATCGAATATAATGTCCTTCTTTAATCGTATTTGTCAGCAATATTGAGTCTGTTCGACATGTATATCATAGTAAATTTCTAAAAATTTCGAAAATCACGGACAAAAAATAACGATGAAATTGTCAACAGATATAAGTACTGCAGACCCATCTCAATTATGTCTTAAGTTCATACGTGCCATGTTTTAGAAAAACGATTCTAATTAAATTTTTGATAAATTTCCGCCTAAAAAAGCTTCTTAAATGCATTTGTATACAGAGCAGCGTCGGCCTTCGCCACGGCCGCTTTTTTTTTCAACGCAAGGGACCCATCAATGACGATGAAATTGCCATCAGTGACTCAGTACCTGTCGGCCATTCGCATGCTCCCGATCGTACTGGCGTGCGTGTGCGTACTGGGTCTCGGCGCAAGCCGTCACGCCATGGCCTCAAATATTACGGAGGCCAGCGTCCAGTTGACCGCGACCAATCAGGTATCGCCGCCTTCCATTACGCTGCAGTGGCAGTCGATAGCAGGAACTGGCTATACGATCAGCCGGCGGGTGCTGGGTGCCACGGGTTGGGTAGGTTCCATCGCCACGCTGGCCAACAGCGCCACTAGCTATACCGATACAAACGTCGCAGTGGGAACTATCTATGAGTACCAAATCGTTCACAGCAATGCAGACGGTACTACTGGTTACGGCTATACCTGCGCCGGAATTGAGGCCACGCTGGTAGAAAGTCGAGGCAAACTCATTCTGGTTGTGGACAACACCATGAGCGCGCCCTTGTCTTTTGAGCTGACGCGGCTGCAGCAGGACTTGGTTGGAGACGGATGGACTGTGCTGCGCCACGACGTGGCTCGAACGACCACGCCCGCAAATCAAGGCGGCAATACGGACGTTCTGGCGCTCAAAGCGTTGATCCAGGCCGATTACAACGCCGATCCCACCAACGTCAAAGCAGTCTTTCTCTTTGGCCATGTTCCCATAGCCAAGTCTGGATGGCTTGTTCCCGACGGACATTTTTTGCGTCCGTTCCCCACGGACCAATACTACGGCGATATGACCGGCACGTGGACGGATACGATGAATTATGGCCCGAGCCAAGAGACCCAGTCGCCGGGTAATGTCCCCGGCGATGGAATATTCGATCAAGACAGCGTGCCCTACCCGATGGCGCTGCAGGTCGGACGCGTCGACCTATTCAATATGACCGCATTTGCAAAAAGCGAAACCGAACTGTTGCGGCAATACCTCAACAAAGACCACAACTTTCGCAACGCGAACACCACGGCCCAGCGCCGTGGATTCGTTTCGGATAACTTTTATGGTTTCGACGACGGCTGGACCAACTTTGCCGCGTTTTTTGGGCCGGCGGTCGACACATTTTCCGGAACGGGTGTCGACGAGATCAACGCAAGCGGCGGAGGCACCTGGTTCGAGACGCTCAATGCCAATAGTTATTTGTGCGGCTATGCCAATGGTGGCGGCAGCTACGGCGGTTGCGCTGGCATTGATGGTTCTTTCTCCAATCCGGTAAACGACCCACAGACCGTCTTCACGCTGATGTTCGGCAGCTATTTCTGCGAATGGGACCAACAAAACGATTTGTTGCGACAAGCGCTTGCGGACCCCACATACACGCTAA
>Ga0206991_10339_pt1 | contig 13030 bp, 14 predicted proteins | sample Alteio_BWMinCont_9_FD_153286 | JGI IMG/M metagenome (GOLD analysis project Ga0206991, IMG submission 153286) | Enriched cells from forest soil in Barre Woods Harvard Forest LTER site, Petersham, Massachusetts, United States -... | ecosystem: Environmental > Terrestrial > Soil > Temperate forest >...
ATGGTTGGCTTCTGGGCCACCGTCGCGCTCAACATTCCCGATTTCACGCGTTATGCGAAGTCACAGCGAGCGCAGGTAATCGGCCAGGCGATGGGCCTGCCGTTCGCGATGACTCTCTATTCATTCATCGGTGTGGCTGTCACCTCGGCCTCCGTAGTTCTGTTTGGCGAAGCGGTCTGGGACCCGGTAAAACTTCTGGGCCGGTTCCACCAGCCGCTCGTCGCCTCCATCGCTCTGATCGCGCTGCTGATCGCCACCCTGAATACGAATGTCGCGGCAAACGTTGTCTCGCCCTCGAACGATTTTTCAAACCTGAACCCGCGATTGATATCATTCCGCACCGGAGGCCTGATCACCGGAGTGGTCGGCATCCTCATGATGCCCTGGAAGCTCATGGGAGATTACAGCGCTTACATTACCGGATGGCTGGTCGGTTACTCAGGCCTGCTCGGGCCGGTGGCAGGAGTGATGATCGCCGATTATTTCATCGTGAGGCATCTTACGCTGCGCGTGCCGGATCTGTATCGCCGCGGCGGTTTGTATGAATTCTCAAACGGCTTCAACTGCCGCGCGATTGCCGCCCTGATATTCGGAATCGCGGTCGCGCTGATCGGCCTGGCCGTTCCCGCACTCCGCTGGCTTTACGACTACGCATGGTTCGTCGGATTTTTTACCGCGGGGGCGCTCTATGTCGCCCTGATGCGAAGCACCCCTCGGGTAGTAATGGAAATGGAGACAGAAATATGACCGCGACCGAAACAACGCTGAAGACCGTTTCCTCATTAGTGAACGGAAAATGGGAGCACCCAAGTGGCGACTCGCACCCGGCGGACTTCCACGCGGCGTTCCAGCAGTGGAAGGACACGCCAGTCGTGGATCGTGTACAGCCCCTGTACCGCTTCAAGACACTCCTCGAAAAACACGCGAACGAAATCGCCGATATCCTGACCCGCGAAAACGGCAAAGTGATCGAGGATGCCCGCGTGGAAGTCCGCCGCGCCATCCAGATGGTGGAAGTCGCCTGCGGCATGCCCAGCCTGATGATGGGCGATTCTCTCAATGACGTAGCCCGTGGCATTGATTCGCGAACCGTTCGCGAGCCGCTCGGCGTCGTCGCCGGCATCACGCCGTTCAATTTTCCGGCCATGGTGCCGATGTGGATGTACCCATTTGCCCTCGCCTGCGGCAACGCGTTCATCCTGAAGCCATCGGAAAAGGTTCCTATGACGCCGACCCGTTGCGTGGAACTGCTGCTCGATGCAGGCCTGCCGTCGGGCGTCTTTCAGTTAGTGCACGGTGGCAAAGAAACCGTCGACGCACTCCTCTCGCATCCCCTGGTGAAGGCAATTTCGTTTGTTGGGTCCACGCCCGTCGCGAAGTACGTCTACACCACCGGGGCGGCGCATGGCAAACGCGTGCAAGCGCTCGGCGGCGCCAAGAATCATCTGGTCGTCATGCCCGACGCCAACATGGAAAAGACCGTGGAAGCGATTATCAGCTCCGCCTTTGGCGCGGCGGGCGAAAGATGTCTCGCTGGCAGCGTCCTTGTTCCCGTGGGTGACGCAGCCGGCCCCCTTCTGAAACTTCTCGCCGAAAAGACCCGCGAAATCGTTGTCGGCGATGGCTCGAAGGAAGGCATGGGCATGGGCCCTGTCGTCACCGGCGATCACCAGAAAAAAATTCTCGGCTACATCGATAAAGGCAGCGAAGAAGGAGCCGACCTGCTGTGCGACGGCCGTGCCCGTTCGAAGCAAGGTGACGGCTTCTTCGTAGGGCCGACCATTTTCGATAACGTGCGACCGGGCATGACCATCGCGCGCGAAGAAATTTTCGGACCCGTGCTGTCAGTGATTCGCACCGGCACCCTCGATGAAGCGATTCGCCTGGTCAACAGCTCGGAATTCGGCAATACAACATCAATCTTCACCCAAAGCGGCGCCAGCGCGCGCGAATACCAGAGCCGCGTGGAAGTCGGAATGGTCGGCGTGAACATCGGGGTAGCGGCGCCGATGGCGTTCTTTCCTTTCGCCGGCTGGAAGAATTCCTTCTTCGGCGACCTGCACGCTCACGGAAAAGATGCAGTGCATTTCTACACCGAACAGAAAGTATTAATGACCCGCTGGTTTTAACGGAATCCTGACGCAATCAGGCTTCGGACTCATTCGCGGACTTCCAGCTCGCCTTCAGAAGGGTTACCTTGTGGCTTGTAGTCATACCAAGACCCATCATCTCTGAGCTGTTTTGCTTCCTGAGCCTCGCTGATTTCCATACCTCCGTACTTCGCTTTCCTCGAGTACAAAGTGTGCTTGCTCACGCCAACTTCCCAAGCCACATCCTCGGCCTTTCGGCCCGCTTCCACCTGTTTCAGGGTACCCACAATCTGGGCTTCCGTATGCTTGCTTACTGACATCCGCCGCTCCCTTCCCAGCACCAAAATCATGGTCGACTTTGTGCGGTTTTCGGGAGGCTGGCCAATGGGGTGAGTGGATTGGGTAGCAGTAAATATGATAATTGTTGTGTTAAGGAGCGAGCGCTGCAACACTTGAGATCATTGGTCGGGACGATATTGATGTGTGGCGCTCTAATGCCTGGCAACGGTCAGGAGTTGATTGAATTCGATGCGGCCACTATAAAGCTCGATCAACCCGGACCGGGTCAACGGGGAATGAGAGGTGGGCCAGGAACGGACGACCCCGGGCGCGTGACGTGGCAGAAGACATGGCTGCAGAATCTGGTGGCAACCGCATTTCATCTAGATCGCCGTAACGTTTCAGGTCCGGCTTGGATTGGAGTCAACGGTGGGCAGCTATACGCCTTCGCAGCAACGATGCCAGATGGCACGAGCAGACACGACTTTGAACTCATGCTTCAGAAATTTCTGATTGAGCAATTTAGAATGAAACTTCACCACGAACTTAGGCCGTTCCCGACCTATGAGCTCGTTGTTGCGGCGGGCGGGACAAAGATCAAGCCGACTGACCCGAACGCGCCCGTCGGTCCTGTGAGGCTGCTGGGGCAAATGCCGCTCGACTCTGACGGCTTCGCCATTCTTCCGCCTGGCCACGCAGTAGTGGGTGTATTCAATAGTGGGCTTCACGTAACATTTCAGCAATACACGATGTCCGAGTTGGCGGAGTATCTGACTGGTGAGGCGACTCCGCAGGGAGACGCGACTCACTATGTGTTTGACAAGACCGGATTGACAGGTGGGTTCGATTTCAAGTTAAAGTTCGATCAGGGCGGTGATGCGATTAGGGTTGGCCCCGGTGTAGAGGGATCTGCGGGCGCGCGAGGCGAGCTCGAGCCCAGTGGTCTGACGAATATCTTCAAGGCTCTCGAACAGCAACTTGGACTGAAACTAGTAAAGGGCAAAGATATTCAGCTGGACACAATAGTCATTGATCACGCGGAAAGGACACCTGCGGGGAACTGAAAGGCGGTTTGAAATATGGCACTGAAAGTAGCCGCTTATGACTTATCGGGTTTGCGGAACGACTCGCATGCCCAGCTCGTATTCGCGAGGCGAATATGAAATAGGTTATGTAAATGAATCAGAGCCTTTGATATGACATCATTACACACACTTTTCATTTCCGGGCGCGTTCTGGCTGGCGCCATTGTATGCGTCGGCATGCTGACGACTGCAACCGCCCAAGAGCCGCATCCAACATTCGATGCCGCCTCTGTCAAGATCTCTACAGCGGACACAAATCAACTGGTCGAAACCGACAAAGGAATTGCGAGGCCCGCGTATAAACCGTTTCGCTACACACCAGGGCACGTAACCTGCACCTTACCGCTCATTTCTATCATTGCTCAGGCATACGGGCTAAAAATATGGCAGATTGCAGGACCCGAGTGGCTCTATGATGGCGCGTACGAAATTGCAGCTGCGATGCCGGCTGACGCTACGCATGAACAAACTCTCGGAATGTTGCGGTCTTTGCTAGATGACCGCTTTGAAATGAAAGCGCATAATGAAATGCGCGATGTGGCCGTCTTCGAATTGACTAGCGCAAAAAGCTCAGTGCGACTGACTGAGTCAGCCGATAGCGACGTTTACGAGCTCATCAATAACGCCACGGATATTAGAGCCAAGAAAATGACCATGCAGCGTCTTGCGGACTGGCTGAATAATCGAGTGGACCGCCCAGTTATCGACCGCACTGGATTAGCCGGCACCTACAATATCGATTTTAAGTGGACTCCGGAATATACCGAAACAAACGTCAAGGCTACTGATTTTGGACTGCTAAAGGCGATGGAGGCTGATCTGGGACTCAAACTTACTCCGACGAAGAGCAGCCAGCCCATACTAGTCGTTGACCAAGCCAGAAAACTTCCAAGCGAGAACTAGGTCTTTGACCGCCTGAAAAGATTCTAATAAAACAATTTCATTCCGGAGGGGAAACGAGGGGAAACGGGGAAACGGGATAGACGCATTTATTCTCCTTCCGTCTACCTCTCCGTTTTATCCGGCCACTGCGGCGCGAAAACCTGAATCAAACGCGACTCTGCCATCTCAACGGATCACGGCTGGCATGAAAACAAGCGATTACAATCAATTCCTCGCCATCTGTCAAAAAAAGCAGTGAATAGAGAAACCGGCGCAGGAGCGCACGCCGCACGTTCCTGAAGACAATGGGAACTGCTTCGGATTGTCGCTCATGCGCGTAACCAATATGTCAATCGCGTCGCGAAACCGTCGGCCTAATCGAGGGACCTCTCCCTCGTACCAGTCCTGCGCGCCGGTCAATTTCGCACGTGCGGCCTGAGTGAAAATGACGGAATACACTACGGGCAGCGTTGTTCCAGCTCAGCCTTCAATTGGGTCCAGGTAATTCCCTCACGGCGATCCTGGTCAAGCGAAGTCAGGCGACCGGACAGTTCTTCTTGTTGCGCAACCGTCAACGGCAACTGCTCTTGTTCCAGGCTATCCCAAAGCTGTCCAATCAACTCAAGACGTTCTGGCGGTGAGAGCAGGGCAATCTCATCTTGGGTGATTCTATCCATGGCTCCGAGAATACTGAACCCGCGAGCCGAAAGCAATGCAGGACCTCCTGCGGGTGAATTGTAACGACGCGTTGCGCGTGACTTTTCGCCGCTTATCGCGATTGCCAGAGGCTGATGGACGCGATCAGGAACCGCTGCCAGCCACTTTCAACGACCAGGGCACTGCAAAACAAGAAGGTCGCGGATCAACCTTCAAGGTCCAGTTCGGAATAGTGGCCGACCTTTGGTGGGAGGAGGTTGAATACGGCTCTTCACCAGTTCTCGAAAGTCCAACGCCTGACTAGGCGAAAGATACTTCAAGGGGATAACCAACGCGAATCGCGGTTCCAGAATGAGACTGATATAGCCTGGTATCTCTTTCGTTGACAGGAAGGCCTGCCAGCGAAGCTCAGAGTAGGTCAGTGTCGATGTGACGGTCAAGTGATCGTCAAAAACCCGATAGTGCATTTTTTGCTGCGCGGATGGATTAAGGCGAAAACAACGGACACTTGCTCTTCTGAACGCCCCCACCATGAAAGTTCCGCAATAGATTAGCAGAGCGCCAATGACCGCGACGGTAATTGCCGCACCGGGCCAATCAGGCAACGTCATGACGAAAATCGCGATACCCGCGATGGCTATCGCGACACCGGGGAGAAGGCACCACTTCCTCCAATGGGCCGAGGCATCGTCGTACATGCCAGCAATGTCTTTCTCTGTGAGCTGGACGATAAATTCGATCTTTGGCTCCACCATAGGAGTATACGCCGGTACTTCTGCAAACCTGTTGCGCCGAGGGTTTTCCGGAGCTTAATTGACGGCCCGAATAGCAGAGAAATAGATCAGAATCTATCCGCGGAGACCTGTGGCGGCGTCAGTTCCCACAGAATTCTGCGGCTCTGAGAACAGTGTCGTAAAGACCGACATCGTCGCCTTCGTGCTGGTCTAGCCAGAAATTGCCCATCAGGAAAACAAGGGGAGCACGTTAATCTCGGGCGTGTACCTCGCGAAGTCGACTGTGGTGTGGGTCAGCAGCCGGAAAATCCCATGGCGCTGCATGGTAGCCGCGATGTTGGCATCGTGAATTTGTTTTCCCTGAATGTTTCGCGATGTGATCAGTTCGAGCAGGATTGCAGTGACAGATGCATCCTCCTCGGCGATCTCGAATTGTCTTTCAAACTGGCGAACCGATTCGGCCAGTGCTCGCGCCGTTGATGAGGGCACGACCGCGCCAAGCCTCGTGGTCGAGGCGATAAACTCCCGGAGCACCTGGCGGCTTGTCCAGAATATGGCTCCATCGGCTTCCAGTTCGTTCAACCGGGAACGAGCTGCTTGGTGAAAAGCCGAAGTCGAAAAACTGGCATAAATCAAGATGTTCGTATCGAGGAAAACGGAGCTACCTGACGTCGGCGCCATAGATGTCTTCGCGGCGGAAAGTCATCGCCGGGTCGTTCAAGTGTCCCTCAAGAACAACCAGCGAATCGACGACGCGTTTGCTCCTCGCTGCCGGCTTCTCGTTGAGGCGCTGCAGCAGAACCAAATCACCCTCGCGATTCGCGTTGAGGCGGGTGTGCGGCGGGGCTTGGACTAGTTCGGCCGGAATCATAATCTCGCCAGCGTCATTGACTTCAACGATCATCGGAACTCCTAGCCTCAATGATAACCCTTGGACGCCCCCAACCATATGAAATGGACCTACCACATTTGGGCCAATGATTAAAATCAATGACTTACAAGCCATTCCCGATTTCCACAAAAGCCGATCACAACGATCTTCTGGTAAAATATCTCCCTTATTTTCATAATCTTAACTGCCAATTCCCCTCATTGAAGCATCGATTTTTATCCCTCATGCGCTATAGTCAGGTCGGATTTCACAATGCCGTCTCGACACCAAGCGCCGTCCATCACTCCAACTCGCGGACCCTTTGCCTCCATCGCGATTGCGCTCGTTTCCGGTCTCCCGACGAGAAAATCGCAAAAATCCATAACAAAGCCATCAAGTACAATAAAATCAACAACATCGACTTTTCGACAAACCCATACGAATCCCAAAATATCCCATCCGAAACCCAAAAATAACCCACTGAAACCCGCCAGAAACCCATTAATCCCACGCATGGAACTGACATACCAGCCCCCCCGAATAGTACCCCCTTCCAGCCGCGTCACAAGTTTGACATTCGCCTCCAGTCTCGCTATCGTCATGAGTTGCCCTGTATCCTGGTTTCTGGTCTTAACCGGGAGTTTTAGTAGAATTTCGCCGTGCCCAATTTCCGTGTCTGATCCAGGTGTGTATAGACGATTGCGTGTTTGCCCTCTGCGGCTCAGTGCTATTGTTTTTCCGGTACTGAACGCGCTTCTATTGGCTGTTATCTTCGCCATTGCCCTGCCACTTTTCGCAGTTGATCAGCCCATCGCTTATCCCCACAAAAAGCACATCGCAATCGGTCTCCAGTGCATCGATTGCCACAGCATGGCGGACATTGGTCCAGCCGCCACCATCCCCTCGGTGACGAAATGCATGCTCTGTCACGCGAAGATGGCCACGGACAGGCCCGAGATCAAAAAGTTGGCCGATTTCGCCGCCAAAGGCCGTGAGATTCCCTGGGTCCGGGTCTACGGATTTGAGCAACAGGCCCTCGTGAAATTCAATCACGCCCCCCACATCCGCGCCAAAGTCGAGTGCGCCACCTGCCATGGCGATATGACGCAGGCGGAAACCGCGCAAAAGAACGTGAACCACAACATGGGCACCTGCCTGTCCTGCCACCGGCAGAAAGGAGCCTCGCAGGATTGCGCAACATGTCATTACTAGAGCGCATTTCTCCGTCACCCGTGGCGCACGCACTCCTGCGTGCCGCGTCGAGACTTTCTCGACGCTTGTCGGAATCCGGCATCGCCACGCATGACGACACGGCACGCAGAAGTGTCAACGAGGTCCACGCATAATGGACCGCCGCAATTTCTTCAAAATCGTCGGCGTCAGCACAGCCGGAGTCGCCGCAACGGGCTGTGGCAGCAAAGACGCCCTCATTCCGCTGCTCGTCCCCGAACACAACATCCCCGTCGGTGAAGAGCACTGGCATCCCGCCGTCTGCACCGAGTGCGCCGCAGGTTGCGGTACGTTGGTCCGCGTCATGGGTGCAGAGCGTGTGATTGAAATCAAAGGCGAACAGGTCCGCGAACGCGTCGCTGCCGTCAAGAAGATCGAAGGCAACCCACTCGATCCCATCAGTGGAGGCCGCCTCTGCGCGCGCGGCCAGGCCGTCGTCCAGGCACTCTACCATCCGGATCGCCTCAAGGGTGCCATGAAACGTCAGGGTGATCGCGGCAAAGCATCCTTCGCGCCAGCCACCTGGGACGAATCGGTCGCCGCCGTAGCAGAAAAAATTCAGAAGGCCGATCCCGCGCGCATCGTATTCCTCACAGGCCCGAACGCGGGCACTCGCTCCGCCGCAATTCAGGGTTTTCTGAAAGCCATCAAAGCCCCCGCCGCAACCGTTTGCTCACTCGCGGATTTTGCCGTCGAACGCAAAGCAGCAGAACAGGCGCTCGGTTGGAACGGGCTGCCCGTTTACGACATCGCCAATGCCACCCACATCCTCGGTGTCGGCGCCGACTTCCTCGGCGGCTGGGAATCGCCCGTCTATTACGCGAGACAGTTCGGCCATTTCCGCCAGGGCCGCGTCGGTGTCCGCGGCAATCTGTTCCAGGCCGAATCCCGCTTTTCCCTCACGGCCACATCTGCGGATCGATGGCTCCCCATCGCACCCGGTTCTGAGCCCCAATTCATCGCCGCCGTTGCCAGAATTCTGATCGACGCCAAACTTGCGCCCAACGTAGCCGGATTACCCGCAGCTGTTGCCAACGCGTTCCGCTCCGCCGATGTCTCCGCGATGCTCAAAGCCGCCGGTCTTGAGGAGAAGCGCACCATTCCAATGATTCTGGAATTCGGAGCCTCCCGCGTACCTCTAATGGTGGCGGGCGCGTCGGCGGTTCACACCAATTCGCTCGATGCCGTGATCGCCTCGCACTTCCTCAATATGATGCTCGGCAACATCGGCAAGCCGGGCGGGGTACTCGCTCCGGCAGCCGGTGCGGTGTCAGTCGAAACCAGCGCCCTCGCCAGCCGCTTAGCCAATGCGCAAATCATCCTGATCGACGGCACAAATCCCGCCTACATTTTGCCGAAATCCTCAGGCGTCATCGACGCGCTGAATAAAGCGGAAGCCGTCGTCAGCTTCGCCCCGGTCGTAGATGACTCCGCAGCCTATGCGGATTTCATCCTTCCCGACCACCACGCGCTCGAATCGACCCTAGCCGTGTCACCTGCGGTTTCGGATCGGACCGCAATCGCAGTTGCCGAACCGTTCGTGCAACCCCTCTACGAAACTCAGTCGGTAGAGAAAACCCTGACCGATATTGCAGGCAAACTCAACGCGTCCTACACCGCGCCCACCGCGTCCGACATCGTCAAGCCCTTGCTCAAAGGCGACGCAACCTACGCCGAAGCAGCCCGCGAAGGTGGCCTTTGGCTCGATCCCGATCCTAAGCCTGCGGCCGCCAAACCAGGCAAGGATCTCACGCTCAACGCCGCCGCATTCACCGGCGATGCAGGCCAGTTCCCGCTGTTCCTCCAGCCCTATCTCGGGATCCAGTTCCACGATGGCAGTGGCTCACACCTCCCTTGGATGCAGGAACTACCCGATCCCACCTCGAGCGCGATCTGGAGCCTCCCCATCGAGATCGACGCAAAGACAGCCAGCAATCTCGGCATAGCCGATGGCGATCAGGTGCGCATCGAATCCGCGCACGGAGCTATCGAAGCACCGGCTTTCATCAATCCCGCAGCCGTTCCCGGCGTAGCCAGCATGGCGATTGGCGGTGGACACACCCATTACACGCGCTACGGTTCGGATCACGGCGCGAACCCGTTGTCGATTCTGTCGCCGGTCTTGGAGCAGACAACCGGCGCCCTCGCAACCGGAGCAACCCGCGTGAAGATTACCCGCATCGGCGACCCGGGCAAATTGATTCAGTTCTCCACGCAGAAGCGTGAAAACAGAGGTTTCGCGTACCGGTAGACGCGAGAGATCACTATGGCACACCGCTGGGGAATGGCAATCGATCTGGACCGCTGCACAGGCTGCGAAGCCTGCGTCGCCGCATGCCATGCCGAAAACAATATTCCGATTGGCAATCCCGAACAGGCCGCCATCGGCCGCACCAACCACTGGATTCGCGTCGACCGCTATTACGAAGGTGAATTCCCGGACGTAAAACTGAAGTACATGCCGGTGCTGTGCCAGCAGTGCGATGAAGCGCCCTGCGAACCCGTCTGCCCCACGCTCGCGACGTATCACAACCCGGAAGGTCTGAACGTTCAGGTTTACAACCGCTGCGTCGGCACGTTCTATTGCGCCAACAACTGCCCGTACACTGTTCGCTACTTCAACTGGTTCGATCCCGTTTGGCCTGAGCCGATGCAGTTGCAGCACAACCCCGATGTCGCCGTTCGCATGGCGGGTGTCATGGAAAAATGCACGTTCTGCATCCAGCGCATCAAGCGCGGTAAGGACGAATCAGCCGCTGACGGACAGCCGTTGGCCGATGGCGATATTCAGCCGGCGTGCGTGCAATCCTGCCCCGCCGAAGCCATGGTCTTTGGCGATCTCAACGATCCCGAGAGCAAAGTGTCGCGCCTGGCCGAGAGCAGCCGCGCCAAACGCTTACTCGAAGAACTCGGCACCAAACCAAAAGTGTTCTACCTGGAGCGCGGACGCTGATGTCGACCAACGCCGAACATCCCGAACTCCTGCCCTACGGCAAGATCCGCGAAGATTTATTCCGTCCGCTCTCCGGCCTCTCGCAAAAGTATGCCGCCGCGATCTTCATCCCCCTGCTCGTCATCCTCTTCGGAGCTTACGCCTGGACAGTCCAGTTGCGCGTGGGCATGGGAGTCACCGGCCTGCAGCGCCCCGTTTTCTGGGGCTTCTACATCGTCGATTTTGTTTTCTGGATCGGCATCTCTCACGCCGGTACATTGATCTCGGCAATCCTCCGTCTTACCGACGCAGGCTGGCGCAAACCGATCACTCGCGCCGCCGAAGCCATCACACTGTTTGCGCTCATGATCGGCGGCATGTTCCCGATCATCCATCTCGGGCGCGCCTGGCGCTTCTACTGGCTCATCCCCTATCCGAACATGCGGCTCCTGTGGCCGAATTTCCGTTCGCCGCTGCTCTGGGATCTGACAGCGATCCTGACCTACGTGACCGGCAGCGCGATCTACCTCTACTTGCCGCTGATTCCCGATATGGCGCAGCTCGCCGAACACAGCGTGCCGTGGCGGCGTAAGCTTTACCGCGCACTCTCCATCGGCTGGACCGGCAGTGACACCGAATGGCACGCTCTCGAACGCGCCATGAAGTTGATGGCAGGTATCATTCTCGCGGTGGCGATTTCAGTTCATACAGTAGTCGCCTGGGATTTCGCCATGGCGATCGCCCCCATGTGGCACAGCACCATCTTCGGACCCTACTTCGTCGTGGGCGCGATCTTCAGCGGACTCGCCGGCTTGATGATCGTGATGGCCGCCATTCGCAAATTCATGGGTCTCGAACAATACCTGACCCGCCATCATTTCGACAATCTCGCGAAACTGCTCCTGCTGATGAGCATTCTCTGGCTCTACTTCACGCTGGCGGAGCACCTCACCGTTTGGTACGGCAATGATCCCGGTGAAATGGCGGTCTTCGGAGCGAGAACACGCGCTCGCTTCTCATTCCTGTTCTGGCTGATGTTCGCGGTGAATTTCGTAATTCCCTTCATTCTTCTCGGAATCCGCAAGCTGAGAAGCATCACAACGGGTGTCATCGCCTCATTCGGAATCCTACTCGGGATGTTTCTCGAACGCTACATCATCGTCGTCCCGACGCTCAGCGTCACGCGCCTCCCTGCTGCCACATCGGCGTTCTACACCCCAAGTTGGGTGGAACTGGCAATCACGGCTGCGACTTTCGCGGCGATGATCTTCCTGTATCTGATTTTCTCGAAACTGTTCCCCATCATCGCGGTCTGGGAGTTCAAGCCGCATCCGCACGAGGATGAAGCGTAATGGCGACCTGGCTCATCGGCGAGTTTCGCGAAAAGGACGCGGTGGCGTCAGCGATTCAGTCGCTGCGTGCCACCGGCGTCGGCGATAAAGATATGGACGTGTTCTCCGAAGAACCGGTAGAGTTCCACAAAGGAGTGCTCGACCGGCCCAGCAACATGGCACTCGCGTCTGTCATCGGAGCCATCATCTTCGGCGGCGGTGCGACATTGCTGATGCGTGCCGCGCAGTACAACTACGCTGTGGTCACCGGCGGCATGCCCACATTCTCGTTCTGGGGCACCGGCGTGATTACGTACGAGACCACCATGATGGGCGCGGTCTTCTCGACCTTCGGATATTTTCTCTGGGAAAGCGGCATCATCCGCAAACGAGACAAGACCGCACCGGTCCCCGCAGTCCCGCCGGAAAGCATTTGCCTCCGTATCCGTTGCGCCGGAGATGCGCAGAAACAAAAGACGATCCTGCAAAACGCAGGCGCGAAGGTGTTACCGTGAGAAACTTCGTGATCGCCGCTTTGGTCGGATCAACCCTGTTGTGGGCAGCCGCTCCGCCATGGGAAAAGAATCACCTGCAGATTGGGCAGTCGCTGTACAGGGCGAACTGCATAGTCTGCCACGACATCGATCGTCCCCAGTCGGAATCGAAGAAATTCGGCCCGAGCTTCTATCAGCTTTTCAAGCGGGACAAAATGCCGCTGGCCGCGATGAAACCGAGTCGCGACTACATCAAAATCCGAATCAAATTCGGAGGCGCCATCATGCCGGCCTTCGCAAAAAAACTGAACGACGGAGAGATCGACACGCTGCTCGACTACCTGCAATCGAAATAGCCATCGACTGAAAGTATTTTTTCGGGCCACAGCCGTTTTGCGGCTGTGGCCTTTTGTTCTTTGACAACTGAATATTTACTGAGCTGCGA